>Ga0307516_10003400_pt1 | contig 20487 bp, 27 predicted proteins | sample 19_EM_MG_FD_203310 | JGI IMG/M metagenome (GOLD analysis project Ga0307516, IMG submission 203310) | Populus trichocarpa ectomycorrhiza microbial communities from riparian zone in the Pacific Northwest, United States - 19_EM | ecosystem: Host-associated > Plants > Roots > Unclassified | place...
GTTTTCCCTGGGTTAAAGGTGGGAAATTGCCTGGCTTGAGGGGCGGGTTGAATTCGACGGGCTGCAGCGGTGGTACCCAGTCTGACGGAAAGGATTGTTTTAGCACTAGGCTCATGTGGAGAACTGACGGTGCAGGAGAAGGTAAATTTGTCTCGTATGATTGCGACGCGTTGCTCCATATTCTCTCCACAGTCTACGCGTATATTCCTCCGGCGAATAATCTCTGCAATCAAAAAGATGTAACTTGCAACTCGGATTCTGGGATCAGCATCGCCCGGGGTGCTTTCAGCTTTGTTAGCGGCCAGTAATTCTCGTTTCCTCGTTTCCTCTTCTTTCTCTATAGCTAATTCTCGCCAAGATGGAATCGTATCACACTCCTTGTTCGTATGAACGACCCTCCCAATGTCGCTAACGGCAATGTCCAACTTTTGTTAGTGCTCTTTCCAGTCCTTTCGCAAAGTTTTCAAACTAACCACGCATAGCTACAATGACCTTCTAGCTATTAATCAGACAGGCCTGCAGATACGTAGTGCCTCCACCGTCAGCATCAATGGTTTCTACTTTTCGTTCGTGTCTCCTCTTTGTGTTCCTTGCTCCACCGATTCATTAACCAACGATCGCAACAGAACCTTTTTTGGTGGTCAGTTTTGCTTACTTATGAGAAGTATCACGGTCATCTTGATTATCATGGGGTAACAGGTTCCGATGAGAGTTGGGCAACGCCGACTACAACACACACTTATTTCCGCAACATGCAGCTATGGGGTGGGAATGCCCCTTCAAACCTTACAGGACAAGCGACCAGCGCTGCTTATCGTCCTGCAGCTCTGGGTCTTGGTACATACCTCGTTGTTCTCCTGGTGGCTTTTGTTTTGGGAGGGTCAACCCTCTGAGAGCCTCTCAGATTCTGGAGTACCATAGAATATAAGTTATTACCTAGGACGGGTTTATTTGAATCATGAGTGTGTATAGTGCCCGGGCTATTTTAAACATAAATTGTTACATAAGCAGTATATTGCCATCCAATTGGCTCGGCTTGTTTTCCCCTCAGAAAGCCCGGCTTGGTTGCCAGCTTTAGATGATGTACGTTAACTACCATCGAGAGTGTCCCGCGGTTACCCGCCCCTCATCGACCGCCGCGACGGCCGCGTAACGACGCGACCACTTCGAACCAACTCCAATGTCATATCCACCGACCCGTCCTCTGCTCAACCGTCCACCATCTGCAAGTCCCTTATTCCAGGATACCCTCCAAGCGAGTTCGACTTATGATGCTGAACGCACTCAATTGCGAGAGGAAAAGTCATTCATGAACACCACTCGCAGCACTGGCTGGATCTCTAGTGCTGGAATGAAGGATCAGGGCTCGTATGATGACACCCCCTCCGGATCTGACACCAGGAGCTCGAGCCCGAAGCTTGAGGATCCGGATATAGACCCACATGGACCAAAATATGACCCCGGCCCCAAGGTATGAAGGATTCAGACAATCTTATTGCAAAGTATTGATTACATCTGCACACTAGGGTACAAGATTCTATAACTTCCTTTCTAACTCTACATTTGCACGCTGGACTCTGTTCATTATCCCCACGCTGACGTTAATATGGATACCTGGAATTCTTTCCATATCGACCTTTCCTAATGCTAAAGTATTGCAGCCTACTCTCGTCTTTCCCGATTTACTCAGCCATACAACCAGGTGTGGGGTGTGAAGCTCCTTTGGTGGAGTATATGGTTGAGCATCTGTTGGGCAGGTCAGATGAGACTTGTTGCTGCGTATGACCTCTATCTTATCCTACCGGATTATAGGATGGTGGGGTGTGCTCGCGTTAACGTAGGTTCTCATTTTGTGAAATAAATCAAATCTGAAATTGTTGCAGACGTATCCTGCCAGTTATCTTGAAGTGGACCTTAGGTGCCGTAGCTGCAAGCACTCGACGATATATCGACTGGACCGAAGCGCTCCACAGGTCATGACATTCGTCCATTGCTGTTCTCGGCGCTTCGGCTCATGGCTCGTTTAGTTACATTACCCTCTTCGCCTGGACGCTTATCATCTGGATCTCTTGGGGACCTCTAATTATCCATAATCAAAAGGCCGACCAAGCGTCCCCAAGTGCCCGTGTGGTTGACCTCATCGCAAGGTTGCTCTTTGCAATCTACATCTGCTCTGCCATTTTGTTGTTCGAGAAATTCTCCATTCAATGGATAGCTGGCAAATTCCATGAACGCTCCTATGCTGGTCCGTGGCTTTCTTTCTTTCTTAATCATCACCCCTGACTGAGTAGTTGCAGAGCGTATTGCGGACCAGAAATTCGCGGTCAAGTCGCTTGCGGTTTTATACCAACACTCTTCGGACGCACCGACGCCCGATGTGGCTGATTCCACGACGCAAGGTGCCGTCAATCCTAGACGCATCTTGAAACAGCTGAGGGCAGGCGTTCGAATGGCTGCGACAACGACAACGACCGCGATTGGCACCGTGGCCTCTGAGATGACTGGAAGGTGATTAATGCGTTCACCGCCCCGTTTCGTAGTGATGATGGTGTGTCGAATGTATAGTTCCGTACTCCAAATTACTCCACAGGCTGAGATCAAGGCGATCCTTCACTCCGAGGATAAGACGACGATAGTATGTCCGACCATGTTGCGTTTACCATTTCCTCGAGTTGAACCTGTCGCACCAGCTCGCGCGTCGCATTTTTCGATCTTTTGCTCAAGCTGGATCTGACTACTTACTTGTGGAGGACATTGCGCGCTTCTTCAAGAATTCTGATGAAGCTGAGCGAGTGTTTGCTCTATTTGATAAGGATTCGAATGGAGATACTTCGCGCGAAGAGATGGAGATGGCGTGCCTGTGAGTACACAGTTCGAACTCGTCACTCCGAGGTCTCCGAGAACTTTCCTGAACTAACCCAATCTTGGGGCGCAGGGATTTCCATCGGGAACATTTGTCCATAGAACATTCCATGCGGGACCTGGACAGTGCTGTGGGACGTCTCGATAACATCTTGATGTCGGTGTATGTAGTCGTTGCTTTACTGATCATCGCTGCTGCTTTGGTGAGTGCCTTCTTTCCTTCGGAAGCACTTGACATATGTGGGGATTTTCCAGGAAGCCCAGATTATCACCTTGGTCACAGGAGCTGGGACATTGATTCTCGGTTAGCGATGTTTATTTCTAGATGAGAGACTTAAGATCTGACCCCATTTTTTATTACAGGACTCAGCTGGCTCATCGGAGGTAGTCTACAAGAAGTTCTCACAAGTATCATCTTTCTCTTTGTCAAGCATCCATTCGATGTGGGCGACAGAGTTGATATCAACGAAGCGTCTTATACGGTCAAGGAGATTCGCCTCTTAAGCACCATTTTCCTCGATTCAAGAAATGTATCGGTTCAGGCACCCAACATGGTTCTTAACAATATGGTAAGGGCAATTCGCACGCACAACGTTGCCTGTCTTCACGGTCGCCTCATAGATGATCCAAAACATACGTCGCAGCCCACAGGTAAGTTGTGATCCCCATTGCCATCGCCTCTTTGACGTTACTTTTCAATACAGATGTCGGAAACGTTTACGTTTGATGTCAGTTACGATACTACTTTTGAGGACTTGGAAACGCTGCGGGAAACGATGCTTCGCTTTATCAAAACCCACAGGCGTGATTATCAGCCGTCCTTTGATGTGGTGGTGAAAGGTGCTTTCATTCTCCGTTTTGTTGACATTTCAGGGCTCACGCGCTCGGCGGTTTTTTCGATGACCTTTAGATTTTCAAGACCAGGAGAAAATGACACTGGTAACTGATATCAAATACAAGAGCAATGGGCAACAAGGTGGACTTAAAGGTATGTAAGATGGTCCCATATCGGAATTCCACGATTGAGAGTGATCTGAAAATAGCAAAGAGGCGCAATCGATGGATGTGTGCTTTGAAAACAGCTCTTGCCGAGGTGAAGATATATGGGCCTAAAGGAAACCCACGTGCACCCCTGCCTGTCACTCGTTATGTCAATGTTCCATGGGACCAAGTACAGACGGTGGAACGCGAAATTGACAAAGAGCATGTGGCATTTGCATTCCCAATGCCAACAGCCGTCCATTGATGGGCGTTCTAACACATCGTGGCAAGCTAACGTTGCTACCAGTCATGGTGACTGGTATTGTAGGCTGACGAATCTCAGTAGTGTGAGCTATCTATATCAACACCTAAGGTCAACCTTGGATATCCTAGCTAGTAAATATTTAAATGAAACGAATTACCTGCCCTGTTTTCATCATGCAGCACTTACAATCATAAGTAGGGAGAGCCTTATCGGAGCAGTGATGGGAATGTCAAAATATACGGTCAGGAATATAATATACTAACAGTGATACAGTCGAGACTTATACGCCACCCCAGCCGTTAGTCTTCGGACTGCTGCCCCATCCAGACGAAGCTCCACCCCATCCACTGGAAGCTCCTCCACCTGAAGCAGGGCTTGTAGCCCATGTGTTGACTGGCGCGCCTCCACGTGCAGGGCTTGTGCTACCACCCCAACCACCGCTTCCTCCCCATACCGACGTGCCACCACCGCCAGCACCAGCACCAGCAGCAACGCCTCTCCATCCCTCCCCACCAGCTCCATTGGCCTGGTTCTCACCGCCAGTCAATATGTCAAGTTCTGGTTGTGTCTTTAGCCCAAGAACCAAGTTGGCTAGCTTCGTTTGCAATTCCGCGAGGCCCTGGAAGCAAAGTCATTACTATACCACGAGATATCCCTTGAGGGTGGGCGCGAACCTTCATCATTACTTCTTGAGGTCCCAAGCTTCCATCGGTTTCCACTTCGAAATAGAACTGACGCGGTTGAGCGTTAAAATCGAAGGGTTCGTTATCCCGTGTGGCTTCTTCTTCTTGAGCATTTTCGCTGAGGGGCCATTCGGCTCGTTCGTCAGATTCAAACCAATGGGTTGTGTGGCGTAGCTTGTTGTGAGGATCGTACTCGAATGCAACGGCAGAGCAAGGTGACCATTTCGCGTGTTCTTTGGCAATACCCTAATTTTTAACGGCATCAGTGAGCGCCGCAGAAAGGCGATGGGGGAGCATTAGACCTTTTTCGCGATGCATCTAAGCTTCAATTCTTGCCCCTTTCGGATTTTGCAGATGAGAACAGGTGGAGGGGCCGCTGGGTCATCTTACGGTGCCTTCATGCTTGTGATTCTTTAAAAGCGAGGAGAGATACTCACCTTTACCCACGGGTTTGCCGAATGACTCCCCCCGCTTTGAAACCTCTTCGGAGTGGGTGTTATCAACAACACTCAATTCTGATGGCCAGTTGTCACCAGGTGGCAAGATGTCCAGATGGTGGCTGGTGACATCCATGGTGCTGTTATCATGGCAAGCGACGTTCAAATCTAATATGATTGAACATAGATCGCAACCAGCGAGGCATGTACAGTCCTATGCAAATCCATAAGATAGGGCAGGGTCTTTGCGTCCAGATGGCTTGCCCTTGAGTATCGCATCGCTTCATCACAATTGGAGCTGTTTAAGGGAACCATGCCTAACCGATGAGCGATGAATTCGTCAGGGAGAACCGTGGTGTTGGTTTCGACTTCGATCATGTCGATCGCTAGGAGTCGCATTTCGTCTAAGGTTATCATGTTGACCAGGTGGATAACCACGTACCGACAGTTGGGATGTCCGCCATTACGACTCTCCGGAGGGAATTGGCAAAGCTGGAGAAGTAGGATGGTCAATACGCTCACACCGAGAGAACCAGCCAACGTACGCCAAGTCAACATTTTTGAGCACAAATTTGACGCTGTCTCTTTTGAGTTCGCGAATTTGAACTATAGGTTCAGCATCGTCGTTGGCCTGGAGCCTGTATGCCATCGAATTCGAGTAGGGTACAGGAGTTGGTCTGTCACGGTTGTTATTGAAGATTCCGACTGATAGTACTGATTGCTAACATAGCCAAATAACAACAACCTCCGGGTTCGTGTGGGTGTCGCGACCTGCAACATATGTGCGCGCGACATGAGAAACGAAGACGCGTCAACAAAACGTCACAGGAGTCAGACACTACCTACGCGGTCCAGTTCCGTCAACATCTCGCCGAAATAAGGGCACGCTTGACTGGAACGGTCGATATTGCCCTGCCACCCTCATACGTACCACCAACCGGGTTTTGGAGTTCGTCGGAGAAAGATTCTTTTTTTCGCGGCTTGATGGTGCATTCTCGGCTCAGGCCAGACCTCATAGCGGCTGGAATTGGCAGCAAAAACGCCTTCGATGTCTCTTCATACATCGACACTCTCGATGCTCATTCACGGGACCGGACTTCTAGAGCTTCCCTGGAAGGAGCTATGGAGGTTTCAGATGCTTGGGTTCAGTGGGAGGAGAAGTCGGCCGAAGCACTTGTCGTCCTTGAAACCAAATGGGAAGATGAATCTCGATTGCACCAGTATGAAGAAGAAATAGCTTCCAAGAAGGCGCTCAAGGAAAAGGCAGATGCAGAAGTGGCTTCTGCACCGTTCGAAGATGAAGCTCTGGAAAACTGGGAACGCGAAAAGCGACGCCGATGGGATCAGGAAGGTACTCTGAAACAGTTGGGCCCAGAGCACCTAAAGGTGTTGGAATGGATTCTTGATGAAGCTGAAACCGGAATTGTGGGCTTGGACATCCCACAGTCCCACAGGGATCAACTTCACAATCCACAAGGACCACTTTCGCAAATGGATTCGGTGGACGAGATTGCTACCGATTACGACCCCCTACTTGGAATGCCCAAAGTCCAAGCATCGGGGCTCCCTCGCACTAGGATAGAAAGCGAGCCGCATACAGGAAGTCCACCCTCGACAACGTTTCGAGATTTCCCTCCAGAGGAGAGATGTCGTACGCCTGCGCCAACGCACGCACATGGCTCTTCCCAACCTCTTCCTCAGTCATGCTCGGAACCCCCGGAAGAGCAGCACTTAAATCATTTATCTCTCAGTCCAGCATCACGACGACGATTTCAAAAACGGCTTTACATGCGTCGTAAACGTGCTTCGCGCACCGGTAAGGAGGTAATTGTAGACGCTATAAAATTACGCCCCGGCAGGCAGGTAAAAACGAACTCCACCGAAGCATCGAGGGCCGGACCCATCGAATATGACGGCTGTTTCGTGGACAATGTCCAAGTTGCGGCCGACGCTGGTGGTCTCCATGCTTCAGAGAACAAGTCCAGGTCAAGCCCACTCTGTGATCAGCCTCAGGAAAATGACGTTCAAGATCTGACCAAGAGTGGCAAAAAGGTCACCTCAAACAAAGGCGGTTTAACGAAAATTTATAAGATAAAAAGGGACTTTGCTCGGAATGCGATCGATGCAAAGACACTTGTTGACGGAAACCTGAGCCTTTTTCATATGTCTGCCCTCAGCCGTTTTATGACGTAGGCACATTCCTAATTTATCCTTCTCATCGTCTTGACGGCTTTTACCAAGGTTCTATAAAGCCGGATATGATACAACCACGCCTAAAACTGCGAGCTCGATATCCGCAGATACCATACGCCTAATGGCTAACATCATCGTGGAATTTATTACAGAGGTTGTCGAACGAACGATTACTTCACGTGAACAAGAAAGGCGTATGAAGAGTGGCACGAAAGTCTACGGCCTCAACCCTGATGAAGTGCGTCGTGGTCATTAATTGACCATGATACTGATTTTTTCAGTAGATCACGGCAGAGAATGTAAATCATGTGTTGGAGATGATGGGTATGAATGGTCTAGAAAGGGATAAATATTTTGTGCAGCTCCTCCGTGAGGACATCGCAGAGTCCGATGATGACAGCACCGCCGACGACGGAGATGAGGACCACGATTCTCCTGAATGCGACACAGACACGGAAGGAGATGACGAATGTCACGAGAATGATACCGATTATACTTCTGGTGAAGAGGGTCTCCTGCTACCTCTCCATCGCGAGCTGCACCCGCCATTCATCCACCTCCCAAAATCATACACCCATAACGGGTCAAGCGACTACACAGAATCTTCCCTAATGCCAGATGAGATTGACGAGCACAGCTTGGATCAAGCACTACGAGAAGAGATGGAATTGGATAGAGCGGACGGGATTCTTGCATGTGAGTATGAGGCAGGACTGTGGAAACAAGTTGGACATGTTCGATAGTGTTCATGTTCCAAATGGGTAAATGTAAATTCATAAACAGGCCGGCAGACCAGCTGGCTCTCTGGCTGCTTTCGCACCGTTTTACGAATTCGCTCGATATCGCCAAAGAGACTAACTTTGCCACTTTGAACTTGTAAACTAATTGACGCTAATCCGTTAAGCTTGAAACTTGAAGTGTGAAGTTACATTGCAGTCACGGTGAATAAATAAACGAGTAGCGTCTTGACATGTATAATTTGAAAGGCAGTATTTGAGAAGGTTTGCAGCAGATAGTGAACTGATCTAAGCATGATAAAATCAACGTCATGTCGTGGGGTATAGATACTATGAGCAGATGGAATTTCTTCAGTGCTTCCACATAGAGACTTTCGACTAAAGGTTTGCCATCTGACGTGGACGTGTTATCCCATTAGAACGGCGTGCTTCCCAATGATGCAGCGCTAATTTTCGAAGCTCCGCCTTCATGATCTTCCTCGAGGGGGTGAGCTCTTCCAAATAAAGATGAGAAAAAAAGAGAAATTTCCAAAAGGAAAACTCACTTACTGAAGGGGGTGTGAAGAATGACGATCATCTCGGGCACCGCGAATTTTGGTAACCTGTTTATAGCGGGCGTGACCTTCGACCCAAGTAAAAGTGCGGAATACTCCCACCTTCTGTGTGCAAGGGCTATCAACGCGGCTTCGGTGACGGCTCCTTGGAAGGCCGGTTTGACTGAGACCACTGCGGCTACGACCTCCCCTAGGCGCTCATCCGGCACGCCTACCGCCGCGGCTTCTGATATCCGAGGGTCTCTGTAAAGAGCATTTTCCACCGATGTTGAGTCCTATGCAAAGATGAGCGGATAAAAAAGAACAAGTATATACTCATTTACGATGTTCTCTCCGCCACGAATTATGATATCTTTCACTGTCCAAAATGAAAAAAATAATCAGTAACTCAAAAAAATTAATGTCTTGACTCACTTCTATCCCTGATATAAAGAAAGCCTTCTTCGTCGAGGTAACCTACATCTCCGCTTCTTAACCAGCCATCAGGAGACATGACTTCGGCTGTAGCTTCTGTGTTCCTCTCTTTAAGACACAGTCGGCTCCAGGAAAGTAAACCCAATTACCTGGATCACGCCAATAGCATCTCATGACATTAGGGCCTCGTCTAGAAAGATATTTCGGTGTCAGCTAAAGATATTGTCAGAGCGTCAAGGTGCAACTCACAACCAAACCTCTCCAACATTCCCCGGGTTTTGGCATGCCCCGTCGCGCATAATTTTGATGTCATTCACTGGGGATGCGAGACCACTGTCGTAATATATATGTCATGTGGTTCGCGATCGGAGGAGAAATTGAACATACGTGGTTGCTGATCTAGCATTGTAGTCCTCTCCTGCGACCTAGTTCATGGACGGTGATTATTATCTTCAACACCATACAACAGCGAAGCTCACAGAAACTGCGACTGAGTTCGTCTCCGTCAAGCCATAAGCTTGTGACCTGAAAACCAACATTAGGTTTGAAATATATTCAGAAAGGAAGCTCACAAAGTCGCGGTTGGAAACGCCTTCCGGGCTCTGGGAACTAGTGAATCAGGTGCTGGTGACCCACCAAACAGAAGGCCCTGTAGCGGGTGTCCCAATAGCGAGCTTTCTGTGAGATCGGAAACCATGGCAGGAACCCTGGCTCGAATACATTAATATACCCATAACTTTCGTGAGAGATATGTACCCTCCAGCGACACTGACGTTCTCGAGCTTTATTAGTCTAGAAATTAACCTTCAGCGATAACTATGAGATTCTCTATCTGGAATTACCCCGCGGCTGCGAGGATTTTTAGATACGTCGGAGGAGTTCCAGAGGTCACATTGGCATACCTTCTTCTACAACCCACTTTCGCATAAGGACTATTTTAAGACCCAACATTGTGGCCATCATCTATTAACGCTGTCGGAACGTGAGAAAATGTCAAACATGAGGACGCACAGAAAAGCTCGTAGTTCCTGTAACATGAAACAAGGGAACGGCGATGAGGATACCTTTTTGAGGGACCTCTTCTTTAAATTCAGGATAGTCGTCGCCTCTGCGCAGCGTCGCTCGATGGCCGGCCACCAAAATCTGGAGAAACATTAGACGTATTGCTTACAACACTTCTGCGACTAAGTTACATTGAGGACATTAGTCAAGAACTGACGCTGTGTCGATAAAACACCTTTGGGTGATCCAGTAGTCCCTGCATTCTGACAGGTTAAAATCCACGATAGAACCAGGGCACTACGCACCAGAGGTGAACATGATGGTGGCATTGTCTTCTGGCCATATTTCGGGCTCTCTTACTAATAAATCACAACTGGTTGGATTGTACTGGCCTACGACCGTTTGGAAACATCGCATCCCCTGCCATACTCCCTTCCCTTCATAACTATTGAGGACTAAGAACGCGACAGTGGGGAAGCACCGTCGAAGGCTTTGAACTGCGGGTTCTAGCCTATCAGCACGCTCTGAGTCGAGGATGATCAGTTTGCACTCTGCGTGCGACAGACAAAATCCGAGAGTTTCGAGGGGAAGCCACCTGACACGACGTTTGTCCCTTGAGAGGTGCACAGCATGAGAAACACAGGCACATACGCGTTTGGGAGGACAGATACAGCCCCTATGAGGTCTAGATTGGTTTCATGAGGTGAGCCTTTTTCAAGACGAGTGACCTCAACGTACGACAGGCCCAAAAAGATACCAGGTAGTCTGGGCAGTTGTGAGAACAGATCCCGACTCTATCTCCTGAAGATCGCAAGACGCCAAAAGAAATTGAGTTTACGCGACAGGTACGCCGAACTTGATTTGCAAAGACTACCTTTTTGAATGCCGTACACTTCGCGGAAGACTGCCGCCACCTTGGTGACACGTTCGAGGACTTCACCATAGGTAAATCGCTGATCTTCGAAAACGATATATGTTTTGCTCAAAAACTTGGCAACGGCCGATTTCCAAAAGTCTCTTAGTGACAACCAGAGGTGCTTGTAGACACGCTGCGGCTGTCCATCGACGACTTGTGGTTCGACTTCGTGAAGGCGGCCGGGTGCGCATAGAATAGCCTCGGCTGTCATGAGTCATCAACGTGGAAGGGGAGAACGAAGTGGGGTAACTTACTTTGTTCCAACGTACGGGCAGGGATCCAGGTCATTGAGCTAGAGAATGCAGAACTAAACAAGTTCGTTTTTGTGCCATGCGCTTTTATCGGAATGGAGTTAACAAAAGAAAGAGCTATCGGCTCATGGGACTCGCATGAAGTATTATCACGTTCAAGGCTATAACAGAACATGAGGAAACGGACCTTTCGCAATTCCGCGGAATGCCAGTGGGTTTCCGCGGTTTTGATAGTTTTTTTTTTTGACCCATAGAGATGTTTATCCGAGATTCAACGGGTTCGTCTTCTCTCGGCATCCAATTCATCTGCCGTTTGCGGTTAAGTGAAGATCCTGTTTTATATCCCATTACTGAAGGAAAATGTGACGCACAAGAGAGAGGCACGTCAACGGTTTCACCACTCAAGTCATGAGGTGATGCGATGAACGGAGAGGCCAATGAAGGTCGTCTTGACGTCGATACTTAGCATCATACCCAAAGTCCTCGGACGCGATAATGGCGGGGGCACATGCGGACTGGAAGGTAGGAAGCGACGGAAATAGTTAGATTGGCCATTTTCAGAGGAGTTGCCTCCTACCAATTGAACTTTGGCCCGAATCAGGGTTGAAGCGGGCACGAACGCACGGCTGCCAGACACGGCATCATTAAGAAATACGATACCACCTGCCTAAAAAAGCCACCGACATCGAAGTGGGAATGAATTGGAAGTGACCATGTTTTGTGATGAATAAATACCGCGAGATTCATAGAAGGGTTGAACAACTTGAACTTGGTCACGAATGTATTCTTGAGAATCATAACACTCACTGGCACTGCGCTAGGAGATCAGTTCTAGAGTTAATGTTAATCTGCTCAAACTTCAAGGCAGATCGGTCAGATAGCGGCAAGGGGGAGCATGCTTACATTTCCGGCCACCACGATAATCGGTTCAGAAGGCTGACAGGCAGCGAGTATACTTCCGGTTCCCCCGGAGATAAGAAGACGATGAAACGGCAGTTGCTCCAGACAAGTGAGAAGGTGGATAAGGCAGGGTCCGAAAATACAGGTGCCTGGGAAGAGGAGCTTTATGTACATCACCCGACGTATCACCGGTGGAATGCAGCATCACTTGGAGGGTCTAGTATAGGATTTCCCATTTGGTCTTCCATGGGATTTCTAAAGTCGTAGGTACTGAGCAAGTCGTGATCAAGCACAGTGACGTAATGAGTCCAGTTTACGCCGAGTAATGCCGGCATACGCGACACGGACATCACACCAAGTCCGACCAAGGGACTCGGACGTTTGAGTAGATGGGATTCGGCCTTGGATGTTAATTATGGTACTTACATATAGATACTTACTACAGCTTGGCACTCGGATGCTCATCTCTGATCCGCACTATGGCTTTCCCCCATGTTTCTCTCTTTTCGATAGCACGAAGGCCATCAGATAGCGTGTCGAGGGAGAAGATATCCTTGTAGGTGACTGGCTGAACCCGACCAGATGCGAAAAGGCTAAGAAGGATGGCATAGCAATCGAGTCAATAATCATTCAGGCATTTCAGCAGTCGAGGACTGACTCAAGGAGTTCCTTCCACACAACCGGAACTCGTTCCTTTTCATTCCCTACGAATGAGGGAGCCCAATCAGTTCGTTATCGGATTCATAGGCCGAAAGAATTGATTGACTTAAATAAGCTCCCCAATGCAATCCGACCAGTGAGATGTTTTTGAGGAGCACGAGGTTCATAGGCACCTGGAGTCGAGGTCATTCAAAGCAATCAATGATGTCAAAGTGAACAACCTTCTCAATGGCTCCAGCCGCAAACCCTACCACTAAAGCCCTGCCTTTCCATGCAATACACTTCAGGGAATCTTGGAGGAACAAGCTGTGATCAGATAAGGGAAACTGTGCATCAGCTGCCACATACTTACCTTGAATAAGGCCAACCGGATCATAGATGACGTTTACACCTTTGCCCCCTGTTAAGGATAATACTTCCTTTTGCCAACCAGCTCTCGAATAATTGACACCATGATCAGCTCCACCATAACGTTCTGCAATCTCAATCTTGGAGTCCGAACCCGCTGCAGCGATCACTTTTGCTCCAAGTGCTGTTTCAACATTCTCATGAGATGACGAATCGGCTAGATGATAAGAGAAACACCTTTGGCAAGCTGTACAGCCGCGATTCCAACACCACCCGCGGCAGCTGTTACGAGTACCCATTCGCCTTTGCTAACCTTAGAATAATCGTGATAAACGGATTGACAAGGATACACACCGGGCTTCAACTCGGCTCGCCCCACCAAAGCTTCGTAGCTGGTTGGCCAAGTAATGTACAACCCTAAAAGGAATGTTATAATCGTGTTCCGACCTCGTAGGATTCCGGCAACTCACCTGCGCCTTGGTCGTACGTCATCCCATCCGGCAGAGCTTGCAGTTGAGATGCATCTATGGCGACTTTCTCTGCAAAGGTCCCCTGCCCAGCGCCGAAGACTCGGTCTCCAGGTTTGAAGGAGCATCCTGGTGGAATTGGAGAGTCACGAGATATCCTCCCAGCGAATTCGGTGCCTAAAACGAAAGGAAGCGGAGGTTGGTTCTGGTATTTCCCTTGTGCTTGGAGAATCTGTTCGATGTGTCATTGGCAAAATCTCCTATAAAGAGACTGAATGTGTGCTTACATCGAAGAAATTGAGGCCAGCGCTGTAGACATCCACCAAAATTTGACCAGGTCCGGCCGTCGGCTCCGGTACGCTGCTTGACACAGGTATCTTGGATGGGTGAGTAAGCTCAGAAACGACGAAAGCACGCATGGCGACAGGTTTCCCGTTGAATTATACTGCCTGGGACGAAAGGTAGCTATAGGAAACAGTGAGAGGTTGCATGACCGAAGTTCGGATTCGATGAAGCCGGTTGCCGTGATTCGATTGGGCTGTATATGATACACTGAGATGTCTGCTTCTACATAATTCATGAGCTACTTTTGAGTATGGTATAATCTGCTATCGCTGTCATGCTTCCTCATCTCTAGCTGAACGCGAACCCTTCCCCTCCTTCATTGATGGCCAATAACAACTGCTGTCGGAGCATCTCATATGATGTATATTGCGGGAGGTCAATCTGGTTGAAGCCTGAAGGAATGAAAGTATCCATAAATTGAGTTTGCCGTAATCATCCTTGAAACTTACATGTATGTGCTTGTGGCAGTCGGTCTGATGCACCGTATGCTTTGTGGATGGAAAACCTCTGAACCCCTTGAACCCCTTGCAAGTCAACAAAGCCATTGAGAGGAACTCGAGATGTGCCGGTAGCAAAGCTCAGAACCTTCGCTCGTTCGTCACGATTGAAGGATTTCAGAGCTCGCCACCACCAAACGATGTTTGGGTCAGAGCTGGTATATCCGTTATATTCAGTGGCAGCCCGCCATTCGTCAACATCAATGTCAGGTGTTCCGGAAATTAGGAGTTCGAGTTCTTGCTCATTGAACTAGGAAGAACCGATTCGTCGACGTAAACAGATCGATAGAATGGAGAACATACAATCGTAACGAGATCTTTTGGAATGATCTCATAGAATCCACTTAGAAGATTTTCGATTTGCTTTTCAATTGATGAAAGGAGCCGATATTGGGCGGAGAGCTGCACGAATTCCCGCTTATTTTCTTGTGTCACATAAATGGTCTCGCCTCCCTCTTTCAGAGGCACTATCTTGTTGACACCGAACTAGGGGATAACTTGGATTAGAGGAAGGCTCGTCCAATCTGAAAATTGACTGACCTCGTCTGCCTCGACACTAAAAGTCAAATCGAGGACAGTTGGGTCATTTTCAAGAATCCAGCAAAGCGAGTTGTAATACTCCGGGTCCACCCACTCAACGTCCTTGTAGTCCACAGGTTTTCCCAGAAGTTGTCTGTAAAGACTCCGTGCAAAGTATGCATCTAGCAAGCGCCCATCATAAATGGCTTTGCCAATGACACGGCCCACGAACTTGAAGAACGAGAGATGTTCAGGGTTAACCCACGAATTCTTATTAGGCTGGTACGTGAGCTTGTCCGCTGCGCAAGGTTGGAAAAGAGCATTGTTAGGGTCGAACATTTGCCGTGCAAGAATTTGGAACCATTCTCGGGTGACGCCCCCAGCGTCCACGCCTTCTTCGTCATAGAAGCGGATGCTCAGCTTCCCATACTTGATCTGATCCCCTGTCTTGCGCTGAAGGTGTTGGAAGCTGTCCTCGAACACTCTGGCTCTGCGAACGTTTAATTGAAGGGTACCATAGTGTTCTCTTGTATGCGTTCGCCGATGAAGTTGCTGATTGAAGTAATTCCGCTTGTTATCAAAGTCGAGAACGCGGGGATTGTGGACGAGCAAGGAAAAGGAACCGCTCATCAACGAAGGGTTGTTGCGAACCATCAGGTTGAGGATTTTCCTATGGGCATCGGTGAAAGTAACAAAAAGATCTTCCATGGACTCTCCAGCTGTGAGAGCCCTTGGTGAAGCAGAAGAACGTAGAGCTCGAGGTACATTTGATCCAGGCGAGCCAACGTATTTGCAGACCACCATTAATGCTTCGATCAAGGGGAGGAGGACAGTCGCAATATGTTCCGTTGATGGCTTCTCCTCGATGACGGACAAGCAACTTCCCAGGCGACGCCACAACCCAGAGAACTGGAAGGATTCATAAATATTCTGAACCTTCTTGACGTCGTCGCTGCTGGTGCCTTCGACAGAAGCCGATGGCTTTGGGGTGTACATGTAGTCGATCGTCTTCAATACCCTCAATAACTTGGCTTGCACCGAAGAAGCGGGCGAAAACTTTGTCGCAACCGACGAGACTAGGAGGTCACCTTCTGAATTTTCCAACGCGATCGCGAGTTCGTCAAGATCTGAGGAAAGGCTCTGTCCCGCTTCTTGTGCTTTTGACTTGAGCTCTTGTGCAATGACATCGCGAGCATCTGGAATATACGAAAGGTGCTGGATGAGGGCAAGACTTTGCTGGAATGTCTTTCCTGAACATTCACCGACAGTTAGGATATTAACAATGAGTCGCAAGACAGCATGAGGGATCTGAGGGGGATTCGCAAGAAGAATCTTTTCTTCGACAGCCTCGATAGACTCTTTAACGGGCATAGGAGCTTGAGGAGACGCTTCCGAAGGTGGTTCGCCTTTGGGAGATGCCTTGTAGGTCAGATGATTTTGTACATAGAAAATTTACGTACTCGTAGTCATTATGATGGTGGTAGTGGGAGGTTCCGCACCGGAAGCGACGGTCCCCTCCGTAGACTCAGCAAGTTCCATTGCTACTGGAGGTAATTGCGGCGAAGAAACTGTAGCAGCGGGGGCCGTTGTGGACTCATCAGGTCCCTTGACTTTCACGGGGTCTTTCAGACTCGCAAGTGGTCGAGTCACAGTTGCGAGAAGGCCAACGACTGATTCCATGATGGCAGGAGTTCGGAGTAGGGATTGTCTGTCTAGCAAACCCAACAGCAAGACCACAGGGTAGTGAGCTTGGGGGATTTGCTTCTCTTTGCCTTTTCCTTTCTTCGACACCGACCGACGCAGGCCAAGAGGCATTTCATGCTCTGTCAAGAAGAAAAGCGAAGACAACTCATTCGCACCGACGATATAGGTCAAGGCCTCGAGACAGCGTTGAGCAACGAGGTCTGGGACTGTTTCGACCTGCAAGGGAATGGGTAGGCCAGTAGAGTACTCTATACTTGATTTCTGCTTTCCAGCGATTCGCGAGGGCGGAGGTTTAGAGTTCTTGAATGACATTTGGGAAAAGCTTTTATCGACCGCGGCAAGATCCCCCGTTCCGTCCTGTAGAATGCTCAGGAGTAGATTGAACAGTTCTGTTCGCGTTTTCGCGTTTTCGCATAAGTTGACAAGGACCTTGAGAAGAAGGCTTTTCTTGAGGACGTGGGGGAAAAACAGAAGCCGAACCAACACTGCAACACCGCTTTTGTCCAGAAGTTGGATGGCATCATGTGGGAACGCTGGTTTTCGACCAGCCGTCAGGCCTGATGGGGGCACTCGAGCAGAAGAGCGTGTGGTTCGCTCTTGCCGGTGGTTTTCACGATAAGCGTCTACTTCCGCAAGCATGTGAGAGGGAAGGGTTTGCATGAAAACTTCATCCTGTTCCATCAGGACAGTCTGTCGGAGGAGCGGATCAAGACTAGCGATGAAACTAGCGTTGTCCATGTCTGCAGGTACTCCTGTCCTTGCCTGGGCTCGTTGTATAGCCTCCTGCTGGATTATCTCGGCGCGAATCTCAGGAGGGAGGGCGTCGAGGAACTCGGAGCTGATTTGAGAATCTGCAGGTCTTTCCAGTCGGGATGCCCGTTGTTCACGGACATGTTGATTCAGTACCTCTTCCCTCATATCATCGGGCAACGCCTCCAAGAAGGTAGGATCTATTCCCGTCTCAGTAATGTCGACATGGCTTCCATGGATCAGCACAGTAACGCGCTGCGTAGTTGTGGGAGTGGACGATTCGGCTTGAGTCTCTTCAACTGATGGACCAGCAACGGAACCTTGATTCTCAACGTCCATCGTAGCGGCAGCCACTTCATCTCCCGCGGTTTCTAATCTGAGCGGCAAAGCATCCTCCATTGCATGGTCGGAGGGTTCATTTACAGGAGAGCCTAAATGGTCTCCCGCAGTATCCTCGGTGGGCTCGGCGGGAAGAGCCTCGCTCGGAGAATCCGTAGATTTGTCTTCTGTCTCAGCCGTCTCAGTTTCCCGACGACGTGCAAGTTCTTCTTCCTGCAAGCGTTTCTGTTTGAGAACTTCGGCCGCAGCAGGAAGAAGGGCCAGGATCACATGGTTTGACAATTTTCCCAGGCGCTCTGTAACAAACTCGCCGTTAAGAATCTTTACTTCCTGTGCCCATCGTTGGGATGTGAGCAATGGCTCGAGTTCGCGCCCAATCTTGTCTTCGGGTGTATTTTGCTGCGATTCCACCCGAACAGACGCGGAGAAAGGCAGGGCTCGGCGTTGGATGAAACCCCGCCCAAAATTGACGACGGCTCCTGTTGGAACATCGAGCCTAATTGTCTCGGGGCCACTGGTGATTCGCCCACGACTCATGATTTGTTGAAATAGTTGGACAGCTCCACCGCCAATGAGATCGTCAATTGTCTGCAAAAGTTCGGCATTCCCACCGGAAATAACACCCCGTTGTGCGTGGCGTGAACCTCGAGGTTGATTCACTGCTGGACGCTGTTGAGGCGCAGAATTATCAAGTAAAAGAGGATGCGTCGTCGGGGGGGCTGGGTTGTTCGTCCTAGTGCGCCCGAAAACCTGGATGTTGTCATCGCCTTCCTTGAAATGTCACCTCGTAGCAGCATCAAATATCAAAGGACATACCAGTCTCCCGACGCCGAGATATGAACAGCCCACCTCCCCCTTCTCGGGGATTGACAAAAGCATCTCCAAACCTAAAGACTTCACCAACCGCGACACTGCTGTGGTCCGTAACGTAATCTTCTTCATCAGAGCCCATATTATCATCACCGTTATCCTCCTCATGAACGATTTGAATTGGTACTGTCATTTCAAGTAGGTTGGGTTGCCTGAGTTATAGTGAACGAAACTGACCTATATGGGGCTCCTCATCCTCGTCCATATGACCTCCTCCCAATCTGACGCCATCGCCTCCAGGCGCATCCTATAGACGGGTTTGGGTCTAATTGGAATACGTGTGAAAAATAACAGACCTGCCATACCACATCCTCCTCGTCATAGTCGCCACCCAGACCATGTACATTGTCTTCATTGGCCTCATCTTCTTCGTCTTCCTCATCATGCTCAACAAGGCCATCTTCTTCCTCCCCATCCTCCCATACTTCTCCTATATTACGAGCCTCATCTTCCGGGCCTTCTTCAGGCTCCTCGTCAGTATTAGATGTATCGTCAGATCCAGTTTCATCCGCGAAATCCATCTCAACGTCCCCATCCTCATCTTCGTCATCCTGATCCATGTCGTCCTCAGCACTGAAATGAGCGTCGTCCATTTCCTGCGCGAATTATTCAGATTTAGATCCAGAATTATATAATTTACGCACCCCTGTATACATCCCCAGAGCTGAATTGCGATACAAATCAGGAGTTTCTTCACGATCTTCGTCTTCCATACCCTCTTCCTCCTCATCCGAAGTGAATGATGTCTCACTCTCAGATTTTACACCTTCACCAGACTCTTTAGACTTCGCAGAGCTTCTGCTCATCTTGATTGCCACCTTAGTCCTGCGAAAAATTAGTATTTCCCTTGCCGATCCCCCATATTTGAAACACTCACAGATATTCAAGAGGACGAAGAATGGAGGGAACAAGACCGCGGATGTTTGGGTAATTGAGATCGATTTCCGAGAGAGCCATGGTTAGAGTGGCGACGAAGTTCTTTTCCAACATGATCTTTGCAATATGGGTCGGGTTGTCATCGGTCTGCTTGCGAGAAACCCCGTTGAATTTTACGGTCAGCAGACGATGGCACAGATCTGCAAAGCCCAAGAGTCGCCCATAGCGAGCTTCTATGCTTTCCGACGTCGGAGGATCCTTGATCGCACGACTGACAGCCTCCAAGACATACTTCCGGACAGATACTAGATCGGAAGAAACCTCCTTCACCTCGGGATTCGGGGTGCTATCAACACAAAGCGCCACAATGACTGACATAGCCCAATTGCATAGGCTAATTTGATTGCGAGCGCGATCGTCTGGCCGTGGGCTGATCGTCCCAAAGGTGATGAGGTCGTTGAGAAGAAAATGGAGTGTAGCAGTTCTATATTTTGTCGCGTCTTTTGCTGGTGTTTGATTCCTCTTCTTCGGCGAGTAAGATAAGAAAGCTAGCTTGCACGAGTCATACGAAAACAAGAGCTCGGTCAGGCACTGCATTATGAAGCAGACATAATCATTGAGATTGATTTTAGATTCCTGCGACAGTGAACCCTCGTGGTCTGGTGGAGATTGTCCGCGAATAGCTGATTCTCTAGGACCATGGTGTTGGGAAGAGCTTGCTGTAGTGTCCTGATCCGGAGACTGCGAAGGGGTCTCATTCACGGTCTGCATGAGCTCCCCAAGCAAAGTGTGTATGATGCCTTCCACTGTCGCATTTAGTGGCGAGGGTTGAGGAGTCATCGTCATCATTGAGGGCGAATCTACCTGCATGTCGGCCGATCCATCATTTTGTTCCGACTGGAGAGACTTTTCTTCTT
>Ga0307516_10003401_pt1 | contig 20485 bp, 17 predicted proteins | sample 19_EM_MG_FD_203310 | JGI IMG/M metagenome (GOLD analysis project Ga0307516, IMG submission 203310) | Populus trichocarpa ectomycorrhiza microbial communities from riparian zone in the Pacific Northwest, United States - 19_EM | ecosystem: Host-associated > Plants > Roots > Unclassified | place...
GCCGGCCACCGGCTCGCTGTCCGCCGCGGCGACCTCATCCGTCGGCCGCGGGACTGCTTTTGGGAGGGGCCGGACGTCGATGATCGCGTGGTCGTCGAGCGTCTCGGTGACCAGCACCAGCGTGCCGTTCTGCCGAGCGGCCTCGAGCGCCGCCCGCAACTCCTCGAAATCGGGGTTGTCGCGCCGAATCTGGTGCCTGGCGTGGGACACCACCAGCTCGACCTCGACCGCGTCGTCCCGGTCGTGCAGGGCGCCGACGCCGACCTCGATGGGACACAGCAGGGTGGTGATCTCGGCGGTGTCCGGGTCGATCTCCACGTAGGCGTTGAGCCCGGCGGATCGCATCTGCTCGAGCGCGGCGAGCCAACCGGGCGCGTGCCGCTGGGACATGTCGAGCCGGGCGTTGACCCCGCCGGCGAAGGCGACGGTCGCCGTCCCGGAGGGCGTGGCGGTGCCCGAGGTCAGGGTGATCGCGGTGGGCCGGCCGATGCCGAGGACTTCGTCGACCAATGCGTTCGATCGTGGCACGAGCGATTCTCCTTTCGTTTCGAGACAGCGCGAATCGGCGGCGCCGCCACCGGATGGCAATGTCGCTTAATGGTCATGCTGAAATCGTCGTCCGGCGACTGGCGGTGCCATTTGTCAGAAAGCCCTGGGCGCACTCGGCGGTCGCGGCGTAAATCAGTATCGGCTCGGATGCGCGGCAAGTCAAAGGGGGCATCCATCCGTGTTCGAGATCCGACAGTCGCTGCCTGGCAGCCTGCTGCCGCGCGACAGTTCTGCTCCTGTTCGCGGCGATATGAATGTGGATCGGATTCGAGCCCAGGTATCATTTCGCCCGACCTCGCGGAATTCGTCCTCGAGGTGACCGACACATCGAAATAGAAGGGCGCCAATTCCCGCCGTCGCCGTGAGCGATGACCGGCTTTTCACCGATGCCGGCGCCCGGGCAGTCGACTAGTGCGGCAGCCGCCATTCGTGATCATGTTGAGGCTGGCGGCCACCCGCTTGATTCTGGTCTGTTGTGGACAAACATTTAGATCCCGCGGGTGGCTGCTGGTCGGAGCCTGAACGCTGCCGGCTGGCGGCGGGCTCCGGCCTGGTGCTCGATCGTTTCGCGGGCCGCTTCGCCGAGTCGAGTCGCGGCGGGCGGCTGGCGGGTTCGCGACCGGCCTGCTCGCGGACCTCGAGGTCAAGACGAGCTGCCAGCTGGCCGAGATCGCCGGGCATGCCGGCATCCCCACTATCGAGATCATGTTTGGAGTTCGAGGGTGAGGCGAGGTTCCGGGAGCGCCGACACCGGACTTGGCGCTGGCGGCCTTTCGCCGCCTGAAGGCTTCGTCGGCATCCCGCCTCGCCTCGGTACGGCGGCCGTTGTATCGCATCCGGCGGGTGCCGTCGATGCTGCGGCCCCGCACCGAGGCTGCCAGCCCGAGGGCTGGCAGGGTTATCCACAGGCCCTCTCGTCCTGTCGTACGTCTGTTCTAAGTTGGTCGGGTGTTGGAACTGCTGTCCGAGGCGCGCCGTGCGGCCGCGGTGTGCGCCGAAGCCCCTGCCTGGGCTGTCCCGGACGGGGATCTGGTCGGGTGTCTGGAGCAGGTCTGGGCTGGGGTGCAGCAACTGACCGCAGTGACCGCACATCTGATCTCGCAGGCACAATCACAGGGCCTGCCGCAGGCACACGCGGCGACCAGCACCGCCGTGTGGCTACGCCAGCAGCTGCGGGTCAGTCCCGGCACCGCGGGGCGGCTGGTGAAACTCGCTGAGGCGTTGCAGGCGCGGCCGGTGCTGGACACCATGGTGTGCGCGGGTGCGGTCTCCGCCGAGCACGCCGCGACCATCGCGGCCATCGTCGCGGATCTTCCGCCGGACCTGGGCCCGGAGATCACCGACAAAGCCGAGGCCATGCTGATCGACTGGGCCGGTGATTTCGACCCGGTCACGCTGGGCAGGCTCGGGGCACGGATCCTGGAGTATGTGGCTCCTGAGGTTGCCGAGCAGCGGGAAGCGGAGTTCCTGGCCCGGCAGGAGGCTAAGGCGCACCGTAAGCGTGGGTTCACGCTCAGCCCGCTGGGTAACGGTCAGGTCCGGCTCAGCGGCTACCTCGACACTTCTGGTGCTGCCACCGTCACCGCCGCCCTCGACCCGCTCTGTCACCCCCGGCATGATCCGGCGGAAGAGCGCACACCGGCGCAGCGGCGGGCGGATGCCTTGGTGGATGTGTGCACGGGCGCGTTGCGGGACGGGACGGATCTGCCGGGGCACGGCGGTGACCCCGCCCAGGTTGTCGTCACCATCCCGTTCACCACACTGACCGGGCAGTCCTCAGCCGGGCAGTCCTCAGCCGGGCAGCCCTCAGCCGGGCAGTCCTCGGGTGGGCAACCCTCAGCCGGGCAGTCCTCGGGCGCGCAACCCTCAGCCGAGCAGCCTTCAGCCGGGCAGTCCTCGGCCGGGCAGCCTTCAGCCGGGCAGTCCTCGGCCGGGCAGCCCTTAGCCGGGCAGCCCTCAGCTGGGCAGTCCCGGATAGCCGAGCAGTCCCGGGCTTCCCAGGCACACACTCACGCCAGCGCCGATGCGCGTGGCCATGCCGGCGCCAACGCCGGTGCCGGATTGGGTTGGCTGGATACCGGAGCACCGATCAGCCCCGCCGAAGCCCGCCGCCTCGCCTGCGACGCCCACATCGTGCCCGCCGTCCTCGGCGGCGACAGCCAAGTCCTCGACCTCGGCCGCACCCGACGCCTGTTCACCGGCCCCATCCGCCGCGCCCTGATCCTCCGCGACGGCGGCTGTGTTTTCCCCGGGTGCGATCGACCCGCCCGCTGGGCCGAGGGCCACCACCTCAGGCCATGGGCCGACGGCGGCACCACCACCCTGGCCAACGCCTGCCTCATCTGCCGCCGACACCACCGACTCCTGCACAACACCAGCGGCTGGCAAGCGCGCCTCGGCCCCGACGGACACCCCGAATTCCTCCCACCGGCCACCATCGACCCGCAACGCCGACCACAACGCAACACCTTCCACCGCCGCCAATAACCCACCATGCTGTTGCGCTGAGTCGCGCCCGGAGCACTCCGGGCGCTGCGTCACGGCCTGAGCGGCGGCAACCCCCGCCGTTCTTTCGATCCGCGCCACCGATGCCCGCCCTCGCCCTCCCCAACGATCCGTCCCACCGGCAGCCGCGTCCCACCGGCAGCCGCGTCCCACCGGCAGCCGCGTCCCACCGGCAGCCGCGTCCCACCGGCAGCCGCGACCAAACGACAACGGCGACCAAACGACAACGGCGACCCACCCAGCAGACGCTGATTGAGTCGACCGTCAACCAAAACCCGCCGCCCGACCAACCAACACCCTCACCATCCAGAGCCGCTCGCGACCTCGAAGCCCTCGTCCGCGCAGGCCATGACGGCGACACCAACACCGCACCCGCCGAGCCCACCACCAGTCCCGCACCCAGCCATGATCACAAACTGCGGCTGCCGTATTAGGCGGTCAGCCCGCGGGCCCGGAACTGGCCGCGGACCCGGTCGAGGAGTTCGGCTCCGGGCGGCTCCGTGGCGGCGAGCGGGAAGTCGAGGCCCAGCGCCGCGTACTTGGCGGCGCCGAGCCGGTGGAACGGCAGCACCTCGACCCGCTCGACGGTTGGCAGGCCGGCCACGATGTCGGCGACCGCGTCGACGTTCGCCGGGTCGTCGGTGAGCCCGGGCACGAGCACGAAGCGGACCCAGATCGGGGTGCCGCGCCCGCCCAGCCGCCGGGCGAAGCGGATCGTCGGCTCCAGCCGGCCGGTCCGGGTGACCCGGCGGTAGGTGTCCGGGTCGCCCGACTTCACATCGAGCAGCACCAGGTCGACGGCGTCGAGCAGGGCGTCGTCGGCGCGGTCGCCGAGGAAGCCGCTGGTGTCCAGGGCGGTGTGCAGACCCATCGCCTTGCAGCGCGTCAGCACCTCGCGGACGAAGGCCGGCTGTTGCAGGGGTTCGCCGCCGCTGAGCGTGACACCGCCGCCGGCGACCTTGATGAACCGCTCGTAGCGGCGGATCTGGATGGCGAGCTCGTCGACGGTGGTCGGCTCGCCGTTGCGCTGGTACCAGGTGTCGGGGCTGTGGCAGTACTGGCAGCGCAGCGGGCAGCCGGCGAGGAACGCGACGAAGCGGGTGCCGGGCCCGTCCACTCCGGTGGAGATGTCGAAGGAGTGGACGGAGCCGGTCACGGGCGCGGCGGTGACGTTCATAGCGAGCCGTGGAAGGTGCGAGAGATCACGTCGTGCTGCTGCTCGCGGGTCAGCCGGACGAAGTTGACCGCGTAGCCGGACACCCGGATGGTCAGCTGCGGGTACTTCTCCGGGTGCGCCATGGCGTCGGTGAGGGTGGCCCGGTCCAGGACGTTGACGTTGAGGTGGAAGCCGCCGGCGTCGGTGTAGCCGTCGAGAACCCCGGCGAGGTTGGTGATCCGCTCGTCGCGGCTGTGCCCGAGGCCGTCCGGGGTGACGGTGCTGGTCAGCGAGATGCCGTCGCGGGCGCAGCGGTACGGCAGTTTGGCGACCGACAGCGCGGCGGCGACCAGGCCGTGCCGGTCGCGGCCGTTCATCGGGTTGGCGCCCGGTGCGAACGGCTCGCCGGCCCGTCGCCCGTCCGGGGTGGTGCCGGTGTGCTTGCCGTAGACCACGTTCGACGTGATGGTCAGCACGGACAGGCTGGGCTCGGCGTCGCGGTAGGCCGGCTGCCGGCGGATCTTCGCCATGAACCGCTCGACCAGGTCGACGGCGATGGCGTCGGCGCGGTCGTCGTTGTTGCCGAAGGTCGGGAAGTCACCGTCCACGGCGTAGTCGACGGCCAGGCCGGTCGTGTCCCGCAGCGCCTTGACCTGGGCGTACTTGATCGCCGACAGGCTGTCGGCGGCCACCGACAGCCCGGCGATGCCGGTGGCCAGGAAGCGGTGCACGGGGTAGTCGTGCAGGGCCATCTCGAGGCGCTCGTAGGCGTACTTGTCGTGCATGTAGTGGATGACGTTGAGGGCGTCCACGTAGGTCTCGGCCAGCCAGTCGAGCATCCGGTCGTAGGCGGCGAACACCTCGTCGTAGTCGAGCACGTCGCCGGCGACGGGCGGGCTCGGCGGTGTCACCTGGTCGCCGGTGAGCTCGTCGCGGCCGCCGTTGATCGCGTACAGCAGGGTCTTGGCCAGGTTGGCCCGGGCGCCGAAGAACTGCATGTCCTTGCCGACGCGCATGGCCGAGACGCAGCAGGCGATGGCGGTGTCGTCGCTGTAGGCGGCCCGGATCAGGTCGTCGTTCTCGTACTGGATGGAGCTGGTGTCGATCGACACCTGGGCGCAGAACCGCTTGAAGCCCTCGGGCAGCGCCGGGGACCACAGCACGGTCAGGTTCGGCTCGGGCGCGGGTCCGAGGTTGTAGAGGGTCTGCAGGTACCGGAAGCTGCTGCGGGTCACCAGCGGACGGCCGTCGGAGCCGATGCCACCGAGCGCCTCGGTCACCCAGGTCGGGTCGCCGGAGAACAGCTCGTCGTAGTCCGGCGTGCGCAGGAACCGGATGATCCGCAGCTTGATGACGAAGTCGTCGATCAGCTCCTGCGCACCGGACTCCGTGAGCGTGCCCTCGTCGAGATCGCGCTGCAGGTAGGCGTCCACGAACGTCGAGGTACGGCCCAGCGACATGGCCGCGCCGTTCTGCTCCTTGGTGGCGGCCAGGTAGGCGAAGTACAGCCACTGGATCGCCTCGCGGCCCGTCGTCGCCGGTCCCGAGATGTCGCAGCCGTAGGCGGCGGCCATGGTCTTGAGCTCGTCGAGCGCGCGGATCTGCTCGGCGAGTTCCTCGCGGTCGCGGATGACGTCCTCCGCCGACAACCGGGCGTCGAGGGTGCTCTTGCGCTCGCGGCGTTCGGCGATCAGCCGGTCGACGCCGTACAGGGCGACCCGGCGGTAGTCGCCGATGATCCGGCCCCGGCCGTACGCGTCGGGCAGCCCGGTGATGATGTGCGAGCGCCGCGCGGCCAGCACGTCGGCGGGGTACGCGTCGAAGACCCCGGCGTTGTGCGTCTTGCGGTACCGGGAGTAGATGGCGTGCACCGCCGGGTCGAGCGCGTACCCGTAGGCCTTGAGCCCGGCCTCCACCATCCGCAGGCCGCCGGCGGGCATGATGGCCCGGCGCAGCGGCGCGCTGGTCTGCAGCCCGACGATCAGCTCATGGGACTGGTCGATGTAGCCCGGCACGTGCGCCGTGATCGTCGACGGGGTATGCGTGTCGACGTCGTAGATCCCGCGCTCGCGCTCCTCGACGAACATGCGCTGCAGTTCCCGCCAGATCCGCTCGGTGCGGTGCGTCGGCCCGGCCAGGAACGTCGCGTCGCCGGGGTAGGGCGTGACGTTGTCGTGGATGAACCCGGCGACGTCGATCGTCTCCTGCCAGGTTTTCCCCGTGAATCCGCGCCAGGCATCCTTGCGTTCCTGCGTCATGACTTCCCCTCCGCTTGATCTCACCTCGAGTCTCGCGGCCGGCGGCCCGCCCGGGCAGGGCCGATAGACCCTGCCCGGGCGGCCTTCTGTCAAGGCGTGCGCGCGTGCGCCTCGCTGTGGGCAGCGAGAACGTCCTCGAGCTCACGTCGTGGGCCGGGGCGACCCTGCTGGCCGTAGCCGATCCGCAGAGCCAGCTGCGGACTCCCCGCACGCCGAAGGGAGCGGCGCAGCTCGTCTCGGGCCGCCGGCACCTCGATCGGCTGCGAGATCATCGAGCACGCGAGACCAAGGTCGGCCACCGTCAGCAGGACCCGTTGCAGCGCCTGTCCCGCGATGAGCTGATCGATCGGCAGGTCGCCTCGCGCGCCGAGAATCCCGATCAGCGGTTCCGGCTCGAAGTCGCGCCCGTACGCCCGCCGTCGCTCGGCGAAGGCGCGCTGTGGCAGCAGATCCTGCGGTTCGGCGGCCGGCGCTCCCGCCGTCACGGGCACACCCTCCGGGGCGCCGTCGGTGTGCGACCACGCCGTCAGCTCCGCCTGGTACCCGGGATCGCGGCGCAGGACGCGGTCGGCGCTCCGCGCGATCTCGGCGAAGCCGGTCAGGGGGACCATGCCGACGAGCAGTTCCAGCCAGGCACCCTCGGCCCGGGCCGCCTCGATGAGCTCGACACGCGCCTGGGAGGGCACCGGATCGGGCCAGAACGGCTGGCGATTGCTGTGCCGGCGGGGAACCGCCGCGACCATGGCCTGTTCCAGATAGGTCGGCGGCCGCGGGGCTCCCGGGGAGAGCCGGGCGATCACGTCGGGCCCAGCGTCGCGGGGCAGCAGGGTGACGTCGGCGGGCAGGCCTTGGGCCGCCAGGGCGAGGCGCGCGTTGAACGTCGCGGCGCCGCACGCGATGCGTAACGCCCAGCCGGCGCTGTCGGCCACGGCGAGTTGCCGCGACCGGTCGGCGAGCACGTCGATGCTGCCGTCACGCAGCCGGAAGCGCCACGGCTGGCTGTTGTGCAGTGACGGCGCGCGAATCGCGGCTGCGGCAGCGAGCCTCAGGTGGGCATCGTCGTAGGCGGTCATGGCGGGATCCCTCCTCGTCTCCGCTCACTGTGCCGGTCCGCTGCCGGGCCCGATCAGGGCCGAAAGCCCTCTTTGTGGCGGCTCGGCCGGCCCGGGCACTCGACCCTTCGGGAGGCGGCGCATGGTGATCGGGCCGGCCACGGCGATGAACACGGCCAGGACGGTGGGGACCAGCAGGCCGACGGTCAGGTCGGTGGCCTCGGCGAGGTAGCCGATGGCGGCCGGGCCGAGCAGCATGCCGGTGGAGCCGGAGATCGAGATCAGGGCGATGTTCGAGGGCGAGCCCCCGGCGTCGCCGACGGCGCTGAACAGCACCGGAACGATCACCGCGATCCCGCTGCCGGCGAGGATCCAGCCGGCCCACGCCAGCGGGAGGCCGCCGACCGCGGCCGAGCCGAGGACGAGGGCGTAGCCGGCGGTGGCCAGGGTCCCCGCGCACAGCAGGGTGCGGCCGGGGCCGAGCCTGGCCCGGATCGGGTCGCCCAGGAGGCGGACGACCGTCATCGCGCAGGCGAACACCGTGTACGACAGCGGCGCGAGCACCTCGTCGGCCTTCAGGACACGGGCTGCGTGCAGGTTGGCCCAGTCGCTCGCGCCGGACTCGACGAGGTGGCCGCCGAGGCCGAGAACGAACATCGCGCCGAGCAGGATCACGCCGATGCGGGCCGCGCTCGCCGGCGCGCCGCCGCTGCGACCGTCTGCCCGATCCGGTGGCGGCAGCAGCGGGCGGGTGCAGGCTGCGAACGCCGCGGCGCTGGCCAGTGCGGCGACCACCAGCATGGCCTGGTTTCCCAGCCCGAGGGTGAGGCCGAACGAGGTGAGCGCGCCGGCGGCGGCGCCGCCGAGGCTCCAGAAGCCGTGGAACGACGAGACGATGGGCCGCTGGTAGTAGCGCTCGAGCTCGACGGAGTGGGCGTTGAGGCCCACCTCGACGAAGCCGACGCCGATGCCGTAGACCGCGCCACAGAGCAGCAGTGTCTCGTAGCTCGGCGCGAGTGCGGGGGCGATGAGGACCAACTGGGTGGCCGGGCCGGTCCAGCGCAGCAGGCCCCGGGTGGTGATCCGGTCGGCGATCCGCCCGGCGGCGAACATGGTGATCAGCCCGACGACCTGGATGAGCAGGAGCAGCGTGCCCAGGCGCGCCTCGTCGAGGCCGAGCCGGCGGTCGACCGAGGGTAGGGCGGCGGCCCAGGCGCCCATGACGAAGCCTGAGGTCGCGAAGGTGCCGAAGACCCCGGCGCGAGCGCGGCGCAGGGCGGTGGTGTCGGGATGCATGGCCGTCCTTGGGATCGCGATCTTTTGTCCTTGTCGGGAACTTAATGGCTCCCCGGCCGCGTGGTCAAGTTTTGTCCCTGGCGGGGACATAAGGGATGCTGAGTGGATGCAGACCAGTGCCGACCTCCGCGTGCACAACCAGACCCGACTGCTGCGCGCCGTGCACGGTGCCGACGAACCGCTCACCCGCGCCGGCGCCGCCCGGCTGCTGGGCATCGGCCGCAACACCGCCGCCACGCTCGTCGGCGAGTTGGCGGCGGCCGGGCTGCTGCACGAGGTCCCGGCCGAAGCCACCGGCCGGGGCCGGCCGACCACCCTGCTGCTGGCCCACCCCGACGGGCCGGTCGCCTTCGCCGCCGACATCCGCGAGGACTCCTGGGCCCTGGCGCGGGTCGAGCTGGGCGGGCGGCTGACCGAACTGGAGACCGGCGAGCACGACCGGACCCCGGCGGTGTTCGGCGAGATACGCCGGGCGACGCGGCGGCACGCCACCGACCGGCTCGCCGCGCTCGGCATCGCCATCAGCGGGCCGATCCGGGACGGCCGCCGCCTGCACATCTCGCACCTGGGCTGGGACGAAGTGGACCTCGCCGAGCACATCGGCGACGGGTGGCCGCCGACCGTGGTCGACAACGACGCCCGGCTCGCCGGGCTCGCCGAGGCCCGGCGCGGGGCGCTGCGCGGGATCGGGACCGCCCTGCACTTCCACATCGACTTCGACATCGGCGGGACCCTGCTGCTCGGCGGGGACGCCCAGCACGGCGCCCACAACATCGCCGGGGAGTTCGGGCACATGCCGCTCACCGGCTCCGGGCTGCGGTGCATGTGCGGCGTCCAGGGATGCTGGAGCCTGGACGTGGGCACCAACGCGCTGGTGCGGCGCTTCGGCAAGGAACCCGGCTACGGGGCCGGGCGGGAGCTGGGACGGGAGATCCTGGCCCGCGCCGAGGAGGGCGAGGCCGAGGCGGGCCGGGCGGTCGACGACAACGCCACCGCCCTGGGGCGCGGGCTCGGCGCGCTGGCCAACGCCCTCGACCCCGAGGTGATCACGCTCTCCGGGCTGGGCGTGGAGCTGATCCGGTTGCGGCGCGGCCTGATCGAACAAACCTGCGCCGACGGGCTGATGGAGTTCCGGCGCGCCGAGCCGCCGCGCATTCTGGCGGGAACCGTCGGCGAGATCGGCCCGCTGCGCGGCGCGGCCGAGATCGCCTACGACACGATTCTGAACCCCGAGTGGCTGCGGCTGCGCCTCTAACCAGTCGGCCTGCCTGGTACGAGTTGGTTATGGATGGGGCCGCTGGCATGCCGATCCGATGTGGTGGCGCCGCCAGGCTCAGGGAGAGCGGCCGTTCTGCGCGAACGGCTGCTGCGGGTGCTGGGCGAGCAGCCTGTTACCGCCCTGCACGTCGACCTCGCCGGGGTCACCTTTGTCGACTGCTGCGGAGTCGGTGCGCTTGTCGCCGTACGTGACGTCGCTGTCCGGGCCGGGATCCAGATGCGGGTCGATCACCTGCAGCGCATCGTCCGGATGGTCCTGGAGGAGGTCGGGCTCCTCGGCGCCTTCACCGGCCCTGTCGATGGGCCGCGGCCGGGGTCGGAGTCACCCCCGCTGACGGCATGACCGTTGCCCGGCGTCCGGGGAGTTCGAGCGGTGTGAGTGCTGGTTCGCCGGCGAGCACCGCGTCGACCTTGTCGAGTAGCTCGCGTTCGGTGAACGGTTTGTCGAGCAGGGTGACGCCCGGGTCGAGCCGGCCCTGGGAGGCCAGGAAGGGCTGGGCGTAGCCGGACATGTACAGGACCCGGATGTCGGGTCGGGTCTGCTGGATCTTCTCGGCGGCTTCCCGGCCGAGCATCTGCGGCATGATCACGTCGGTGATCAGCAGGTCGATGGTGCCCCGGTAGCTGATCGCGGCCGTGATGGCCTCGGCGCCGTTGGCGGCGGTGATCACCGAGTAGCCCTGGCGGGTGAGCAAGCGCCGGGTGACCTCCCGCAGGGCGTCCTCGTCCTCGACGACGAGCGCGGTGTGCCCGCCGGACCGGTGGCGGCTCGGTGGGGTGGGCACGGCTTCGGTCGCGGACTGGGTGGTGACGGGCAGCAGGATGGTGAAGGTGGTGCCCGCGCCGGGTTCGGAATGGATGCGGATGTGCCCGTCGGCCTGGGTGACGGCTCCGTAGACGGTGGCCAGTCCCAGCCCGCTGCCCTCGCCTTTGTTCTTGGTGGTGTAGAACGGCTCGAAGGCGTGTTTGATCACCTCGGCGGTCATGCCGGTGCCGGTGTCGGCGATCGTGATGCGGACGTAGTCGCCGGGCAGGACCGACGACCACTCGGCGGCGTAGGCGCGGTCGACGTGGAAGCTGTCGGTGGTGATGGTGAGGCTGCCGACGTCGGGCATAGCGTCGCGGGCGTTGACGGCCAGGTTGAGGATCAGCTGGTCGATCTGGCCAGGGTCGGCCAGGACGGGCGGCAGTTCCTCGGCGAGGTCGGTGACCAGGTCCAGATTGGCTCCGAGGGTGCGGCGCAGGATGCTGGCCATGGTGTCCAGCTGCTCGTTGAGGTCGATGACCTGCGGCTGGATCACCTCGCGGCGGGCGAAGGACAGCAGTTGCCGGGTGAGACCGGCGGCGCGTTCCGCGGCCCGCCGGATCTGCCCGATGTCCTGTGACGCGGCGGTCCACCGGGGGCTGGCGTCGGCGCCCGCCGCCGCGTCGATCTCGTCGCTGACGAATTCGGCGTAGTTGAGGATCACCCCGATGAGGTTGTTGAAGTCGTGCGCCACCCCGCCGGCGAGTTGCCCGAGCCCTTCGAGACGCTGGGCCTGTTCCAGCTGGGCCCGCAGGCGTTCCCGATCCTCCGGCGGCACGTGCACGTCGGTGCTGGGCGTCGCGCCCGCCGACAGCGGGCGTGACGTCGACGCCACGCCGACGACGGTGCCGGCCTCGTCCACGATCGCCGACATGCCCAGCAGCACGGCGATGATGGTGCCGTCCTTGCGGACCCGGTTCGTGCTGTACGGCGCCACCCGCTCGCCGGCCGCGGCCCGGCGCAACAGATCGGCCTCCTCGCTCTCCCACCCCGCCGGGAGCAGCACCGAGGAGTCCCGGCCGACGATCTCCCGAGGCTGATAGCCGTACATGTCCGCCGCGACGGGGCTCCAGCCGGTGATCATGCCCTGGCGGGTCTTGGTGACGATGGCGTCCAGCGACTGCACCATCACCGCCGCCATCATCTCGGCGGTATTGCCCGTGACCTCTGCCATGACATCCCCATCAGATCCGGCTGGCCCGGCGCGTCAAGATGACACGGCACGGCGTTCACACCGTCGGGGTCTGGGACGAGGCCACTAAAGGGTAGCTCACAAACGTTGCAGTTCGGGCGAAATGGATATATCTGGCGTGCCTTTGGCGGTCGGGCGCATGGTCAGGATCAGGACGGCCAGCCCGGCGAAGATGACCGCGGCGACGATGCCGGTCACGTGCAGGCTGACGGTGAACGCCTCCCGCGCGCTGTGCAGCAGTTCCGTCCCCTGGCCCGCGGGAAGGCGCTCGCCGGCGGCGACCGCGCCGGCCAGCGAATCGGATGCGCCGTCCATCCGGCTGCGGTAGACCACCGCGGCCAGCACGCCGAGCAGCGCGAAGCCCAGCGAGCCGCCGAAGTAGTTGCCGGTCTCCGACATCGCCGCCGCCGAGCCGGCGCGCTCCGGCGGCACGGACCCGACGATCAGCCCGGTGCCCAGCGCGAACAGCGGGCCGGTGCCCAGCGCCAGGACGGCGATGCCGATCATCACCAGCGGCAACGAGCCCGCGCCGCCGACGCCGGCCAGCAGCAGGCTGCCCAGCGCCGACCCGGCCAGCCCGCCGGCGATCGCGGTCGGCTGCCGCATCCGCCGGGCCAGCACCGGCGCGGCCATGGTGCCCACCGCCACGCCCAGGCCCATGGGCGCGAACAGCACCGCCGACGTGGCCGGCGAGAAGCCCAGCACACTCTGCAGGTACTGGGTCACCAGCAGACCCGTACCGGCCATGGCGATGCCGGCGAAGACCAGGCCGACGAGTACGGCCGTGACCGGGCGGCTGCGGAGCAGCCGCAGGTCCAGCAGCGGCGCCTCCAGCCGCAGTTGCCGGCGGACGAACAGGAATCCGGTGGCCGCGCCCACGACGAGGGCCACCGCCGGCCAGACCGGCACGCTCTCGACGGTCAGCTGCTTGACGCCGTAGATCATCAGGAGCACCGCGACGAGCGACAGCCCGACGCTGGCCAGGTCCGGCCGGCCGGCCCGGTCGCTGCGGAACTCCGGCAGCAGCACCGGCCCGGTGAGCAGCAGCAACGCCATCGCCGGCACAGCGACCAGGAACACCGATCCCCACCAGAAGTACTGCAGCAGGAATCCGGCGAGTACGGGCCCGAGCGCGCCGCCGGTGAACTGGCAGGTCGCCCAGATCGCGATGGCCTGCCCGCGCTGCCGTTCGTCGCGGAACATGGTGGTGATCAGGGCCAGCGTCGACGGCATCAGGGTCGCACCGGCGATGCCGAGCAGCGCCCGCGCGACGATCAGCAACAGCGGGCTGGTCGCGAAGGCGGCCAGGACCGACAGCACCCCGAACGCCGCTCCGCCGATCAGCAGCAGGCGCTGGCGGCCGATCCGGTCACCGACCGTACCCATCGTGATGACCAGGCCCGCCACCATCAGTCCGTAGCTGTCACTGATCCACAGCTGCTGGACGTTGGTGGCACCGAGGTCGGCGCTCAGCCGCGGCAGCGCGAGGAGCAACGCCGTGATGTCCATCGCGACGAGCAATGTCGGCAGCATGAGGACGACCAGCCCCAGCCACGCCCGGTTGACTCGCATGTTCGAAACTCCCTGTTCGCTCGACGTTTCGCCGGATGGTCGGAGCGGTGGCAAGCTTTTTGACATCGGTACGGCAGGACGTGTCAAGACGGCGGCGGCGGCTCCGACCAACCGGTCGAAGGGCCCAGCCGGGGCCCGCGAACCACGGGAGTACGAGATGAAGTTCCTGATCAGCCTGCACATCAACCCGGCCGTGCTGGAGGCGCTGACCGAGGAGGAGCAGGCGGCGATCGGCGACGGCCACGGCAAGTTCATCGAGGCGCTGAAGAAGTCCGGCGAGCTGATCACCACGCAGGCGCTGGCCGACCCGTCACAGGCCGCCGTGGTGTCGGTCCGCAACGGTCAGCCGGTCGTGACCGACGGCCCTTTCCTGGAGTCGAAGGAGTACCTGGGCGGCTTCTACCTGATCGACTGCGAGGACAAGGCCCGGGCGATCGAGCTGGCGACACAGATCCCGGACACCGCGATCCCGGGTCTGGGGGTCGAGGTGCGGCAGGTGATGTTCGCTGACGGACAATTGGAGGCATGACGGCAACGGCCATCGAGGACCTGCTGCGTGAGCTCGCGCCGCAGGTCCTCGGCGCCTTGGTACGCCGGTACGGCCAGTTCGAGGGGTGCGAGGACGCGGTGCAGGAGGCCGTCCTCGCCGCCACCGTGCAGTGGCCGGTCGAGGAGGTGCCGAACAACCCGCGCAACTGGCTGGTGACCGTCGCGTCCCGGCGGCTCATCGACCAGATGCGCAGCGACCACGCGCGCCGCGAGCGGGAGTCGGCGACGGCCACCGAGGTGGTGCCCCAGGACGTGCCGTCGACCGACGACACGCTCGTCCTGCTGTTCCTGTGCTGCCATCCGACGCTGACCGCGGCCTCCCAGACCGCCCTGACGCTGCGGGCGGTCGGCGGGCTGACCACCGCCGAGATCGCCCGCGCGTTCCTGGTGCCGGAGGCCACGATGGCGGCCAGGATCAGCAGGGCCAAGCAGCGCATCAAGGCGGCCGGCAGCTCGTTCAGCCTGCCCGAGGGCGAGGAACGCGAGGAGCGGCTGCGGGTCGTCCTGCATGTGCTCTACCTGATCTTCAACGAGGGCTACACCGCCACCTCGGGCGCCGAGCTGCACCGCGCCGACCTCGCGCACGAGGCGATCCGGCTGGCCCGGATGGTGCACGCGCAACTGCCCGAGGACGGCGAGGTGACCGGGCTGCTCGCGCTGATGCTGCTGACCGACGCCCGCCGCGAGGCACGGACGACGGCGGAGGGTGACCTGGTGCCGCTGGACGAGCAGGACCGCACGAGGTGGGACCGCGGGCTGATCGACGAGGGCACCGGGCTGGTGAAGACGTCACTGGCCGGCCCGGCGCTGGGGCCGTACCAGCTGCAGGCCGCCATCGCCGCCACGCACGCCGACGCGGCCACGGCGGAGGAGACCAACTGGCCGCAGGTGCACGCGCTCTACCTGATCCTGGAGCGGATCGCGCCGAACCCGATGGTCACCCTCAACCGGGCGATCGCCCTGGCCGAGACCGAGGGCCCGCGGGCGGGGCTGGCGCTGATATCCACGCTGGACGGCGACGAGCGGATGGCCGGCCATCACCGGCTGCTGTCCGTGCGGGCGCATCTGCTGGAGAAGACCGGCGACACGGCCGGGGCGTACGAGCACTACCGCCGCGCCGCGAAGTCGACCGCGAGCATCGCCGAGCGGCGCTACCTGGAATCACGGGTCGGCCGGCTGAGAATTCTTGGAGGATGATCGACCGATGGAGTTTCTGGTTGACATGGTGACGACCGTGCCGGAGGGCACAACGGACGACGAGGTCGCCGACATGCGTAAGCGCGAGTCGGCGCGGGCGGCAGAGCTCGCCGCGGCCGGCAACCTGGTGCGGCTGTGGCGGCCGCCGCTGGCGCCGGGCGAGTGGCGCACCTGGGGACTCTTCAGGGCGGACGACGCCGACCAGCTGGAAACGGTTCTGGCGTCGATGCCGCTGCGCGTCTGGCGGCAGGACACGGTCACTCCGTTGGCACCGCACCCGAGTGACCCTGGCCAGTCTTTCCGGTAGCGCGGTACGGGTCTCCGGCTGGGACCCAGGCCGTGTCCGCGTCGAGGCCGAGCGAGCCGACATCGTGGGCGAGGATCTCGATGGTGGCCCGTACGGTCGTCCGGTTCTCGTCGTGTCGCGAGACGAGGGACCACGTCCAGTACGGCGACGGGTTGACCACCGGACGCTGGACGAGATCGGGCGGCAGCGCGGTGGAGTCGGCGTCCAGCAGGACCAGAGCGTCCTTCGCCTGGACCTCGGAGGTGTGGGCGCCGACGGCGACCGCGAAGAGCCGGTCCGCGCCGATCAGCCGCGCATCGAGGCCGAAGGTGACCAGGTCATCGGTCTGCACCCAGCAGATCGCCAGGTCGATGCTGCGGTCGGCGACCCGGCTAGCCTGGGTGTGCGAAGGCATCACCCAGGCATCGACGTGCAGTTGCGCCACGCCGGACGCGCGGGCGGCGAGGTCGGCCGGGCACCAGTTGACGTAGCCGAGCCGGACCGGTTCGGCCGCCGATCTGCCGGCCGCGAAACGGCGCAGCTCATCGGCCTGGTCCAGCAACGTCCGGGTCTGCGGCAGCAGCGCCTCGCCGACGGCGGTGAGCGCGACCGAGCGGCGATCACGGTCGAAGAGGCGTACGCCCAGGTCTCGTTCCAGGGCCTTGATCTGTTGGGACAGCGACGGGCCGGCGATGCGCAACCGGTGGGCGGCACGGCCGAAACTCAGCTCTTCGGCCACCGCGACGAAGTAGCGGAGTTGGCGCAACTCCATCCGGTCATCGTAGTGCGGTAGGAGGTTCCGCCTACCAGCAGAGAGCAACCTGGTCGTGGCGGATATCCCCAGCCCGCTCGCATGATCGACGCATGAGCATTCAGAAGGTAGCTGTCATCACCGGCGAGATCCTGCATGTCGACGGCGGCCAGAGCGCCGGACACTAGCGCCGTCCAATCGTCCGCCAGACCCGCAGGGGAGACCACGATGACCACCTCCGAGATCCAGATTCTCACGACCGTCCTCGATCGGTGGAAGACCGCCGTCGATGCCCACGATCCGAAGAGTGTCGCGGTGCATTTCACCGACGACGCCATCTTCCAAGGCCTGCATCCGTACGGCATCGGCCCGGAGGGCGTGGCCGAGTACTACGCCGCGCAGCCGATGGGGATGACGGCCGCATACGATATCCGGGAGATTCGCCGGCTCAGCGACGATCTGATTCTCGGCTATCTCACCGTCGACTTCGCCTTCACCGACCGGCCGGCGCTCACGGTGTATCTCAGCGTCATTATCCGCCGGATCGGCGACGACTGGTTTATCAGCCACTACCAGGTCTCCCGCCTCTGATGGTCCGCCTACGGCCAGGCCCGGACCGGCAGGTCTGCGTTGCCGGCCGGCGCGAAACCGGCCCAGGCGCCCGGACCGCCGGTGTGGTAGATCGTGGCCCGGTCGGTGCCGGCGAACACGTCGGCCTGCTGCTTTGGCGGGTGGCTGCCCAGGACAATCTGCCGCAGCGCAGGGTTGCCCCGCAACGCCCGCGGTCCCAGCTCGGCGGCGTGCGGCAGGTATGCCGACCGCAGCTGCGGGTTGTCGGTGACGGCGTCGTCGCGGAGGCTCGCCAGCCTCGGTGCGTACAGCCACCGCAGGCGGCCGAAGCGGCTGATCGCGCTCTTGTCGACCGTCTCCAGCGCGGGCAGGCGTAGCCCGGTCAGCAGGCCGTTGATGCTGTTGATACCCATGTATCGCAAGCTGGGGAAGTTGACCGAGACCAGGGCTCCGCTGTCGTTGAGCGCGTTGCGGCCGAGGTGCACCAGCCGCGGGGCGTTGAAATACCGCAGACTCGAGGCGTCGTCGAAGCCGTAGTCGTCGATCGTCGTGGCCCGGGGCAGCACCACCTTCCGCAATCCCTGATTGCGGCGGAAGGCGTCGTGCGCGATCGTCCGCACGCTGGGAAGGTAGAGAACGCTCAGCTTGGCGCGCGGCGCGTGCCCAAACGCCATGACGCCGATCGAGCGTGCCGAGCGCAGGCTGACGTCGGCGAAGTTGTGGTTGCTGAACGCCCCGGCCGGGACCGCGGTCAGGTCGTCGAGAATCAGGTGTTCGACCCAGGTGCCCCACCACCCGTTGAACCACAGGTGCGGGAAGAGGCCGCCGCGGGCGGTCTGGCCGGCGCACGCCAGCCCGGAATCGGGCGTGCATTCCCGGCCGCCCTGGATGGTTCTCAAGTTGTAGACGTACAGGCGCGAGAGACCGGGCAGGGCAAGGTCGCGGCCCGCGCTCTGCAGGGCGCCCAGGTCGGCGTCGCTGAGCGCGGTGCCGCCGGCCAGATACAGCGCGATGCCGGTAGCCGCTGCCAGCTTCGCCTTCCGGGCGGCCAGTTGCGCCTTGAGCGCCCGCGTCGTGACGTCGTACCGGAAGGCGTACGTGCCGTTGGCCAGGACCTGATCACCCGGCTTGGTGAAGCGGTAGGTGTAGGTCTCCGTCCGCCGAAGGTCCGCGTCGCGCGTGAAGATCGGATCAGCGCCCGGGTCGACGGTGGGATCGCCGAGGACGGCGTTCGCCGCGTACGGATTCCCGCCCGAGCCCCGCGCCGCCGGGACCGAAGCGGACGCGGACGGCGACGCCGTGGCCGAGGGCGTGCCGGACGCCGCGGGCGGTGACGCCGTGTCGCCGTCGGCAGGGCTCGCCGCCCACGACGGCAGCCCGCTCAGTGGCACCTGGCTGGTGCGGTGCGTAGCGTTCCGGGCGCCGACCGTCACCACGCCCCAGCCCGCCGCCACCAGGACGAGCCCACTCACCGCGACGGCGGCTCGTCGCACCCGAACCGGGTTCTTGTCATGTGCAGCCACACTTGAGAAGACGTCCGCCCGCGCTTTGTATTACGAAAACCGGGTGGCGAGGGGGATCAGGACATCCGGGAGCCGAAGGCTCCGGCCGATCGGTCGTCGTCCGCGCTCGCTTCCGCGATCTCCCGGGTCAGCCGGTTCGCGTCGATGACCTCTCCGCCGGGGCTGACCGCGTCCACGAGATCCGGCAGCACGGCTGCGAGCTGCCAGGCGACGGCGCCGGGGCTGCCGCCCGCGAGCTGGGCGAGGTCGTCGATCGCGCTGTCGCCGATCGTCATCCGCACCTGATCGACCGTCATCGCCCTGTTGGCCTTGTCGTCGGACAGCCAGCTGTAATACTGCCCCGGGTCAGTCGTCTCGGCGAGGCGGAGCACCACGGCGTGCAGTCGTGGCGCACCGGGCCCGGCCGCCGGTGCCACCGACTTGACGTGCGCCAATCCGAGGAGCAACTCCCGCACTTCCACGTCGTCGAGCAGCGTGGACAGTTTGCTGATCTCGTCCATGGTCGTCACAGCTCCGCCCCCAGCTCATTGAACAGGCCGTCCGGGGTCAGCCCGAGCTCGGACAGCATCCTGGTGTGCGCGGCGTTGTCGAGGTCGATCCGGTCGGGCAGACGTCCTGCCGCGGACTCGGCCTGGTCGGCTCCGTACGCACGGCGGATGACTCTGAGCGCGTGGGTCTTCGTGATGACGGTCATGGCGGCCTCGCTTCCAGACGACGTGGTCGGCGGGACGGTCGTGGCGTCCCGGTGCCAGCTAAGACAACGCAGCCGCGCGATCTGTGACAGCCGGACCGCAGGGTTCCTCGCCGGCAACTGACCAGGCCGTCTTCAGCTCCGGGATGGGCGACCGCGCGAGCCGCCGGCTGGCTGTTCGGATCATGCCCCGATGGTGCATCATGGGGGGCAAACCCCGAGTTGATCAGGGTCTGGCTTCCCCTTGACCTGCGGGGTGGTGGATGTCGAGCGGCGATCCCCGGCGCGGGCTGCGTGGCAGGCGTAGCGAGTGCGAGGAACTGGATCGGTTGGTGGCCGGCGCCAGGGCGGGTCGCAGCCAGGTGCTGGTGCTGCGCGGCGAGCCGGGGATCGGCAAGTCCGCGCTGGTGGAGTACGTCGCGGTGAGCGCGGCCGGATGTCAGGTCCTGCGGGTTACCGGCGTCGAGTCGGAGATGGAGCTGGCGTTCGCCGGGTTGCACCAGCTGTGCCTGCCGATGATGGGCTATCTCGATCGTCTTCCCGGCCCGCAGCGTGATGCCCTGGCCGTCGCCTTCGGGCTGCGTGCGGGGAACGTGCCGGACCGTTTCCTGGTCGGGTTGGCGATGCTCAGCCTGCTGGCCGAGGTGGCCGAGGAGCAGCCGCTCGTCTGCGTGGTGGACGACGCCCAATGGCTCGACCGGGTCTCCGCGCAGACCCTGGCGTTCGTCGCGCGCCGGCTGCTCGCGGAGCGGGTCGTGGTGGTGTTCGCGGTGCGGGTGTCGATGGTCGGCCAAGGTGATGACCGGTTACTGGGGCTGCGGGAGCTGGTGATCCGGGGCCTGCGCGACCGTGACGCGGGTGCGCTGCTGGACTCGGTGGTCCCCGGTCGGCTGGATGGGCGGGTCCGGGACCGGATCGTTGCCGAGACCCGTGGCAACCCGCTGGCTTTGCTGGAGTTGACGCGCGGGTTGACGGCGGCGGAGCTGGCCGGTGGGTTCGGGCGTCCGGATGCGCGGCCGTTGGCGAGTCAGATCGAGCAGAGTTTCCTGCGGCGTATCGGGTCGCTTCCGGCTGCGGCGCAACGGCTGCTGCTGGCGGCCGCCGCCGAGCCGGTGGGGGATCTGGCGTTGCTGCGGCGGGCAGCCGAGCGGCTCGGGATCGGGGCGGACGCCGGGGCAGCGGCCGAGGCGGCGGGGCTGATCGAGCTCGGCGCGCGGGTGCGGTTTCGGCATCCGTTGGTGCGTTCGGCGGCCTA
>Ga0307516_10003402_pt1 | contig 20483 bp, 19 predicted proteins | sample 19_EM_MG_FD_203310 | JGI IMG/M metagenome (GOLD analysis project Ga0307516, IMG submission 203310) | Populus trichocarpa ectomycorrhiza microbial communities from riparian zone in the Pacific Northwest, United States - 19_EM | ecosystem: Host-associated > Plants > Roots > Unclassified | place...
TGCTGTTTCTGCTTTCAGGGTTATTTTTTTTTTCTCTTTTCACCTTTTCTTCTCTTTTTACCATTTCACCATCACCAAACTTTCTTCCGATAGGTCAACATATGGATTATTTTTTTATTTTTTTCCCCCTTCCTTTCTCTGAAGCACGGATCTTTTTTTTTTCTTTTTTTTTTTTTCTTTCGAAAAAATAAATAAAAATCAAATCAAGTAACAAACCCCCGTTTTTCTGTAATCTACATACTTTGTACCTACCTCTTTCCTCTTATCTTTTACACCAAAAAAAAAAAAAAAAACCTGGCCAGCTGCGCGGAGGAGGGAGTGGACGGGATGGAGGCGGAGGAGGAGGAAGAAGGGGGGGTGGCGGGTGGGCTAGACGGGTTTGTCGGGTGTTTTCCTCTTCTCAGTTTTGTTTGATTCGGGGGGGGTTTTTGTTCTTTCTTTCTTTTCTTTCGTTTTCCATATGTACACAAACATGGGGGGTTACTTTTTTTTCTTCTTTTTTTTTCTTCTTTTTTTTTTCTTCCATCTATGGCTTCTACTTTATGTACCACTTCGTTTCCCTTCCGCACAGATCTAGCTTTTTGTCTTTTCTTTTTTTTTTTGGGAGGATTGGGGGGGAGGGGGGGGGGGGGGGGGGTACATCTTTTTCTTTCTCTTTCTTTCTCTTCCTTCTGTGCGTTGGGGTAGATTAGTCGGCGCCGAAAATGGGAAAAACCCGCTGCAAAAATGCACATGTATTTCACCTTGGGACAAGTGGACACAACAGGTGAAGAACTCGTTATTATACGACGACGCAGGTGCAGCCGTCGTACTTGTATGTAGTTTGCAGTTGCAGCTATGTATCTGCCTTGGGTAGCGCAGTGCACGGATACATACGAACAAGAACGCCAAACGATGGGCCACCCATCTCGGACAGCACAACACACGGCGGCAGACGCGCTAGACTACACGACCTCCCGGCACCAGCGCGCCCACTGGGAGCCCTTGACAAACTCGCGCAGCTCGGCGAGGCCGACGTCGACACGCCACCTCTTTGCGGCGGCCGCGGAGACGGGAACGACGAGCGCGACGGATTCGAGACGCTCCCACGCGCCGACGGCGACGGCTTTGCTCCACACGCGGCCGACCCCGCCGCCGCCACCGCCGGGCGTCGCCTGGACGCGGCCCGACGTGCACAGCTTCAGGTACTCGTCGTACACCATCTCGAAGTTGACCGTCTCCGTGTCCGCGAGCACCTCCAGGCGCGCGGCGGCGATGAGGAGCGCCAGCTGCAGGTCCGACAGTGACGGCAGTTGTGACAGGTTCGACGCCGGCGGGGCGAGCGACCGCGCAAAGGCTGCTGCCGCCGGGAACGGCGTCGACGCCGACACCGTCGACAGCGCCAGCATCGCTGCGTTGAAGACCGGCGCCACCGTCTTCGACGAGGCGTATACGTCGCGCAGGAGACCGCTGAATTCTTCCGTTCGCCGCAGGTTCTGCGCCGCATCAGTGGGGGGTGTTCCGCAAGAAGGGAAGGCGCGTGGGGAAGGGTTACGTCGATGAACTGGTTCCACGCCTCGGCGTAGCGCTCCGTCTCGCGACCGTGCAGAGTCGCCGTCTCGGCGTCCACGACTAGGCCCTCTCTGACGATGTCCCAGAACGCATCGAGCGAGGCGGGGAGCTTGAGGTGCACGGTCCGGTGGCTGAAGCGGGACTTGACGCGTTTCTCGAGGCTGTCGGCGACGTCCACTTTGCACGTCAGGCCGAGCACGGCGATGGGCGCCTTCTTGGCCTGGGCGATGTCGAAGAGGTTGTAGAGGAGCGTCTGTCGGGGGTGGGTCGCGAACCGGTCGAACTCGTCGAGCACGAAGACCACGGCGACAGCGGTCCGCGCGGCATCTTCGTCTGCGTCTGGGCCGCACTCTTCGGCCGGCGCCTGGAGCTCGTCCGGGTGCGACAGCACGGCGAGGATCGACTGCAGGGTGTCCGCAAAATTGGTCGTCTTGGGCTGCCCGTCGCCCTCCAGCTCCATCTCGACGCCCAGCTGCCGCCAGATCTCGCGCAGCGCGAGCTTGTCGTCCGTCTGCAGCAGGCCGTTGAGGCGGACGACGTGGAACTCGCCAGTGTGCGTGGACGCGAGCGACGCGATCGCCGTCTCGACCAACGTCGTCTTTCCTGAGCCGCGCGAGCCGATGACGAGCATCGAGTTGCCCTCGCCCGCAGCGATGGTCTGTTCGAGCAGGTGGTGCACGTTGCTGTATTCCTCGTCGACGCCGACCAGGTTGAGCCGCTCGCGGCCCATGATCTTGTTGAGGACGTGGGTCCGAACCAGTGATGCAGCGTCCGCTGAGACCACGATGTCCCCCCCTCTCTGCTCCGGCCCGCCGGCGGTTTCCTGGACCCTCGTTGGGGTACGGCGCTTAGTTACGGACGAGGCCTTAGGAGGCGCGACAGTCACCTCCACATCGGTATCCGCTCTCACCGCCGCCGCGCGCTTCGGGGGAACAGCGAACGGATCCTCGAGACCTTCCGTACCCAGCGACGGCCTGGCAGCAGATGGTCTTTTCTTCCCTCCGGTGGCGGGCCTCGCGGGCGCGATCTTGCCGTTCGGCAGAACAACATCCTCATCCTCGTCCACCTGGTGCTCCTCGACCGGCGGCTGGACCAGAGCGCGACTCCGCCGGGCTGTGGGCGTGTGCTCGTCACCACCCGCAGGAACACCGACGCCCAGTTTCGCTTGGATCCGCGTCCGCGGAGCACTGCTAGTGCCCTTCTTGCGCTCCGTTCTCGGCGGCTTCGTCATCTTGACCACCGTTCTCGGCGTCACCCCTTTCTTCTCCCCCTCCTCCTCCTCCTCCTCCTCCTCCTCCTCCTCCCCCTCTTCCTCCTCCTCCTCTTCGACCACTGCAACCTTCTTTGCGCGCGTGTTGGTTCTCGGTGTCTTTGCTGGTATCGCCTTGGCACTCACACTCTCCGAAGTGTCCGTCGTCGACCGTTGGTTCCCCTTATATTCTGCCTTCGCTTCCGCTTCTGTCGTTTCTATTGTTTCCACGGCTTTCGCGCGCGTTCTGCGCGTCGATGCAGTGGCGGCCCGTTTCGCAGGAGCTGCCTTGGCTCTCGGCGCCCGTGGGGTCTTCGCTGTCGTCTGTCTCGTTTCCGCCTTTTCCTCCTCCTCTTCGACAACATCTTCCGCCTCCCTCTCCTTCGGGGTCTCCTTCGCAGCACGCGTTTTGGTGGCCGACGCCTTCGTAGTGGCCGCATTGGTAGTCAACGCCTTTGTAGTGGCCGCTTTGGCAGTCGACGTAGTCGGGGCAGCTGTCTTCGCCACCGCGACCGTCGCCCTGGGACCCTTCCGAACGTCCCTCGCGACCGTCGGCGAAGTCGCGGCCGCAAGCTCATCCTCAAGCTCATCCTCCTGGGGATTGGGGACGGCGACGGCAGACTTCCTCTTTGCAGCCCTTGCCGAGGCACCGTAGGTGACAATCCTCTTCCTCCTGGTCGTCCTCGGTACGCTCTTGCATGCATACGCCAGCTCGTCCTCCTGACCAGCGCCCTCCTCGTTGGGGAGATTATTGGCGACCTTGGCCGTCGCTCGTGGCGCGACGCGTGGCTGCTCTTCCTCTTCCGCTTCCGCCTCCGAGTTGGACGCAAACGGCCATCCCAGGCGCGTGCGTTTCGGCGCACGCGTCAATGGCGTCCTGAGTCTGCGCTTCGGCGGCATTGGGAGTGGTGTTGATCAGCGTTTTATCTTGTGGTTTTTGTGGGACGAGGTGAGGTGGTCTGCTGAAGGTGAGGCGAGGTGTGCCGCGAGTTGGGTCGGAGGTCATTGTGTTGGGTATGTGCGCACTCGTAGCATGTAGTACCTAGAACTGGCATGTGACTGCAGGGTTCCTCTTCTGTGGCCGGAGAGGCTAACATCTCTAGATACTCAATTACGGCATGTAAGTACATGGTACTTGGGTAGAGTACATACCTGTTATTGAACGCCCGGATGCTAAAAAATTAACGTTTCTTAAAATGGCTTAGCGCGAGTGATTTCATACGATTACATCTTTGGTGCTCGCTCTTTAGAGATAGAGGAAGAGAAGAGGCCTACAATGCCAGAACATACGCTAAAAAGTCCACAATGCCACAAGGGTTCCTCCATGCCAGTTTTTAGTAAGGATTTTCTCGGCACGGAATATTGCAGGTAAGGTAGAGTAGCTAGTGACCTCCACCAACACCGCGACCAAGAGCACCATTTCTACAACTCAACAACATATAACTCGACCAATATTCACCGGATTAACATGAAAAGTAGCAGCTATTAACGAGGCTGAAAGTGTGCCTGTTATCGCTGTTGCGCAAGTACGTGAACTCAAACAACCTGAAAGCAAAACTCGTAAAATCACTTTTACTGTTTTAACACCACCACCCGCTGCACCCCTTTGTCTCCACACAACTCCACCATCTATCGGATTGACATGAATAGTGGCTATTAGCGAGGCTGGAAGTGTGCCTGTCACCGTCATGCAATCGGACGTCACATGCCTTCAGGTAACGCTCGGCAGCGGGCCACATTGTGACCCTCCTGCCTACATCCGGAGCAATGCTGGTGCGGTCTGGAACATCCTGTAAAGCGCCTCTCCATGCAGCAGTCCTGGCTCTTATCTCTCCAGCTGTCAGACACTCAGTCTGAGGGCGCCCACGAGGCTTTCTGAAGTGAGGTGGCTGGCAAGGAAACTCTTCTTGGGGTTGCAAATCTGTAATATCGACCAGAGAGTATGACTCGTGCATAGGTTGCCTTGAGAGCAGTGATGGTAAGGTTATAGGAGACAAAGTCGCGAGCTGAGCGCTGAGGGCCTTCGTTTGCAGCAGCACAGAATCCTTAGATGACCGCAATTGCATGGCCGCATGGAACGTAATTGTACGGAAAACTGCGTATCACTTGCCATGGAAAGATAGCATGGAGCCACGGAATCCACCTGCCATACGGAAGACTCGATGGTTGCTAAACTTCATCGGTTGAACAAGAAGAGTGACCGAATATTTCGCGAGATGAGTTTGCGGAATGTACTTCTCCGCTTCTTGTCGGTGTCGAAACCGTAGATCCATGTTTTTGCTCACAATGAGTGTAACAAGTCAATGATGGAAAGTTTCCGCTCCTCGACAATCCAGCTGTTCATGATTTCGACCAGATTGGATGTATTATCGCCGTACCGTTTTCCTGCAAGGTAGGGAGTTGCCCACATACTCAAATTGATGTTGCGGAGATAATCATGAGCCTGGGGAGAAACAGTAGCCAGCTTGTCGAAGCCAGCTCGCAGTTTCGTCTCTCTCAATACGAAGTGGACATTTGCATTAAAGGTCGGACGAGAGGGAAGACCCAAATTTGTCTGCAGATTCCTGGGGGTATGCTCGAGACAGTAGGTACGGTGTGCCCCTGGTACCCGATCATCTGCGGTGTCAATGCCTTTGTCGCGGTCACTAATGATGGTTGTTGATGGATGATTGATCTAAGGGATAGCGGTGACCAAATGCCCAAGGAAGTAATGCCGCAAGTCCTTCGACTCCCCCTCCACAATGCCCCAAGCCAGCAAAACGGCATGATTATCGGCATTTACAGAAGCTGTCATAAGGATCGTAAAGTTAAAGATCTCCTTCATAGCAGTTCCGTTGACTGCGAGAAGATACCAGCAATGGCGAAAGCTCTCTGCGCTTACCTAGGGCAGATGAATAACCTCTGAAATCGCTGGACACCCTCGTGAATCCCAGTTTGAAGATGTGAGTGCGCATGGAAATCAGCCTCGCATATGGTATCAAGGTAGGTGGGAAGAAATCGGAACTGGTTGCCTTGTTGTATATCGTCCCCAAGGACAAAACTCTTTGCTCTTTTAGCAGCCTGATAGCTGATAGCGACTTGGTGATGAAGCGCCATAGCATCGATGATTTGTTTCGGAGTTGTCGTCTTGGTAACAGTGGTTACTGTCAAAGGTATATGAGAGAATTTAATTTAATATTTTGACTCGCTGATATCCTCCTATGCCGCAGAGGGCAGTCTTTATATATCTTTCTATAAATGGATCAATCTGAACGTTCCACTTTCCGGTCGTCCCAAGTCGAGCGCTCCGGCCAAGTTGAGCGCTCCGGCCCAAGTCGCGCCATACCCCAACACTTCCCCTCGAACGGAAGTCAGATAATGAAAACATCAAAAATAATCCTCGGGTGCCTCCTTAAAACTCGTAGCATGTAAAAAACCCGTATATAGGAAAAACATGGCCATAGGAGAAAGAGTGCACCCACACAAAAAACACCTAATTGCGGGATCCCAGCGCCAAACGTTTGCGGTATACTTCCACTGGAGCCCAGCGTACCATACCTAACCCGATCACATGTCTCCAGTGGATTTCCCGAGGAAGGCTCTTCGTCATGATATCCGCCGTCATTTCCGCTGTTGGGAGGTAGGTCGTACGAATAGTATTGCGTTCACAGGCATCTCGGACAAAATGGTATCGTACCCCAATGTGCTTGGTTCGCTCGTGGAACTTCGGATTCTTTGCGAGTTGAATAGCGCCTTGGTTGTCGACAAGGATTTCCTGAGGATAGGCATCCAGCCGAAGTAGACGGGTGAAAAAAGCACATTGGGGTACAATTTTAATTCGAGATTAAAATTGTAAAGCTTTATTTGTCCGAGATGCCTGTGAACGCAATACTATTCGTACGACCTACCTCCCAACAGCGGAAATGACGGCAGATATCATGACGAAGAGTCTTCCTCGGGAAATCCACTGGAGACATGTGATTGGGTTAGGTATGGTACGCTGGGCTCCAGTGGAAGTATACCGAAAACGTTTGGCGCTGGGATCCCGCAATTAAGTATTTTTCCTGAAAGCTTCCGCTTTTTGCTTAAGAAAGCATTCTTTTTCCTTATGTCCTCGTTTAGACAGTAGAAACATTTTCCTCCTGATTTCGAGTTGTAAGGTTCGTTTCTGTGACTTCGTCCTTTTCCCAGTCCTCGTCTATTTCCACGTTCTCGTCCAGGCTGTTGCTTGCCTTTGTTTGAATTCTTGGCTTCCCCCATAAGTGCCTGTCCTTCTGAAAAATTGTCTGCTGCGCTTGAGTTTGATCCCATCTGATCTTTGCGAAGCGCATTTTATGTCTCGTATTCAATAAGCTGAGTGGTAATTGAATCCAGCGTTTCATTTTCGGTTGGTCGAATTGTAATGATGCCCCACACTTTTGAATTTTTTCTGAGAGATTTGCAAGAAGGTGGGAAACAAGAATTTCATCGGAGATTTCTTCTGGAGTTCCAAGGAGTTCTTGTTGAATTGTTGTAAGACGAGAGATATAATCTTGGACGAAAGAATGAAACTTTCGACGGATCGCTAGTCTTCCAGATCGAGATGCAGCGGAATTGAACTTCTTGTCAAGAGCTTTCCAGACACGGGCTGGATTTCGATCAGGAAGTTTGTTAATAATTGCTCGGATGTTTGGTTCAACTGAAGAGTAAATCATCCCAGTTGCGTGACCGAATCTTTTTTGATAGCTTTCCTTTTTCGCAAATGTTGCCTTGCAATCAGGAGGATCTTCGCGACCGAGTGCTATATCGAGTGCATTCTCACACCTAAGGAAGATCATCATATCTGCCTTCCACGTGTGGTAGTTGCGCGGATTAAGCACCTGCATAGATCCATGCTTGCACGTAAACGCAGAACTCATGGCGGTAAGATTGAGCAAAATGTTTCTGGAAAGAAAAAACGAGGTAGAGGTATTCAGGCGCTAAAGATATCATGATCGTGGTAGAGGCTCCGAGCTCATAACCTGTCAAAGGTATATGAGAGAATTTAATTTAATATTTTGACTTGCTGATATCCTCCTATGCCGCAGAGGGCAGTCTTTATATATCTATCTATAAATGGATCAATCTGAACGTTCCACCTTCCGGTCGTCCCAAGTCGAGCTCTCCGGCCAAGTTGAGCGCTCCGGCTCAAGTCGCGCCATATTCCAATAGTTACAGTCGGTAGCATTTCTCGCAACCACCATTGCTGTGTGGCGAGGCCGCGTTTGACCGAGGGAGTGCTGACGCATTTGTGCTCGTCCACAATGGTCGCCACCGAAACATACTCTTTATTGCCAGATAGAACTGCATAACTGCGAAACGGACAGTCAGCGTGGGCGCAAACGCTGATTTTTCAAGTTGAATCGGATTTTGATACTGGAAGTTGAATTTTATCTGCCCTTTAAGTCACCAATCTTACACAGCAGTCTTGAAAGCCCTAAAGCCGGGGAATGGGACACCTTCCTGCAGCGCCATTGTGACTGGGCAGGCAGGTCTCCAGGTAGCAGATTAATTTACGAAGTCGTGAGCAGTGAGCGATAAGCAAGTGAATGACAAGCAGCGGATGGCGCGCGACGAGCTCCTGAATGACGAGCGGCGAGTTGACAAACTGAGCGACTGGTGGTTGCGTGAAGAAGAAAAGGAGAGCAGGCAACAACTCCGTATACATAAGGATATCCGTCGCTCCGTTAACAGACTGTTACTCTTCAACTCCTGGCATCTCACATTCTTTCTTCCCGCAATATTCCGAGCCAAGAAATTCTTCACTAAAATCTGGCATGGTGTGGCATTGTAGACCTTTTCTCAGATACATGTCTACCTAACCCCATCTGCTTCGATGCCCCATATCTTCACCATATGTCAAATACTGCGCTCGATTCTTGATTTCTAGGCTTTGAGGCATTGAGCTCTCATCATTCAAGCATTATCTACATAGGCTTCTAAAAATCAAGTACAAGTTCTTCTCGTGTGTCTTTCCCAATCACAAGGTCCTTCTCCGACCCACTACCACTCACCCTCCAGCATCTGCTCTAAACAGCATATACCTTCTCGCATCTTTTACGAGCGGTCTCTCTCCTTCTCTTCCTCCTCTTGAGCCGAGCAACTGATTTCCAAGTTGCTGGCAGCCTTTTCCGTCATTCTCCTTTGACAGATACCTCTCTCTCTTTGCAGTCAACTCCTGTACCCGAACATCCAACTTATCTGCTTTTCCCTTCAGCCTTGCGAGCTTTGCAAGCTGGATATCCCGCGACTTGCGCGTTGGCAAAGCCTCACAGTCGTCTATGTCAGCCACCGAGGTGAAAGCCCGGTTCTGATCCGGAATTTTGCGCCGTTTTGGGGGTTTCTGGTGTCTGGTAGCCGCTTTCCGCTTGGCCACTGTCTCGAGACGTTCTTCAAGATCATCGCAATGGTGTAATCTTGAAATATGAGAATCCAAGGTCAAAGCCACATTTCAGCCTCCATGAACGGAGGCTGCTGCCTGGTAAGCCCAAAGCTACACAGTTGATGGAACGTTCGGTGATCACGGGGTGTCGAGATAGCGCAGACTTCAGCAGGGGTGAGTCAGGGGTCTCGATAGTCCAGCCGGCCGGTGGGCTATTTGATGAACCAGTCCAGCCAGGCGGGCTCAGTGGCCGGACCGCGCTTGCCCAGCCCGGCCGGCGGGCGCCCGCGAACCAACGCTAGTAATAGTATGAACAAATTCCATCAAGTGGCTCCGTGAGAACCGCAATTCAATCGCCCGCACAGCCAAGCAACCGCACACGCTGTAGCCAAGCAGCGGGTTTGCCATCAACAACCAGCAGTCACTGCGTATCCACGACGCCAGACAGCGATACCAGCTATGGTCCCTACGCACCACCCGAGCTCCCTGGCTACATTGTGCTTTTCCCAAATGATTCTTCCTCCCAGCAGCTGCCTCCCTTCCCCGAGCTAGAGGAGAATGTTTTGGGTGAAAGCAGCCAACTGACTGATATGATGCCCGTGGTAGGACCCTCGAAAAAAAAAAAAATACTGTGGATTTGGCCGCTTCCGCTTCAAGCCGCAATAGGAGGCGTTTTGTGTGCCATCCGACTAATGGTGAAGAGGTGTGCTCTGAGGATCGAGGGATGAGGTGGCGATGTAAGAGACGTAAGTCATTTGTATCTGGTGCTGATCGATGCGGAGAAGCAGGCGAACTGTGACACAGATCCAAATGTCCGTACAATGATAACCTTCAGAGTCGGGCCAACGAAAGGTACAATCAGACATCTCCTTCTCTCGCACTCCGTCAACCGCAATTGGGATCATTGCCCACAACCCTGATCCCACTCACAACCCAGGAAATGCCCACCGTATTTCGCTTGCAGCTCCACCATTTCTCCTCTAATTAATAGAATATCTAGATAATCTTGTTCGCCTTGTCTTTCCGATGCTCTCCTGTGGGTGTACGATTGTCTTCTGTTGTGGTGGTGGCCGAACGCTCCCAGTTACAGGGTAGATGCAGCCAAGAGCACCGAAAGCCACCCAACCCAAGAAATGCCTGCCGGATAAATAAGGGGATTTTGCTTACCGCTCCACCATCTCTTCTCCGATTAACGGAATTTTTAGATAAACTTGTTCTTCTTCTCCTCGTTCCGATGCTCTTCCGCATAAATATGATTTTTCGTCTGTTGTGGTGATGACCGAAAGCACATACTTCTAAGTACCTAGTTATGGCAGGGTAACTATCAGTTCAAAACCTGGAAACTCCACGCCCAAGATATGCTAAAATGCTAGCGATATCCCCCTTGTCCTCCCGGCCCGCCAGCAGTCATGGGATGGCCCAGGTGGTGCCGAGCACATTCTCGGAGGCGAGACTGATAATGTCGGCGTATCGTCCAGTGGTCTAGCCACCAAGACCGATACCGTCGGTATAACTACCGGCCTCCGGTGGAATAGCCACGGAGACCGAAAGAATGGCGCGCCCCACGCTAGGACGTTCGTTCACACTGAATATATACTGTATGCCTATCTATGTATACACTTTGACACCAGCCGACGCAGTCCAGACCAGTACGGCTCCCCCAGGGCGGAGGGTATGGGAAGCCGCAAAGGGCCGCCATCGGGTTGGACAGTGGTCGGGAGCTAGTTTGTGCATCTTGCCATGATCTAGATAGGTCGCATGCGAATAATGAATAAATAAAAAAAATAGAAAAAACCGTACGGCTCCAAAAAAGTCTGTGGGTCCGCGGGCCGTGGGCTATGAGTATCGTAGACTATTCTAGGCTGAGGCCTGGACTGGCCTGGCCGGACTATTGAGACTCCTGGGGTGAGTGACGATAAAGTGCGAATTAGAGAAGAAGGCGGGACTCGGGCGGGGAGCCACAAGTGCAGTACTGTTGAAGGTCGGATTCGGAATACCAAGCCTCTTCGAACAACATCAAAATCCAATCGAACCAGACCTGTCCACCAAAACCCACTACGAATATCCTCTGGTGTACATGCAATCTTCTCCACCCCGATCGGGAGCTTGTAGGAGTCACCTTTCCACATACCACGCTTTTTAGCTTTGGTATGACGGCGCAGAATGTTGGGGTACGCGCTCTTTAATGGTGCAAAGAGGGAAACATCGAGGGGTTGTGAAAAATTAGTAGTATGAGGAGGTAGACAGAGGGGTAAAACTTTACAATCAGGACAACTCTTGGTTGGCATGAGAGATATGTCCGTCGAAAATGAGCATCCGTCATTGGTCAGCAGCCTTCTTCTCCATCTCTTCCAAACCCAAAGCTGCGCTCCAACCAGGTAAGCGCCTTGCTATTATCTGTTTAACTATCTGGTGATATATTGAATAGTACTTCGCAGGGGACTCCGTCAAGATTCTGGAACCGCGTGTCTTGCAGTCCCTGTCCGTTCATGATAATCGCCAAGGGAAGGAAGATAGGTGCCATCTGTGAAAATGCATCAGATAATGGTGGCAAATTCCCGTGAAACGCCTTGGATCCGTGAACCAGTGAGAAGTTGAAACTCCTTCAAATTCAGGGAAAAGGCACTCTTTCGAATTCTGAGGGTGACATCCAATACCTGTTGAGACTGAATATTGCCCATCACAAATCCGGTTTCATCGAAATCATACGCATGTATTTATTGGCAATACTTCGAATTTGACAACTAAATCATGCACCTATGATACTGTTTAAAGTCAGCTCTCTGACATCTGAAGATGTTTTAAAGAAGAGCGACTCCTACCTTTTTAAAGAATGACTAGACTAACGCATAAAATTTATTCGCATGCCATACCCGGATTTTATCGAGTTGTTGACTCCATCTCGCTTTGACCTCCGGATGTTGCTTGTAGAAGTATCTCTCTATCCATCGAGGGCTGACCGTTCCAGTTGGGTCACGTTTCGGAGGAGTGTTTGGGCCAAATCCTTAACATCTTGCACCGTCTGCGGAAATCAAGCCCGCTGTAGAATATCACAACGCCAAATCAGAGTTTTCCCCTCCACCTTGAGTAGTAACCGGCGTGATTTCCCATAGTCCGCCGCTGAACGTCTTCCCAGAGTTCGATGTACAAACGTCGACCACTTCATCTCAGCGAAGACAGCGGCATGCTCCTTCGGGGGCGCGAGGCCATTCTGGTACATCGCTAAAGCGTCTTTGAAATCGAAAAAATTCGGGCATATTTCCGCTCTTGAACTGTGGGTTCGCAACCGTATCGTTGTTGGCAATCTGCACCTGGTCCGGCAAAAGGTCACTGCCGACAGAAATCCGAGTAACCTTATCTCCGCCAGCAGCCCATAAACTCGCCGCCGCCAGCAACCCGCGACGCCTTATCCCCGTTAGTAATAATCTCGTCGTCACCAGCGCAAAATCCTGCCGCTAGCAACCCGTAATGCCTCGCCAATATCCGCCATCTGCCGAACACCAGTTGCCGGACCCACCACTCCAGAGACGGACCACAACACCGCCAATCCCCCTGAAGCTCCCCCTGAAAGAAAAAAATCCACGAAAATGAATGGTATTATTTTGTCTGTGATATCTGTAAATGTTGTGACAATAAAATTTCACAACCACACTCAATTTTGCAATAGTTATTTAACTAACTGGATCATTTAGGTTATTACTTTGTTTAAGATGTTTTGTTCGTTTCTTCCGCGTTGGGCTGCACTTACTTCCCCTACTAGTCCATAGCCCGATGATCAGTAGAAGTGCAGAATGGCTTGTAAATGCATATTTTTTACAGAAAAACCAAATACCAATAAACTGACCTACTAGCGTCTGGGAGTTCGACTACCATACATGTTCTCTAAGTTTTAGCCATCCGAAGCTCGACCGGTTCGGCAAGACGTGGTTGCAGGTTCTTGGTCGGTTTTATCTAACCATTTTGATTCTTGTGCCTTGCAGGCAACAGTGCTCGAAGAGCGAAGCTTCGGCTCGGGCTTGAATAGTGATCCATCAGCCTTGTCCTATTCCACGGCCGAAGAGGGCCCTCTCCGTATCCGATCTTGCGCTGGATGGGGTTTTGTGCCGTCGGTGTTGGAGGCGATTTCGTGTTGACTGGGGTGGGGTCGTCTATCTCGGTCTCTATGGTATCGGCGGTACCCAGACCTCGCAGTCGTCCGTCCCGTCCATCTTGAGGCCTGCCCGGGACTGGACTACGGCCGCTAGTCCTGGCAGTCTAAAAACGGCCGTCCCGTAGACATTTTTCAGTGAGGACTGGACGGACTGCCGGGTCCGGCCAGGCGCTCCCCTGCCTCTCTCCGGTCCCTGTCTCCGGTCTCGGGACGGGTGCGCTGTTGATTCAGTTGTATTTGCGGGGAACAGCGTACCACAACTACATAGTACGGATATAAAGTCGATGATTAGCTACCGAGGAGCACGAAAAGGAATGGAAAAAGATGTAATTGTCACGGTGATCGGACAAGAGATGGTAAAGAGGAGAAATCGTGCGCTCATTTTCTGCGAACTTTGTGGTTATATGTATCGCTCACATTGTCCCCACATGCTTCGTCAATTCGCTCAGCATCTGTTCAACCACGGCAACCTCAGAGCTACTAGTATGTGTCATCTCTTCGTGTGTCCATGACTTGCTGCCGCCCATCGGTGGGGGGAATAATTCGGGATCGACGAGAAGTTGTCGCTGGGAAGGCGAATCCTCTGGGCGAAAGACTATCATCGAGCCCTTCGTCTTCGGCATAGGCATCGGTACTGAGATCGCTGTTAGGCATTCTGAGTGGTGGGCTGGGTGGTGCCGGTGGGATGGATGTCTGGCGTGTCGGGTCGAGACGGCGGTAGGAATACATAGTGGTTGGTGAGTGGGGTCTTGAATACCCCGCCGGAGTAAAGTCTTCACTCTAAACCGAAATCTTTTACACTAGTGGGGTGCCCAGCGGTCTTCGGCAGTCTGAGGAAATCGTATACCAGGACGGAGTAGGACAGTGTGGACCCTGCCCGGGACGGGACCGCCCCAAAAGACTGCCGGGCCCGGCCGGGCAGGACGGACTATTGCGAGGCCTGGCGGTACCACCCAGAGCACAGTAGATCGTAGGTTCAACTTCTACCTCCCTCACCGCACGAAGGGGGCCAAGGGCGGGGAGAAGTTGGTGACAGAACTGCTGCTCCCATCAGTTGTCTCGCAGATACCGGGGAAAGGGGAGGAGGAGGAGGACTTACGGCCTGTTAAAACGTGGATTCTCGATCCATGCCATGGGGGCCGGACTGGCCGACGTGCATTCACCGACGTGAATGACATTAGTCGGATAGCCGGTAACCACCGAGGCTCGATCCTTGTGGCGGGAGAACTTCTCCTTGATAGCTGAAAACTTTTCCCTGATATCTTCTTGAGCCGAGCGGTGCGCTCTCCCGCTTTGTTAACAGCTTATATCGGCGGTATTCCCGGCGGCGATGGTCAGGAGACCAGTATCAACCGTCGCATGACGGGAATTAAACGGAGAGCATGGGGCTCTCAAATAGTAGCAACAATTTGTGCTCGATACCCTCGCAAACGTTGGGCTTGCAAGTCTGAAATCCGGGGTATCCCCCCGAAAAACAGGCACCAACCGTGAAGAGCACTTGTGGGGTGCGGCGCTACTCAGCCCGAGCGCCCCAGTCAACTCTCTTAGCTCGGAACGCAACGGCGGGCGTTTCGACGGCGGACCGGACCCCGCAGTCCAAGAGCCCCTTCGGAGAGCGGCCGACAATGGGTGGCTGAGTAGCGGAGTCTTCCCTGGAAGGGTGATGTTGCTTGCAGTGCGGGGACGCTTCCTGCTCACTGTCAACCGCGAGGCCGACAACCACACGGCATCTCTTGGTGGGAGCGGTGATGGCGGTGCCAATAACGGTTCTCCCGAAGCGCTGCTGAGATGACCTTGACGGCCACCAGATCCCCTGTCATTAGGTTCTCCCCAACCCGACCTTGCCGGTGGATCTGGAGCCCTGACGGCTGGCGGGTGAGTAGCTGAATCTTCGCCGGAACCCGCAGGGGCAGCGGCAGTGCCCGTGGCAGCGATGGTCGACCGTCACGCGAGATGGGTTTGTCGTGTGAGTGGTGGTGGGCTTGTTGACGACAGACTGGACCTCAGCGGCTCACATTGCGGCCTCTCGGCTCTCTACTCCTCTGAGGCCGCTTCCCAGGTCTTCGGCGGGAAGTAGGGCTGCACAAAATCCGGCCCCATGAGGTCGTTGATGGTTGGGACCCTTCTCGTAACCTCCAGCAGCTCCGCGCAGGCGGCGGGGCGAAGTTACCACCAACGCGGGAGCCGCAGATGAGCATATTCCATCTAGCCATCGGGGTGCAGTAGCGAGCAAAATGGCTACCCGAATGGCCAAAAGTCGCCGCCTGTTCGGGCGAACGACAGCGGCGCATGGCCGCGACAACTGTGGCTGGGATCGCGATCCGTCGGCCCAGAACTCTTGCTATGTTGTGAAGCCTTGAGACGATTCACCTAAATGTCAGCATTCAGATATCCTATGTATAAAACATCTCCCCTAGGACGGGAAACACACCAGGGGGTTAACAATTATCGGGTTGTAGAACTTGTTCTTGTAAAGCCAGCTGGGGCTGTTGGCAGGGTTGCTGCATCGAGCGCTGTTGGCCACGTGGCCTGGTATCCTTCAGGCTGTGAGCTTGAGTGAAGAGCTGTATGTTGCGGACTGGTGTTCCCTGACGTTGCGGAGATTTCAACACACTGTTCGACGCTAGCGGCAATGATTGTGATGATGATTCATTAATCGTATGCGACTCTATTGGATCATGACGATATTATGTACAGTCCTTTTCCTGTTCGCCGTCCACTGCGACCTCGAGCAGTCCGCCAGCGGCTCGCGGCAACTCACCCTGCCCCCGCCGGGCCTATCCCGAGAGAAGGAAAGAAAGAAGGAACACTGAAAAGACAGAAAGAAGGAACACTGAAAAGACAGAAAGAAGGAACACTGAAAAGACAGAAAGAAGGAACACTGAAAAGACAGAAAGAAGGAACACTGAAAAGACAGAAAGAAGGAACACTGAAAAGACAGAAAGAAGGAACACCGAAAAGACAGAAAGAAGGAACACCGAAAAGACAGAAAGAAGGAACACCGAAAAGACAGAAAGAAGGAACACCGAAAAGACAGGGAGAGAGAGAAATCACTGAAATGAAATGAAACAAAGAAGACAGTATTTCACCCTCGTTCCGCTTCCCCCGCTCCTCCCTGCGCTGCTTCTTCGTCCTCACCCGGCTTCGGTGGTACTGCGCGCGGCCCCACCCTACTTCCCACCTTTGTGGTGCGCAGGAAGTCTAAGACTGCTCTGGTGCACCGTTCATCCGCCAGCAGGTCCCGGACCGTGAAGCAGTTCTCGCCTCTTCCCGTTTCCTTTCGAACTTCCGCCCACAGTGTCTTCTGCTGCGTCTTCCATTTTTTGCAGTGCTTGAGCAGATGCTCCCGAGTCTGTGTCTTGTGCTGGCACCACCCGCATGCCGCCGTGTCCGTGTTCTTCGTCCACTCCAGGTATTGCCCTGTGCGGCAATTCCCCGTCCTGAGCTGGTAGAACCGCTCTGCCAGCCTTTCCGGGCCTCGTGCTACTGCTGCGCTTTGTCTCATCCTTTCCGGCATCTTGTACTTCTTCCTCTTGATCCTTTTCTCCGACCAGTCCCGTGCCTCGGCCCATTTTCTTTCCGCCACCTCGCGTCTGATATTGGCTATGGACCTAGGGAGCGGCATGCGGACGCTAGCGGCAATATCCCCGGTTCGTCGTTAGGGTAAGCCACAGCCGAATGATGAAGTATGGGGATCAGAGATTATCTGAGACGTGGTTGGCGTTCAAACTGAACAGATTCTTTCTGCTTCTTTAATTTTGGCGGCGAAACAAACAGAGCTCCTGGTAAAATCGTAATACACACAAGCGTTTTCGACCCAATCTCTTTCGTTCATCTCGCCTCCAACCCTCTCCTCCTCGTCTTCAACGCTCTTGCACTACCCGTCCCTAACCCTCTCCTTCTCTCCGCTAACTCTCTCTTTCACTCAACCCCCTATACTCAAAAATGGAGAATTTTCAATCTCAAAGTAAGTACATCCATCCATCTGCTTTCCTAGAGAGAGGTACAATTAGGGAACTTGCAGAGAGTTTGGCCCGAAACGGTTCTACAGCACGGCCAAACTCTCTCCAGGCTCCGAGCTGCCTTCCGCGCCGAGCTCTGGTTCTGGTGCGTCGGTAGTGCGATGATTGCTGTGAATTGTCTGATATTTGCGTAGGCAGCACTGATTTCGAGTCATTGGCCATGCGCCCTCGTATGGACGACGAACAGACTCCCGCTGGAGGTCGCCAGGGACCACAGGCGTACCCCCGGTAGGCCTTCGTTCGAACACAACGTCAGCCAGGGCGCCCACCGTTCCGACAACGAATGGGAGGCAGAGGCCTCACCATCGTCATCGACCATGGAGTCGAGTTCGCCGTCATCGTCACAGGCGCCGAAGCCAACGGGCAGAGGAAGAAAAGACAAGGGGAAGGCGCGGACGCGGGGAGATACAAGTAGTCCCGACGTAATCCCCGGCCGGAAAGATTTAGAGACTCATCCCCGCCCCTCTGACAGCCAATTCAGAATTGAGCCCCGCAAGAGAGAAAGGAAGGGGGCCACGGCCAAGGAGCCGCCGTTGGATTCGGGCACGCCGCTAGCTGGCCCATCGTCTGCCGTCTATGACATGGATGCTATGGGCCCAAGATGGGGTCGTTGGATTGCGCCGCTCCCGCTGCGTAAGGGCGTTGCGCCCCGAGTCCCCGATGCGGAAGACGTCGCCGCCGCCAAAGCGCGAAAGGATAGGGAAGAAGCGCTGACGCGCGATCTTGCTGGTGGTGGCTTCGCTCCGGTTTCCTCCCAAGTGATCGAGGCAGCACCCCAGCTGCAAAATGCGGCTACGGGAAGGGTCCCGACGATCAACGACCTCATAGGTCCGGATTTCGTGCAACCCTACTAGCCGCCAAAGTCCCTCGAAGAGGTCTCGGCGGAGTGGAAAGCCGAGCAGGACGCCTGGTATGAGCGTATTAAAGTTACGAGAAGGGTCCCCACCATCAACGACCTCATGAGGACGGACTTCGTCCAGCCTCATAGGCCATCGATGACCTGGGGAGAGGCTTCAGTGGAGTGGAGAGCCCAGGAGGCCGCAAGGCGTGCCGCCGAGACTGCCGCCACCACCGAGGAGTGTTCTGTTGCGGAGACGCCCGCAGTTGCTGAAAACGCCAACCCTGTCCCCAGATTCGTCACTTCTCCCTCCATGGGCAAGATCAGAGACGCTACTGATCTCATGATGGACGGCAGCGGCGGCTCCTGTAAATCCCTCGCCGGCGATGTCAGCCGCAATCAAGGAGAGCTGTCCGCTGCAGTTGTTAGTCCCGTTTCTGACGCCACCGTCACTACTCCCGCCAAGAGGAGCTGGGAGATCGTCGACCTCACTGTTGACAGTGACCAGGAAGCATTCCAGCCGCACAAGCGGTACCGTCCTTCCCCGAAAGACCCTGCTGCTTCCAGTTATCACCCTGGCGTCGGACCAAACAACCAGTTACCGCACGGTGGCCGAAACATCTCCTCAGAGCCCGTGTCTCCGCCCGAGACCACGACCGAATTCAAGACCGGCGATGAGCCCTAGACTCGTCTTTTTCCAAAAAAAGAATTTCCGATGATGTGGTGAGTGCTAAACACTGGAGCGACGGCGAGACCCCAAGTCCATATATCTAATCATTTAGTAGTCGCGCTAACTACGATCGGTTCTGTTGCGATTGTCTTTTTCTTTTCCCCTCACGAATACTGTCTCCCCATTTGGTGCGAATACCCTTCATTGCCCCCATAATCCGTTGTGCCCTCTGCTTGCCCTAATTCCAATTCGATCGGTTTACCTTGGCTATTGCATGTCTTTTCTTATACGTCATTGCGGGCGACTTCGCAGATCACGAGTTCGTTATTCCAGTTTTATTTTTTTGTTTAATTATTACTCGCATGCGACCCATCTAGATCATGGAGAGATTATGTACAGTCCGTTTCCCGTCCGCTGTCCGCGCGGTGGCGGCACGTTGCAAGCTCCCCTTTTGCCCTCCGCCCGGCTCCAGTCCCCGCTCCCTGCTCCTCCAACCACTCCCGCAGCTCCGCCTCCGACACCTCGCTCACTGCGTCTTCCTCTGGCGGCACCCTCCTTCCCACGTCCGTGGTTTTTGTTTTTGTTTATTCATACTCGCATGCGACTTAAACCCCACGTCCGCGGCGGAGAGGAAGTCCAGTACCGCCCGCCCTCACCTCTCATCTGCCAGGAGGTTCCGCATCTTCCACCGGTCCTTCCACCTCCTAGCCTCCTTCCGCACCTCCGCCCACAGGGTCATCTGCTGGGCTTTCCACTCCGGACACACCTTGAAGAGGTGCTCCCGAGTCTGGTTCGGGTACCAGCACCACCAGCATTGCGGGGTGGGCCGATTCTTCGTCCGATTGAGGTACTGCTTGGTCAGGCAATGCCCCGCCTTGATCTGGTGGAACCGCGAGGCAAGCCTTTTAGTGCTCCCAGCCACCGCGCCGTCCGGCCTCTAGCGGCCAGCCCTCTGGTGCGCCTCCCCCCACTTCTTCTCTGAGATCTCCCGCTTGAAATTTTCGTTATTCCAGTGGCCGTGACGGTACTTGCTTTGCGTGAACCAGAGGGAACTCAACTCCATCGCCCAATGCTTTCGCACAAACCTCGACATATGTGCCCTTCTCGTCATCCATATCTCCTTCTCTCGGTAGATTCGGCATCCAGCAGTCCCAGCATGCATCTCCATTATATACCTAGTGGCGGCAGTCATTAACTACCAAAGTCCAAATAAAAAAAGTGGTGTGACATCCTGCAATATACGAGCGATGGCTTGGGATTCTGTCGCAATTCCACGACCAGCGATGCAAAGCCAATCAAGATTCTTAATATGACCCACAGATGATACATAGATAATACCCGGAGAATCACCTCCTTTTGTCTGATTCTCGATTGCAGCATTGGTTGTTGAGTTATTGATGACGGTGGTGGTTCGCTACGCACAGGGAATTGCTGACCGGGGGGCTACCGGAGGGATAGTGTTGTCTTCGATTTTTAGCGATTCGAGTCAGTAAATGGTGAAGCCTATGGTCTAGGGGTCAGGCGATTAGGGAGAGGACCGGTCACAGAGAAAAGAGGGTGTGCGAAGAAAAAGATTGTGACCCCGTTGCTAGCGTGGCATGTACAGGATGAGGAGTAAAACCCC
>Ga0307516_10003403_pt1 | contig 20481 bp, 18 predicted proteins | sample 19_EM_MG_FD_203310 | JGI IMG/M metagenome (GOLD analysis project Ga0307516, IMG submission 203310) | Populus trichocarpa ectomycorrhiza microbial communities from riparian zone in the Pacific Northwest, United States - 19_EM | ecosystem: Host-associated > Plants > Roots > Unclassified | place...
TAGTTGGTCGAGGGGTGGAAGAATGTGAATTAGAAGGAGAGCATCTTTTTGTTGCAGCTACTCTCCGTAATGGTGACCATTCTATCCAAACTCCTGCAATGATTGACACAGGCGCAACGGGCTTTGTATTTATCGACGAAAACTTTGTACGTGAACACAAATTTCCCCGCTATAGACTAAACCCTCCCTGAGATCTCTAAGTAATTGATGGACGACCCATCGAATCCCGCCAAATCACCCATCTCACCAAGATTTCCTATCAAATACAGGATCACACCGAAATGTTACCCGATTTCATCACCAAGTTAGGACACTTCTCTCTGGTTCTTGGGATTCCTTGGCTCCGAAGACATGCCGTTGTTACCGATTTTGTCCGTAATTCGGTCCGATTTCAGTGCCCTGACCACCGAAATCCACCGGCGACACCTCGAGTGGCATTACAGACAATAGGCGTGGTGCCGAAGACGACAAACATGGCAACAGAAATGCCGAAAGGAACTACAACGCCATGCCCGGGCGTGGCACCAAAGCCACCAGACGTGGCATCGAACCTCAAATCTAAGTCTCCTGTGATTTGCGTAATCTCTTTGGCTTTCTTGAAGAAACTAATCCGACGAAAGGAATCGGTTCAAATCTTTGCTATGAGCTTGTTCGACATCAACAAAGCTCTTGAAACGCCTACACCGAACCCACAAGACACTGAGCAGGCAGAGCCTCCAGACTATGAGCGATTGAAATCCCTAATCCCTCCCGAATATCACTCATTCCTTCCCCTGTTCTGCGAATCCATTGCAAATAAGTTACCTCCACACCGTCCCTACGACCACCACATTCCCTTGAAAGAGGGATTCAAACCGCCCTTTGGACCGCTATATTCCCTTGCCAGTCACGAGTTGGAAGCCTGCAAGAAATGGATCGAGGAAAATTTGGATAAGGGATTTATCCGGGCCTCTTCTTCCCCGGCCGGAGCTCCGATCCTGTTTGTCAAGAAGGGTGATGGATCGTTGCAATTGGTGGTGGATTACCGAGTTATCAACGAAGGAACCGTCAAAAATCGTTACCCCCTTCCACTGATTCAGGAAACACTGATGCGAATATCGAAGTCTCGGTTTTTCACGAAATTGGATGTTTGTGGAGCGCACAATCTCATTCGAATGGCAGAAGGAGAATAATGGAAAACCGCCTTCCGAACCCGTTACGGCCTATTCGAATCATTGGTAATGCCGTTTGGCCTGACCAACGTGCCAGCAGATTTCCAACGATTCATTAACGAAACCTTGGCTCCTTTCCTCGATCACTTTACTTCAGCCTACCTCGATGATATATTGATTTATTCGGATACGATGGAAGAACATACTCGGCATGTCCACCGAGTATTGGAACGACTGACCGATGCCGGCCTCGACCTCAAACCGGAAAAATGCGAATTCCACAAAACGGAAGTTAAGTATCTGGGACTAATCATTGGTGCGGATGGCATCAAGATGGATCTGTCCAAGGTTGAAACAGTGAAGGCGTGGCCCCCTCCCGAAAATCTACGAGATGTGCGAGCGTTCTTGAGATTCGCAAATTTCTACCACCGATTCGTCAAAGGTTACTCAAAGGTAGTTGAGCCACTGACACGGCTGACAAGAAAAGGCCAGCCATTCAAGTGGGAGACAAAGCAACAGGAATCGTTTGACGGACTAAAAACCTCCTTTACAATGGCACCCATTCTGCGTCGGTTTGATCACGACCGCGACATTGTGGTGGAAACCGATGCCTCTGACTTTGTCTCCGCCCCAGTCTTGTCGCAATACGACGACGAGGGAACCCTACACCCTGTGGCCTTCTTTTCAAAGAAACATTCCCCTGCTGAGTGCAACTATGAAATTTATGACAAGGAACTGATGGCAATTGTCCGAGCGTTTGAGAAGTGGCGCGCAGAGTTGCAATCAGTGGAAAACCCGATATCGGTCTTAACAGATCACAAGAACTTGGAATATTTCACAACGACCAAACTGCTCAACTGCCGGCAAGCGAGATGGACGCAGTTTCTCTCCCAATTCAACTTCAAAATCGTCTACTGACCGGGGAAAGCAGGAGCCAAACCGGACTCCTTGACTCGAAGATCCGGAGATCTTCCTAAGGAGGGGGATAAACGACTGACCGAAAACTTCCATGCCGTCATAAAACCACACCACATCCTGGAACGTGGTGCCGGACTCGAAGACGGACACGGACTCGGACTCGAGGAATGCGGCGCCAGACTCGGACTCGGACTCGTCAATGCCAAGATCACCGAACTATTCTCTGAAGCCTACAACTGGGATCCGTTTCCCATGAAGGTACTGGCTATGCTAGAGAAGAAGGTCTGCTATTGTAAGGATATTACTCTAGCGGAGTGCTCCCGGAGCCCAACAGGCAGATTACTGTATCGAGGAAAGTTTTATGTCCCTGCCTACGGCCCTCTGAGATTATATCTGATCCAAACGCATCACGAAGTACCGGTAGCGGGCCACCCCGGACAATCGAAAACACTCGAATTGCTCTCAAGAACTACCACTGGCCGAAAATACGGCAAGATGTGGAAAGGTTTGTGAGGAACTGTCACACTTGCCGGCGATCGAAAACCAGTTGACACGCACCCTTTGGAGTCCTCCGCCCATTGGCGATTCCCCAGTAGCCATGGCAGGACATTTCGATGGACTTTGTCATGGGCCTACCACGATCAAAGAATCACGATGCTATCTGGGTGGTAGTGGATTGGCTCACGAAACAGTGGCATCTTGTCCCGTGCAGTACTACCGTCGATACCTGTGATCTGGCTGACCTGTTCCTCCAACACATCTTCCGATTACATGGACTTCCACGAACAATAACTTCGGACCGAGGGCCTCAATTTGCCTCTGCATTTTGGCATCGTCTCTGTGTACAACTGGGAATCGAACAGCGGCTGTCTACTGCTTTCCATCCACAGACCGATGGTCAGACCGAACGAATGAATGCCGTAATGGAACAATACTTGCAGTCATACGTGAACTACCTGCAAGATGATTGGGCTGACTGGTTGCCGATCGCGGAATTCGCATCGAACAACCATATCTCGGATACGACGGCTGTATCTCCGTTCTTTGCGAACCTCGGCTACGACCCTCGCTGGCAATTCGACCTTTCGGCCTCCCTACCCAACCAAGCAGAAGATCAATAAGCGCGTTCTGCGTTGAAAGCATTGTCCGAAATTCATGACCACCTCAGGACGGAAATGCATAGCGCCCAACTCCGCTACCAGGAAACCGCAGACACCCATCGCCTCCCCGCTCGGGACTATCAGGTGGGGGATCTTGTGTGGCTCGATGTCACGAATCTCGCGTGGCAGGCTCGTAAGTACCGTGGCCGGGCCGCCGTCACCCTTGTCGCCCTGTGGCTGGCCCTCATCACCGCTGCCGCAGCCACGGTCATCCTCCGTGCTTAGGCACCTCGACCGATCTCCGCCATATCGCGCCGGTAGCGATATTCCCCGACCGCTGGCCGGTCTAGACCTCTCTCCTTTATTTCCTCTATGTTGCCTACGCGTCCTTCTCGTCTTTGCCGTTTCCTGTTGATAGTGCTTGCGCGTCCTTCTCCTGTCTTCTTACATATGTTGTTTCCCTTTGATTATGCTTGCGCGACCTTCTTCTCTTTCTGTACTGTTCTTGCTTGCGTGTCCTTTCTCCTGTTGCCGCGAGTAGAGTGGTGGCCACGCGGCGGCCGAGTGCGATCATGTGTTTCCTTGGGCGCGACGATTGAGTCATGATGGTGGAACTGTGTCAGTCTTGCGGGCAAGCTGTAATTCCACAGAGGGAAGGAAAAGTATAAAGGAAGGGCGCGGTAGCTAGTCTGGAGATTCTTCTCCACACAATCTATTATCTCTCTCCACAGACCTACCTCTCTCTACCCGTGAAACCGGCGCTGCGACCACCAACCCCCAGATGAACAACGAGCCCACGCAAGGCATGTGAGAGGACCGCGACGAGACCACGCCGGGCGTGACGGATACCGCGAGAACAACGAGCCCATGTAAGGCGTGTGAGAGGACCATGATGAGACCACGCCGGGCGTGACGGATACCGCGAGAACAACGAGCCCACGCAAGGCGTGTGAGATGACCGCGACGAGACCACGCCGGGTGTGACAGATACTGCGAGAACGACGAGCGGCGTGTGAGTACGCCGGAAGTGTGGGTACGAGCGGCGCGTGAGTACACCGGAAGTGTGACTACGAGCGGTGCGTGAGTACGCCGAAAGTGTGAAGACACAGGGAAGTGTGAATACGCCGGAAGTGCGAGCAGGAGCACCTGCTCCCAAGGATGTCTACGTTGCCTGTCAAGCCCCCACGGAGTAGTCAAGGCAGGATCTTGACACTAGATTGCGTCTCCCCCATCAACACCCGACGTAGCAATACACAGTGGATTCCCAGGACGAAAACACTGGGGACCCCCTCAACCTTAGCGAATCTAGGGACGTCCCTGATGACCAGTGGGTACCAAGCCCAGTAACCCCAGAACCACGATCCTGAGCACAGACACCCGAGTCACCCGAACAATTCAGAAGAATGACGGAAGGACCCCACCTACTGACAACAGAAATGTTGCAAACACTACTGGCAGCACGCGACAGACCGCTGCAGACCAGCTACCTAAAGCGCCGGGACCCCGAACCATTCGAAGGAGAAAAAGCAAAGTTCAAAACGTTCCTAGCCCAGTGTGAGCTGAAGTTTAGAACCGAGGGAAACCGATTCGACGATGATGAAAAAAAAACGGGATACGCATCCTCCCTTCTCCGAGGAGTAGCGTGGAACTGGGTGGAAACCTTCCTGAATCAGGAAGGAGGAATCAACCTAACATGGGAAGAACTGAAGACTAGCATGAAGCACGCCTTCGGCCAGGTGGATGCCGAAGAAATAGCCTTCAAAAAGTTCCAGATAATCCAGCAAGGAAGTCGGATGGCAGCAACCTATTGGGCAGAATTCCAGCGAATCAAAGCAGACCTCCCGTACGTGGACAATGTATGCATCGCACGGTTTCGAGATGGATTACATCCAGAAGTAAAATGACACTTGGTCATGCGCGAAGTACCAGCCACCGTTCTGATAGACTATGCCACTGCGGCCATCAAAACAGATAGCCGCCTATGCAACCTCGGAGTCATTAGTCGACGACTGGCAGCGAGTCCAGAAGCACGCTTCTATGTCCACACGAAAGAACCCCCGTCAGCACCCCCGGGGGACCCAATGGATTTAGACGCCACCCGACGATTTAAGTTTGCACCAAGAGCAAACCGGTTCCCACGACGACCACCAACGGATGAGTGCTATAATTGCGGGAAAAAGGGGCACTTCGCGAGGGAATGCCCCCAGCCGAAAAAACCATGGACCACATGGAGAAGGCCATACCGGGCAGCGGAAGCCACGTACGAAGAAAACACCATAGGTACTGAAACAAGGGAAGAACCCGAACCGGCGGGAAACGACAGCCCTCGGGAACAGACCTAAGCAACAGCCACCCGAGGGAGAAACCAGTTGCAGAACCAGACCCACCCTACAGGATACGAACGACCAGGTACGACCGAGAAGAAAAAATCATGATCAAAGTCCAAATCATAGGAGCCGACAGGAATGAACACAACACCACCGCCCTAGTCGACAGTGGAGCCTCCGAGAACTTCATCGACAAAGCCTACGCAGAAGCAAGCGGAATTTCCATGCAGCAAAAAGCAACACCAAGTCGGGTGCTGACCGTAGACAGGAGCGAGGTTACCGGCGGGCGGGTAATCCATGACGCACAGGTCCACCTTACAATCAATCATCACGAAGAAGACATCCAGCTACACTGCATCACGATCGGAAACGCACCAATCATCCTAGGACTCCCATGGCTCAAGCTCCATGACCCGGTGATAGGATGGAAGAATCATACTGTGAAATTCCACTCGGACCACTGTGCCGAGAAGTGCTTGCCTAGCTCCCCAAGAGCCAACACGGTTCCGGAAGAAAAAGCCACCGAACAATATTACAGGAAAACACCGGAAGAAGAAGAAAATTGGGAGATCGGCGAAACGGACCCATGGGAAGTATGTCAGACCGTAATCAACAAAATCAAGGAAACCTCCAAAACGAGCAAAAATCCAGTTCCACCGGAATATCACGAATCCATCGAAGTGTTCACCGAAAAAGAGGCTACGGCAACTCCGCCCCACCGCACTCAAGACCACCATATCCCACTAGAGGAAGGGAAGACGCCCCCGTATGAGCCCCTGCGACCCCTGAACGAGGAAAAAATGAAGGCTCTCTAAGAATACCTTGATGTCAATGAGAAGTGGGGATGGATCCGCTCATCCACCTCCCCGGCCGGAGCACCGATACACTTCGTAAAGAAAAAGGATGGAGGACTACACCTATGTGTAGACTACCGACAACTGAACGAAATCACAATCAAGGATCGAACACCATTACTGCTGATCGGAGAGTCCCTCGACCAACTATCCAGCGCCACCATCTACACCAAGCTTGACATCCGGAACGCCCATTACAACCTCAGGATTAGGGCCGGGGATGAGTGGAAAACAGCGTTCCGCACCCGATACGGCCTTTACGAGTACTGTGTCATGCTGTTCGGGCTGACCAACACACCAGCCTCGTTCCAACGATGGATGAACGAAATCCTGAGCAAATACCTCGATATCTTCTATGTGGCATATTTGGACGATATCCTCATATTTTCGCAGAACCTGGAAGACCACCGGAAACACGTCCGAACGATACTGAAGCGAGTCAAGGAAACGGGACTGACACTGAAGGCCTCCAAGTGCGAATTCCACACCAAGGAGATCGAATATTTAGGATACATGATATCTCCACAAGGCTTGCGCATGGACGAAGAGAAAATCCGGACGATCAAGGAATGGAAAGAACCGACGAATATCAAGGGAATCCAGAGCTTCTTAGGATTTGCCAACTTCTACTGAAGGTTTATACAGGATTACAGCCGGATCACAACACCCCTCACCCGCCTGACAAGGAAAGAAGTAGACTGGGAATGGGGCGACGAACAACAGACGGGCTTCGAAACGCTCAAAACAGCAATGGTGACAGAACCGATACTACAACACTTTGACCTGGAGCGACCCATCACAATCGAGACGGATTGCCTCAGACTATGCCATCGGAGCCATTTGCTCGCAACCCGACGACAACAGAACTCTGCACCCAGTAGCCTACTACTTCCGAAAACTCAAGGATCCGGAGCGCAACTATGATATACACGACAAGGAACTACTGGCGATCGTAGACCTACTACGAAAATGGGACACATATTGCAATACAATGGGGCCGAAAATCACGATTCTTACCGATCACAAAAACCTCGAATACTGGAAGACAAAGAAAGACCTCAACCTGCAGCAAGCCCAGTGGGGTGAGCGATTAGCCAACTACGATTTTACGATCAAATATCGACCTGGGAAACTGGCCGGTAAACCTGATATCCTCTCTAGAGAGTCAGGAGACTCTCCCTGGGAAGGGGATATGAAGCATTGGCAGAACCAAGGCCGAATACTACTACCCAGAGAAGCCTTCGAGGTGCCCCAGGACGATAACGAAATGCCCGGCACCACGCTCTACGCCCCCGGAGTACTCCAGGCCAATACAACGGAAACCATCAGCCTTCAGATAGACAAAGACCTCCTGAACGAAATCCGGACACTAAGCGCCGCAGATAAAGAGATCCAAGAAATCCGGAGGAAAAAGGCGAGCGGGACCACCCGCGACGGGAAGATCGCGCTAGGACTATGCGAGGAAAACAGTGGGTTGCTAATGTACGACGGTCTCATATGGATCCCTGATAACAATACCCTGTGACTTCGCATATTACGAGACCACCACGACGTGCAAGCCGCGGGACACCCGGGCCGGGCAAGAACCCTGGAACTCGTTAGCCGAAATTTCTACTGGCCGGGTCAACGAAAGTACATCCACAGATACGTCGACCATTGCGACACCTGCCATCGCATCAAACCAATCCGATACGCCCCATTCGGACTGCTAAAGCCACTGGAACTCCCACACCGACCATGGGACACAATATCAACGGACTTCAACACTGCACTACCGACAAGCAACGGAAAAAACGCATTATGGGTAATAATCGATCGCCTCACAAAGATGGGACATTTCGTTGCTTGCCAAGACACCATGAACCCTGAAGACCTAGCGGACCACTTCCTCCAGCAAGTTATAAGACCTCACGGACTGCCAAGCAGTATTGTATCAGACAGAGGATCCTTGTTTACCTCAGACTTCTGGAAACGAGTAACGGAAGCACTCAGGATATCACGCAACCTCAGCACAGCCTTCCACCCACAAACGGATGGACAAACGGAAAGAGCCAATGCCACTCTCGAGCAGTATCTCCGGGCATACTGCAACTACCAGCAGGACGACTGGGAGAGGTTGCTGCCAATTGCCGAATTCTGCTACAACAACACACAAACCGGAACCACAAGAATAACCCCCTTCTTTGCCAACTATGGATATCACCCGCGTTTCCTACCAGACCTCGGCACCCGGAACGATGAACCCCTGGAAGTGTCGGAATATGTTGAGGCATTAAGAAGGTTGCATGAAGAACTTCAAGCAGAGATTAAGGAAGCCCAAATGTCTCAAGCAGAACAAGCCAACAAAGCACGACACCCGGACCCAGTACTGAACCCAGACGACAAAGTCTGGCTACGACGAAAACACATCCGGACAACCCGACCATCGAACAAACTGGACCACAAGCAGATAGGCCCGTACACCATCCTGGAGAAAGTAGGCTCACACGCCTATAAGTTGGACCTACCGGCCACTGTCAAAATCCACCCAGTCTTCCACATCAGCCTCCTCGAACCCATAGCCAGCACCAAACCTATCCCAGGGCATCACCAACTGCCACCACCTCCCGTAGTCATTCGAGAACAGCAAGAGTGGGAAGTAGAAAAGATCCTCGACTCCCGACGCCATAGAAACCAGATCCAGTATCGAGTCAAGTGGACTGGTTTCCACGTCCCCGATCGCACCTGGTACCCCGTCCGCAATTTCGAAAACTCTCCCGATCTCGTCCAGCAGTTCCACAGGGACTACCCCGAGAAGCCCGCCCCCCAAAACTAAGAAAAATGTCCACCACCGCCACGGTCGACACCAATGAAGGCTGGACCTTCGCCGGCCACAGCCGCACCTCCAAGTTTCCCACCACGACCCCCGCCGATAACGAACAAGCCAAACCAACCAACGATTGGGACCTCGCCACCCAAGCCACGACCACAGATGGCTGGAACGTCCCCCCGGCTCCCTCACCACCACTGTCCGCTGTGGGACAGCCCCGTGCCAACGACCATGTCTCCCTACCCTGGACCGCCTGCTACGACGATTACTGTGGCGCTCACCGCCAGATGAAAGATGACAACTACTACCCACAACGAGGAAATGACCGCCACCAGCGCAACCACTGGCCCTGCAGCTGTCCCCACGCCCATCCATTCGAATTAGCGGAGGTAATCCGAAACCGACACCTCAACCCACGCAAAGCCTGTGCGGACTGGCAGAAGGGAAAGCGGGTCTGCCCCGACTGCCGGTTCCTAGTGAACATGGAAAACCACCACCTCCGCTGCAGCGCATCAGCCCCGCGGAACCCCCTGGCCGACATCACGACCCCTCAAGAGGATCAAAAGAACATCGCACCCCCGGGAGAGGTTGCTGCCAATGACGAGGCCCACGCAGCTACCCCAGCAGCCCTCCGAGACAAACAAATATCTTTGCTACACAACATCGTAACCATGCTCCACCACACTACTACCAGAGATGCACGCGCAACCACGTCGTACACCGGACGCTCGCCCAGCAGATGAACGAATTCCACGACGCGGACCAACAGCAACTCCAGCAGATGGCCAACACCCTGGGAGCTATCATCACCGAACAGCAGCGAATGAACGAACAACTCCAAGCCCGGCGGCAGGGGAGCCCGGCTGTACGCATCTACCGCACCCCCATCCGCCGCCGTACCGCGCCTACCCGACATGACCTCGCCGGAGCTTCGGTCTGGACAGGGGACGTACTGTCACGAAACTCGCGTGGCAGGCTCGTAAGCGCCGCGGCCGGGGCCGCTGTCGCCCTTGTCGCCCTGTGGCTGGCCCTCATCACTGCTGCCGCAGCCACGGTCATTCTCCGCGCTTAGGCGCCTCGACCGATCTCCGCCATATCACGCTGGAAGCGATATTCCCCGACCGCTGGCCGGTCTAGACCTCTCTCCTTTGTTTCCTCTATGTTGCCTACGCGTCCTTCTCGTCTTTGCCGTTTCCTGTTGATAGTGCTTGCGCGTCCTTCTCCTGTCTTCTTACGTATGTTGTTTCCCTTTGATTATGCTTGCGCGACCTTCTTCTCTTTCTGTACTGTTCTTGCTTGCGTGTCCTTTCTCCTGTTGCCGCGAGTAGAGTGGTGGCCGCGCGGCAGCCGTGTGCGATCATGTGTTTCCTTGGGCGCGACGATTGAGTCATGATAGTGGAACTGTGTCAGTCTTGCAGGCAAGCTGTGATTCCACAGAGGGAAGGAAAAGTATAAAGGAAGGGCGCGGTAGCTAGTCTGGAGATTCTTCTCCACACAATCTATTATCTCTCTCCACAGACCTATCTCTCTCTACCCGTGAAACCGGCGCTGCGACCACCAACCCCCAGACGAACAACGAGCCCACGCAAGGCATGTGAGAGGACCGCGACGAGACCACGCCGGGCGTGACGGATACCGCGAGAACAACGAGCCTACGCAAGGCATGTGAGAGGACCGCGACGAGACCACGCTGGGCATGACGGATACTGCGAGAATGACGAGTGGCGCGTGAGTACGCCGGAAGTGTGAGTACGAGCGGCGCGTGAGTACGCTGGAAGTGTGACTATGAGCGGCGTGTGAGTACGCCGAAAGTGTGAAGAAACAGGGAAGTGTGAATACGCCGGAAGTGCAAGCAGGAGCGCCCGCTCCCAAGGAAGTCTACGTTACCTGTCGAGCCCCCACGGAGTAGTCAAGGCAGGATCTTGACACTCGACACTCGAAATTGGAAGACTCGACGACCATCAGCAAAGTTGGATCATCGACGGCACGGCCCCTTCAAGATCGCATGCAAGATTTCCTCTCACACCTTCCGGTTGGAACTTCACAGCTCGATGCAGGTACATCCCGTTTTTCATGTGTCCTTACTTGAGCCGGCAGCACAGGATCCGCTTCCGGGACAACAACAACCACCGCCTCCTCCGGTGGAAATCGACGGCAAGCAAGAATAGTTTGTGGATTCCATTCTTGATTCTCGAATATATCGAAGACGACTACAGTACCTTGGTAAATGGACCGGATTTGATCACCCGAATTGGGAGCCAGCGGGAAACGTCAACGAGCTAGAAGCGGTTACTTGATTCCACGAACAATACCCCCACAAGCCAGGCCCTCTCGAATAAAGCTTTGTGGGAGCTCAGTGATAGGAGGGGGATACTGTCACGGCGCAGGTCCCGGCGCTCGATTTGGGTTTGGTTGTTTGATTTCGTTGTTGATGCCGGCACCTCGCTCTGGATGTCTCGATCTTGGAAAGAGTGTCATCACCTCGCTCCGGAAAGAGTGTCGTCACCTCGCTACGGATGTCTCGATCTTGGAAAGAGCGTCGTCACCTCGCTCCGGATGTCTCGATCTTGGAAAGGGTGTTGGTTACGGGCCCCGGTTGCATAAGAGAAGGTTGTATGAGTTGCATGGTTATGAGCACATATGTGAGTACGAGTACATATGTGAGTTGCGCGGGTATGAGTAGGAGGACGTATGGGAGTTGCGAGAACTGTGTATATAAGGAGGGCTGTCTCCTGTGTTTTGTCTTCTTCTTCTCTTCATGCAACCTCTTGTATTCTATTCGGAATATCAACCTCGTCTCCGTTTCCTCCATTTCCTCCATTTCCACCGTATCTCCGTATTGGCGATGCTTGTCTAGCGCTGCCCATCCCTGTCCGACACATCCGTCTGACATTGTCTGTTCTTGTCCGACATGTCCATCCGACGCTGTCCGTCTCTCTATCCAACACGTCCGTCTGACGCTGTCCGTCTCCCTGTCCGACACGTCCGTCTGACGTTGTCCGCTCTTGTCCGACACGTCCGTCTGATGCTGTCCATCTCTGTCTCCCGTTCGCGTTCGCGTTCCCGTTCCCATTCCCGTTACCTTGCCGTGCCCATTCCCGTTCCAGTTCCAGTTCCCCCCCCCCACTTCCGCTCCCGCTCTTGCTTGCGCCACCAGAACTTACTCGAGTACCTTGGAGAACTGCTGCCGTTACACTTCCTTGTCGGTTCAGGCTACTTGAGGGTTGTTCTAGGCTATCCACCAGAAGGGGAGGAAGGTGTCTATTCCTGGTTCCATCGGGGTTACTTCGAAGCTTTCTTTGGAGAAGTGTTTTCTCTGTTGAAGTGTGAGTTTCTCTGTATAGAAGTTACCTGCTCCATTAACAGCTTGTCCCATGATGTTCTCCATCAGGAAAAAAAAAAATTGCGTCCTGAGCGTCCGGATGCACTATCGCCACGGCGTCGTGCATCTGGACGCAGCTCGCTACGGCATCTGCTTACCGGATGGAGCGTGTCAGGGCATTTTCCTTCGGGACACAGCTGTGTCAGGGCATTTTCCTTCTGGACGCAGCTGTGTCAGGGCAAATGGCGTCTGGACGACGCGTGTCATGGCACCGCGGTCACACTGGCTGTCAAGGCACGAAACATCGCAGTAAATACTCTTGTCGCATTCGCAAACACGCAGCAGATTCCAGGCATAGTGACTCAGTCCAGTTCTATTCATTATATCTAATGTACATCTATATATTCTAATACCACACTTCGCGCGGAAACAAAGGAAAGTTGGTAAATACGACACGACACGTTGAGCATGACGCGATGCGCACAACGCGATGAGCACAACGCGATGAGCACAACGCGATGAGCACAACGCGATAAGCATGACGCGATAAGCAGGACGCGATGAGCACAACGCGATGAGCACGACAACTATGAGGAGGATGGCGATGAGCACACCGCCGGCGGCGAGGATGATAGCAAGTAGGACTCGGCGAGTATGATTGTGAGCTTTGTGACATGGTTAGCGCAGCTCTCGGAGTGACAGACAGTGGGAAGTTGTACAATACAACGTGACGAGTACGATGCCAATGAGGGTACTGGCGGCGAGAATGATAGCGGGTAGGACACAGCGAGTATGATGTCAATGAGGGTGCCGGCGGCGAGAACGATAGCGGGTAGGATGCGGCGAGTGTGGCAGCAAGTAGGACGCGGTGGGTATGGGAGGGAGTAAGACATGACAATTATGTGGCGAGCTTTGTGACATGGTTAGTGCAGCTCTCAGAGTGACAGAGACACCAGGAAGTTGTACAATACACAGTGAGGAGTACGATGTCAATCAGGGTGCCAGCGGTGAGAACAATAGCGAGTAGGCCGTGGCGAGTATGAGCGAGCGTAAGATGCGGCGAATATGATGTCAATGAGGGTGCCGGCAGCGAGGACGATAGCAAGTAGGATGTGGCGAGTATGATTGCAAGTAAGACGCGGCGAGTATGATGGTGAGCTTTGTGATATGGTTAGCGCAGCTCTCAAAGTGACAGACAACGGAAAGTTGTACAATACAATGTGACGAGTACGATGTCAATGAGGGTGCCAGTGGCGAGAACGATAGGGGGTAGGAAGCGACAAGTGTGGGCGAGTAGGACGCAGCAAGTATGAGAGTCAGTAAGACACGGCGAGTATGATGGTGAGAAAGGCGCAACGAGTAAGATGTCGACTAGGAAAATGTCGACGAGTAGGATGAGGCGAAAGAAGAAAAAAGGGGTCTATCTAAGAGTGATGAGTGAGCCGAACCTTGCGAAAGCGCAAGCGTTAGTAGTGGCTTGGCGCTTTCTATTGCCATCGTACTCGTCGCATCTTTCACGCCATCATACTTGCCGTGACTTACTCGCCGCGTCCTACTCACTATCGTCCTCGCCGCTGGCACCCTCATTGACATCGTACTCCTCACTGTGTATTGTACAACTTCCCGGTGTCTCTGTCACTCTGAGAGCTGCGCTAACCTTGTCACAAAGCTTGCCATCTTACTCGCCGCGTCTTACATGCAATCATACTCGCCGCGTCCTACTCGCTGTCGTCCTCGCCGCTGGCACCCTCATTGACATCATACTCGCCGCGTCTTACCTGCACTAATCCTCGCCGCGGCCTACTCGCTACTGTCCTCGCCGCTGGCACCCTCATTGACATCGTACTCCTCACTGTGTATTGTACAACTTCCCAGTGTCTCTGTCACTCTGAGAGCTACGCTAACCTTGTCACAAAGCTTGCCATCTTACTCGCCGCGTCTTACATGCAATCATACTCGCCACGTCCTACTCGCTATCGTCCTCGCCGCCGGCACCCTCATTGACATCATACTCGCCGCGTCTTACGTGCGCTCATCCTCGCCGCGGCCTACTCGCTACTGTCCTCGTCGCTGGCACCCTCATTGACCTCGTACTCCTCACTGTGTATTGTTCAACTTCCCGGTGTCTCTGTCACTCTGAGAGCTGTGCTAACCATGTCACAAAGCTCGCCACATAATCGTCGCGTCTTACTCGCTCCCATACCCACCGCATCCTACTCGCTGCCATACTCGCCACGTCCTACCCACTATCGTTCTCGCCACCGGCACCCTCAATGACATCGTACTCATCATGTTGTATTGTACAACTTCCTGCTGTCTGTCACTCTGAGAGCTGTGCTAACCATGTCACAAAGCGCGCAATCATACTCGCCGCGTCCTACTTGCTATCATCCTCGCCACCGGCAGCGTGCTCATCGCCATCCTCCTCATAGTTGTCGTACTCATCGCGTTGTGCTCATCGCGTTGTGCTCATCGCGTTGTGCTCATCGCGTTGTGCTCAACGTATCGTGTCGTATTTGCCAACTTTCCTTTGTTTCCGCGCGAAGTGTGGTAGTAGCATATATAGATGTACATTAGATAGAATGAATAGAACTGGACTGAGTCACTATGCCTGGAAGCCGCTGCGTGTTTGCAAATGTGACAAGAGTATTTGCTACGATTTCCGTGCCTTGACAGACAGCATGACCGTGGTGCCATGACATGTGTCGTCCGGACGCGATTTGCCCTGACACGGCTGCGTCCAGAAGGAAAATGCCCTGACACGGCTGCGTCCAGAAGGAAAATGCCCTGACACGGCTGCATTCAGAAGGAAAATGCCCCGACATGGCTGCCTCCAGAAGGAAAATGCCCTGACACGCTCCATCCGATAATCAGATGCCATGGCGAGCTGCGTCCAGACGCATGGCGCCTTGGCATACAGTGTCCGAATGCACGGTGCCATGGCTTGCTGCATCCAAATTCACATTGCCTTTGCGTTTCGCGTTGGGAGCGGTATGTGCCCTGCCAGGGTGCGTCCAGAGTGTCCCAAGCGCCTGGTGCATCCGGACGCAGCCTGTGCATCTGGACGCAGATTTCTTCTCCTGATGCTACCTGGGGACAACTCGGCTACTTCCTCTCAAGGCTACTTCACCCAGCCGAACTGCTTCCGGCCTGAAAGATTCGGTGTAAGATATAGTCGAGGATACACTCACACTCATTCTCCTTCTGGATGTGGGCTGAAGCCTACATCAGGAAAAAAAAAAATCCCGTCCTGAGCGTTCTGATGCTCGAGATGCACTAGACATTTCGGATGCAACCTGCTTAACTCTGATGACTCTTGCCATGGCACCGTGCGTCTGAACGCAGTGGCCACAGCATATGCTTCTAGACGAGTAGTGTCAGGGCGTTTCCCTTCTGGACGAAGTGCATGTCTTACCGACATAGGTAGTCAAGCAAATGTCGTCCAGACAACAAGTGCCACAGCATCTGCCTTCTGGATGAGGGGTGTCAGCGCATTTGCCTTCTGAATGCAGCGCGTGTCTTACAGACACAGACCGTCAAGGCAGATGTCATCTGGATGAGGAGTCTCAGGGTATTTGCCTTTTGGATGTAGTGCGTATCTTACAGATGCAGAATGTCAACGCAGATCTCATCCGGATGAGGGGTGTCAGGGTATTTGCGTTCTGAACGCAGCATGTGTCTTACAGACGCAGAATGTCAAGGCAAATTTCTTCTAGACGCAGAGTGTCAAGGCAAATGTCGTCTGGACGATACGTGCCATGGCATCTGCCTTCTGGACTAGGAGTGTCTTCGCCATACGGATGCAGCGCATCGTACAGACTCAGAGTGTCAACGCAAATGGCAGACGAGGCTTACAATGGCGCACCATACATAGGTAACAGAGTGATCACGGTGGTAGCATCGAAACGTGACCATCAGGGCATGGTACATTGCAGCAAAGACTATTAAACTCGTATTTGGTTCCAGGCATTGTGACTCAAGCCAGTTCTATTCATTACATCGAATTTACATCTACCTACCATGTCACCATAGACAGCATAGCTCTACGTCACCATAGACAACATAGCTCTGCATGACCGAAACAAAGGCAGTATGACGGATAAGACATGACGCGACGAGGACAATGTCATTGAAGATGGCGGTGAGGCTGCCGGCGGCAAAGACGATAGCAAATATGATGCGGCAAGACGGTCGACGAGCTTCATGAATTGTTAGCGCAGCTCTCACAGGGACAGTGGGAAGTTGTACAATACGACGCGAAGAGTATGATGTCGATGAAAAGAGGATGCCGGCGGCGTGGATGACATCAAGACGTGACGAGTACGATGTCGATGAAAAGAGGATGCCGGTGGCATGGATGACATCAAGACACGACGAGTACAATGTCAATGAGGATGGCAGTGAGGCTGCCGGTGGTGGCAAGGACAATAGCAAATATGACTCAGCGTGAAGATCAATGAGCTTTGTGAATTGTTAGTGCAGTACTCACAGGGACAGTGGGAAGTTGTACAATACAACACGACGCGACGAGTACGATGTCGATGAGGATGGCGGTGAAGCTGCCGGCGGCAAGGACGATAGCAAATATGACATGGCAAGAAGATCAACGAGCTTCGTGAATTGTTAGCGCAGTACTCACAGGGACAGTGGGAAGTTGTACAATACGACACGATGCGACGAGTACGATATCGATGAAAATAGGATGGCGGTGGCGTGGATGACATCAAGACGCGACGAGTACGATGTTGATGAAAAGAGGATGCCGGCGGTGTGGATGACATCAAGACGCGACGAGTACGATGTCAATGAGGATGGCGGTGAGGCTGCCGGCGGCGGCAAGGACGATAGCAAATATGACACGGTGTGAAGATCAACCAGCTTCGTGAATTGTTAGCGCAGCACTCACAGGGACAGTGGGAAGTTGTACAATACGACGCGACACGACGAGTACGATGTTGATGAGGATGGCGGTGAGGTTGATGCCGGCAGCATGGATGATAGCAAGATGTGAGGAGTGCGCTGGTCGCACGTATGATATGATGAAAGTAGAAGAAAAAAGGGGTGGACTTGCGGCCCGTGCCGTCGTATTCAGCAAGCTGAGTTGTGGTAAGCATGCCAAACTGTACAAAAGCGCAGGCACTAGCAAATGCTTGGCACCTTGCAAGTTGCATGCGAAATCACTCGAAATTCGTGAAAACTGCGAATTCCTCTCCTATAGTCATCGATACCCCGGAACCCGCTGTTTACATATGCACAATTATTCCCTTTTATATCAATTCCATCGGACCTAAAGTTTGTGCCAACTGGCTCCTGATTTGCAACCTATTGATGGTGCTGTCCTGATTCAACTTCTTCTGCTAGGTGAATCTCTACTATATACAACACTCCACATCTGTATATCATTCATGTTTTCAGTATTACAACCTTGAAAAACAGGAGTAAGTAGTCACAAACTTTAGGTCTGACTGAATTGATATAATAGGGAATAATTGTGCATATGTAAACAGCAGGTTCCAGGGTATCGATGACTATGGGAGAGGAATTCGCAGTTTTCGCGGATTGCGAGTGATTTCGCATGCAACTTGCAAGGTGCCAAGCATTTGCTAGTGCCTGCACTTTCGTATGGTTTGGCTCGCTTACTACAGCTTGGCTTGCTGAATACAACAGTACGGGCCGCAAGTCCACCCCTTTTTTCTTCTACTTTCATCATATCATACGCTTGACCAGCGCACTCCTCGCATCTTGCTATCATCCACGCTGCCAGCATCAACCTTACTGCCATCCTCATCAATATCATACTCATCGCGTCGCGTCGTATTGTACAACTTCCCACTGTCCCTGTGAGTGCTGCGCTAACAATTCACAAAGCTCATTGATCTTCATGCTGCGTCATATTTGCTATCGTCCTCGCCGCCGCCAGCAGCCTCACGGCCATCCTCATTGACATTGTACTCGTCGTGTCTTGATATCATCCACGCCGCTGGCATTCCCTTTTCACCGACATCGTACTCGTCGCGTCTTGATGTCATCCACGCCGCCAGCATCCTCTTTTGATTGACATCGTACTCTTCGCGTCGTATTGTACAACTTCCCGCTGCCCCTGTGAGAGCTATGCTAACAATTCACGAACCTCGTCTACCATCTCACCGCGTCATATTTGCTATCGTCTTTGCTGCCAGCAGCCTCACAGCCATCTTCTTTGACATCATCCTCGTCGCATGGTGTCTCATCTGGCAAACTGCCTTTGTTTCGGTCATGTAGAGCTATGCTGTCTACAGTGACGTAGAGCTATGCTGTCTACAGTGACGTAGAGCTATGCTGTCTACGGTGACGTAGAGCTATGCTGTCTACGGTGATGTGTTAGATAGAGGTAAATTCGATGTAATGAATAGAACTGGCTTGAGTCACAATGCCTGAAACCAAATGCGAGTTTAATAGTCTTTACTGCAATGTACCGTGCCCTGACAGTCACATTTCGATGCTACCACCGTGACCACTCTTTTACCTATGTGTGGCACGCCATCGTAAACCTCATCTGCCATTTGCGTTGACACTCTGCGTCCGTATGGCGAAGAGACTCCTTGTCCAGAAGGCAGATGCCGTGGTACACGTCGTCCGGACGATATTTGCCTTGTCACTCTGCGTCCGGAAGAAATTTGCCTTGACTTTCTGCGTCTGTAAGACACGTGCTGCGTTCAGAAGGCAAATGCCCTGATACCCCTCGTCCGGACAACATCTGCCTTGACCTTCTGCATCTGTAAGATACGCGCTGCGTTCAGAAGGCAAATACCCTGACACCCCTCGTCCGGACAACATCTGCCTTGACACTCTACGTCTGTAAGAAACACGCTGCGTTCAGAAGGCAAATGCCCTGACACTCCTCGTCTGGAAGGCAGGTGCCGTGGCATGCATTGTCTGGAAGACATTCGCCTTGACATTCTGCGTCTGTAAGATACGCGCTGCGTCCAGAAGGCAAATGCCCTGACATTCCTCGTCCAGAAGGCAGATGCTGTGGCACCTGTTCTCCGGTCTACATTTGCCTTGACATTCTGCATCTGTAAGACACGCACTGCATTCAGAAGGCAAATGCGCTGACACTCCTCGTCCAGAAGGCAGATGCCGTGGCATGCATCGTCAGGACGCTGTTTGCCTTGACATTAGTCATCCGGAAGGCCAATGCGTAACCCACTTCTGTCTAGTATGCATATGCACGGGCGGGTTGTGTTCGGTACAGCATGTGCACTGACATGCATTGTCCGGATGGAGAATACCTTGCTGGGTTGCCTCCTGAGTGTCTAGACGTTTCCGACGCGTATGCAGCGTCTAGACGCAGTGCCAGCATCCGGACGCAGAATTTTTTTCCTGATGTAAAGCTACTCGTCCTGATCGGTCTGACGATGAAGGGGGGTGGGTGATCAGTGCCACTGTATAAATCTCTCACCTCTAGACTGAGTTCTGTTTACGTGGCCCAGTAAGGATACATCAGCACATAAGGAGTAAGCCCTTGTTACACCTAAAAAAGATATCACAGACTAGACAGAAATACATACCGATGAGGGAATGTAGGGGGAGGATTCCAGCCGCTGCGGGCGCCGTGGACGCTACGCCCAGCGGGGTGTCTAGAGTTCGGGTGACACGGACAGTGCTACAGGAGTGTGACATAGGGCTACATAGGACAGTCACAGTAGACAGTCACAGACGGCGCACGGACACTGGTATATAGTGTCCGGCGCTCGCCTCTCTAATATGGACATGCTTCTTGCTACCCCTCAACTGGTAGCAACACTTCTTTCTGTATTTTGTGCCCCGCGAATCAAGCGGTGAGCTCACCCCCATTTGGCATTCCGAGAGAGGTGTGAGAGCCATACCATCGAGTGGGTATTCCGAGCGAGGAGCGAGAGCCCCCCCTCCGTCTCTGTCGACGCACAATTCCACAAGTTTGGTGAAGGACGGGTACGCAGAGGCATCAACACGAGTTTTCTCGCGTCCGCCACTCCAGG
>Ga0307516_10003404_pt1 | contig 20479 bp, 27 predicted proteins | sample 19_EM_MG_FD_203310 | JGI IMG/M metagenome (GOLD analysis project Ga0307516, IMG submission 203310) | Populus trichocarpa ectomycorrhiza microbial communities from riparian zone in the Pacific Northwest, United States - 19_EM | ecosystem: Host-associated > Plants > Roots > Unclassified | place...
GCGCCCTCGACACCCCCTGCGCGCGCGAGCGGGGGCCGTCGTCCCGCAAGCGAGCGGGGCAGAAGGAAGCCACATGTTGCGCATCTATCCGGTCGTCCTCCAACTTGTCAGTCAGGTCAGCGAACTGCTCCCGGCGCTGAGGCTGCGTAGCGCGGAGCTTGGTAACCAATGCGAACGAGCGCTGACGAGCATTCCGTTGAATGTCGCCGAAGGTTCGCATTCTCGGGGAAAGAATCGGCAGGCGCGCTATCGGCTCAGCGCGCGAAGTACTGTCCTGTCTGGAAACGGCGGAGGCTATGCGAATCATGCCTGCTCCCGACGCGGAGCTCCTGGCGCTCTTCGACCGCGTTATCGGCACTCTGGTGCGCCTGGCAGTGCCGCGCGGTCAAAACGGCACTGATTGACCGCGGTACGATGGGGGGCCGATGCGGCGCTGAAGAACGGGGAGAGAATTCCGGGGGCGCAGCGTCGCTATTCGGGCAACCTGCGCCTGCGCTCGCCGGTGTCGCTGCACGGACGGCTGGCGCGCGAGGCGGAGCGAGAGGGCGTCAGCTTGAATCAGTGGATTGTGGGCAAGCTGGCCGGGTAAGCTCACGCCTTCAGCCGCGCTATCGTGCTTTTGATTTGGGTGAGGGCGGCGGCGTGGGTTTGGGGGCGGTCGTCAGGAGACGAGAGAAATTCGAGTGCGCTACCGAGGTCCGTCAAGAGCGCGAGCTTGCGCCAGTGCGCGGGGAGCTCGACGGCCTCGTCGCGCAACGCGTCGACGAGCGCCCTGATGAAGACTTCTGGCAATGACAGCTCGGGCCTTTCGCGCAGGAGGTTGCCGAAATCTAGCGACGGGCGTCCGGCGTGGGCGAACTCCCAATCCAACATGGCAGCAAGCTGGCCCTGCTCATCGAACAGCAGGTTCGTGGGGTTGAGGTCGCCGTGAACCATTTGAATCGCCGCCATATCGGGGTAACGCCGCCGCGCTTGGTGGAGAGTCTGCCACAGCTCGTCGCGCAACGGCCCCAAGCGGGCGCTGGCGGGAGAATCGAACAACGTCTCGCGATCGAAATCCTCGAACGGCCAAGGCTGGATTGTGAGAGATTGGCCGTCGGGCGAGCCGACCAGGTCGCCGGCGTTTTCGAAGCGGCAACGGCTGAGCTCTGCCAGGGCACGGCCTAGGGTTCGCCCCGCCGTAGAGAGACGCGCGGCGACACCCGAGTGCACCACCTCCGCCAGCGAATGGCCTTCCACGAAGCCCAACAGCGAGAAAGCCTGCTCGAGTACTTCGCCCGCGGGCCGCGTGCCGAGCACTGGCGCCAACGGCACGCGCTGCCGCAGCAAGCGGTAGATTCCCTGCTCTTTGGCGCCGAGGGCGTGGTCACGGACGTGAGCTCGCAGCACGAAGCGGCCCTGGTCGGTTTCCAGGGCGTAGTTCGTGTTGGAGCGACCGGACGTTAGCAATGCATGAGACACCAACCGCGCGTTTGGCACGATGGAACCGAGCGCGGCCTCGACCTGTGCCGGGCCCAGCAGTAGCAGTGGCGAGCGTCGCTCCACCGCTTCGAGGTTAGCGCAAGAGCGCTATTCGGCGCATTCGCCGGTAGTGGAACGCGACTCCGCTCGGGCAGTCTTTCTCGGGCGTTTGCACGCCACCCGCGCTCGCTACGGGCAGACCGCCCGTGGCGTTGCACGACTCTGGCGAGAACTTGGGGGGCGCACCGCCGGTTGAGCTGCTAAAGCTGCCATTGCCCAGCGTTGTGCCAAGGCGCTTGTGCCAAGCACGCCACTTGCGCCCGGATCCGGGGGCGAGGTCAACATGCCCGGCGCCCACCGGCTCGGGGTATGAAGCGGCAAATGACGACATCCACGCGGCGACTCGCGGCCTCGAGCCTCCCGTTGCTGTTCGCGCTCGGCGGGTGTTTGGGCAAGACTCACGCGCCGGACGCGGCGCTCGTCGTGGCGGCGCCGCGCGCTGCCGAGCTCGAAGTCTTGCGCAGCTCGAAGACGAGCGACGGCGTTGAGCTCGAAACCGGCGCTGGCATCTGGCAGCTCAGCGCGCCGCGCGCCGACACCTTTCGCGTTCATGTGGCGCGCAGCCGGCAGGCGCAGGGGCTGCCTTCGTTCGCGGTCGACGCCGAAGCGCTCAGCCATCCGAGCGCGCTGAAACTCGAAGAGTCTGACACGCTGCTGTTGCTTCGCACCGAGCAAGCGCTGCTGCGCATCGACAAGAAGCCGCTGCGCTTGCGCCTGCTGGACGCGGCGGGCGAGGTCGTGGCCGATCAGGCGCTGCGCGTCACCTGGCAAGAGCCGGGCGTGCGCCTCGATTTCGGATTGAGAGACGGCGAACGCGTCTTTGGCTTGGGCGACAAAGTGCAAGGCTTCGATCGTCGTGGGCACAGCTTCGAGCTGTGGAACACGGACGCGTTCGGCTGGAAGGTCGACAGCGATCCGCTCTACAAATCGCTGCCCTTTTGGCTCTATTTGCGCGACGGCCGGGCACATGCCGTGTTCGTCGATCTGCCGGCTCGCGCCAGCGTCGACGTGGGCAAGCAAAAGGCCGACGTGCTCAGCTACGAGGCCAAGTCGGCCCAGGCGTTCGACGTTTATTTGTTCGCGAGCGCGGAGCCCAAGCGCGTGCTCGAAGCCTACACGGCGCTGACGGGCCGCACGCCGTTACCGCCGCTCTGGGCATTGGGGCACCACCAGAGCCGTTACGGTTACCTGACGGAGGCCGACGTGCGCGGCGTGGTTGGCCGCCTGCAGAAGGACAAGATTCCGGTCGACGCCGTATGGCTCGACATCGACTATCAGGCCAACAACGCGCCCTTCACCGTCAACACGCAGGCGTTCCCGACCTTTTCGAAGATGCTCGCCGACTTCAAGGCCAGCGGTGTCCGCACCATCGCGATCACGGATTTGCACGTCAAGTCGTACCAGCACCTGCCGTCGCCCGGCTACGCGCCGTACGACACGGGCGCTGCCGGCGACCACTTCATTCACGACAAGGGCGGCTTTTTCGAGGGTCCGGTTTGGCCCGGACCGAGTGTGTTTCCCGAATTTACGCGCGAAAAGACGCGCCAGTGGTGGGGGACATTGTACCGCAGCTTCGTCGAGCAAGGTGTGGCGGGGTTCTGGAACGACATGAACGAGCCGGCACTCTTCGCGGGCGACAAGACCTTTCCCGAAGACGTGCAGCACCGGCTCGACGACGGCACGACGGCTTCGCACACGTTGATTCACAACGCCTACGGCATGCTGAACGCGCGCGCGACCTACGAGGGCGTGCGACGCCTGCGTCCCGACGTGCGGCCGTTCATCTTGACGCGCGCTGCCTTTGCCGGTGTGCAAAAGTACGCCGCCAGCTGGACCGGTGACAACACGGCCGATCGCTCGCACTTGGCGGTGACGATTCCGCAGCTGCTGAACCTGGGCGTTTCCGGCTACGCCTTCGTCGGCGCGGACGTGGGCGGTTTCGTTGGCTGCCCCGACGCCGAGCTGTTCGCACAATGGATGGAGCTTGGGGCGCTGCAGCCATTTTTTCGCAACCACAGCGCGAAGCAAGGTTGCCGGCGCGAGCCATGGCTGTTCGGTGCGGCTGTCGAAACGCGGGTCAGAAAGGCCGTCGAACGTCGTTATCGGCTGCTCCCCTACCTGTACACGCTGTTCGAAGAGGCGTCGCGCACGGGCGCGCCGGTGATGCGACCGCTCTGGCTCGAGTACCCCAACGACCCGGCAACCTACGCCGTGGAGAACGCGTACTTGCTCGGTCGCGATTTATTGATCGCTCCCCAGCTCGTGGCAGGCGCGGCGCCCTACCGCGTCACGCTGCCCGACGCAGACTGGTACGATACGGAAACCCTCGCGCTCGTACACGGCGGTGTGCACGAAGTCCCAAGCGCGCCCGCGGATAGCGTGCGGCTGTTTGCGCGCGCCGGCGCCATCATTCCGGAGGCGCCCCTGCTGCAAAACACGCAAGAGACGCCGCGCGGACCGCTCACGCTCACGGTGTGGCCAGGCGCAGATTGCAGCGGCTCGCTCTACCTCGACGATGGTGAGAGCTTTGCGTTCCAGGTTGGCAAGTTTCGCCGCCTGAGCTTCAGCTGCGAGAACGGGGCAAGCTCGCTGGCGGTGCAGTCGAGCTCGAGCGGCGAGTACGCGGCCTGGTGGAAAGAGCTGCGGCTGGTCGTTCACGGCGTCCCACGTGCGCCCAGCTCGGTCGTCGACAGCGCCGACACCAAGCTGGCTTTCGACTACGACACCGCTAAAAAAACGCTGAGCGTGACGCTTCGGGGCAGCCCGACGGACTTTCGCTTGCTGGCGACGTGGTAGCGTTCGGCCCGTTCCGATGGACAAGGCCAGCGAGCCAATCAAGCCGGTTTTAGCCAAGGGTCCGTCGGTCTACCAGTCGGGCAGTCTGCGCTACGAAGTGCGCGGGCTGCGCATCACTCCGCTCTCGGACTTATTTCATTTCCTGATGCGGACGGCGTGGTCTCGCCTGTTGGCGTCGTTCATCGTGATCTACTGCGGCGTGAATTCGCTGTTCGCGAGCTGCTACTGGCTCGGGGGCTCCGGCACGATCTTGAATGCGCGACCGGGCTCGTTCGCCGACGCCTTTTGGTTCAGCGTGCAGACGTTCGCGACCATCGGCTACGGCAACCTGGCGCCGGTCAGCACGTACGCGCATGTGCTGGTCACCATCGAGTCGTTTTGCGGCATGCTCAGCGTGGCGCTCGGTACCGGCATCGTCTTCGCCAAGTTTTCGCTGCCCAAGGCGCGCGTCGCGTTCAGCAAGAATGTCCTGGTCAGCTCGCGCAACGGGCAGCCGGTGTTGGTTTTTCGCCTGGCCAACCGGCGCAACAGCTCACTGTTAGACGCTTCGGCCCGCGCTCATGCGCTAATGGACGACGTATCGAGCGAAGGCCACCGGCTGCGGCGCAATCACTTGCTCGAGCTCGAGCGCAGCGCCATGCCGGTGTTTTTCCTGGCCTGGACGTTGATTCATCGCCTCGACGAAAAGAGCCCACTGTTCGGTCTCACTCCCGAGAACACCGGCGAACGAGTGATCGGTATCATCCTCAGCTTCACGGGCGTGGACGACACGCTGCTACAACCCGTGCACGCGCGTCAGCTGTACAACCCCGAAGATCTGCGCTTCGGCGCGCGTTTCGCGGACATGATCGAACCCGCTACGGCTGGCATGCTGCGCATCGATCACTCCAAAATGGACGAGCTGGTCGTCGACGAAACGCCGGGCGCCTGAGCGAACCAGCCTAGCTGCCGAGCCACGGCAAGAACGCCAGCCCGAACGCGCGCTTCACAAACCAAACGGCAGCCAGGCCAGCGATCAGACAGCAAGCGGGCACGAGCAGGCGCGCGCGAAACCACGGCTGCCGGCGCGCCCAGACCAGCAGCGGGAAGCAAGCCAGCAAAAGCGCGAGCTGGGCGAGCTCGATGCCGACGTTGAACGCCAGCAAGGTTGGGACGATGCCGCTCCTGGGTAGTCCGATGGCGACCAGCGCCGAGGCGAAGCCGAAGCCGTGGACTAGGCCGAACAATGCGCTTACGCCGGCGCGACCGCGCGGATTGGCATCGAACAGGTTTTGCAGAGCGATTGTCACGATGCTGAGCGCGATCAGGCTTTCGGTGAGGGCCGGCGGCAGCGCGAAGATGCCCAGCGCAGCGACGCTCAGCGTCACCGAGTGCCCGAGCGTGAAGCCGCTGACGATGCCGACCAGGTGCCGCAACGCGACGCGCGGAGCTCGTGCGGCGGCGCCGGCAGCACCGAGTAGCAGCGAAAGCACGAACAGCACGTGATCGAGGCCACCCAACACGTGCAGCGCGCCCAGCCGCACGAAGCTCGCGAGCTGCTGCCGCAGCGACGGCGGTGTGCCAACGACGTAGTCGAGCGCGCCGTCGCGAAAGACGTGGGCATGGCCGCCGATGGCGCAGACGACCTCCGCCGTGCGATCGACGTCCATGCCGTAGTCCGTGCTGAAGGTGACGGGAGCCTCGGGGCAGGCGAAATCGAGCTCGAAGCGACGGCTTTCCGGGCGCACCCCCGGCGCCGGGCCGTGCGCGGCCAGCGTGCATTCGCCGCTCGGCGTCGTCGCGCGTACGTGACCCTCGAGCTCGAGCAGCGGCTGACGCTCTTGCGCTAGCAGCCTAGCCGGCACCTCTAGCTCCACTTGCAAGCCGCCGGCGACCTCGCGCACGGTGCAGTAACTATGCAGGCCGCTGTGGGCCCAGGAGGGCTGAGCGAGCGCCAAGAGCGCGGCGCCGCAGGCGAGCGTCGCGAAACGCCGGTTGTCGCTCATGCCGTCTTGCTCAGCCTAGCGGGTCTTCTACGATTTCGGCGCGCCAATACACGAAGTGGCGACGCAGAGCCCGCCACGACGCGGCTGGCGAAGGCACGCAGATTGGTGTAGTCCGGGCCGGGCTTGGCCAAATCGAAGCTTCGGATCGGGATCGTGGGCACCGGCGAGATGGCGAACGCGCACGCCCAACACTTCTCCAAAATCAAAGGGGTGACGCTGGCTTCGTGCGTCGACGTCGTGCCCGGCAGGGCGCGAGCCTTCGCCGAGAAGCACGGCGTCGCAAGCGTGGCGCCGAGTCTCGAAGACTTGTTGAACGACGTCGACGCGGTGGCGCTGGTTACGCCCGATCGCTTTCATCACGACGGCGCGCTGGCCGTGCTTCGCGCAGGCAAGCACTTGCTCTGCGAAAAGCCGCTCACGCTCACGCTCAGCGACGCCAAGGCCGTCGCCGTCGCGGCCAAGCGCGCGGCCAAACGCGGGCAAATCGGTATGATCAACTTCAGCTATCGTCGCTCCGCGGCGCTGCAAAAGGCGATTCTGCTGGCTCAGGCGGGGCGCCTGGGCGAGTTGCGACACGCTCACGCATTTTACCTGCAGAGTTGGATCGCCACACCCATCTGGGGCCACTGGAGCAAAGAGCGCTGGCTCTGGCGCATGAGCACCCAAAGCGGCTCGGGTGGCGTGCTCGGCGACATCGGCTGCCACTTGCTCGATTTGATGACGAGCGTGACCGGCGACGTGAGCCACGTGCGCTGCGCGTTCGGCAACTTTCCCAAGATCGCCGAAGATGGCAAGGCCCGCACGAAGTGGCAGGGCAAGTCGCTCGATGCCAACGACACGGCGCTCATCGAGCTACGTTTCGAACAGGGCGGACTCGGCGTCTTGCATCTGTCGCGCTGGGCCACGGGGCACGCCAACCATTTGCGACTCGAAGTCCATGGCACCGAAGGCGCGCTGATGTTCGACCTCGATCGCTCCTACGAGGCGCTCGATACCTGCTTGGGCAAAGATGCGGCAAAAGCGCGCTGGAAAACGCAGCATCTGACGGTGGCGCCGACCATCTATCAACGCTTCGTGCGCGCCATTCAACACGCCGAGGCAGAGCAACCAGATCTGCTCCGAGGTGCGCAAATTCAGGCGTATCTCGACGCTTGCGAGCGCAGCGCGCAGAGCGGGGTTTGGGAGACCATTTCGAAATGGTCGTGACGCGGCGCCCTGGCCGCCGAGCTACGAACGAGAAATGATCTGACGCTTGCGTCAGCGCTGTGTTAGTCGTGCCGCCGCAAGGAGGTGTCTAGTGGACTGGAACAAGCTTTCGGGTAGCAAGAAGTTTCGTTTTGCGGCGGCCGGTGCGGGCGCGTTCGTCGTGCTCGGTGGTGCCGCGGCAGCCGTCGCGGCGGTGGTTGCTCCGTCGACGGCCGTCATCAACGGTTGCGTCGACAAGAAGGGTACCCTTCGCATCGTCGACGCAGCGACGGTTTGCGCGAAGACCGAGGTCGCCATTTCGTGGAACCAGCAAGGTCCCGTCGGTCCGACCGGCGCGACGGGCTCTACGGGTCGCGATGGCCGCGACGGTTTGCCCGGCATCACGGGCGCTTCTGGTCCGACCGGTGCGACTGGTTCGCAGGGCGTGCAGGGCCCGCAAGGCGTGCCAGGCGTATCGGGACCCCAAGGTCCGGTTGGCCCCGAGGGTCCTGCCGGCACCGGCAGCGGCACGACCAGCGAAGCGTCGAGCTGCAGCGGCGCCAATGGCGTTGCCTACACCCGCGGTCAAGACGGCGTAGGCCAACTGTTCGCCAAGATCGACGACGTAAAAGGCGAGTCGGTCGACGAGAAGCACAAGGACGAGATCGACGTTCAAGCCTTCACCTGGGGCGGCGTCATCAACAGCACGACGCAAATTGGCCCGAGCGGCAGCGGCGCCGGCAAGTCGCGTGCTTGCCCCGTCAACGTGCTGAAGATCCGCACCGACAAGGCGACTCCGGTCATCATGCAAGCTGCTGCCACCGGCAAGCATTTCAAAGAGGCCACCATCACTGCGATCAAGAGCGGCGGTGGCGGCGCACCGTTCACGTTCGCCGTCTACAAATTCGGCGATGTCGTGATCACGAGCGCTGGCGACTCGTTCAACTTCGTCTTCGGTACTGTCGAAGTCGACTACATTCCGCAGCTGCCAGACGGCTCGGCAGGTGCCACGATCCCGTTCAGTTGGGATTTTGCCAACGGCGTAGCAAACTGAGCTAGCGCTCTGCGCTTCGCGTCCCGCGCCGCTGACCCCTTCGAGCGGCGCGGGAGCTTCGCTAGCTGCGCAGCACGTCGACCACGAAGTCGAGCAAGTCGACCACGCCGCCCATGAAGCGCTGCGGCAGCCCAGCTGCAGGCGTCTCGGCCAGACTTGCGTGCAACGGCGGGAGCGCCGTGTTTTGCAGCACCGCGCGCGCCTTGGCCAAGCCGCCGCGTCGAACGAAATCGAGCACGCGCGGCAACTCCCCCGGATCGAAAAACGTGCCGTGCGCGACGCACACGTCGACGACGATGCCGCTCGTGCCGCCGAAGTTCTTACGGTTCATCAACTGCCCGCAGCCGGGACAGGGCCGATAGTGCACCGGGTCGGTCAGCGGATTGCCGCGCCGCATGTCGGCACCAGACGGCAAGGCGCTGCCCAGCACCTCGCGCTGTTCGACGAGCGAGCGCAACAGGCCGTGCGTCACCAGCTGTCCGCCACAACGCTCGCAGGCGTACAGCTCACCCGCGCCCGCCCTGAACGCCTGCAGTGGCAGCTTGCAATCGGGGCACGACTGCTCGCTCGGCTCGGCGAAGGGCGCGAGACCTAGCTCGAGCCCGCAACCTCGACAGTGCAGGTCATCGGGAAAGTTGAGCTCGAAGCATTGCCCGCAGCGCAGGGTAGCCAGCAGGCTGGTGCAATGCCGACAAGTGCGCTCCCGATCGTGCGCAAACGCGCCACACACGGGGCATTGGTAAACGCGCGCCTCGACCATGCTGCCTCAACAGTACTTTGGCATTGGCAGGGGAGGCCAGCCGCCTTACGAAACCCTGCATGTCCAAGCCGTTCGTCACGCTCGTTCTGGCCGCTCTGCTCGGCGCCGCCGGGGCTGGTTGCTCTCGCGACAAGCCAGGGGCGTCTTCGACGGCCGCGTCTTCGACGGCCTCCGCTGCTGCGTCCGGCCCGCTCAGCGCCGGGGCGCCGGCTCCCGACGTCACGTTCGCGCTGCACACCGGCGAAAAGCTCAGTCTCTCCAGCCTGCGTGGCAAGCCGGTCGTCGTCTACTTTTATCCGAAAGACGATACGCCGGGCTGCACCATCGAAGCCCAAGAAATTCGGGACCTTTACGAGGCGCTCAAGCGCACGGGCGCCGTCATCGTCGGCGTTTCGACGGATGCGCAAGACTCGCATCGCGCCTTCGCCGAGAAGCACGCGCTGCCGTTCTTGCTGGCGTCCGACGAAAGCGGCGACATCGCCAAGGCGTTCGGAGTGCCGATGAAGAACGGCCGCATGACGCGAGTGAGCTTCGTGATTGGCGCCGATGGGCGTATCAAGCGCACGTTTCCGCAGGTCACACCCAAGGGGCACGCTGCCGAGTTGCTCCAAGCGATCTCGAGCTGAAACGACCGCGAAATGCCGCACTGGGTCGTGCAACTCCGACCATAGATTCGATTAGATTACGCCAGGGGCTGACGACCCACGGACGTTAAACTAGAGGCATGCGCCAGCCGTTGTCCCGCTTCGCCGTGGCCGCAGGCTTGCTCCTAGTCGCGTGCGCCACTGCCATCGATAACAGCCCGCCGCTCGACGGTGATCCGGGCGCCGGTGACACGAGCGGCTCCGGCGGCGCGCTGAGCGTCGCTGGCAGCATGGTGAACAACACTTCCGGCTCGACCAGCGCAGGCTCCTCGAGCATGCCCACTAGCGGCAGCGCCACGGGCGGCAGCGGCAGCAGCACGGGCGGCAGCAGCACGAACGCATTCGGCGGCACGGCGACCACGGGCGGCAGCTCCAAAGGCGGCAGCAACGCGACGGCGGGCACCGCCGCGGGCGGTACGGCGAGTGGCGGCACGGGCGGCAAGGCGAGTGGCGGCGCAGCCGGCACCTCGACGGGTGGTAAGGGAGGCAGCGGCGGCAGCGCCGGCAGCGCCGGTTCGGCGGCGGGCGGCAAAGGTGGCGGCGGCTCTTCAGGCAGCGCGAATGGCGGCAGCGGCACGGCGGGCAGCACCAGCACGACGTGTAACGGCGTCGCTGATTGGAGCTCTTCCAAGACCTACGCCGTCAGCGACACCGTTGCTGACACTTGCACGGGCGTGTTCGCAGGGTCGTGCACAATGGGTCAACACCACAAGTTCGAGTGCAACCCGCCAGCGGGCGCGGGCGCTGTGCTTTGGTGCATGGAGCGCGAGCCCGGTGTCGGTAACGGTTGGCAAGAGGCGTGGGTCGACAAGGGCCAGTGCCAGTAGGCACGCCGACGCGCCTGGCGTGTCACCCCCGAAACAATCCGGACGGCTCTGCGACGCGCCAGTAGTGGCCAATGACCGCTGCCGCCATGCAGTCGGCACCAAAAAAGCTTGGCAGATGGCCGCTGCGTTCCGTTATTGCCGTCAGCCGCCGCCTGCCTTGTAGTGACGCTAGCGCCTTCGGCAGCGTGCATTGCCAATCTGCGCGGGCTGGCTTTTCCCTGCTCGAAAAGCGTGCTGAGATCCGTGCATGAGGCTCCTCCGCGCCGCCTGGCCGGCCTTCGCGTCGTCGTGTCTGATCGCGTTTTGCGCGTCCGCCTGCGGCTCGAGCAAGGGCTCGAACGTGACTGGCAACGGCACCACCGCCGGTAACGGCACAGGCGCAACCGGCGCGACCGATGGCGGCGGACTCAACTTGAGCAACGGCGGCGGCACAGGCGGCGGGGGCACCGGCGGCGGCGGCACCGGCGGCGGGCTCAACTTGGGCAACGGCGGCACCGTCACCGGCAGCGGCGGCCAGGGCGTCGTTAACCAGTGCGCCGGTACGTTGATTCAAGCTCAGCGCATCCCGCTCGACATGTACGTCATGCTCGACGTCTCGGGCTCGATGCTCGATCCGACCGTCGGCAACGCGAAGCTCACGAAGTGGCAAGCCGTGAGCTCAGCGCTCAACGACTTCGTGAGCGATCCCGCCTCGGACGGCATCGGCATCGGCATTCAGACATTTCCGCTGACCGATGTCCGCGCTCCGACCTCGTGCACCACCAACGCCCAGTGCGCCAATTTTGGTGGCTGCTTTCTGAAGGCGTGCTGGAACGCGGCCGTCGGGCTCCCCCCGTGCAACTCGGATCTCGATTGCGGCCTGGTGCGCGGCGCCTGCGACGGCGTTGGCGTCTGCAGTGGTAACGCAGATTTCGTATGTCCGACCGCCAATGTCGGTCAAGGCTGTGGCGCGGATCCGGACACGGGCGTCGACTTGGGGACGTGTCAGGCGCGGGCGTCGAGCACCTGCATCGTCACCGACGATTGCCGTGAAGCGAGCTACGCGATGCCCGCTGTCGCGATTGCTGCGTTGCCCGGCGCGAAACCCGGCATCGTCAAGGTGCTGCAGGCCGCCATGCCGGGTGGCCTCACACCGACCGGCCCTGCGCTGACCGGTGCGATCGATCAAGCAGGCCAGTGGGCGACCGCCCACACCGATCACCAAGTGGTGGCGGTCCTGGCGACGGACGGCCTGCCCACGCTCAAGGCGCAAGGCCAATACTGTGGTGCGATAACCACGACCAGCGCCACCGCGGACGACAACGCGGTCGCCGCAGTAGCCGCCACGGGCGCGGCCAGTACGCCCAAGGTGTCGACCTTCGTGATTGGCGTTTTCGCGCCGACCGACGTCGCCCAGGGTGCCCCCGCCGTCCTCAACGCGATCGCCAAGGCTGGTGGTAGCAGCAGCGCCTTCATCGTCAACACCATGGGCAACGTGGAGATGCAGTTCCGCGATGCGCTGAACGCGATTCGCGCGACGGGCTTGTCGTGCGAGCTCGCCGTGCCGATGCCTGAAGCCGGCAAGACGCTCGACTTCGGCGAGGTCAACGTTGCCTTCGACTCGGGCAAAGGCCCTGTCGATCTCGAAAACGTTCCGGGCGTCGCAGACTGCGCCGCCCACCCGCAAGCTTGGTACTACAATGTTGATCCGACGCAGGGCACGCCCACGCGCATCGAAGCTTGCCCCGGCGTCTGCGCCGATTTCGAAAAGACCGACATGGGCTCCGTGCAAATCGAGCTCGGTTGCAAGACGAAGGTCGTCGTCAAGTAGGTGGCCGGCTCGGCGCTGCTGGGGCAAGGCGGTCCACTCACTGTCGCCGGCGCGGGCCTTTGGCGGCTGGATATCGACGGCCAGCAGCGCCCTTCGTCTCTGTGCGACATCGGCATCGACGAGCGCTAAAAGCGCCGCTCGGGGGGCCGGATTCCAGCGCACACTGAATTTCTGAGCACCCCCATGGAGAAATCCGTGCCTAATCGGACGCCGAACCCTTGCCTAGCGGGGGTGCCTTTGCTACGAAGCGCGTCCCCTTAGCTGGCCCACTTGGTGTGGGCTTCGCCAGCCCCCTCGGGGCGGCGCGCGGCGGGTCACCTCTACCGAGGGGTGACTTTCGAGCCGCGGCCCCCGGTGGAGGTTGTCGGAGCGCCGATAATCGACGCTCCGGGGGTCGACAAGTCTCACGGAGAAACTGTCGTTATGATTAGCAACGCCAAAGCCAATTATCAGAGGATCAGCCCGCGTAAAGCGCGCATGATCGTGGACCTGATCCGGGGACGGGACGCAAGCGAGGCTCTGCAGATCCTCGACTTCACGCCGAAGGCGGGTGCGCCTTTCGTGAAGAAGCTGCTCGCGAGCGCGCTCGCGAACGCCCAGCAAAAGAACCCCAGCATCGACGTCGATTCGCTCTACGTGAGCCGCGCGTCTGCTGACAAGGGTCCCAACTCTCACCTCCGCCGCTGGCGGCCGCGCGCTCAAGGTCGCGCGACCCAAATCCAGAAGGGCGTGACGCACATCAACATCGAGCTGGACCAGCGCTAAGCGCGCTGACAGCTGCAGCCAAGAAGTAACCCATGGGACAAAAAACTCATCCTTATGGCTTCCGTCTAGGTGTCATCAAGACCTGGACCAGCAAGTGGTACGAAGACAAGCAGTACCAAGAGTGGCTGCACCAAGACATCCGCATCAAGCGGGCCGTCAAGGAGTACCTCTACAACGCGAACGTCGCGTCGGTCGAGGTCGAGCGCGCCGCCAACAAAGCCAAGATCATCGTGTACACGGCGCGGCCGGGCATGGTCATCGGCAAGGGCGGCAAGGGCATCGAGATCCTCAAGGTCGGTAACCTGGCGACCGCCGTCAAAGGCGAGACCAAGTTCGCCGGCGTGCAGTCGTTCACCTCGAACGAGGTGTTCATCGACGTGCAAGAGGTGCGCAAGGCCGAGACCAACGCGCAGCTCGTCGCCGAGAACATCGCGACCCAGCTCGAGCGTCGTATCGCCTTCCGCCGGGCGATGAAAAAGGGCCTGCAGACGGCGATGAAGTTCGGCGCCAAGGGCATGCGTGTTCGGGTCGCCGGTCGCCTGGGCGGCTCCGAGATTGCCCGCGTCGAGACGTACCGTGAAGGTCGCGTCCCGCTGCACACGCTACGCGCCGACGTGGATTTCGGTCAGGCCGAAGCCCGCACGACCTACGGCACCATCGGCGTCAAAGTCTGGATTTTCAAAGGTGAAGTCTTGCAGCGCAAGGCCCGCCGGATCCCCGATTGATTCGTCATGCTTCAACCTAAGCGCACCAAGTTTCGTAAGCAGCAGAAGGGCAAGAACCGCGGCCTGGCCTGGAAGGGCTCAGACGTGTCGTTCGGAGACTTCGCGCTGCAAGCCGTGGATCATTGCCTGGTCACCTCGCGTCAAATCGAGGCTGGTCGTATGGCGATTCAGCGTCACGTGAAGCGTGCCGGTAAGCTCTGGATCCGCGTGTTTCCGGACAAGCCGATCACCAAGAAGCCGCTCGAAGTCCGCATGGGCTCCGGCAAAGGCGGCGTCGAGGGCTGGGTCGCGGTGGTCAAGCCGGGCCGCGTCATGTTCGAGATCGCCGGCGTTCCGGAAGCGGATGCGCGCCAGGCGTTCAAGCTCGCTGCATCCAAGCTGCCGCTCACCACCAAGTTCCTGGTTCGGAGTGCACTGTGATGAAAGCCAAGGACCTGCGTGAACGCACGACCGAGGATCTCGCCGAGCTCAAGGCGACGATGTCCAAGGATCTGTTCTCACACAAGATGAAGAACTTCACGGGTCAGCTCGACGACACGAGCTTGATCAACAAGACCCGCAAAGACATTGCGCGCATCGAGCTCCTGCTCAGTGAGCGTGCCTCCAAGGGAGCCAAGTCATGAGCGAGACGGAAGCCAACAAGAGTTCGCCCGTCTACCGCCGCAAGCTCATCGGTCGCGTTTCCAGCGACAAGATGGACAAGACGGTGGTGGTCGAGGTCGTGCGCTTCAAGCGCGACACCATGTACAAAAAGTACGTTCGCGTGCGCAAGAAGTACAAGGCCCACGACGAGACCAACCAGTACAAGACCGGCGATCGCGTCGAGATCGAAGAGCATCGTCCGATGTCGGCCGAGAAGCGCTTCATCGTCACGCGGCTGATCAATCGTCCCGCTTCGGAGCTCGGCTGAGCCATGATCCAGACGCTCAGCTTTCTCGACGTGGCCGACAATTCCGGCGCCAAGCGCGTGCAGTGCATCAAGGTGCTGGGCGGCTCGCGTCGCCGTTACGCGCACCTGGGTGACATCATCGTCGTCGCCATCAAAGAGGCGCTGCCCGGCAGCAAGGTGAAGAAGGGCGATACGGCCAAGGCTGTCGTCGTTCGCACCGCGCGCGAGTGCCGCCGCGCCGACGGCAGCTACATCAAGTTCGACGACAACAGCGCCGTCTTGATCAACGCGCAGTCCGAGCCGGTCGGAACCCGCATCTTTGGACCGGTGGCTCGCGAGCTCCGCTCCAAGAAGTTCATGAAGATCATCTCGCTCGCGCCGGAGGTGCTGTGATGAACCGCCTCGTAGTCGGCACGGAAGTGATCGTCATTCGCGGCAACGACAAGGGCAAGCGCGGCAAGGTCGCCAAGCTGCTCAAAGACAAGGGTCGCGTCGTCGTCGAAGGCGTCAACACGGTCAAGCGTCACCTCAAGGCCACGCCGCAGCGCGGCGGCGGCATCTTGCAGGTCGAGGCGCCGCTGCCCGTCTCGCATGTCATGCCGGTCGATCCCGAATCCGGCAAACCGACCCGCGTTCGCGCCAAGGTCGAAGGCGACAAAAAGCAGCGCATCGCCAAGAGCGGCGCGGTGCTGGCCGTCGCGAAGGAGAGCTGAGTCATGTCCGAAAGCGTCAATCCGCGCCTCCTCGGCAAGTACAAGAGCGAAGTAGTCCCGTCGCTGATGAAGCGCTTTGGCTACACGAACGTGATGCAGGTGCCGCGCCTCAAGAGCATCGTGCTCAACATGGGCCTCGGCGAAGCCGTCGGTAACCCGAAGCTGATCGACGCCGCCGTCGGTGAGCTCACGCAGATTACCGGTCAAAAGCCGGTCGTCACCAAGGCCAAGAAGAGCATCGCGACCTTCAAGCTGCGTGAAGGCATGCCAATCGGCGCCAAGGTCACGCTGCGCCGCGAGCGCATGTGGGAGTTCTTGGACCGCCTGGTCACGCTCAGCTTGCCTCGCGTCCGCGACTTCCGCGGCACCAGCCCCAAAGCCTTCGACGGCTCGGGCAACTACACGCTCGGTCTCAAAGAGCAAATCGTCTTCCCGGAGATCGACTTCGACAAGGTCGAGAAGATCAAAGGCATGAACATCACTTTCGTCACAACCGCCGACACCGACGAGGAAGCCAAAGAGCTCCTCGCCAACCTCGGCATGCCGTTCAGGAGCAGCTAAATGGCACGCGCTTCTCAGTGGGCCAAAGCCAACCGTCCCGCGAAATTTTCGACTCGCATCGTGAATCGCTGCAAGGTTTGCGGCCGTTCACGCGCGGTCTACCGCGACTTTGGGCTCTGCCGCATGTGTTTCCGCCTGCTCTCGCTCAAGGGCGAGATTCCGGGCGTCACGAAGTCGAGCTGGTGATCTCATGATGACCGATCCGATTGCCGATTTGCTGTCGCGGATTCGTAATGCCGCGATGGCTCGCCACGAGCTGACTCGGCTTCCCGCCAGCAAGCTCAAGAAGAGCGTCGCCGAGCTACTGAAGGCCGAAGGCTACGTCTCCGACGTGCGCCAAGAAGAGTGGGGCCCGAAGAAGCACCAGACGCTGACCATCGTGCTCAAGTACTCGACGACGGGTAGCAACGAGCGCACGAGCGCCTTCCAAGGCATTCGTCGCGTGTCGCGCCCCGGTCGCCGCGTGTACGTGGGTCACCACGAAATCCCGCGCGTGCTGTCGGGTCTCGGGATCTCGATCCTGAGCACGTCGCACGGGCTCATGTCGGACAAGGAAGCGCGTCGCCAAAAGCTCGGCGGCGAGCTGCTGTGCGAGGTCTGGTGATGGCTACCGCAACTGCTGCTGCTGTTCCCGAAGTTCGTCTGTCGCGCGTCGGCAAGCGCCCGGTCGTCATCCCCAAGGGTGTGACCGTGAACGTGTCCGACGTGAAGCTCGAGGTACAGGGTCCCAAGGGCAAAATGAGTGTGCCGATCCCGGGCCTGGTGACCGCGAAGAAAGATGGCGACGCCATCAGCTTCGTGAGCTCGGCTCCGGGTCGTGACGGCGCACGCCTGCAAGGCCTTGCGCGCGCGCTGTTCGCCAGCGCCGTCAAAGGCTCGGCCGAGGGCTACGAAAAGGTGCTCGAGCTCGTCGGCACCGGTTATCGCGCCGAGATCAAGGGCAAGTTCATCACGCTTGCGCTCGGTTTCTCGCACCCCACCAACGTGCCGATCCCGGCGACGATCACCGCGGTCGTGCCGGCGGATTCGAAGGGCACGCAGCTCGTGCTCACTTCGGCTGACAAGGCGCTGCTCGGGCAGCTCGCAGCCAGCATTCGCGATCTACGTCCACCAGAGCCGTACGGTGGCAAAGGCATCCGCTACCGCGGCGAAAACATCCGTCGCAAGGCCGGCAAGGCCGCCAAGGGCAAAGGTAAGTAACCATGGCCAAGCTAACCGGTCGCGAGCGCCGCAAGCTCCGCATTCGCAGCAAGATCAGTGGCACCCCCGAGCGTCCGCGCCTGAGCGTGTTTCGCACCGGCCGCCACATCTACGCGCAGGTCGTGGTCGACGACGACGGCAAGACGCTGGCGGCAGCTTCCACGCTGTCCGGCGACTTGAAGAACACGCTGGGCGAAGACAACAAGACCGACAGCGCCAAAAAGGTCGGCGCGCTGATCGCGAAGATTTGCCTCGAAAAGAAGATCGAACAGGTCGTTTTCGATCGCAACGGCTACCTCTATCACGGCCGTATCAAGGCCCTGGCCGACGCCGCGCGCGAGGCCGGGCTCAAGTTCTGAGGACACGAACATGGCGATCGAAAACATCGACGAAGAAAAGCTCAAAGAGCGCGTCATCCACATCAACCGCGTCGCGAAGGTCGTGAAGGGCGGTCGCCGCTTCAGCTTCAGCGCGCTGGTGGTAGTGGGCGACGAGTCCGGTCACGTCGGCGTGGGTCTCGGCAAGGCGAACGAAGTTCCCGAAGCCATCCGCAAAGGCAACGACCAGGCTCGCAAGAACATGTTCAAGGTGCCGATGATCGGCTCGACGGTTCCGCACGACGTGATCGGTCACTTCGGTGCCGGCCGCGTGCTGCTCCGTCCGGCTTCGCCTGGAACGGGCGTCATCGCCGGCGGCGCCGTGCGCGCCGTGGTCGAATCGGCCGGCATCCACGACATCTTGAGCAAGTGCCTCGGCACCACCAACAAGCACAACGTCGTCAACGCCACCATCGCGGCGCTGCAGATGTTGCGCGGCCCCGAAAAGGTGGCCGCTGCTCGCGAGAAGTCGACCGACGAGATCTCGGCTGACTACCCCGTGTCGGCCATGGCCGGCCAGGCTGGCGAGGCGTCCTCGATCGTTTCCGGCAAAGTCACCAGCCCCGGAGCCCACTGATGGCCAAGCTGCTCGTCACCCAGACTGTTAGCGTGATTGCGCGCCCGCACACGACGCGCGCCGTCATGAAGGGCCTCGGTTTGCGCGGCCCGGGCACGAGCGTGCTCGTCGAGAACACGCCGTCGTTCCGCGGCATGGTCAAGAAAGTGCTCCACCTGGTCAAGGTGGAGGAGAAGAAATCATGAGCACGATTCTCGCGCGCCTCGCTCCGCCGGCCGGCTCGGTCAAGATTGCCAAGCGTCTCGGTCGCGGTGTCGGCTCGGGTCTGGGCAAGACCTGCGGCAAGGGCACCAAAGGCCAGAAGAAGCGCCACGGCGGCAACTTCGGCAAGTTGCATTTCCAAGGCGGGCAGACGCCGATTCAGCGTCGCTTGCCCAAGCGCGGCTTCAACGTGCCGTTCCCGCAGGTGGTCGTCGCCTTGAACCTCGGCGATCTCGAGCGTTTCGACGCCGGCTCGACCGTGAACGAGACCTCGCTGCGCGCCGCTCGCCTGGTCCAGGGCCGCGACGTCCGCATCAAGATCCTCGGCGACGGCGAGCTGACCAAGAAGCTCAGCATCGAGGCCCACGCCTTCAGCGCGTCGGCCAGCGAGAAGATCGCCAAGGCCGGTGGCAAGGCCGTGGTGCTCGAGACGACGGCGCCGGCCAAGACGCCCGCCGCGAGCTAAGCTGAGCCCATGGCAGCTTTGGCGGGCTTTTCGAACATTGGCAAGGTGCCGGAGCTGCGCCGGCGCATCATCTTCACGCTGATCATCGTCGCCATCTACCGCGTGGGCGTGTTCGTCACGACCCCGGGTGTCGACCGCGTGGTCATGCATCAGGTGGTGAAGGGCCAGGGCGGTTTGCTCGGGCTCTTCAACATGTTCTCGGGCGGCGCGCTCGCCAACCTGTCCATCTTCGCGCTCGGCATCATGCCTTACGTGTCAGCCAGCATCATCATGCAGCTGATGGGCCTGGTGAGTAAGCAGGTCGAAGAGCTCAAGAAAGAGGGCGAGGCAGGTCGTCGCAAGCTCGAGCAATGGACGCGCTACGGCGCTGTCGCGTTGTCCGCCTTCCAGTCGTTCGGCGTCGCCATGATGCTCGAGGGCATGAACGGCGGCGACGGTGGTGCGATCGTCGGACACGGCGACGTCGTGACCAATCCAGGCTGGAGCTTCCGTTTGCTCACGATGGTCACGCTGACCACGGGCTCGTCGCTTTTGATGTGGCTGGGCGAGCAGGCGACGGAGCGAGGTATCGGCAACGGCGTCTCGATGATCATTTTCGCCAGCATCGTCAGCGGCATTCCCGCCGGTGTGATCACCTATTGGCAGGGCACGGGCGGAGACGTCCAGCCACTGACCATCGCCGTGCTGCTCGGTGTGCTGCTCGCCAGCATCGCCATCGTGGTGTTTTTCGAGCGCGCCCAGCGCCAGATTCCGATTCAGTATTCGCGGCGCCAGGTTGGGCGGCGTGTTTACGGCGGGCAGACCGCGCATCTGCCGCTGAAGGTGAACATGGCGAGTATGATCCCGCCCATCTTCGCGTCCAGCTTGCTGATGTTCCCGGCCACGCTGGCCAACATGAACATCCCGGGCATGCAGGTGTTCAGCTCGCTGCTCAACCGTGGCGACTGGCTGTTTCACGTGCTGTTTTCGGCGCTGATCATTTTCTTCGCCTTCTTCTACACCGCCGTCACGTTCCAACCGGTAGACGTGGCCGACAATCTGAAGAAGCAGCAGGCGAACATCCCGGGTATCCGCCCCGGTCGCCAGACCGCCGAGTACATCGATCGGGTCCTGACGCGTTTGACGACGGGGGGCGCCGTCTACATCGCCGTCATCTGCACGGTGCCGTCGCTGGTCGCGCAGTCTTTCCACATTCCGTTTCAGTTCGGCGGCACCACGCTGATCATCGTCGTCGGCGTTGCCCTCGAGACCGTGACGCAAATCGAAGCGCATCTGATCACCCGCAGCTACGAGGGCCTCACGGGTCCGCGCATGACGCGGCTTTCCGGAAGGCGGCCTGCTTGAAGCTGATCCTGCTCGGAGCACCGGCGTCTGGTAAGGGCACGCAGGCGGCGATCTTGACCGAGAAATTCGGGGTACCGAA
>Ga0307516_10003405_pt1 | contig 20469 bp, 12 predicted proteins | sample 19_EM_MG_FD_203310 | JGI IMG/M metagenome (GOLD analysis project Ga0307516, IMG submission 203310) | Populus trichocarpa ectomycorrhiza microbial communities from riparian zone in the Pacific Northwest, United States - 19_EM | ecosystem: Host-associated > Plants > Roots > Unclassified | place...
TTGGACTGTGGCTACAGTCATAATGGGTAGAGTGCCATGGCTTGGAATTGTGTTGACATGCGTTTAGAAATCTGTGTTAATATGCTATGTTGCTATAATCATTTTGATGCTAATTAATTTAAAATCCTGCTATGCAGTTTCCTCTTCTGTCAAAAAGTGCTCACTTGCAGAATTTGGTAACAATTGCCAACGGAGAAAATAGTGATGAAGTTGAAATTTCTGATATTCCGGGTGGGCCTTCTGCCTTTGAGATATGTGCCAAATATTGCTATGGCATGACTGTGACCCTCAATGCTTATAATGTTGTTGCTGCCCGATGTGCGGCTGAGTACCTTGGAATGCATGAGACTATTGAAAAAGGGAACCTCATTTACAAAATTGATGTCTTCCTTAGCTCTAGCATTTTTCACAGCTGGAAGGATTCAATCATTGTTCTTCAGACCACAAGGTCGCTTTTGCCATTATCTGAGGAACTGAAGGTGACCAGCCATTGCATTCATGCTGTAGCTACCAAGGCCTGTGTTGACGTTTCAAAAGTCAACTGGTCCTATTCGTATAACCGGAGAAAACTCCCCGAGGAAAATGGGAATGATCCAAACTTGAATGGTCTGAGAAACCGGTTAGTGCCAAAGGACTGGTGGGTTGAGGATTTATGCGAGCTTGAAATTGGCTTGTATAAGCGAGTTCTTATTACAATCCAAACCAAAGGCATACTTTCTGATGAGGTGATTGGAGAAGGTTTGAAAGCTTATGCTTACAGAAGGTTGCCAGGTTTCAGCAAGGGTATGATCCAGTGTGGAGACGCAGCAAAATATAGATCAACAGTTGATACCATCGTGTGTCTGTTGCCTGCTGAGCGAGGCAGCGTCCCCTGTAGTTTTTTGTTGAAGCTATTAAAAGCAGCCATATATGTTGACTTGGGCGATGCCATCAAAGGACAGCTGATAAGGAGAATCGGACAGCAACTAGAGGAGGCTTCTGTAAATGATCTTTTGATTCATGCTGGGGAAGGGGAGAACATGATGTATGATGTTGATGCAGTAAAGAAAATGGTGGAAGAGTTTCTGATGCGAGATCAGATTGCCGAGATGGAGTCTGAAGAAGGCCATGAGGTTCAGGAGATAAGAAAACCAGGGATTTTATCTGATGCTTCCAAGCTCATGGTGGCAAAACTGATAGATGGGTACCTAGCTGAAATAGCGAAGGATCCCAATCTGCCCCTCTTGAAGTTTGTTGAGCTTGCTGAGATGGTATCTGGTATCTCTAGACCAGCTCATGATGCACTGTACCGGGCAGTTGACATGTATCTCAAGGTAATAACATCAATTTTTTTAATTCACATCATTTTTTTTTCAAATCAAGGCACTAAACAGCATGTTTGACCCCTCAACTGAGTTTAGGAGTGCAGCCAATCATAAAACTTGGGTGCATTCAATTGCTTAGTGGTTACTGATATGTAGAGTTTTGCTGTTCTTTGATGCAGGAACACCCAGGGATCAGCAAGAGTGAGAGGAAGAGGATATGCAAATTGATGGACTGCAAGAAACTATCAGTTGATGCATGCATGCATGCGGTGCAGAATGACAGGCTACCATTGCGTGTAGTTGTGCAGGTACTCTTTTTTGAGCAGGTCAGGGTGGCTGCCTCATCTGGCAGTAGCACCCCCGACCTTCCTAAAAGCATAAGGGATCTAAACAATGGGTCTCAAAGGAGCTCGAGGTCAGCGAATACTAACACAGAGGGAGATTGGGATGTTGTGGCAACTGCTGAGGAGCTCAAGGCTCTAAAGGAGGAGGTAGCTTCCTTGAGATTGGCTACTGGTAGAAGTGGTGTCGATAAGGCTGTCAACAACAAAATGAGAGGGATGCTCAAGTCGAAGATCCTTACAAAGCTCTGGTCAAGCAAAGGGGAAAAGGGCGAGAATAGTGGGTCGGATTCATCAGAAAGTCTTGGTTCTGCTAACATGGAAGAAGCTAAATCCACGCCTTCCAGAAACATCAGGCATTCAGTCTCTTAGAAGAATTTAGTTATACAGAGTAGTTTTTCTTACATGTTTCTTATTGGCTTTTTGCCATTGTTAATGACAATAACAACTTAAAAACAGTAGTGTTTATCTTCTAAATTCTAATTGAGCAAACTGAGGCATATATACTTTGCAATAACAGTTCTTTATTTTGTTTAAAAAGATTTGCAGGGCAGAAGAAATCATTGAATATTACTGCTGCGCTAAACTAGTATATCAACGGCCACCAAAAGTTAAAAGTATTTTTAAATAAACATTAATCAGGTGTAAAGATATCAAATTTCATATTAATTGATAGAAAACTATATGTGAATTCATCCGTATAACTTCTTAAAATCTAAATTTTGCTTGATATTACTGTGGTATTCTTTTTTCTATTGAAAAAAAATAAAATTATTGTGATGCGCGAGCTAGATTCGGCCCGCTTTTAGTTGATTTGATTCTCTAATGGATCCCCCACTGTTTTGTTTATATTGGGGTACACTTGCCTGCTAATTTGGGCCACAGTTTAAATGAATGCTTGGATCACTATAAATTACGCAGACTTTACTTCAAGTTTGAATTTTGAAGTAACGAAAGATGGTTTGTTTTTGTGTTTTAATATTTTTAATTTGTTTTTATTTGGTTTAAATGAATTTTTTTAACATTTTCAGATTATTTTGATGTAATGATATTAAAAATAATTTTTTTTAAAAAATATTATTTTAATATATTTTTGAAAGAAAAATACTTTGAAAAGTAATCGTCATTACACTCTCAAACACCTCTTCATTTTCATTGGTAGATACAAAGAAGGTACCATATAATAGCAAACGGTAATAATAATAATAATAATAATAGTAATAATAATAATAACAAGAAGAAGAATGAATTGTTATTTAAACCTCTTTACCTATTAGTTGTTTTTTTTATTCTATTTTTATTACAAAACGTGTTTTTTAAGATTATAAAAAATAAAAAACATGTCTATTTTTTTTTCTATGATATTAATAAATGCGTTTCTTAAAAAAATTTGAGAAAAAAAAAAAAACAATTGACATGATTAACAAAGTCAAAAGACACATATTCTGTGATTATGCAATTTACTTAAAACCCTCAACAAAATTATTAACAGAGGGCTAAAATTAAATAAATTAATATAGTACTAGAATTCAATTAACACTAAAATTAATACACGAATCTGATTAATCATTTGCTTATAACAGCTGTGCTAATTTACAGTGAAATCTTAGTATAAAGATAAATCTTCGGTTTTTATCTAAGTATAGTTTATAGATGACAAGTTGATCAATCAAGTCATATCAGGTAAATATCAAGTCAATTCAAATTAAATCATAAGCTAGGATAGATTTTAGGTTATGAGTTTGACAGCTAGGTTAAGCTGAGCTTTAAAAACCAGCTTTGTTTGATATTTTTCAAATTACGTGTAACAACAACATATCTTAACGGCGTAAATCAGCTCCTTAACTCTGAATTAATCATGCCAAACAATATTTCATGGCTGACCTCATGTTGATAATGAGATGAGAATCTTCGGGTACATAAATTTCAAAAGCAGAGAAAATGTTGGAGCTAGAATGAGTGGAAAATATAGTTCTACACAGATGTTAACTTCTATATGGATCCACTTGTTCTGAATTAATCGCAATCGCTAAAGCTTGTTGTGGACGAGTTTAGTGCAATTATTATCATCAGCTAGCGTCTAATGGTATCCTGCATAGCGATACTTGATATTGCTAACAATATACTGCTTCTTTTAAAAGAGTTTAGGGTTTAAATTCTTTTTGGTTGCAGAAAAAATTAACTTCACATTACCCTTTCAATGCAGCTCAAGAGGAAGGACGTAGGATAGAACTTCAGTAGAAAAGTCTACGTACGAACTGCTTAATATCTGCATGTCATTTTGTATTGATCAGGAGCAGATAATCTGCCACTTCATCCATAAAAAGCAGCGGAGACACCATGCAGCTGTGTATTATTTCCAGATCAGGATCCAGAAAGCTATACGCCTGTGCTTCTTCTTCTTCTTCCTGGGATATTCACAGCAAGACGGGTTGTCATAATTATTTACATGCAGTCAGTGGATAATTGCAGCCTGACTCGAGTGGATCAGATAGAGGCCCTTTCCGGATGATTTGGCAAACATTCGGAAGGAATATAGTGAGTGGCAGGTCGCACTCATCATGTGTGGAAAAGCACTGGGAGGCTGAGCCCATCCCCATGAGCATAGGATTAATCATGTACATGACTCACGAGAGGGATGGCTCATTAGTTCCGTACTTCAATGGCCTTTCTCGGTAGCAAAATCGATCTACCAAAAGATTTATTAATCTTCCCTGTCTCGAGGTCACCTAGTGATCCCCTAGGTCCAAATATGTGATTTGATTACACTTAAAATCAAAGGTTTTTCTATGTTGATTTGATTACACTTAAAATCAAAGGTGTTTTTCTATGTTGATTTGATTACACTTAAAATCAAAGGTTTTTCTATGATGATATTCGAATAAAAAAGAAGTTTATGCTGATATAAAAAGAAAATTGCTTGTGGTTTGTGAAAAAAAATCATATAAGAAAGCTATATTAATTATTTTATATAGAAAACACAAGATTAGGCATTGAATTGAAAACGAAAAAACAATATTGGAAACATAGTATGACAAGCAAAAAAAAAAAAAAAAGGTTTCATAGGAAACACATATTAGGGAAGAGCGAAAAAATAAAAACATGTATTAAAAAATTTATACGAGAAATATAGAAAATATGTGTATATTAAATAACTGTATATATAATGATTATTAAAATAATTTAAAAGTATTATAGTCTTTCAAGAATATTCAAGAGTATTATAGTTAATAAAAAAGTTTCATGAAGTTTTTGCTTATATTGTGTGTGTTATTAACAATAAAGACATTTTATAATTTTTTCTCTAAATCTTTTCTATATTTAAAGAAGATTAAAATGAATCTTGAATCTTTAATACAAATATTCATATATTAAGATAGGATTCAGATATTCAGACACACAAATTAATATTTTATTTTTTCCCCTAATATTAAGATAGGATCCTTTAATTTCTAACGATTAATCAAATTTATTATTCATGAATTAACTCTAATTAAGGTAAATGAATTACGAAGATGTACACATCTCGATGCATTTTCATGTATAATATGAGTTTGCTAGAGGATCAAGGACCATTGCGCTCAACTTTTCAAGATCAGGGATTAGAATGCAACATATACATAACATTAAATAGTTTGAGACTGATCCTAACCGTGAGAAAAACTCAGGCCATGTAAAATGTGCTGCGGCTACAAGTCACCGGCCCAGAACATGGTGTTAATTAATAATTTATCTAATCAAAAGGTTTCTATATATGCGAGTCGCGAATTAAATAGATTTGCTGTTAATTAATTACAATTAGTTGTAAGAAATTGAAAGCTTTGTACGTAGTTTTGCTAGCCGTTTATCTCAAAGTAAATGGTTAGTCTATTGCCTAAAGACAGGTTGAAATTGTGGCAACTCGTGTTTTTGATCGTTTATTACAAAGGCAGCGCCAAACGAATAGGGTGGTTCCTCCTTGTGCCACCGTGTTTATTTTTATATTTTAAAAATATTTTTAAAAATAAATTAAAATTTTATTTTCTTACTTTAAATTAATATTTTTTAAATATTTTAAATCAAAAATAATTTTTTAAAAATAAAAATATTATTTTAATATATTTATAAAATAAAAATATTTTAAAAAATAATAACTACCCTGCACCACGGTAACCAACAGCCATGCCTTGATAAAGCTAACTCGATATCGATGCCTCATGTATTGGAATCCCATTCTCCACGAACTTTGGTTATCTATAGTTTATTTAGTTTGTTGGAATTAATATACACTACACCGTACATATTTTTTTTAATTAAATATTATATATAAATGTGGATGCATATTGGTTCAGTATTTGATAACGATGCCACGTATGGCCTGTAACTGCAATGCATACATGCTCGTCTTTAGTCGTTGAATAATGCTTAATTTCTTACAATTTTCCGCATTCACTTTGCAAATGTTGCCACTTAGTATCAGGAGCTCCGTACGTCAATTGTTAAACAAGTGATGCTCGCATATACATCTTTCATTTTAAAAAAATAAATTAATTTTGATTGAAATACAAACTAATCTGAGAATGCTTTTATTATTAAATGAAAAACAATGATATATATAAATATATTATTATTTTTTATTTTTACTTTTTATAATAATAGTAATAACAACGATGATATAAACCTAAGAGGTGCAACTCAGCCGTTCAGATTTAAGGTTTGCTTTCTAGAGATCATCAGTTCGAGTCTTACAAATCTTAGGACCACTGGAGGCTTACATGGTCGTTAACTTCAAGACACGTGAGATTAGTCAAGATGCACACAAACTGACCCGAACATCCATATTAATCCAAAAACAAAAACAACGATGATGCTGAGTGGACATCAAGATTTATAAGAATAAAAAAATAAATAAACTGGAGATTAAATTCTTTTCATTTCGTATTTTAAACAAGTTGCTTATCTTGAATGAGCCATAGATAGATTTTTCGCTTGGAATCAAGATGTGAAAGGTGATTCGGACAACGAAGTCATTGTTATGCTCGAATAATTTAGTTGTTGTTTCATCTCTCGAAAGGAAAGATACAGAAGGATGCAAATTCTGATAAACTTAATTATATTTTTATATGCACTGAATGTTTTCAAACTAACATTTGGTAACTATATATATATATATATATATATAATACCCTACCGATCTTTCCACCCTCTCCCAGTAAACTCAGAGGGAAACAAAAGAAAACAGAAAAAAAAAAGAATATTCCAACAGAGAAATGAACTCGTAGTTAAATGGCAAAGGAAACCCAATCCTTCGCGGAAACACGCAGCTGCTCTCTCACCCACTCTCTTTGGAGCTTAACCCTAAAATGGCTATACCTTATTAAACCACAGTTAACTAAACCTAACCATGGACAATTAAATATGCTTAACCATCTTCAATTATTATCCACTTAAGATATCTCCTAGTGCAAGCTCTCTTCTCTATATATGGTTACTTGTAACTTTCCTTCTCTCTAGTTCTAACACCAATTATATATTCTCTCTTGTGACCAAAGAAAGAAATCCTTTTTTCTTTGCTTACAATCTTATTTTCATTCCCAAGAAAAATCTTGAACAATGAGCTGCAATGGCTGTCGAATTCTTCGAAAGGGATGTAGCGAGGATTGTGTTCTTAGACAATGCATAGAGTGGATAAATAGTCCCCAAGCTCAAGCTAATGCCACCGTCTTTGTTGCCAAGTTCTTTGGCCGTGCCGGCCTCATGTCCTTCATCTCCTCCGTGCCCAAAAGCCAAGGTCCCTGTAAGTCTCTAAACGTCATGCATGTACACTAGAAGAACTATCAGATCTAAAGTAGTTCAATTCTCTTGCATCACAAAGAAAAATCTTGATAATTGAGAGCCTGATCATATATTTAAGAACCATTAAACCTAGCTTAAAGTTTCTGTTTTGGTTGGTTTGGTCTTTTCAGCATTGTTTCGATCGCTTTTGTTTGAGGCCGTGGGAAGAACAGTGAACCCAGTTACTGGAGCTGTGGGGCTTCTCTGGACAGGAAACTGGCATGTATGCCAGAAGGCGGTGAGGACGGTGCTTCGCCGCGGCACAGTAGAACCACAGCCAGAACTCGAGGGCGGAGTTTTCGGACCAGAATTTGATAATGTTTCGGAATGTGATAGTTTTAGGCCGCCATCAGATCACGTCAGTTCAGGATCAAAAACATTGAAGAGAAAGAGGGATGTTGATGCGGCCAAACGTGGACCGATGAGGACTGATCTTGATCTTCGCTTGATGTACCAGCGAGTGGATACACCACCAGAAGAGTCTGAAACCACAACACTGGAGAGTGGTTCAGGGAATAATTGCAGGTTTCACGATGGAGGTGAACCAAAGCTTTTGAGACTGTTTGTTTAACAAGCTATAGGAGGAGGAGCTGGAACATCTATTAGACCTGGAAATGATTCTGTCGTAGAGAAACTTATCAACAGTTATTCATGTATTACCATTGAGGCTTTTGTTGTCTGTTATCAGTGTTATGTTGAATACGCATACATGAGCGACTGAACAAGTCATTTTTCACTTCGGCGTAACATTAGTTTCTTCTCTAGGGCTTTCAGGTATCAAGATCTTGATAGTTCCCAGGAGATTAATTAGCTAGCATATAGTATCATTTCCCACTTTATTCTATGCAGAGGGGTTAACATGAGCTGTTAATAGCATCTGAGCTGAAAGGCTAGAAGCCATTAATATGAATAAAGAAATCAACCATGTCTTCGATCCCTTTCTTAGTTTCTTCTTAATCCTGTAATTTCTTTTCCAAGATGGCGGTATGACTATTTGTTGGAGATGGTAATGATTTAGTTGGGAAGTTGAGGTGATGATTTTGGATCATTGCCATGGATGTATCCACTTTTTCTGAATTTGGAATATTGAGTCATTCTTCACCTTTAGTTATTGTCCGATGTACCAAGCCATTAAACATATCGAACCGCCCACACTACTAGAGTCCCACTCACAAAGAAGAATCATAACATTGTAGAAAGTTTAGTTCATGTATAAGGCTTGGTAAGGTAATAAAATATCATATGATTTCATTGCGTTTGGTGCATTGATTGTTAATATTCTACTTCTATCCGCTTTTGCTTTCTAATTTTGGATAGTGAATGAAAGATATGCCCAGCACGATCGATGCCATTCATGACTTTCAATGGCTTTTGCTACCATGAAAGAGGCACTTGCTGTTTCATTATGCCCCTTTTCTTTCCCAAACTCAAGGCCTCCGATAGTCGGTTTGTCAGCATTGGATTTCCCATTACATGTACTTGTAGCCTATCTCCAACTCTCCCTCTCTTTTTCCTTCCACTATTTGTTTGTTTGTTAATTTATTTTACTCATGGCCTCTTCATGTAACCAATAGCCAAAAGGCTAGCAACATATCCCTCTTCAATCCAGAAAATGGGTTGCATGTCGAATTATCATTTTACTACTTGGCTCTGTCGCTTCATCACCATAAATACATATGATGGACCATCCATGACCCTTTCTTGATTTTCTTAATAATCATCAAGTATAAACACACACATGATTATATATACAATAAAACATTGAAAAATGTACTCATTTATCAAGAAAGAAGAGGATTTTCTTAAAAAAATAAAAATACATCGAGAATAATACAGCTATTTTCCACAAAAAAATAATCTATAATAATCATCTTAATATTTATATTCATGGCAATCTAATTATAAGGTGGTTCACAGGTTGATGTTGTTCACATCTGTGACTTCAAGTTGAAAGTACAAGATCTGTGGCAAAATAACCACTGGAACTTTAGAAACCTGATGACAGTGCTTTCAGAATGTGTCTAACACTTTATCATGGTTGTTCGTATTCTGGCTACTCCTCATCCAGATGTCAGGATTATTTGGGAAGCTAATGATGTTGGTATTTACAATTCTAAGTCTGCCTTTCATTAGCTACTGGACAGATCTGCAGCGCTGCAAGGGAACCCAATTTGGATCAGGGTTTAGAAGGTAAAAGCTCTTGAGAAAGTTCAGATGATGGTTTGGCATATTATTCATGACTGTCTTCCTACAAAGCTTCTACGCTACAAACAACATATTTCTAATACTTATATCTGTGGCTGCTGCAACCAGGAGGAGGAAAGTGTTTTGCATTGACTGCAAGATTGTCACTTTGCTAGAATCATATATACGGAAAAATATAGGACTAGTAAATGCTCTCGGGTTTTGGAACATAAATGTTGTGGAACGGTGTAGACAAATGGTTTCTTCTAATGATTCGTTCCTTTTTCTTGAGGGTATTTGGTGGATCTAGAGGTCTAGAAACATCATTGCTTATAGGGAGAATTATGCAGGTGACAATTGGCACATGAGGCAAATTCATCTTTTTAAGGAGGATCTTTGCAATGCTTGGGTCAAGCAAGCTGTCAGCATTAGAAAATAGCAAACTATCTCATGGTGCGGACCTGATGTGGGATTCGTGAAATTGGATGTTGATGGCAATTCGCAAGGTAACTCGAGGAAGATTGGTCTTGGAGGCCTCGTTAGGGATAATGAAGGGAAATGGCTTGTGGGTTTTTCGAGCATTGGAGGATTTGACACTAACTTGCTTCCAGAGCTTCTGGATATTAAACATGGGTTAGTTCTAGCTTGGAACCAAGGCTATAGGAAGATCATTTGCAATTTGGACTGTATAAATGCCTCGAGACGAATTCATGATGGGAATTTCATTTTTCAAAAACTTGGGGTTGTTATCGTGGATACCAAAAAGCTTCTTTCAAGAGAGTGGGAGGTTCATCTTCTTCATTTATTGAGAGAAGCCAACTCGTGTGCTGACTTCATGGCAAAGCATGGTGCTCGAAATCTCGCTGAGATTTGTATGCACGGGAGAATCCACCTCCAGGTTTAAGTGCTCTTCTTCTTGCAGATTCGATGGGCACTAGATATCATAGAGGAGATTAGTTTTTGTTTCTTTTATTTCCAGTGTACCAAAAGAAATTATAAAACATTATTTGTCTTTCATTCAAATTAAATATTATCATGAAAAAATTGTACTTGTTAACTAAAAACCTAAAACCTTACATTATATTTATAATAAAAAATAAATTTACAGCACTAACTAATTATAAAAATATAAAAAAATAATTTTAATATTTACATGGCTAAAAATTACTTGTATATAAAAGAAAAAATGTATGCTTATTTTTCCTTCATTTCAGAAATAGTGAAAAACTTGTAAAAGAAAACCATGGAGAAGCATTGAATTGTTTTTTTCCAAACTCATTAGAAAGTTGAAAAAATAGTTTTCTAGCTAGTTTTTTGGACGGAGAAAATTGTGTTTTTTTTTTTTCATGTTCTTTATCTTTCCAGCTTAAAGGAAAACGGCAAGCCGAAAATATGCTTATCGGTTGGTTTACTATACCAACATGGAAGATTTTTGTCGAAAACTTGTTCCTGGTATATTAGGGTCCCATAAACCAGATGACACTCAAATTGAAAGGAATGCAAGATTTTCTCATGATCATTTCCACAAACCATATATAATGAAATCATGCCTTGATAACCTTTCCTCGTTTCAAATAATCATCGTCCTGTTCTTCAAATCATTAAGTTGAAATGTTAAAGTTACAACAGTTCACATTTCACACACCTGATATGCAGTCATGATTAATTAAGATCCGAGATTTGACCATACGATGGAACAATTTGGCCTTGTTTTCAATGCCATGATTACTGGACAGCCACCCTAATTTTTATAGCTTAGAGTTTGTTTTTAAACTAGTTTTCAGTATAATAATCTCTTAATACTTGATTGGGGATTGAAGCTCTAAAGAAACAGAGAGCAAGACAGTTTAAGGAGCAGCAAGAAGTTTAGTAAACTCTGAAGATGCAATGTCAGCTCTCCAAGGTGTGGGTGGCCATTAATTTTTATCCAAACCATGAGATAAAAAGAAATGGCAAACAAAACAGGACATGTGAATGGACAATTAAAACGTGCTTTTCTTGTTTTATTCGACAATAATAATAAAAGGTGGAGAGAAAAACCATAACAAGAATCAAAGAAAGGTTTTGCTTTTTCTGAGATTCGACAAATATGTTTCTGTAGGAGAAGGCGGCTAAAGATGGAAAGGTATTGATGGATTCTATTATTACACTTGAAATAATATTAAAAATTAGGTTAGATCTTCGTTAAAAAGTAGAAGATGGATTCTATGTACCGGCAGCTCATGTTGGTGGTAGGCTGTGGACTTTCACTTCCCCATGCGCCGGAAGCTCTGCCACAACATGAGCTGTCGCTGACTTTCTTAGTCCATACAGTCAATGTAATGTATGAGAAGAAATATATATACGCTTAGCACTCCTTTTTTCTTTGATATCCACACACCCATTTTTACTATAGGTAGAAAAATGTCATTGGGAAGAATTTCAGAAAATCATCATCGTAAGTGTTTGATAAAATTTATTTTTAATTGTTTTTGAGGTGGCAATACACGACTCTTTCGCTTGGTAGTGTACCTCCGTCTCTCACCCTCCAAAGAGAGATAGCAAAATCCAGCCCTCCCCCCCGCAGATTAGCGTATCAAAGTCTCTAAGGAGAAATGGCCAAATCCATTCTTGGTAAATTGAAAAATTCATTCAATACGTACAGGTTAACTCGGTACTACAAGCTACACATTTCTCGAGTAAACAAATTCACAGTTTTGAGTATTCTATGCCAAGGTCTGCCCATATTCATTCATCGATACTTGGAGCAAGGCACATCACTAATGTCCATGCTAGGCCCCGCCAAACGTATGCATAATCGTGAACATAAAGATTTGGCAGAGAGCCGACACCATGACTGGTTTCACTCAACTCAGACACCATGTTTTGCAATGTTATCACTTGTTCAGTGAACTAACTATTAAGCCTTGTAACTAGACTCTCCCAACCAGAAATTCAGGAATGACAAGTTGACAACATCATGTTAAGATTACAAGAACAAGTAGATCAAGAACTACATAATTTTCAGTAATCAGATGAACCACCGTGCATGTTACATATATAAATATACATTACTTTCCTTTTTGCTGTGTACAGCTAATTAGTAGGAGGCGAAAAACCACTTCCTGTCATCTTCGGATATAAAGATAAATGGAATAAAAGAAATACAAGACCACGACTGGTTCAAAAAAATGCCAAAGGTGAAGCCAAAACTAACTATTCAATCCATGTTTATTACCTTCAGTGCACCTCCACCCAAAAGAAAAAGAAGAGTCGGGAGTGATGTTAGCATTTTAGAGTGAGTGGTCAAGTGAGATCAGTTCTACACACGTGTTGTCAGGCTGGTGGTAGTTGGTAAACGATTAAGTTGTAATATATGTGTTCTCACGCTACAATCCTTAACCTGTTCATAAATATACAATATTTCATAAGCAGACTTGGAGGAAAATGATTCGCTAATCCTGGTGTAGCCTGAAGAAAGAACCATTACCTGCACGGTTGCTAAGGTGGACAAGAAATCTTTACATTGTTGAAGCATGTGTCTTTCCTTAGCAGTCACATTAACAAGCTCAGCCACCAATGAATTCATGTCTTCCACCTGTGAATGACAAGTTGTTTTAGATGTGCGAGTAAAGGCATCTCTATAAAGTCCAAGGAAGCGGCAACCAAATGATTATAAGCAAGTTTATTTGCAATAGTGCATTTTTTCCATGCCCCTTCCCCTTGATTTATCAGCGCCAGAATAAATAAACTCTCAATAAGATCTTTGGCACTTTGGAATTAGATAACAGCATGAACAAGAAGACAGAGTACTGGCACTATTGGGTTCAGGAATGACAGTCGATGTCATAGGAGATCAAGATTGAATGACTGAGCTAATGTCTGTTTCACTGACTTGAAAGGTCAAGACTGATTTTCTTTTTAGGGAGAATGGGATTTCAGGTATGAAGAGTGTGTGCGCGGGGGGAGTGCGGTAGAGGTTGTTTTTTAAAATGCTTTTTATTCCAAAACACATTAAAATAATATTCTTTTTATTTTTTAAAAATATCAAAATAATCTGAAAACATAAAAAACATTAATTTAAAGCAAAATAAAAAATAAAAAATTTTAAATTTTTTTAAAATCGCTTCCAAACACAATGCCAAGCACTGCCTAAAGGTAAAAAGAAACCATTAGTAGTGGCGGACTGCATTAACCAGCACTTAAAAGGCAGGACCTGTCCACCCAGTCAGACCAGGCAAACTGTGAGCCAGACTGGGAATAATCCACCAAACTCCCTCAAACCAGAGTCATAACTGGGTGACCAAGCTAGTTAGCAAAACCTGACTCTTCATCAACATAGCAGTAAGAACACCTTGTTATATTTTATTGTTCTTACATTTAAAAACTAGTAGACAAAGCTAAATAACTCATTGTTTGTCTTCAAGGCACTATGTTATATTTTAGAAGAATATTTGGCATGAGTAAGACATTCATAGTTAATGGACCCCTTTCTCGAGCTCATGATATTATATATAACTATAATTACAAGAATGAGCTACCTTTGATGATAGCGAGCATATAGAGGATGCCATTGCTTGCATTACATCAACTGCTGAACCAACAGCATCCTTCAGATTTTGTACATCGGCCTGTAACATAGGAAAGTAAAGTTTGTTAACCTGGTATTATGCTTGTAAAATGCTGCCTTTCATCTTAGATGTTTAATGAAGGAACATACCACTGTTTTTCCAACAACAGGAAGGCGAAGAGTACTGGCCTTCAGAGCTTCGGTTGCTCCTTCCAGAGAACTCGAGTGACCTCTATCAAGATGTGACCATTCTTCTAAATGGGCAATCTGCATTCACCAAGTACAGTAAACTTCAGCAATAAAGATGAGAAAAGCAGAATGATTACAAACTAAATGTGTTTCTGGCAGTGCCAAAACAGGGAAAAATAACAGTCAACTAAGTCAACACAATCAACATGACCAATCCTTAGAAGGTGCTGGTAAGTAATAATTCATCAATCGGTGACCTTTAAAATAGAAGGTGGAAGACCAACTCATATGAAAACGTTACTCCTAAATAAATTAACAATTAACTAAAGGAAATCTAGATAAAGCTCTACAGGCATCTATACCATAGCAAACACCAAGGCCTCTAAATGCTTCACCAGCTCATGGGACAATTTCAGAATCCCCTCTAAATGAATTTTAGAAACAATTTAATAGTCTTCATTATTTTCAGGTCAGGTTCCAAATAAAAGTTAACATCAAAAGAAAATGATATATTGGAAGGTGTTTGGGGCACAAATGGCAGGTAAGAGCATGGAAACAGCAGATCCAAAATCTGTATGCCGCAAACAAGTCACAGTATGAGGGAAATTGATCAGTCTGAGTCCAACAGGTATAAATACCAAACCATATGCATCTTTAAGGCTAAATTGATCTCCCAGGTTTAACTTTTCTACTAATTCTCAAGCTGTGAATCTTCAAGTAAAGAGATATGATATACAGGAAAAGAGATGAAATGGCAGCAAAATTAGGACAAACATAAGATATAAAGGCAAAATGATGGTGACAAAAATTAGATGTTAAAATTCTCACTATTCCCTGAAAGCCCCCAGAAAAACAAGACAGGTGTCTCATACTTGGTCATAGCATCCCAAATCTCCATAGAGTGATGTGGTTGATTTCTAAACATTTCCAAGTTACTTCCAGTTTACATCACTTTATAAATTGAAGTTCCATCACGCATTGCCGTTCAAAACATCAAGATTTAAGCTTAGCATAAATATAAAGAGGGTAAGAGATAATCCAGTTCTGAAAGAAGATAATTTATCAGAAATATTAAGAGGTTCAATACCATAACAAAAGTTAAGTGAATATCTTAATCTTACTTGTCCCTTGAGGATAGAAGTCAGCTTCAGCTTTTGCCTCAGCAATAGTAACTTGACTCTTCTGAGAGTGACAGAATGCCGCAGTTCTGAGATTGTTACCCATGCATTCCACAAATTTTTCTGGTACAAAGAAAAACATCGAGTATAAAAATCACAGCAATGTGTCTGCTACATTTATCCTGAAATTTTGGCAACAACGTTAACTCTTTTCAATAAAATTGTTTCAGGCTAGTGTATAGGGCCTAGAAGCCAGTACAAACAGAAGTTTCTGCAGGCAGTACTGCAAGAACAAGCTCCTGAATTAAAGCAATGCCACACATGGTCAATGCGAACAAAAAGTCGTCAATGAAACACAAAACTGGATACAAAGTAAAAGGGGAGGGAGAGAGTATTGGATAACCTTGAGGTGCATAGAAGTTCATTTATGCTGAATGCTGGTGATCCTATTTGGTTCCTGTTCTCTAAAATGTATTTCAGAAACAAGCGAGAAAAAAAAACTAGACAAATTTTTCTTAAGCAGAATATTGTTTCTTCATGACATCTCTTTAGGAAAGCTTTTGGAACACATAAACCAACCTCTTCCTGTTGTTAATAATGGAGCTTTTTGGTGGAAACAACATTCCAGAAACTGTTTTCAAGAACAGCTAGGCAAACAAGATTTCCAGAATGAAAAAAAGGGTTTATTTTAGGGGGGGGGGGGGGGGGACACAGGTTTTAGAAACAGGAGCTAAACTTACCCTAACCCTTTAGACTTTACCAGCTTGAACCAAACATGCCTGTCAGGCAAGTAAGGCTGGTAAACAAACAAAACAAGGCTAGACTCCTACTTTAGGATGCAACTTTTCCTTCCATGTGCTTTTGGAAGAGAAGGCACCATGTGAAGGAGAAACAACCCCGAATAAGTAAAAAGAGTTAGATGATAAGTTCGCCTCTTTTCATATTGGACAGCCATTAAAAACTCTGACATACCCTACACCACAAACTCTGAAACTACCCAGAATGGAAGTGTTAGCACCAATTCTCAATCCTGTCCCATCTTCTAAACCTCAAAGGACAGGAGAACAGAAGATATTCAGATACCGAAGCCTCCAAGGACCTCTATAACAGCATCAAGAAACAATTCTCAAAAGCAGGTCACTGACCACTATTAGCTTGATAAAAAGCAATAGCAGAAAAAAGGGATTTAAAGCTTCCACTCAACAGTCAAGTCAAAGCATCTCTCATAACATCCAAATACCACAAGCAGAGAAAATGAAAAATACCCCAACCTCCTCTAATATTTTCCACAAGACCACAACTATAATGGAGAATATTCATCCACTTCCCTTGTTTGAGTCTACCATCCATCTCCACAAACTGCCCTTTCCCATGCTCATATCACCAGAATCACAGAACTAAAAGTGCTTTATTCAAAGTAGCAACTTCCTTATCCTATTTAAAATAAGTATTTTCACATTTACTAAAATGAAATCAGAACTTGTCTTGTATGCCTCAAACTGTCCTTTCCCATGTTCACAAGACCAAAATCACAGAACTAAAAGTGCTTTATTCAAAGTAGAAACCTCCTTATCCTATCTAAAACATTTATATTCACATTTAATAAAATGATATTTGAACTTCCTTCATACACCTCCATTTTCCACTTTTAGCACTCTTCCAGCAGAAATATCCCTTGAACATTTTCAAATTTCTTACGCATCCATGCTCTAATTGTGAAAATTGAATTATATTAAAAGGGAAGACTTGTATAGTCAACAGCCCTTCTAGACAAATACATCTTCTACCCTGCTAGTTCCCACTCGGTCTGCCCAATGTTGCTTTCCATTCTAGCATGGACTCAGATGAACAATCCAAAACAATAAATGGGTCCATATTGGAGTTGTATTGATTATGTATGTAAATGTTTCTTTAAGGTACTTGTCGCATACCTAAGCCCCAGAATTCCACATGGGTCTTGTATAAATAATGCAGATCGCCTGGGAACAGTGAGCGAATGGAGTTTTGGCCATTCCTCTATCTAAAGAAAGCACTATATTGTGTAGAATATTGTCCTAGGCACAAAGATAGACTATGTCAGCTTGGCTCTCGTGAATTTAAGATAGCATAAATCCTCAATTGCATAATGAAGTCTGTCCTTATCAATAGTGTAGCACTCCTTTTAAAAAATAGCAGGCCAAAGCCATCTAGAAAGCAAACTCTATCTCTAGCAAGTACTTAATCAAGTTTCCAAACTCCTTAATGGCATCCTTTTCCAGCACCATTGCAAATCAGCTTAAGTCAAGGTCCTTCATTCACTAACCTATCCTCTCCACAAAACATACACAGAAATGCACTTGCTTAGATTCATGGGTTGTCCTCCATTGTTTGAACTTTGGAAGCGGATTTATTAAATGCTTCCTTGGTTTTTCCACTCTATAGACTATTTGTTGATGCTTAAAGTCCTAAACAGTTTACATCATGCCAGAGCAAATGTTACCCGTGAATATAAAGAAGCTAGCACCCGGTGAAAGAAATTCATCAAGCATTCACTTTCAGATTTCAAATGGAAATTATTTTCAAGGTCAGAAGCCAAAATGAAGACATCAACTATACTAACAAAAAGCACACATCAACTATCACCAATGAAAAACACATTCACCAGATATAAACTACGTTAAGAAAAGAGAACTGGAGTGAATAAATTGAAAACAATGTACATACTAGATGATGTCAGTTTACCATACCTCTGCATTCAGTCTTTGCACCATGAAGGTAGCATCTTCCCTTGCATTTACAAACCGCCATTGCAAATAACGGTTATACAAAAGCCTCAACACGTGTGCATCAACAATTCTATCCTCCCCCATCTTCCCTCTCCTTAAATCAACAGAGAAACTAAGAATTGAGGGTGAACTGCTACTCATTGATCTCACCCTTGAAGGACTAGACATCCCTCTAGATGGAGATGAAGCTGAAGTTGTCCAAAGTTTACTAGGAGATGCAGGCCGTGTAGCTCCCCTAATAGGTGAAGCCGCCAGCATTCTTGGAGATGACAAAGGACCATCACTACTAAATCTTTTTGATTGAATAGCCTTTGGTGAAACACCCATTCTAGAACCAGGACTAGTAGATAAGGGTGAACCTGGATCCTGCAACCTCCTCAACCTGCTATTGGTTTCCTGCCAAAACCTTGCCGAAACAGTAATGCCACGGGGAGCAGTTTTTCGTTTACCAATTTCTGGCACTCCTGAAGTGCTACCAGAGGAAACACTATCACTATCAGAAGCAGTAAGATCACCAGTAAAAGATGACTCATTTACAGAAATAGTATCTGTGTTTTGCCTAGCATTGCCTAAATCCAAGCTCAACCTCCTGCCCTCGTCAACAATAGACTGCTGCAATGACTTGACCCCAAAAAACCCAGATCCAATAACCCTCCTATCTCCGCCGCCACCAACAACAACACTACAATCCAAACTCCTGGACAACAGTGGATTCCGCTCTTTCAAATTCCCTTCTCTACTTCTCCCTGGCCACCTATGCTGATCCATAGGCCTTGAATTCTCACCCTGATCTCTCACTGGAGTAGCTCTCCTCCTCTCAGGAGTGGCTTTTCTAACCACATTGTTTTGTGGTGGTGTCACAGACTTAGCTTTACTAATTGGAAGCGAAAAGGCCTCGCCTTGAAAAGAAACTGATAAGCTCCTTGTTGAAGTAATCAACATCTTTGTAGCAGCTGATATTTCAGTTGCAGTGCGCTGTGGGTTTGGTGTTGTTGGCCTTGAAGAAGTAACAGGCCTCCTTCTATCAACAGATTGGGATCTTTTAGACCCGGAAGGAAGAGAACATGTAGTTGTCGTTAATGGTGTGTGTAAAGGTCCAGAATTTGTAGACCTTGAAAGTAATGGTGAAGCAAATCTCCTTGGAAAAGAAGAACTGGAAGATGAAGAACTTGAAGTGGTGGTGGTGGTGGTGGTGGTTGTAGAAGTGGAAGTGGAAGGAGAGGGAGAGAGGTACCTAGAAGGTACTTGTTTGCCCCTGGGTTTTCTTGTTGCAATGTGGGCACTACCATTGTTTTGTTGGTGGTCTTTCTCTGAAGGTAAAAGTGGGGGTCTTGTTAGATTAGGGGTTTTGTCAGTTGAACTAGCTGCTGCTGCTGCTTGAGGAATGGCAGCCACCATTCTGTGTGTGATAAATCTGGTTTATGAGTTTCTCACATTGCCTCTTGAAAAAAGTTTCGGTTTTTCTTGGCTTATGGCTTCTCTCCCATTAAAGACACAACATTGTAGGTTTCATGCCTAAATCCTGCAAAAAAAGTTGGTGAAAGTTAGGATCTTGAGCAAGAAATAGGAAACCCAAAACGGGTTACTGAGGGATCAGTCTGTATTTTTAGCTTTTACTACTATTTTGGGTTTTGAGAGAGAGAGAGATCAGAAAGAGTTGGTGAGAGAGGTGAGATTTGACATTTGAGAGAGGAGAGGCTCACAGGTGTGCTTATGTGAGTGTGTGTTTTGGGTGTGGGTTTTGGTGAATCTTTGAAGAGAAGTTAGTATAATTTAATTGTGTTTGTGCCATTTCTAAGTTCTGATAAAACTTTAAATTATAGTTAAGAGTATGGTTTTCGTTTGGGTTTTCTAGTCTACCCTACACACCTTAATTTTTGTCTAAAATTCTGGTATTTGTTTGAGAGAGGTAGTGTTTTTTTATGTTTTTTTCTTGGTGGTGTCTCTGTCTCCATTACACATGAAGAAACCCGTTAACTTAATTTCTCTGGCTGGTTAGGTACGTGCAGAGCCCATCTTTCATGATTTAGGGGAAGAACATGATGATTGTTTATTTATTTTATAGAAACTAATCAAAGATCGTGACACTTGATGAACCAGGCATTTGTATAAAATCATGCTTGTACTTTGTTAAGTCCACAAGTCATCATACTCCATTCCATGTTATTATTATATTAAAATATTCACATCTCTTAAGAGAGATTT
>Ga0307516_10003406_pt1 | contig 20463 bp, 24 predicted proteins | sample 19_EM_MG_FD_203310 | JGI IMG/M metagenome (GOLD analysis project Ga0307516, IMG submission 203310) | Populus trichocarpa ectomycorrhiza microbial communities from riparian zone in the Pacific Northwest, United States - 19_EM | ecosystem: Host-associated > Plants > Roots > Unclassified | place...
CAGCGGCGGGGAAATCTATTCACGGCTGCCTGCATGCAGGGATCCACTGCAACAACACGAGGTTTTCCAGAGTACATGTCACATCAATATGACAAGATTCTTCAAGATCTGCTGTGGTACTTAGATCCGGTGACGGCAGTTTTTATTTATATTTTAAAGGAAGTAGTACAGTTTCGTAACGTCGGAGAAATCGTTCCCGACGTAAACGTCAAAACTGGGGAAATGGGAGAACAAGCGGTGGTGATACATAGACGATTGGCGGCACGAGTGTGTCGTTTCCAGGGCCGACGGAGAGGCGGTGTGGATGGCGGGCAGTGCAGGAAGCTCGCCATCGTCTCTTGGATAGATGGGCCTCGCGGGGCCTTTGTCTTGACTGTCGGTGGATTTGAGCATACACCAATTTTCATTCAACCACACCCTTGAAAGAGGATTATCATGCCCTTATTCGTAGGTACCAGTTCCACATATCTGGGGGCACGGTGAACGTTCATCGAGAGGTACAAGTCAGTGCCCATCCCACGACTGCCACTGGCGAATCTTTCGTTGAAGGCTTCCCTCCGCATCCACATCAAGCGGCTACGGAGGGTGATGAACCGCGTTCGCTGTCCGCGCCTGAACCTGCATTGAGATACGAGCATTTCGCCGTTGATCCCGTTGGAGGTTGATGAGGAAGATGTGGCTCCGGACCTTGGGCCTGCCTGGTCATCATGCATCATTTGTGCCTCCGATGCAGAACATTCCACGTCTTGGGGACTCCCCAAAGTTTCCGCTCCGCGCACCAGCAGTTTGCAAGAAGGTGAGGCTGATTCAGAGGACGCGTGGGACAGCTGGACTTTAGAAGATAAGCTACCAGTGGAGGACATGAAAAACTTGATGTTGTTGACGAGCAGCAGAGATGCGGAAGATTCTCGTACAGAGGCGGGTGAAGGAGCGAGTAGGGCGGAGGAGAGGAGGAGATTGTCGAAGGTTCCTCCAACTGTTTAACAAGAGAGATTCAGTCTGAGAGTTGTCTATCAGGACGCCGAAGGCCAGAAATTCACCCTGAAGACCTGCGTGATTAGACTATGTCAATGACTTGTCTACTTCCCAATATGACATCACTGGACGGAACTTGTGGTATTTTCGGGCGTGTCAGGTTCCATTTTGCATGCTGAGGGCAGGGCCTGGTAGGGACAAGCCATGTATGATTGTGGAAATCAATTTGCCGATGTTGACATCGGGAACAATGTCACCGTCATTTCGGACGTCCCGCTCTCCGGGCTCCCCGTCTTCAACCAACACCTCCCCCAATCTCCCCCTCGCATTCACACTCAAAGGCGTCCTCTCCGGTGACCCCGGCGAGCTCGGGCCAGACGACCTGAACAGCGTTGTGACAACACGTGACTGATTTTACATAGACTCTCTCCCCATCCCTCAGTAACTACTTGCCTCGACCCCTCGCCTTTTCCGGTCGTTTCATGCCCTGTGCCACACCGCTCTTTTACCGCCTGAATACACCATTCATATGACAAACGCGCCTATCACATCTACGACACCCGCCGCCGCCAATTCCTCTTCCTCTGGTTTTCCCGAAGAGCCGCAATCACAGCCTGTTAAGAAGATGTTTACAGCATCATTCCTCACACCAGAGGTTGCCTCGTATTTTGTCGGTGAGTTGCAACGAAAGAACTTTTTTTCAACGTGTTGTTGATCGTTGATTTGTCTAGCTGGTGGGTGTGCCGGCGCCGCATCGCGCACTGTTGTCAGCCCTTTGGAGAGGCTAAAGATTATACAGTGCGTTCAGCCTTTCGCGCCCTTTATCTATGTATATAACATTCTTTGGGCAGACAAGTACAACCTCTGTCGGGGGATGGACAGTACAGGGGCGTGTGGCGGAGCCTTGTCAGGATGTGGAAGGAGGAGGGATTTAGAGGGTTCATGCGGGGCAATGGCATAAATTGCTTGAGAATCGTGCCGTATAGGTGAGTCGCAAGTTCAACTGTCCGCTGCTCCTGGCGGCGGGTCAACCTCGCTTCCATGACTTATTATGTGCTTTTATCTAGTGCAGTGCAGTTTACGACTTATGAACAGCTCAAAAAGGTTTTTGTTCTGCACCCAACTCTTATGTCATGGACTTACGCTTATCCTCGGATAGTTCTTCACGAGACATGGCTCGAAAGAACTTGATACGCCAAAGCGATTAGCTAGCGGAGCCTTGGCTGGTATAACCTCTGTCTGTGCGTTCGCCCTGGCCAGCTATCGGACGTTTCTCTGACTTTATTTAGGCTCGACATACCCCCTAGATCTCGTTCGTTCTCGACTATCGATCGCAACAGCATCAGTTCCCCTTGCTACTCCTTCATCTATATCATCCTCAACATCCACTACTACTACAACGATGGCGCGAAATCCTACAGCGCAGGTCAGATCGCTGCCGAAGCGGGCTGCAGCCCTTTTTCACACGACGACAGCGGCTGCCACGGGTCCTTCGGCCGCAGGATATTCCACAGCCGATCTCACTATCATGGGCATGACAATGAAGATCATGCGTGAGGAAGGTGGCGTTAGGGGCCTGTATCGCGGGCTTGTGACGACAGCTGTTGGCGTGGCACCCTATGTGGGGATCAATTTCGCCGCATACGAGTTTCTGAGAGGTGTCATCACGCCTCCTGGAAAAAGCAGTGTCACGAGGAAGCTGAGCTGCGGGGCCTTGGCTGGTACGTTTACGTTTTGTTCAGGGCGTGATGTTTCGTGATTGCAATTACCTCTTTGATGCGGGTTCTTGTTATTCCAGAAATGTTTTATCGGCACATGTGCTCATTTCTTTTTTGCTTTTAGGGTCGATTTCGCAGACGTTGACATATCCTTTCGATGTATTGCGTCGGAAAATGCAAGTGGCCGGTATGAAAGGGGGGTCTGTCAAGTACAACGGTGCCGTGCATGCGCTGCGTAGCATTATCCAAACGGAAGGCGTAGCAGGGCTGTATAGAGGGTTGTGGCCCAACTTACGTGTGTCTTGGCCCCCTGTTTCCTGTTCACCTGCTGATAACCGATGGATCTGGCAGTCAAAGTGGCTCCGAGCATCGCCACATCATTCTTCACGTATGAATTGGTGAGTAGGCAGTCATGATTGGAAGCTTGACATTCATAATTTTTTCCTAGGTGAAAGAGTTCCTTATCCCGACTTGACTTTAGAATGATCATAGACGAAGATTTGGATATGTTTTTGAGCATCTTTTGCATAGCGTAGATTCACCTGCCCCCGGCAATAATGGGAATGTGTATATAGACAGACGACTATTAGGATTATGTCAATCAAATATTATGATGGCGAACATAACTATTTTTTTTTTCAAATTGTCGTGATTTGAATTGGGTGGCTCTGTGGCCCTGACGACAGTGACGACGACGACGACGACGAAGACGACGAGGCGCTAGCGACCCGCAGACTATATCGCCAGCTCTCACCTGCACATTGATGCAGGCAGCCTATCTGTAGCGCAGAGTGGTACGTGGCCTTTTCGCTGTCAGAGATAAGCAGGGTCTGCCTCGTTATGGGACGCTGCCTCGCTGTCTCGCCGTGTCGTTCGAGCTCTGCCGGCTGATCTTTTTTTCATTTCCAGAATACCGTAAGACCACGCCCCCCATGGTCTCCGGACGTGACCGCGTTGGCTCCACCAGTCATGCCACCACCGTCACCTCCCAAAACACCCTGACTCCATACCTGAACCCACCCTCTTCTATCAAAACAGATCACCCGGCGTCAGCGCTCAGTGTCCACACCATCCTTGCCCCTCCCCGCTCGACTTCTCTTCCTGCGTCCACTGGTATGGGCCAATGCTTCAGCACCCCACAGCCTCCCCTCCCCACGCAGACGCCACCCCCTATGTCCCCGCTCAGTGCGGCAAAGGGGCTCACGGCTGCCATGGCTCCCAGCAAGCTCAAGCGCGCGTTGGTAGCCCGCCGGAAAAAGTCCGAGGATGTGTCGGCGTTGCTGGACTGGTCGGCGTCCCGCGACGAGGCCGAGCAGCAACGTCACCGCCCGCCGAACCACATGGAAGCCATAGCTGCGTCGTCGGCACAAATGTCTCACTCCCATGCTGGTGGGGTCATGTACACTCTTCCGGGGCCGCAGAACCAGCATGCGAGGAACTTGAGCCAGCTTGCGACGCAGGTGTTTGGGAGGAAGTCGTCCAAGTCGTCTTTGCAGCAGCAGCAGCAGCCACCGCAGCGGGAGGTACTGCCTCAGCCTCCTGCGCTGCCCCCGAAGCCCCCGGCAGAGGTCCCTGCACCGAGTAACCCGGTCCGAACCGTGCACCCCTTGACCCCGAAGGAACGTGCTGATAACCGGTCTTCGATCATCCCCATGACTCCGGAGATGTCCTCTGCGGTAAATTATATGCGGATGGCGGCGGAGGAGGAAAGGAAGGATGAGCAGGCGGTAGTGGTGGTGGAGAATCTGAAGAGAGAGGAACAACAGGTCGTTGATGCGACGGAGAGGCCGCAAGAGATGGAAAAGGACGGGGAGAAGGCAGGGAGCAATCCGTGGCGGATGAGTGACTCCACAATCAGTCAACGTACCATTCGACCTGATCCTGGGAGTACATGGTCTCCACGACCTGTTTCTATGGCGGAGTCACTCCAGTCGACTCGTACAATTGTGCCAGTGAACAAAAGGCAGAGTGTGCTCATTGATGATCCAGACTTTGGCATGCCAGAGGAAGACGATTCCACCGAAGAAGGAGACAATAGTACCCCTCCGTTGACTCCGGACAAGGATATACATCTTAACATTCTACCTGTGTTCAATCTACGGGGCGATTCTCCTACGCCCTCCATGAAGGCCAGGAACCGTCGCTCATTGTCGCTGAGCGTCACGACACACGCCATTCTCTCCAAATCTAGGCTACTGCGCAGTCCTTCCAGTTCTTCTCACAATCCTAGGTATCCACATCAGGAGACGCCATCTCCAACACCGCCATCATCGCTATCCACAGACCCCAGCCCAGCACCGCCCTCGATGGGCGTCCAGTTGGCTAGTCCTAATACACATGTCCGCTCGGCCACGATTCCCAATCCATCTACTAGCTCGACTCATCATCAAACTATGAACAGCCTCACCTCTTCTATGCTCTCTCCCTCTGACCTCGAACGAACTCGCAACCTTCCCTCGCTACCCAATCCACCCATGCGTTCACCCCCATCGAGCGGGCATGGGCATTCGTTCCGCCAAACGGCGGTGAGCATCACAGGCGGGCTGGCACCTGCCGCCGGCCTTGCCAAGCGTGCGGTCGAGAAAATGGGCCGTGCATGGGGGATCCACTCCAGCTCCCTCTCCTCTGGAGCCTCAAGCTCGAGCTTGAGCCACACCACGCCTCCGTCTTCCTATTCATCCAGCGTTACCGGCAGTGTAGCCTCCTCTCGCAAGCAAAAGCTGGAACCTCCGGGGGCGAAAGAGATGGCGCGGGCCGGGTCTGTGGACCATCATTCTACGCGGGGTCATCATCATCATCACAAGAAGGGTGCCAGGCTCCGGCGTACTCCGGATGCATCGTCGGTATCTTCGACGCACTCAATGACGGCATCAACTGCTTCCATGTCTATATCCGACTCGGAGCCGTCGGGACCGAGTCTTGGGAAGCGGTTACGCGGGCCGTTGCGGACGAAGAGTGGGGGTTTGTTGGCGAGTGGGATGGTGTTTGGCCGTGATTTGAAGAGTGTGGTGAAGGAGACGGGGGTTGGGGTTGGGAAGCCGAAGGTGTGGGGAGGGCGGTGGCGGAATTGGGAGGAAGAGGAGGGGGTGGATGGGGAGGAACGTGAGGTTATGACGAGGACGTTGAGTGTGAGGAAGGGACAGTTGAAGGCGTTGGAAGAGAGGAAGCTACCGGCGCTGGTTGTTCGTTGTGCACAGCATTTGCTGATTTGGGGTATCCAGGAAGAGGGACTGTTCCGGTGAATGATGAATGTTCTTTTCGGCTCTCTGTCATGCTCATCAAGGCTTTTTTTTTTTTCCAGAGTCAGTGGAAGGCCTTCTCATGTATCCAAGCTGAGAGGGGAATTTGACAGTGGTAAGTTGGAGTCTCAATAACTGCTTGTCCAGCCATCTCATTTGTTTGTGCAGGCGCCGACTTTGACATGACGGAATGTGGTCCAGCTGATCTCGATCCACATGCCGTATCCTCTATGTTCAAAGCCTTCCTGCGTGAACGTGAGTATCATAAACCGGTTCCCACATAACAATACTGACGACGAGATGCAGTTCCCGAGCCTGTACTCACCAGTACCCTGTTGCCGTATTTTGAAGCGGCTTTGAGTCAAGAAAATGCCAGCAGAGCCAGCAGCGAAGCTTCAGCCGTCAGCTCGGACAGGTCTCGCGGGGTTGGTCTTCCCTCCAACCCACGGAACGCTGGCTATCTCCCGGAGATGAGAAAACCGCCGTCTCTGTCGACCCTTGCCATGCCCTCTTTCAGCGGCATGCGCCCTCCTTCCAAACTCCTCTTGCAAACCCTTCAGTCATTGTTGTCGCAGCTGCCAGAGGAAAACCGTGACCTGATTCGCACAGTCGCGGAGCTGATCAGGGCGACCGCAAATGAGAGCAAAGACACGAAGATGCCTCTCAGTAACTTGTTGCTGGTGTTTTGCCCGAGTTTAAACATGAGCCCGCCTCTTTTGAAGGTTCTTTGTGAAGGAGAGGGGATATGGGGTGGGGTTGTTGTCGACATCAAACCGGAAACAGTATATGATATCAGAGCACCATCGCCAGCTGAACAGGAGGACGAAGAAGAGGTCTATGAAGATGCGAAAGATGGAACGGAGGAGGAAAGCGCTGGTAGGCGGTCGGAAGATGTTCCAGAGTCGATCGCGTATCATGGATCGACGGAAGAGTCGGAAGAACGTTTTACGGACGAATCATCCTTTGTGTCGCAGGCACCTGACAACCACAGGGCTGCTTCCTGGAAAGACGACGGGTCGTCTTTCGTTTCTATTGCAGAGGATCAGGACACCTCTCCTCATGAATACCAACTCAACTCTCCACCTCTCCTTACATCCTCTGCAGAGTCATTGAACACGCCCGAATCGCCTGGTCCTGTGTTATTCCCCTGCCTTCCTGCCAAGGATGAAGTTTTTGGAACAGAATCTGCGCATCCCTACCAGCAACCAATGACATCTAGTCCTGTTATGGCGGATTCTACCCCTACCGCAGTGTTCCTTGAAGGTGCCCGCAGGCCTGTCATCAGCCACCCCATTCCTATAGCCGATGTTGATTTTCCTACTTTTACACCTGTCGTTCAGCCGATGCTGCCCCCACCCCCGCCTCCCCAACTCGGGAAGCGACGCTCTATACCCCTGCTGTCGCTTCCCAGCTTTCCTGCCTCCCCACTACTATGGAATCCTGAGTTGACCGCGTCTCACGGTTCTCATTCACCGAAACACACGAAGAGAAAGCCATCATTGAATATCCTTTTCTCCAGGAAATCTTCATCGTCATTGTCTTCGCCAAAAGTTCTTCCGTCCCAGAGCTCGAGGCCCGTGATCTCTAGCCCTTATCTCCAACGCCAAGGTGCTTCAAGTTCGAGCGATTCGTCCATGTCGACGCCGATTTCAGCTGTTACAGCCGCTCAATCGAGCTGTTCTGTGCTGCCTCCACAACTTGAGATGGCGCTCAAGAATTCGCCTTTGAAAATGGGGCATGGATTCGACGCCACGCTGGCTGCGAAGCTGGAAGATGGCGAGGATACGAGACGTGGTGTTCCGCTTGCTATCACGACTACTTTGTCCTCCACGGTTTCTGCTTCTGCTTCTGCTTCTGTTTCATCTTTGACCTCGGGCTATACCCCCATCGTAGATCTATACCAGCACTCTCCATCGACATCTCACTTGGACTTCAAAGCGCCGCATCAGCCATCCCCAGCAGTCGGTCTCCGTCCGTCGATCATGCGTTCTTCCAAAGCGTCCACGTCCAGTGACGGGTCTCAGAATCATCTCGGTCTGTTGAGCGAAAAGGATTTCGCGGAAGATTGGACGCGGACGGTCCTTTTGGCTGCCGATGTCGGTGGGAGTTGGGCGATGGAGAATCCCACCAAGAGTGGATGATCATATATCCCTTTTTTTTGTTATTTTGTCTGATTTCGATATACCTTTGGACTTGACAGGAATGCCTTCCCTCCTCCCCTTGTTTCCCTGGTTCGGAACAATGAAAGGCGGTTCGTTCCCATGTCCTTTTTCTCTATCTTGTCTTTCTGTCCAAATCATACCTTTTTTCATCTATTCCTACTATTTTTCCTTTCACCATGCCCATATGATATCATCTTTCCAACCACAATGCTATCTTCAGCTATCAGATATAATCATCACTATCACCCGTTGCACTATCACATTTATTTTTCTCCATCGCATCATCGTATGTAGACACATGTGGACATTTGGCAGACAGCTTGCACTTCATGATCAGCGATCTACAACACATCATATGATTATCGATAACCATGACTTCAGTAGCTTTTGTGCTCGATAAAGGTTATATTACATATACTTAGGTGTCAATTGTGGTATACTTGAACGACTTTGTCAATGATTTGTGCGCAATCCTTCAACTACTCTCTTTCCTAAGGTCTCCATTCAAGGATCTACCCCTTCAACTATACTCCCCCCATGCCTCGGAGGAATGAATGATGCGTCAGACGCAATCGTATGTACTAGGCCGCGCAATAGGCGGGGCAGTCAGCGGGATATCTAAATGAATTGGAAAAGATGGTGTCATTGACCCCGATCCCGTGTATTCGACTCCTTTCCTTCAAGTTGGCTCGTATCTTCCCAAGGGTTTTCCGACAATACATCTGAACGGACAGTTCAATACCATGACTGAAATAAGAGAAGAGGACTTGCCGTTGGCGGAAGCACAAAGGCGAGGTTCCTTGCGATAATGCCCAGGAGAGGTGTTCATGCCTTCCCTATGACGCGCTTCGGATTCATCTTGGTCGTAATCATCTTCCCAGCACTCAGGGTCTGGTTCCCCGCCGACCGGAGCAGTCCGAGATCGACTGCTCGAGCCACCATTATCGTCGTTCCCGACCTCGGACCTTGGACTCGAAGCACCACCATTAGGACGTTCAGGTGACCGAGGGGACGTTGAAGCAGGCCGTCCATCCTCGTTATGAGGCGCCTCTTGCGTTGTACGGCACGGGGCGTGCTCTGGGTCCTCTGGAGCATTCTGAGTACGTTGCTGCTCGTCACACGCTGGGTTGTTGTTGTCAACAACTTCTGATGTCTCGGGAGGTCGGAAGTAACCAGGAGTCCTTGCATATCCTCTAGGCGGCTCGCTTCGTTGCTTCCAAACCCTTGGTTCATCAGGGTTCGCGACATTTAATAGTTGTCGACGAACATCATAGAAACGCCTGCGTGGCCCCTTCGTCCCATGACCATTATAGGGCACTCTATGGGATGCGTGATTGTCCCGAGGGCCTGGATAGGGTCTGCCATAATGCGTCGATCCAGCTCCAATAAGATAGGATCAGACCGTTTATCTTCAACAAACGAGGAGTACCTTCATGTGGCCGGAACTCTTGCTCATGAGGCGGCCAAGCTGGCACGCGACGGTTGTCTCGCCAGAAGTCACCCTGGGGACGGAAGCCATACTGGGATTGGGGTTGGAAGCCTTGCGGGCGGCGGTCGTTTGGGGGTCCGAAGCTGTAGTGCGGTGGGGATTCGTAATGGGATGCGAATTCGTTCTGCCCATACATATTTCCCATTGAATGAGAATCCCATGCTGGTCTATATTGCTACACCAAACATGTAAGTTAGTCCTTGCCGACAAGACCACAATTTTCCCTACAGGCTGTATCGGCTCGCATGGCGTTGGTTGATGTTGCATGGCCTGAATGATGAATATATTAACCTTTAATGAAAACAGTGTTCGAGACGTACCGTTTGATGGAGACCCGCGAGTGACTGAGAATCTGTTAGCAGCGATAATGGCAACAAGTAGTCAACGTACATGCCGAAGAATCTGAGAACGGATAAGAGGGTCAGTGCGCCTCTGCTACGAGGGTAGGTCACGTACTGCGTCAAATATATGCGATGCCAAAAATGGGGGCGTCGCAGGATCAATTTGGGCGAACCCCGGTGCTGGGACCTGCATTGCCGGCCGTTCCATACCTTTAGGAATCAACTCCTTTAATTCTTCGAACATTTTGCCGACAGATTGCATCCCGTCCGTGAATGCTTCCATCGTGACATATTTGCTCGGGTTAGGAGGGAGTTCCATAGTAGGTTCGACCAAATTATCACGGGTATCATGGCCGGGGACAGGCCCCGGCGTTGTGTCTGAAAGGGCACCGTCTACTGCGACGTTTGCCTGATGATTACTCGTCATTTGTTGATTAATGGCTTGCGTTAGCGGGTCTTCATCCAAACGACGTCTCTTGGAACGGCTTTGTGTGAGGACATTCGGGAAACCATTCGAACCCTTTGCAGCGCGTCGTTGAATAGAGGGTCCGGCGTCGTCTGGGGATGCCCTAGGCCGCTTTCTATGTTTTGCTCTCGATGATTCATCTTCAGGCGGCGGAGCGGGCGACAGTGTGGTGCTGCTGGATGGACAAGGGGGTTCTGGCTGCAAGGCTGGCGGTGGATAGGTCTGTTGGGGTGGAGGCGGCCGGTTTGATCGTCGGGGCGGGGGTGTTGGTATGACGTGGGAGGCATCTCCCAAACGTTCTCGACCGAGTTGACCTGGCTAAGTGGACCATATGAACAACACGGATGCCGAATTAAGTTGAGATCGACTAACCTTGGGGCGGGAAGGCTTTGAACGCTTCGCAATGGGTCGCTGAATGAGGGATCCAGCCTGAGGCTTCGTAGGCCGCGATCTATCCCCGCTTCTTGAATGCTCATCATCAGACGGCGGGCAAGGGGTCAGCGTGGAGCTCCTAGATGGCGAAGAGGGTTCTGGCTGCAAAGCTGGCGCCGGACGGGTCTGTTGAGATGGAGTCAACCGATTTGATCGTCGAGGCGGAAGTGTGGATGAATAGTGGGAGGAATCTCCCGAAGGTTCCCGACCGAGCTGACCCGGCTGAATGAACCGCATGAACAACAGATGCCAAATTGGGTTAAAATCGACTAACCTGAGGGTAAGAAGGCTGCTCTGTGTGTCGCTGAATAGGAGACCCGATCTGATCTGGGGATAGGCTCATAGGCCGCGATCTATCGCCGCTTCTCGAATGTTCATCATCAGACGGCGGGCACGGGGTCAGCGTAGAGCTCCTGGATGGCGAAGGGGGTTCTTGTTGCAAGGCTGGCGCCGGACGGGTCTGTTGAGATGGAGTCGACTGACTCGAAGGCGGAAGTGTAGGTGAATGGTGGGAGGAATCTCCCAAATCTTCTCGGCCGAGTTGACCTGACTAAATGGACCTTATGAACAACACAGATGCCGAATTGAGTTAAAATCGACTGACCTGAGGGCAAGAGGGTTTTGGACGCTCCGCAATGGGTCGCTGGATGAGGGATCCAGCGTGATCTGGGGATGGACTCGTAGGCCGCGATCTATCCCCGCTTCTCGAATGCTCATCATCAGACGGCGGGCCTGGGGTCAATGTGGAGCTCCTGGATGGCGAGGGGAGTTCTGGCTGCAAGGCTGGCGGCGATGGTCGAGGTGTCGGAAGGGTTGGGATAACGGGGGATGCAGCTCCCGAATCTTCTCCACCTGCCAGTGGCGAATTTGACTAAATGAACCGCATTAGTGCAGATGTTGAATCCAAGTCAGAATAAAGTGACCTGGTTTGCAGTTCTTGCTTGTGTTGGATTAGCAGGGCTGGAGTTGAGTACCTGGCCGCGCTTGATCTTATAGGGTGCAGAAGGCACGTCCACATAATCAAACGTACGGCGTGGTGGACGCTTCTGACTCCGCGATCTCAGTGTGGCTGGCATGGGGGTGGAGAGAGGACTGAGATGCCAATGAGAAAACCGTAAGGAGCCCAGTTCGCTGGACCTGACAGAAGATGCGCTTACGTCGGATTTCTGACAAGGCCATCAGAGGTCGTCTGTATACATATTAAGATTGTCGATAAAAACAAATGAAGACAAAGGACTGACTGCAGAGCTCGAAGGTTCACCAATGGGACACCCTCTTTCCGCCTCTTTGTGGGATTCAGACCCAGCGAAATCGACAGGGGTGTTTGTCTCGTCATCTTCATGCTCTTGGAGTCCAGGAAGATGTGTGGAATCTCCCCATCGTGGTTGAGTAGCCATGAGCCTTTTCCTCATCGCCTCCTGACGGCCCATACTGGATAAAAGTTGATAGCAGTAGAAAGAGGAGTCGATCGAGCGAAAGAAACCTCTTCTTCACGTCCCTTATATTGGAGGCATCGCTTTGACAAAACAGCAGTGCCATCAAGCCTCGTGCTCATGATGTTGGATTTTGTATGGTTGGGCGCCAATCTGTCTGAACCTTCCATTCGAAGCGCTCTAATTAAGGGCTCAAACCAGGTCCGCGAGGTCGGGGGACAATGGCCGTAGACGTGTGGACTCCGGCAAGGAGTAATTATGACAAATAGGAACTCGATAAGGCAATCGAGCGGAGGTCGATACTGCGCAAGCTGCATTATTCATCTTTGCTGCCCGATAGCGGAGGGTTGACTCGTCCAACCGATGTTCCACAACCTCAATTAAGCCTCTGGTGGGAAAGGGATGCTATTATATCATCTGCGGATAGCGGTGTATGTGGGATGAAAATAAAAGGGTACTGCCCCCAGTCGTATAATGATTATACGCGTGACGCGGGTTGAAGCGAGAATCGCTTCAATAGGGGCGCATGAATAAATGGAGATATAAAACGTTGCGGAACATGCAGACCACTTGGTATAGGAACACCAAAGCGATAGGTCTAACTGAGGAGTCCCGATAAACAGGTGGCGCAGTGTTTTTTTCATAAAAATAGTTTGTAGGGGGCCTGAATCTCGACGTCCTCGGTCCACGAAAAACCTCTGGGATGGGACATTAGTTGCTGATGGTGTTCAGTAGCGCTGCGCCAAGAAAAGATCGCGCATATCTTCAAATCGCCATGTTGGGTTTCCGAGGAATGTAGCAACAACTTCGAGCCGTCATCCTAAAAAACATCCCGTAGGATGAAGAAAAAACATGAGAGATTTATGACCTGTGCAAAAGCTGTACTTACCTCTCGATGAAATCCAGTCCAGTCCACCGACTCTCCCACTGGTTAAATTTCCTTCACAAGGGTGAACGCCTTGTACGGGATGCCGAATCCCAAGTGATACCGGGGATGCGCGTTCCCGTGAGCTGGTTCAAACAATCCTTGGGAAATTCCAGCCCTCGCCGGTTCAGGGCCCTACGAAACCCCTGGAAAACCTAGGCCCATGCACGCACATTACTGGGAGTTTTCAGTTTAGGTAGTGCCTTGCGCAATTGCGTTTGCTAGGTGCCGCCGGGGACAACCTCGATTTTGTTGAACTTGGGATGAAAGAGACCATATAAAGTATTATGGAGGGGCACGAGAGAGACCGTTGGTTGAGGAAGAGAGTAGAAATTGAATTTTCTGGTGCGGTTCGCGGAGAGCCCAGAGGCGAGACAACAATGGACGAATTTGAAATGTGGCATCGCGGAACATAACAACCCCCGCTCACGAACGCTCATGTGCATGCTCTCTGCCTTCCTCGGTCTTTCGACCAATGCAGGAAAAATTGAAGGGCTTCACGAACTCGGTGGCCGTCGATTTCAACTTCAAGATCTCCACCCCTCGTTGGAAAATCCAGGAGCAGAGTAGGAAGCACAATGATTGCGTAGCACTGTGATACCAAAAAGCTATCTGTTATGGGACTGGTGAGTACACGCGCAAAGGTGTCATTACGAAGGAAAATGGACCAACCTGGTCGAATGCTCTCCGAGCCTTTGGTATTCGTCCCATAATTGTAATAAGACCTCTGGGTATTTCCCTCTGACGATATACGTCTTCAGCAATTCTACGAAGCCATGGCATATCTCTCCCATCGCACGAGTTACAATGATCTCCCTCAGAACATCCTTGGCGTCGCTTGGAAACGGGACATCGAGATATTCCATGTCGGGCCCTCCAGCAGTTTCATCCCTTAACGGAATGATGAGGACGACATCTCCAATCCCGAATACTTCAGAGTAACTGGCCTCCGATCTTCCTGAAGCTCAAATCGGGAGGTCGTTTATCCCATGACTGAAGGATTGGGTCAAACGCAAATGTTTCGATGAAAGAGGAGAAATCTGCAGGTCCATTGGCTATTTGGCGGCACTCCTCCAGAAGAGGTTTAAGATAAGCTGGAATTTCATGATCGGAGCGGGAGTGGTGCGCGACCTCAAGCGATGCAGCCTCAAGACTGAGTTCCTCTAGATTGAGAGAAAGGTCATAGTCGGTCGATGACGGGGAAGGCAGGAAGGCCTGATTCATGCCGGGGCCTCGTCGAATGGGTGTTAATTGACGGGGCTGAGCTATGGGTGATGGAATGTATTGGTATGTTTGATGAGCAACCACAGGCAGAGGTGTTTCAGAGAAAGATGGAACAACCGGTTTTTGTGGACCAGGCACTGCCTTTCCCTTGGAGTCAGAGGCCATTGGGTATGGTGGTGGGGGGACAACGACTACCAGTCTTCCGTGGGGCGATTTTTGGGACAACAGTGGATGGCACCTCCGTCCGAGGATGCAACTTGGGAGGGGGCAATGATGACGATTCGTCTTCACTTTCGGAATCGTCTGAATATAGCGTTATGACTACACGTTCAGCAGGACGCTTTGGCTACAGGTCTAGAGCATCCTCTGTAAATCTATCCATGTGTTGGACGGAACCGATGCTTATTGGCTGATTCGCAACAACTTGGTTTATGGGATTGACTTGTATGCCTGTACGTGAGGTTCTCCTTTCTTTGGAAATGGTATTACCATCGTCATCAACTTGGGTGATGATGTCGATGTCAATCAAGGGCGAAAGAGGTTTTTTATGCTTGAGGGAGATGCCATTGGTGGTCGATATTCTGCCTCGGCGACCTTGGGCGGGAACTCTGGGTGATCGAGGAATGTTGCGAGAAAAGGGAGACAAGGGAACATGAGCGAGTTTCTTTTCTTGATTCTTGACCTTCACGATGCGCAAATCTTGTTTCTGCCCGTTGTCTTCAAGATGGGCAGTCAGCCGAGAAGAACATTTGCTGGGGGATTTGCGCGTACGATGAAACATGCTTCTTCTTGTGAACGTGTACATGCCTCAAACACGACGACGCATCCCTTGTTGATGACTGATGCGACACCCTACCGTTGACCACGGAGGTCACTAGGTGAAGCCTGAAGGAAGCCAGAGATGAGGCCAACCCTTTCAATTTGGTGAGTTGAACGTTGGTATGAGAGCAAGGAAAGTAGAGAGATGAGGAAAAAGGTGGATACTCAAGTACTCATGAGCCGACGCCAGAAGTACCAGACGAAACGAAGCTGGTCTCACCCTACATCCGTTGTCAATCAACCCAATGGACGAGACACGAGTCCGCACCTCCTTTCCGTCCATCAATCCCTCGAATCTCACAAATGGTGTCAACCCAGGTGTTCCAAACATGCTCGTTTATTTGTAGAGGGGTACATCCCATTTGAATTGGGGATCGTCTGGAGCGTGAGGGAGTCCATAAAGTGGTGGGTGCCCATTCCTCTACTTGAAAGTGACGTGTTCTGCAAGTCAATCACAGTCAGGAATGGAGACAGAGGGCAGGCGTACCTTCGACGTAAGGCTGCACGGCGTAGGCCTCCATCAGCAAACCGTGGGTAAACTACGGAACGCTAGGGAGCACTACATAGTGCCATATGTAGTGCCATAGTAACGGTTCTCTTCTTGATAGTGCTACCTAGTCTGATGCCTGTTCTACCGAGCACTGTGTATCTCAGATCACTACTACCCTATGCTAGGTAGTACTCGCTAGACATCTAATAATAAAATGGAATCACATATAATATATTTATCGCATTCCTCATTTCGGCCACATGTAGTTCAAAATGTTATAATTCCTCTATCAACGTACAATATGATACGGCGAACTCGCGTTCAGCACGTTGCGCTCTACATCCATCTGATGCCCCCCCGCCCCATCAGATCCACCCTCCGCAAAGATCGGCCACCGCCTCCCCTCCCAGCCGAGGACTCTATCCCAACCTGCCTTCTCCTCCTTTGGCCCGGGAAACGCTATGAATCACACCCTTCCTGCCCTGCTACATTGTGATGTGTGAGTGCAGGAGCAACAGGTGAACACTCACACGGCAGCCGCCCGACACTGGTGTTGACGTGGCGGACAGAACAGTAGCGTTGACGTGACAGGCCTGGTGGGATCGTACCCCGGCTCCTACGCATGGGTGTGTTGCGTTCCGTGTCTTGGTGTTGTTATGGTGCTCATCTGTAGGGTGGTCAGTTTTTTGTGGGGGTGAGAATATGACGGCTTACAGGTTCGCCAGATCTCGTCCAGGTCAGATGGGCACGATAGTGGTGATGCTCACGTTGGTGCTGTGGTGGGCGGTGTAGGGTTCAGGTCGGGGTCGGCGGGAGCGTCGGTAACGCTGTTGGTCTTGGTTAGCATGGACGATCAGTGTAGGTATGGGTGCCTACCAGGTGAGTGACGTGGCTGCAGGTGCCGGGGTGAGGAACAGCATGGAGGTGGCCATGGAAATGGACGATGCCACGGTCATTGACGGCGACGGGAGTATGCGACAATGGTGGTGGTGGTAGGAGAGAAGGTGTGGGCGGTGCGTTTTGCGATGGCTCAAAGTTCAACCGTGGGAATTCAATCCCGATAGGCTCCGATTTGAATTCCGCCCACCAGTTTTGCTCGTCACCAAGTCCACCCCCAACTGTCCCTCCTCAACGATGCAGGTTCAAGCCGGCTGCTGGTAGGATCTCCCCCGGCCCTCCTCTGCCACTGTGCTAACACCGTTACAGACGCCGTCCCTCCCAACCCCTGCTACGCCGCCCCAGCAAACACCACCCGCGTCTCCGTGGTCCCCACAACGCGTGACTCACCTACCCCCACCACTCGCTCAGTAAGTACCCCCACTTACATACCCCGTTCCCCACTGACCAACCCCCAGCCCCCCGACGACCTTGGAAACTCGCCGAGGCGTGGCAGCGGCAGTGTGAATAGACGATGCGAGTTGCTAGCCTCGCATTGGCCACGAGTAAGTACCCATTCTCCCCCGGATCTCACCCCCCTGCGGACCCTTACCAGCAGCGGCTGCCGGTCTGAGTCCCTGTCGCGTAATCCCCACCATTGCCCTGCCGGTTACCATCGACGTATCCGTCCAGTACACCTCCCAACCTCCCAACTCCCGGCCTCCTGATATCCCGCCAGACCCGTTTCGATGGGTGTCGATCCTCATAACCCAAGACATTCCCACCCCCTTTCTTATGTGCCCCTGCCTTCACCCCTTCGTTTCTGGATACCTGACATTGTCATGCTCTGCCCCTTATTTTACTGATGTCAATCTAGTTACTGATTGCAATTTATGTCAATCTTTTGAATCTGACTGTTCGCGAGAGATGTGAAAGACTATGAAAGAAAAAACCCTTCAGAAAACTTCACGAAAAAATAGAAGTTGTTATGCCTTGCTGTTGGCCCTATGATCCCACAGAATTATGGGGGCTTGAAGGCTATGATAACTATGGGTGCTATAGGACACTACAGGTTCTTTTGCCTAGAGTGGTCTGCTATGAGATGCTATAGGCTCGGTGATTTTGCTATGGGATGCGGCTGTGGGAAAAATCAGGATTTGCTGATGTATTGAATCTGGATAGAGGTGGGATCACATATTAGTAGGAAAATGAAGACAGCCTGGAATTACATACTTGATGTGTGTTAAGACACACTAAAACCAAATAGGTCTTTCGTGGGTAGTGTTTGAAGGTCCAGTCACACGACCGCAAATTAACCGTAACTTAACCTAACCTTAACTGGTCTTTAACTGGACCACAGTTAAGGTTAAAGCAAATTTGAGGCAGAAGCAGTTAAGGTTAAATGATTTCACAGAATTCTCTTAACCTAAAATTAACCAGTTATAACTGGTTATAACCAGTCAATTGATATTTCAACAATATCCAGGGGTTACACCCAAAAAAACCTTCAAAAAAAATGAAAAATGGCCAAAAACATTGAAATTTGTACATTCTTGGGGGTTTTCTTTACATTTATTATGGATAATAACCTATAAAATGTTGCACACATCGACTAATAACTGTATTCTATCAAAATACATCAATTAGAAATGGGTTTAACCAGTTATTACCGGTTAAAACTGGTTAAAAATCCTTAACTGGTACAACAGTTAGATTAACATAAATTGAGATTTGCAATTAATTTTAACTGGTTAGGACCAGTTATGGTTAGGTTATAGGATATTTTGGAGTCCCATCTAACTGGTTAATGTCCGGTTAATCCAAAAAAGACAATTTAACTGGATCTAACTGGACCTTTGAACACTATTCATGGGCTTACAAGAATAACACAAGGAAAGAAAAAGGGAAGTCTATATTGACTAGAGCCCTCACACTAGGTTATAGTGGATGGCTTAAGAGAATACAACTAAGGTTACAGTCTAAACTACTGACTATATATACTAGTTGGAGAACATGTGTTAGCAATGAGGCATTCTGTGGAATCCTTATGTAAGTAGTTCCAGAATGTTCTACATGTGTTATAAGTGAGGCGTTGCACAGCAACATGTGGTAACCATGAGACATTGCACAGCAATACTGAGTGAGACTGACTGCGGATCATGTGATGGAGCACATGATGTGAAAAGGTGAAAGAATAGAAAAAGATGTACAGTCGACTAGCTCATAATGCATAACATTGGGACCGGCACTTGGGCTATGCATTATGAGATATATGCAACACGAAATCTGTCACTCTTATGTGACATATGTGATGCACAGCCAAAGAGCGTGACATTTCTGTTCTACACTACTCCACATTGATTTGTCTATTCTTTCGGCTTGAAGAATTGTTCCAAGGTCACTTGCTTTGCGTTTGTCAGCTTGTCTTGCTAGAGCTGGGCCCTGAACTTCTATAGCTGAGGAGGAAGATCAACTGATAAGTCTTCTCCACCAAACCTGATCGACATTTTTTCGAGCTCCTGGCAGAGCTTGATAGTTCGTGTTCATCTGGGCAGTTTTCAGCTTTTACATGGATTTATGCATTTATTCTGCAGGGAAAGAGCTCCACGGCCTCCACAGCTGTTTTTCTATTGTTATTCCGATCACAAATCAATGCACTCATCTATCAAAATGGCTACCTAATAATGCATAAATGACCTCTTGACCCTATGCATTATGCAACAAATTTCCTGCGGCCCAACGCGGTTCCATGCAAAATCCAATGCATTATGAGATTTATGCATTACTATGTTATGCATTATGAGCAAGTCGACTGTATTATAACAGTGTGCTCCAGAGTTTGCTGGAATAAGAAAGTGGTGTCAGAGTCACTTATGTACAAGAGGCAAGCTGAAATTTTCAATGTCAGATGGATCTGCTTTTTAGTTACACCAATATATCATTCTTGTCTGCCATTGCCAATGTCCTGTTGGATTCAAGCTTCCAGATACCCTGTGATTGTAAAAGGTCTGACTAGCCAGATCTCACAAACTCTGCCACATCTTATAAACCATGAGCCATCTAGGTAGCTTTCAGTACTCTGTTTTTTGATTACAACAAAATATCATTATTGGCTTTCTGGATAACATCCTTTTACAAGTGTCCATTCTCTGCTCATACAGATCAATTCTTGAGAATCCCACAAGTGTGGAAAATTGCCCAAGTGTGGGTGATCTTTACAAACACCATCACCTCTTATCTTGCATTGTCTGTCCATATATAAGACTGATATATATTCAAGATATTTTATTTACTTTAAGACCTTATCTAGCTTTAACCTAACCATCCCGAAAACCTGATTAGTAGAGGGTGTTTATAACCAACTCCACAAAATGCAGATTATTGGCAAGAATGTTGCTGTTAAGACACACTAAACTCAAAAGAGTCTTTGCAGTGATACGACCGCTACGCGTCTGTGCAGGACTTTGCGCGTTTTACTGCTTCCTAGCATCGGTCATACTCATTATTAAAATACTTTGAAACCTTCTTTGTTGTGATAACGCGACCCAAGGGATCATTGAGAGTTGTAGACAAGCCCTGCTCTGACAACTATGCTAGTAACAAAGTGATGCACAACACAGGATCCTGGATACAGAATGGTACCTCATGAGCTTGACTGTATACTTGAACCAATATACCCTACAATGCTCACTGAACTAGGCGACACCAAGGGGATCTTTTAACACTTCTCATTCAAACCTTTTAACTTTCTTTCTTCTCTAATGCGCCCCATGCAATGATTTGATGACTTTGACGACCCTTGGCACGGTCTATTAGTATGGAGCTACAATGTTATGTTGCTGAGTGGCCCGGTGAAACACCCAAGGAATGGGAA
>Ga0307516_10003407_pt1 | contig 20461 bp, 15 predicted proteins | sample 19_EM_MG_FD_203310 | JGI IMG/M metagenome (GOLD analysis project Ga0307516, IMG submission 203310) | Populus trichocarpa ectomycorrhiza microbial communities from riparian zone in the Pacific Northwest, United States - 19_EM | ecosystem: Host-associated > Plants > Roots > Unclassified | place...
AGCTTCGGCGTCAGCTTGCGGCCCTCGGTGAGCGACATGTTGCCGGGCAGCGTCACGGTCACGTACAGCGCGCCCTCATTGAGCGCCGGCAAGAACTCCGAGCCCAGCCGCGGCAAGAGCATGATCGCCGAGCCCAGCGCGCCCATCGCCAAGATCAGCACGACCGCGATGTTCTGCATCGCGAAACGCAGCGTCGGATCGAAGGCACGTTGCGCCCAGACCAAGAGCGGTGACTCGCGCATCTTCTTCGGCTTGCGCAGCGCAAACCAGCACAGCACCGGCACCAGCGTGAACGTCATCAGCAGAGCGCCGATCAGCGCGCTTACCACGGTGTTGGCGAGCGGCGAGAAGATGCGTCCCTCTACGCGCTGCAGCGAAAAGATCGGCAAATACGCGGCGATGATGATGAGCAGCGAGAACAGCGTCGGCCGCGCCACCTCTTTGGCAGCGTTGAAGATCTTTTCGCTCAGCGAATTCCCACTGACGGCCTCTGGTGGGTGGTGATCGGAGGGCGACAGCTTGTGGAACAAGTGCTCGACCAAGATCACCGCGCCGTCGACGATGATGCCGAAATCGACAGCGCCCATCGACAGCAGGTTGGCCGACATGCCGCGCACGTACAGGTACGCAAACGACGCCGCCAGCGACAGCGGGATCGCCGTCGCCACGATCAGCGAGGCGCGCAGCGAGAGCATGAACGCCAGCAGCACGACGATCACCAGAACCGCGCCCTCGGCCAGGTTCTTGAACACGGTCTTGAGCGTCGTGTTCACCAGATCGGTGCGATCGTAAAAGGGCCAGAGCTTCACGCCGTCGGGCAACACGCGCGCGTTCAGCTCTTCGACTTTGCTGCGCAGGTTGGCCAGCACGATTGACGGATTGCCGCCGCGGCGCATCAGCACGATGCCCTCGACGGCGTCTTCGTCGACGCCGCGGGTAACGACGCCCTGGCGTGGCGCGTAGCCGTCGTTCACCTGGGCCACGTCTTGAACCGTGACCGGCACGCCCTCGTGGAAGCCGACGCGCACGCGGCGCACGTCTTCTAGACCCGTGAAGATGCCGAGGCTGCGGATCACGAACATTTCCGAGCCGCGCTCGACGTAGCCGCCGGTGGCGTTGGCGCTGGCTTTCTCGAGGGCTGCCGAGATGTCGCCGAGCGCCACGCCGAGCGACGCCATGCGCGTCGGATCCGGTTGGACGTGCAGCTCGCGCACCAGGCCGCCGTACGACACCACGTCGGCGACGCCCTGAGCCTGCAAGAGCTTCGGCCGCACAACCCACTCCTGCAACGTGCGCAGGGTCATCGGATCGGCCTTGGGGCTCTTCAGCGTGTAGCGATAGATTTCGCCGATCGGCGTCGCCATCGGCCCGAGCCCGGGCTTGACGCCTTCAGGCAGCTCCGCATCGCTCATGCGTTCGGTCACTTGATGCCGCGCCGCAAGCGCGTCGATGCCTTCGTCGAACGTCAGCGTGACGAACGACAAGCCGAACAGTGAAATGCTGCGCAGCCGCACCAAGCCCGGCGTGCCGTTCAGCGCACGCTCGAGCGGCAACGAGACGCGGCGCTCGACCTCTTCAGTGGGCTGACCCGGAAAGATGCTGATGACCTGAACCTGAGTATCCGTAGGATCTGGAAAGGCCTCGATGGTCAGGTTGCTGAACGAGTAGTAGCCAAAAGCCGCCAAAAGCGCGGCAAACACGAAGGCCGCGAGGCGGTTGGCGAGCGAGAATTGAAGCAGCTTTTCCAGCATCAGAAACCTGAACGCATCACAGAGACAGGTCGATTTGGTTGTCGAGCAGCACGGCGCCCTGCTCGACGACGGTCTCGTCCGCCTTGAGCCCACTCACGATCGAGATACGACCGTCGCGCACGGCGCCGGCCACCACGTCACGACGCACGAAGTGCCCGGGCGAATCTTGCACGTAAACGTATTGCTTGGCGCCGTCCGAAACCAGCGCGGACGCGGCGACCTCGGTCGTCTCGTGACTCGACGCCGTCAGGAACCGCACCTCGGCGAAAGTATTGGGGCGGATACGCCCGTCGGCGTTCGAAAGCTTCACGCGCACGCCCACGGTATGGCGCTCCGGGTCGACCACCGAAGACACGCGCTCTACATCGGCGTCCGCAGAAAATCCGGGCAAAGACGGGCTGGTCACGCGCGCCTTCATGCCGGTCGCGAGCCCGACAGCGTCGGCTTCGAACAGGTCCGCCACCACCCAAACCGCGTCCAAATCGGCGATGCTGACCAGCGTGTCGTCGCTGTCGACGTGCTGCGACGGCAAGACCGACTTTTCGATCACGGCGCCGTCGCGCGGGGCGAGCACCTTGAACTCGTTGTCGCCCGACGCCGTTACCTTCAAGCTCGACAGCTTGGTCTGCGCCAAACGCAGCGAAAGCTCGGCTTGACGCAGCTGCTGGTCGCTCTCGATTTCGTCTTTAGCGGGCAGGGCGCGCGCTTCGACCATGGCCTTGATGCGCTCGTAGGCGGCCTTGGCGACGTCGAGATCTACGGCGGCCTTCTGCTGACCGGCGCGCAGCTCTGCGATGTCGGGGCTGGCGACGGCGAACAGCGGCTGACCGGCTTTTACCGGCTGTCCTAGCTCGATGAACACGTTGGTGACGCGCCCCGAAAGCGGCGAGCCGACCTTCGCCGCGAACGCCTCGTCGACCTTGAAGCGCGCCGGGTAAGGATCACTCCAGCGCTCGGTGGGGCTCACCACCTGGCCGAGCTTCAGCACCTTCCACTGCGGAGCGCCGCTGCTCAGGCTCAGGCCGTCGGCCCGGACCTTCATTCCAGCCGCAGCCGTCGCCTCGGGCGGGGGCTTGCGATGAAACGAGATGGCCGCAAAAATCGCCACCGCGCTTACGAACACTGCGATGCCAAGACTTGTCAGACGTTGCCGAGTCACAGGTCCTCCGGCGCCCCCGACAGGCGAGGTCGCCTGGCTAGAGCCAATGGTCAAATTGCTATCGGGTTCCAGACTCGTCATGGTTTCTTTTCTTCGTCGTGCAGGCTCAGGCCGAGCACGCGCTCTAGCTCGTTACGGATGCCGAACAGCTCGAAGCGCTCGTCGAGCAAAGTCAGCTGCAGTGCGATATGGGTGCGGCGAGCCAAGAGCAGGTCCGTCAGGCTCACGCCGCCGTGATCGAAGGCCGTCTGCGTCGACTGCAGCACGCTGCTCGAGCGCGGCAGCGACTCGTGCTCGATGCCGTCGAGCACCTTTTCGAGCGTCGCCTTGCGCGTCACCAGGCCCGCCAGGTCGGCGCGCGCCTGCAGCAGCAGCGACGCGCGGGTCTCGTGTAGCTCCTGCGCGCGACTAAGCGCCTTGCTAGAGTCGTGTTGACCACGGTCGAACACCGGCAAAGGCAGCGCCACGCCGAAGCTCAGCGTGTTGAGGTTGTCGCCCGAGACGGTGAAGTCGTCGTGCGTGTAGCCGAGCCGAAAGGTGAGGTCGGGAACAGAGCGACCGCGCGCAAGCTCCGCGTCGCGTTCCGCTGCTTGCCGCTCGACGTCGAGCGCTTGCAGGTCGGGGCGGCGTTCGAGCCGCCCGGCCGACGCCTGCGTCACATCGACCGGTGCCGTGGTGGCCAGGTCGTCTTGGCGCGCGCCGCCGAGCTCACAGGCGGCGCCGAGCGCGGCCGTGCAGTCAGCGAGCGCAGCGCTGTACTCGGCGCGCTCGCGATCGAAGTCGGCGCGCAGGTTGGCCAAGTCGAGCAGCAGCCGGTCGTATTCGGTGCCGCTCAGCGCCTTCTGCTCGAAGCGAGTGCGCTCGAGATCGGCCCCGTGCTCGGCGTCGTGCAATGACTCTTCGAAAATCGCGACGCGCAGCCCGCGATACAGGGCGTTGCCGAGCGCGAAGCGCGCGGAGCTCAGCTGATCGCGTTCAGCGGCGAGCAGCTGCAGCCCCGCCGACTTTTCGCGCAGCTCGGCGCCGGCGATGCGCGGCCCGCGCTTGCCGAGCTCGATGGTTTGGCTCAAGCCGACGTTGTAGATGGCAATCTGGTTGAAGCTCTTGCCCGGCGGGTTGGTGTGGCCGAGCGCTACGTTGCTCAACGAGGCGTCGAGCACGGGATTTTGCAGTACGCGACTCTGGCGGGTGTCGGCGCTGCTTTGCGCGAGCCGTGCGCGTGCCGCGCGAATCTCCGGGCTGTGGCTGGCCAGCCAAGCCTGAAGCCGCGAGCTTTCGTGCAGCAGGGCGGCGACCGAAACGCGCGTGTCGGCCGGCGTCTCGGCTGCCGCTTCGGCCGCCAAGGCCGAGCTAGGCCGCAGTAGGCTGATGGACAGAGCGAGCAGGGCGGCGGGCCGCCAGGCAGTTCTCAAACGACGCGCAGTGCAGAAATTCACGATACCCTGCCGAGCTCTGCACGCCTGATGCCAACCGCAATCCAGGCGAAACATCCGCGAAAAATAGCCAATTGACCCACATTCCACCGATACTGGAAGCATGTGAACGAAACTTCCTTTAGCCAGCTGATGAAGACTTTCATCATGCGGGCCGAAGGTCCCATCGATCGCTCGGCAGCCCCAACTTACAGGCAAGCCCGCAGCTTCCCACCTTAAGAGGTCTTCAGGGGCCCTGCGGTCGAGCGTGTTCCTCGAGAGCGAGCGCCCGCGTGCTCGTGAACGTGCCCGTGCCCGTGCCCGACGGTCCGTGAGAAGTCGTGAGCTACCTCGATACAAACCGCCAGGGTGCCCCTCGCGCGCGCCGGAAATGACTTCGCATACACACATACAAAGTCATTCTCGCCCGCCAAAACGGCCCTTCGCGCGCGCCGGAATGACTTCGCATCCAAAGTCATTCTCGCTCCGCCAAAACGGCCGTTCGTGCGCACCCGAACGGCGTCGCGTGCGAAGTCATTCTCGTGCGCCGAGCAGCGCCTTCTGGCGGGCGAGGGGTGGATGCCCAGTTATCCGGCTGCCCAGCTGGGCAGCCCCACCACCAACACGGCCTACCGAGCTATCAGCCCGCCAAAGTACGCGCCGGCGCCTGCGGCCAACAGCACGAACACCAGCACGGCGGCCACGAGCCCGCCTTTGCCAGCCTTCGGCTCGGGATAAGGCTCGGGCGGCGCGACGGACGAGAGCGGCTTCGGTGACTCGACGGCGCGCGACGGGGGCGGCTCTGAATCATCGTCGCTGCTCGGCGGAGCCGACGAGCTCGATGAACGAACGCGGCCCGACAGCGGATCGTCTTCGAGGGCAGCGAGGTTACCGATCTCGAAGGCGTCACCGGCTTGCTCACGTTCGCGCGACCTGGAAAGCCCGAGGTTGCCGAGATCTTCGCCCCAGTCGTTGGGCGCGTTGAAGCCGCCCATTTCGAGCGGCAACGAGCCGACGACCGAGGCGCCGGTGCTCGACTTGCGATCGGTTCCGGTGTCGATCGACGTGAACTCGAGCATGGCTTCGTCGATTAACGTGCCGATGATCGACTGGCGCTTGGCGCGCAGGCGCTTCTGTTCACGCTCTTTTCGGATCGGCTCGACCAGCTCGGCGATCTCGAACGACGACACGCTGCGACCGATCTTGAACAGCAGCTTGTTCAGCGCCGCGCCGAAATCGCGCGCGCGCAGGTAGCGCTTGTCCGGGTCTTCGGTCAGCGCCTTCATCAGCACTTGCTCGAGCTCCGGCGTGACGTTCTTGTTGATCTCGCGGATGGATGGCACGCGCGCGGCTTGCACCATGCGCACGGTCTCGAGATCACTCTCGCCCATGAACAGCCGTCGCCCGGCCAGCAGCTCCCACAAGATGATGCCGACCGCGAAGATGTCGGTGCGCGCGTCGACCGTGCCACCCTTGGCGGCTTCGGGCGACAGGTAGCTGAACTTGCCCTTGATGATGCCGGGCTCGCTGCGCTCGAGCTGGCTATTGGCTTTGGCCAAGCCGAAGTCCACGATCTTCACTTCGCCGAAGCGCGTGATGAGCACGTTGGGCGGCGACATGTCGCGATGCACGATGTGCAGGCTCTCGCCCTTGCCGTCGGTGAGCTCGTGCGCGTAGGCCAGACCCTCGCAGATGCGCACACAAATCAGGCACGCCTCTTCGATTGGAAAGGGCTGATTCAGCTTGCGGCGGTGCTCGATGACGCCCTTGAGATCGGCGCCGTCCACGTACTCCATGACGATGAAGTAGGTGTTGTCGCCGACGCCGATATCGAACACCTGCACGCAATTGGAGTGCGAGAGGTGGGCGCTGACCCGCGCCTCGTCCAAGAACATGCCGATGAATTGCTTCTTCTCGGACAGGTGCGGCAGAACGCGCTTGATGGCGACGATCTTCTTGAAGCCCTCGAGCCCCGCGCTCTCGGCGCGATAGACCTCCGCCATTCCCCCGGCAGCGACCTTCTCCAGAACCTTGTAACGCTGTTGGGGTGTGGCCATCGGTCTGGCTGCGGCAGTCTTCGAGCAAAAACGCGCCGCGAGGCCTACCCTAAGGCCCCCGCCCGAGAAGGGTCAAGCCGGCGCTCCGGCGGGATCCGCTTGACCTCCGCCAAAAAACCGAAAATAAGCCACGCATGAGCGGTCACGGCGACGCACACGACGAGGCGCACGGCGACGACGGGCACGATCACGATGATGATCATCACGCGCCGCCGCCGCTAGATGAGCCGGCGACTCCGCTGTGGCTCACGCTGCTCGGCATCGGCCTTTTCCTGACTGCCGGAATCCTGTTCATTGCAACCCGTCCGGATGGCAAGACCACCGCCGAGCTCACGCCCGCGCCAAGCGCCGACGCCAGCGCCGCCGCGCCAGCGCCCGCCAACCCAGGCGCTGCACCGAACCCCGGCGTCCCCAATCCGAACCCGGCGCTGCGCGGAGCGCCGCCAAATCCGCCCGGCTCACCGCAGCCAGCCGTTCGGCCATGACGCCCGGATGAAATCGCGCGGCGTGCCGGTGTGAAATTCCTGGCGGGGCTAGTTTTTCCGTGTTAGCTCCGCCGTCCCTTTCCCGGGGCCATAGCTCAGCTGGGAGAGCGCCTGACTGGCAGTCAGGAGGTCAGCGGTTCGATCCCGCTTGGCTCCACCATCGGGGCGGCTTAGCCGCCCCGATGGTTGACTTGTGTCTTGGGTACGCTTTGCGGTCTCCCAGTACACCTGGACTGCTGCGCGGGCGGGTTTTGTTTTCCTCGGGGTCTTTGTCCCCTCCGTGCCTTGTCCAGGTGCTCTGCCGCCTTCGCGGACCGAACCGCAGTTGGCGCCCGTCCGGCCGGTTATTCTGGGTCGTGGCCTCATGCGCCGATCGTGATCTGGCCTGCCAAGGACTGTGGAGGGCGATCCAAGCTCGCGCGGTGCGCGAGCTGATCTCCGTAAAAGGTGATGGGCGCTCGAGAACCAGCAACTGCAGCAGCCGGGCGCTCGAGAGCCCAGAACGGCTAAGCGCTCATCATCTGCGCTGCTTGAACACGCCGCCCAGCGTGGCGTGGACGTGGCGCCCGGCGGATAGGCGAACCTTGGCCAGCGAACGGGGCGCGCTGCCCTTGACGACCACCAGCCGGTTCGGCTTCGGTAGAACGAACGAGCCCATGCCGCGCTCCATCAGCATGCGGCTGGCGTCGGCGTTGTCGAGGTGGCTCTTCCAGGGAACGGTCGGGCGATCGTCCATGGGGCGCAGGCGGTGCAAGTACACACCCAGCTCCGCGGGCAGCTCCGTGTCGGGCGCGATGAACAGCTCTCCGCCCCACTCGATGTTCCACTCCGGGTGAGCGTAGTAGACCCAGCTACCCCGATCGTCGTCGCCGTCGCGATGCCAGAGGCGCCCTTGGCCAGCCGCCGTGAGCGTCGCGCAGGCGTTGAACACGGTCCAGTCGCGGCCGCGCTCGCCAATGGTGGCGGCGAAGGCCGGTGCAGCTTCGACCACCGCGCGCATGACGTCGTCGATCGGCGACTTCGTCGGATACTGCGCGTCCCACGCCTGCTCCCAGCCGACGGTGGGGCCGCGCAGCACTCCGCTGTCTTCCAGCGGCCACTGGCCCTGCATCCCGAGCGCGTCCACGCGTTGGAACGGTTGCAGTTGAAAATAGTTCCAGAGGCTGTCGCGCTCGAGGTCGGGCAGCACGTCGTCAATCACGATGAAGTAGGATTCTTGAACGGTAACGGATGGAGTCCTCGACATGACGGCTGCCGCGTTGCGCGTCGACACCATACCAGCAAGCACCGGCCGAGGCATCCGCGCGCCGCGTGGCGATCAGGAGCGCGCAGCGTGCTAGCGTTTTCGGCATGTCGCTGCCCACCAAGCTTACGGCCGACAACGAGCTGTTCGCCGTCGTCGACAACCTGCTAGATGACGCCGCGCGCGACAGGCTCTGGAACTACTTTCAGATCCAGCCCATGACCAGCGTGCGTCAGTTGGGCATGCAAGGACACTGGCTGCTGGAAGACGGCGACACTTTGCGCGGCCCGACCGTCGGCTGGCAGCACAAGTTCGACGCGCAATACCCGAGCCGCTCCCCCATCGACGACGTGATGAAGGCGCTGGTCGAATGCGCTCCGTTGTTCGAGGCGTTCGTCGGACGCTACGACGTAGACTGGAAGATCTTCAGCGCGATGCCGACCATCTACCAGGCCGGGCAGGGGCTGGTCTGGCACCGCGACTCAGAAGACAACACAGGCAGCTGGGTCTACTACGCGCACGACACCTGGAACAGTGAATGGGGCGGCGAGCTGCTCTTGCTACACGCCCGAGATCTGCCGCGCGAATCGGGCGTCTATTTTCACCGCCTGCGCCCGACGCCGGATCGGCCCGAGGCGCTGCCGTGGCAAAGCCATCTCGACAATCGAGACGCGAGCGAGTTACTCATGGCCGTGGGCCACGGCTCCTACGTGGCGCCCAAGCCCAATCGACTGGTCGTGATCAAGGGCAGCACCGCGCACGCCATCGCCAAGGTCAGCTCGGCCGCCGGGCGCCACGTGCGCGCCAGCATCGGGGGATTCTTCAAGAAGCTGGGCGTGCGCGTCGACCTGCCCGCGGCACCCTGGACCAAGTAGCCGCCTTGCCGCGCTCGAGAGCCCAGCAACCACGGGACGTGCGAACTTGCAGCAATCGGACGGTCTGCAGCAATCACGCGGCTTGCAGCGGCCACACGGCGCGCGCCCTTCGTTCTCGCCCGCTCTCCGCCTCACGCCCACGCTTTCCCCTTCCCTTTTCCCCCGCTTCCCCGCCCGTCTCCTTTGGGGAGGCCGGGTTCGCCGCCCAGCTGGGCGGCGGCGCAGCGAACGAGACCGGGCCTCCTTGACCCCCGTGGGAGTCTGGCACCGTAATTGCTCTGTGAGAGGCGCAGCATGAGCGGCTTGAAGGTGCTTTTGGTCGACGACCAGCCGGCGGTTTTGGCGGCGTTGGAGGTGTTGTTCGACGTGCATGGGTTTCAGACGCTGGCGGCGCGGACGCCGGAGCAGGCGCTGTCTTTCGTGCGCTCGGAAGAGCTGGGGGTGGTGCTGCAGGACATGAATTTCCATCGCGACGCGACCAGCGGCGAGGAGGGCGAGGCGCTGCTGCACGCCATTCGCAAGCTCGACCCGGATCTGCCGGTGGTGCTGATGACGGCGTTTCAGTCGCTCGAGGCGGCCGTGCGGCTCGTGCGCGCGGGAGCCAGCGACTACATTGCCAAGCCGTGGAACGACGACAAGCTCGTCGCCACTGTCAAGAATCTGATTCGGCTGCGCGAGCTGTCGCAAGAGAATTTGCGGCTGCGCACCAGCTCACACCGCGCGCGCGCCGGCTTGGCGAACGAGCATGACCTGTGCGGCTTGGTCTACGCCAGCGCCGCCATGCACGAGGTCGTGCGCTTGGCGGCCAAAGTGGCGCCGTCAGAGGCGGCCGTGCTGGTGACGGGCCCGAACGGCTCCGGTAAAGAGCGGGTCGCACAGATTGTGCAGGCCAACTCGCGCCGCAAAGACAAGCCGTTCGTGAAGGTGAACGCGGGCGGCTTGCCCGACGAGCTGCTCGAAGCAGAGCTGTTCGGCGCCGAAGCTGGCGCGTACACCGGCGCCAAGAAGCTGCGCATCGGCCGCTTCGAGGAGGCCGACGGCGGCACGCTGTTTCTCGACGAGATCGGCAACTTGTCGAACATGGGGCAGATGAAGCTCCTGCGCGTGCTGCAAACCGGTGAATTTCAGCGGCTGGGCAGCAACACGACGCGCAAGGTGGACGTGCGGCTGATCAGCGCCACCAACGCCGATCTGCCGCGCGCAATTGCGCAAGGCGCGTTCCGCGAGGATTTGTATTTCCGGCTGAACGTGATCGAGCTTTCGATTCCCGCGCTGCGCGACCGCGCCGACGACATTTTGCCGCTGGCCGAGTTTTTGCTCGAGCAGCACCGTGCCGCGAGCGCCCAGGCCTACGACATGACCGACGACGCGCGGCAGGCGCTGGTCGATCACGAATGGCCGGGCAACGTGCGCGAGCTGGAAAATCGTCTGCAACGCGCGACCTTGGTCTGCCAGGCGCCGCGCATCACCGCCACTGATTTGGGGCTCGCCAGCGGCGCAGTTTCCGGCTCGGGCCTGGCCGCGCCAGCGGCACCGCTCGGGTCGACGCCACCGATCCGGAGCGCGCCGAGCTGGAGCGCATCTTGGTCGAGAGCGGGGGCGTCGTGGCCACAGCCGCGGCGATGCTGGGCGTCAGCCGGCAAGCGTTGTATCGGCGTATGGATCGCTTGGGCGTCGAGCTGGAGCGGCGCCCCAAAGGCTGAGCGAGCATGGCGGACGCTGCCGTTTGGCTGGTTTGTGCGGCACTGGGAGCGCTCGCCGGGGCGTGGCTGCAGCGTCGCGCCCTGACCAAGCAGCGGCAGAGCCTGGAGCTCAGCGCAGCCAGTGAGCGAGCCGAGCGCGGCGAGCAAGAGCGGCTGCTGCAAGCGGTCGTCGAAAGCGCGCCGATGGCTATCATCGTCTATGGCGATACGGGCAAAATCGCCTACTCGAACACCGAGGCGCGCGCGCTGTTTGCCGAAGCAGAGCAGCTGCAGGGCCAGAACTTTTTGCGGCTGGTGCAGAACGCGCCCGAAAGCCTGCAGCAAGCGCTGGTGCGCGACGGCGACGCGCTGTTTACCGTCGACCAGGCCGGGCAAGCGGAGACGTACAGCCTGAGCCGGCGCTTCTTCGAGCTGGCTGGCGAGCGCCACACGCTGCTGATGGTCAAAGAGCTCACGCCCGAGCTCGGCAGGCAGGAAATCGACGTCTGGAAGAACGTGATTCGCATCATCAATCACGAGCTCAACAACTCGCTCGCGCCGATCTCGTCGATGGTGCACTCAGCGCGGCTGATCGCGCAAAGTCCGGAGCAACTGCCCAAGCTGAGCCGGGTGTTCGACACTATCGAAGAGCGCACGCTGCACCTGACCGCGTTTCTCGAGGGCTATGCGCGCTTTGCACGGCTGCCGAAACCTCGCCCTGAGCGCGTGGCTTGGCGACCGTTTCTCGAGAATTTGCAGGCCTTGTTCCCGCACAGCAAAGTCGGCGCGCCGCCCGGGCCGGACGGCTTTTTCGACGCGGCGCAGCTGCAACAGACGCTGATCAACCTGCTCAAGAACGCGCACGAAGCCAGCGCCGAAGGCAGCGCGGTCGAGCTTTCGGCCGAGGTGGCGCCGGACGGCGCCTCGACCATCACGGTTGCCGATCGCGGCAGCGGCATGACCGACGAAGTGCTGAGGAGCGCGCTCGTGCCGTTCTTTTCGACCAAAGAGAAGGGCACGGGCCTGGGGCTGGCGCTGTGCCGCGAGATCGTCGAGGCGCACCGCGGCAAGCTGCGGCTTTCGCGGCGCGCTGGCGGCGGTATGGAGATTACCTGCTGGTTACCGGGAAAAACCACGTTGATCGCGCCGCGCACCGGGCGGCTCACGCTCACGCGAGCGTGACAACTGTCCGGACACGTGTCCGCTATTCCCAAGCGTAGCCGGTCGCCAAGCTGATGACGACGCCGCCCTTGAAGGCGATGTTGAAGGCTTGTCGCTCGTCGGCCTTGAGCGAGCCCGCAAGCACGTCGTAGTTGTGCTTGTTGAGCAGCCAGGCGTAGCCCAGACAGCCCACCATGGTGAAGCCGTGCTTGTGGATGAAGTCGAAGCCCACCACGCTCTGCACGAGGTAAGAGGGCTTCAAGTCGACCGTGACCGGATCGCGCGTGGGATCGCGATTGGGATCGTCGGCGGCGTTGGCCGTGATTTGTCCGAGACCCGACGTCGCGTTCGCGCCCAAGCCGATGAACGGCGTGAAAGGCGTGGTCACGAAGTTGTAGCGACCACGCACGCCGGCTTTCCAGCCCAAGAGCGAAATGCCTGCGGCCAGATCCAGCGAAAAATGAGGGTCGGCGTGAAACGTGAGCATCGGGCCGAAACCGGCGAGGCCGTTCCAGCCCAGCTCTCCCAAGAGCGCGAGCTTGCGGCGCTCGCGGATCGGGCCAAGCGGACGCTTGTCCGGTCGTGCTATCGGCGGCAGGGGCTGCGCAGACTGCGGCGACTGGGCGCCGGGCGGCGCTGGGGGCTCGCTGGCGGGCGGCGCGGCAGGCGGCGGCAGGTCAGCGTAGGGTGTTTCGAGCGTCTCGGGCGCGGCAGGCGCTGCGGGAGCAACGGGCGCCGCCGCGGGAGGCGCAGGCGGCGTTTCGGGCGCCGGCGCCGTGGGCTGCGCGGCGGCGTGAGACGCGACCAGCGAGAACGCGCAGAGCAAGCCTGCCAAGGGTCGCCGGTCGAGCTGCATGAGGGAGGTACAAAGCATGAGTCGGGCCAATCTAGAAATTGAGCTGCAGCGAAGCGCCGGGGTCGCCCGTTGCCGTGATAGGCGAAAAAGAGAGCTGCGGCTCGTTGCGCGCGCTTTCGGCGGGGCGCGCCGCCAAAGGCAGGCTGGGTTGGTCGAGCTCCCGCAAGAACAAGCCCGTGATGAACAGGCCAAGCGAGCTTGCCACGCCGATAGCCGCCGCCGTGCGGAAGCGGTCACGTTCCGCGAGCGAGGCGTTGTAGGCGAATAGCTCGGCCGGGCTGACGTTGCGGTGGAGTTTGCGCGCCAGAAAATTTTCGGCGCTGTTCTCGCTGCGCACCGCAAATGCCCCCAAAATGATGCCGCCGCTGAGCGCCGCAGCGCCGCCCACGAAGAGCCAGTCCGAGACGTAGCGTTGGCTCGTCGGCTCGAGGCGCACGACCTCGCTACGCGGTTCACCATGCTTGAGTTGTAGGTCGCGCCGCACGGAGCTGCGGCCCTTCTGAGTGACCATGAGTTGATGCGCGCCGACCGCCAGCGGAAGCGTGGCCAGCGGCCCGCCCTCGGCCATGTACACGCCGTCGACGTAAATGTCGGCGCCCATGGGGGCCCAAACGTAGAGCGACGTCGGACGCTCGGTGAGGCGCGCTTCGCTCAGGATAAGCTCACCGGACACGGCGGTGACATCGCGTTCGAGGTCGTAGTAGCCGCGTGCGGCAACGCGCGCGTGATGCTGACCGGGCGATACTTCGCGGATCAGCGGCGAGGCTGCGGCTGGCGCGCCGTCGAGCGCGATCAGGGCGCCGGGCGTCTCGCTCACGATCATGAGACGCGTCGGGCGCGCCAGCAGCTTGGGCGGCGCTTCGCCGGTGGGCGCGCCCCGCAGCTGCGGCGATAACTCGACAATGGCCAGCTGAGCGTCGCCGCGACGCGCGCCGTTCGGTTCTTGTTCCAGGTAGCGCCGGAACAGCTCGAGCGCGCGCGCCAGATGCTCGCGCTCCTGTTTCACACCGTATTGCTTGCGCTCGGCCTGGGCCAGCGAGAACGCGATAGCCGGCAGCGGTGTGAGCGCGTACGCGGCGTCGAGCGCCTGGATCGCCGCCAAATAGTCGCCGGCAGCATACGCATTCGCGCCGGCCTTGAATGAGGCTTTGGCGCGCTCGAGCTCGCTTGCGTCTTGGGCCGCGCCCGGGGCCGCGAAGCCTGACAGCGCGGCTGCGAGCGCCAGCGCCAAACGACCGCGTGGCGTTCGCCGCATTACAACCCCGCCGGAAGCAGCCAGAGCCCCTGGGCATCGGCGACGACGAGGTCGCTGATGCCGTCGCCGTTCGGGTCGGTGGCGACGACGCCGCGCGCGTCCTCGAAAGCGTCGCTCACGTTGCTCACGTCGTCCAACTCACGTCCGTCCTTGGTCCCGTCCTTGGTCGCGTCCTTGGTCGTGGCAATGTGCAGGGTCGATTCGGTCACGAAAGCCAGGCGGATGCGCGGTGGTGGAACGGCGCGCGCGCCCGGTGGTGGAACCGCACTGACGCGCGGCGGTGGAACGACACTGAATGCGCGCACGTCGGAGTTGTTTCGGTCGTGCACGAAGCTGCGCTGGTCGAGCGAAAAGCCGCCCTTGCCGTCGTTCCACAAAATCTCGAGCCGGCGTGGTCCTTGCGTAGGATCGCCCAGCAGCGCCAGCAGCTGGAGGCCGGGCTGGCCCAGGCTCGCCGCGACCAGCTCAGGCGTGGTGCAAGGCTCGTCGAAGTCGAGCTGCTGCTTCAGCTCGATGCGGTTTTCGCCCGCGTCGACGTCGTAGATCAAGAGCGAGCAGAGGCTGGAACCATCGCTCAGGTGCCGCGGCATGAGCCACAGGGCTTCATCCAAACCGTCGTGGTCGAGATCGGCCGCTACGCTGGCCACGCTCAGTCGAACGCCGCGCTGATCGTCGGTGTAGGGCAACACGCCCTCGGGAGGGTCGCCGTCGAGCAGGCGCGGCGGCGCCTGCCCACCAGCGACCTGGGGGATCAACCACTGATTCCACTGCGACTGGTAGTCGTGCGTGCCCATGGCCACGACGTCGTGGGCGCCGTGGGCGGTGAAGGCGCCCACTATCAGCGCCAGCGCGCCCCAGTCTTGCAGGCTGCCGTCCGTGGCAAAGTTGACCAACGTGTACGGGGCGAACGGCAAGCGCTCGGCACCACCGCCGAAGATCGTGAACGTGCTGCGCGGCGCGCCGTCGACCGGCACGGTCGACGCCGTAAAAATGTCGTCGCTGCTGGCGTCGCGCATGCCGCCCAACTGCTGCACACCCGCGAGCTCCGCAACGCGAACAGGGTCGAGTGGAACGCGATCACGATTGCCATACGCCACGGCCAGCGAGTCGCTCGCAGCCGGTGGCCCGCCCTGCATGAACGCTACGTCGGTGATTTGATCGCCGTCGAAGTCGCCGGTACCGATCAGCTTGACCGGCCCCTGGCTGCTGATGTGGGTCGGAACCGGAAAGGGGCCTCCTGTGCCGCTCAGGAACGTGAGCCCGGGAGCGCCCTCGCTGGCCGCGATGACATCGGGCAGGCCGTTGCCGTTGAGATCGAGCACCGCCGCGGTCGTCCAGAGCTGCGCGCTGTTCTGGTAAGAGCTGAAGAAGGCCAAGCTCGAGTCCACGAGCGAGCGGCGCGAGCCGAATACGCCGTCCGGCATCACGTAGTCGGCCACTCCGTCACCCGTGATGTCGCCGGCGGCCAGCGGTAGTGGGCCATCGATCGACACGAGGCGCGGCGGCTCGCCCACCTGCTGCTTGATCACGGAAAGCGTCAACTTCGCCGCGTGCTCTTCGAGCCGTTGGCCGTCGCCATGAGCCACGTAGGTGTGACCATCGGCGCCGATCAGGATGTCGAGATGTCCGTCGCCGTCGACGTCGGCGCTGATCGGACCTGAGTCGATGTGCGAGCCTGCCGGTAAATGCACGACTTGGATCTCGGGCGAATCACGCCAGACCAGCTGACTGATGTCGGTAGCGCTGCCGCCGAGGGTGCAGGTGTCCAGCAGCTGAAAAAAATCGTCGTCCTGAAAGGCAAATGCCACCTCTACGCACGGGGACTCGGCGCCCCGGATGATGTCCGCTGCCAGCGGCAGGCCTGCCAGCGTCTGCAGCGGGCGAGACAGGTCTTGGAGCAGTGTCAGCCCGCCGTTGTTGGCTGAAGGGACGTAGATGCCGGTAACGTGAGCCAGCGTAGCGAACGCCAGTAGCGGCACGGCTCCGCCGACTTGGCTTTGGCTCACCGTCACGGCGCGGAGCTCGGAGCTCGAGACGGCGTAGGAGCTGAACGCAGCGGGAATCCACTCGCGGTCCTGGCGCCCCGGCAGCATGCCGACGCGCAGGTTGCTGAACACGATGTCGCTCAGCTGGTCGCCATTCAGGTCGCTGGCGATCGGGCGAGTCGCCGTGCGCGGAAAGGTGCGCGTCTCGACTAACTCGCTGTCGGCGTCGAAGTAGTGGAGTCGAAAGCGCCCTTGCTGCAGTTGGTCGGGAGGCTCGGTGCTGATGGTCTCGGCGCGACCGTCACCGTCGAAGTCGGCAGACGATAGCCAGGACGACACTTCGGACGAAAACTTGCGGGCAGGCAGTTGAAAGCCGTCGGTCGGAATTCGACAAACACCGTTTGCCGCACAACCCCAGCCCGTCGGGCAGGCGCCGCGCGTGCCGTTCGCGTTCACGCGACAATCGAAGTGGCACTCTTCGTCTGGCACCCCCTTGGGGCGGCAAACGGACCCCTCGAACCCGGGCGGGACGAAGGTGTCGCAATCTTCGTCCGCGTCGATCACGGCGTTGCCGCACTCGCCACTTTGAATGACCGGGAAGGTAGTGCAACCCACTAGAGTGATAAGGGCCGCGGACGCTGCAGCGAATGCGAGCGCTTTCAAAACGGATTCTCCAAGTCGGTCGGAATGCGCGCCGAAGCACTGGCGTGCGGCTTCGGCTTTTTGAGCTCGGGTACGCGCGCCGCGGCCGGCGGCGCAGAGCTGCTGGGCGCGCCGCCGAGCAGCTCTGCGGAAACGACCGGCGAAACCGCAGCTTCGCCGGACGCCGACGCCCCGGGCGCCGCAGCGCGAGGCACGGCAGCCACGCTAGGCGCGGGCTCGGCGCGAGGCGCCATCGAGCCGCGCAGGACCACGAAGCCGAGCAGCCCGCCGAGGGCGACCAAGCCGAACGCGAACGGCCACAGCGGGCGCGGCGCGGCTTCGCCCGAAACGGCACGCGGCGCGTCGGGCTCGGTCGCGCTGAGGTCGTCGCCGTCGAGTAACGTGTCGGACTCGCCCGGCGGCTGCTCGCTGGCAAGCGCGGGCTCGGGGCGGGGCAAGCGCAGCGGGGCATCGTTCAGCTCGGCGCCCGACTCGATCGCCGCTTGCCGCAGCGCAGCCAGTGCTTCGCCCGCGCTGGCCGGGCGCTGCCTCGGATCTTTGTCGAGCATGCGCAGTAGCGGCGCGTCGAGCAGCGGCGAGACCTCGGGGCACGTTTCCGAGGCGCGCGGCGCGGCCTGAATGATGTGCGCCATCAACACCGCCACCGTGGTGTCGCCGACGAACGGCAAACGCCCCGTGAGCAGCTCGTAGCAGAGCACGCCCAGCGCGTAGACGTCGGAGCGCTGGTCGACTTTTTCGCCGCGCGCTTGCTCGGGCGACATGTACAGCGGCGTGCCGATCGGCGTGCCGCTGACCGTGTGCACGGGTGAATCACCGAGCAGCTTGGCCATGCCGAAATCGAGCAGCTTGGGCACGGTGTCGCCGCTCGGGTCCCAGGCCAAGAAGATGTTTTGCGGCTTCAAATCGCGGTGCACGATGCCGGCGCCGTGTGCCAAGTCGAGAGCGCCGGCGATCGGCGTGAGCAGTTGCAGCGCGGTCGAGACGTCGACGCGCCCCTGCTGCTTGATCCAGCGATCGAGCGGCTGGCCTTCGAGCAGGTCCATCACGTAAAAGTGCCGACCGTCGTTCAGCTTGCCGAACGAGAACACGTCGATGATGTGTCGATTGCGAATCTGATTGACGGCCTGCGCCTCGGCGATGAAGCGCAGCACGGCGTCGGAATCTTTGTCGGCCACGCGATGCAGCACCTTCACGGCCGCGCGGCGCTTGAGCAGCGGATGCTCGGCTTCGTAGACCGCCCCGAAGCCGCCCTCGCCCAGCTTGCGCAAGAGCCGGTACTCGCCCGCCATGCGGCCGCTGCTCTCGCTCGAGCGCCGGGACGGAGTGGACGGAGTGCCGGACATCGTGATCGCGCGCGACGATACCATGCCGCTCGTCGACGACGACAAGTGGCAGGCCCCCCTGCCCGCGGCCTCGGCGTCAGCCAATTTAGCGCTCGAAGTGGACGTTGACGCGGATTCTGGTCGCGGCTGCATTGCCATCACGGTCGAGCCCGGGACTGAAGTGTTTGCTCTTCATGCATGTCGTGGCGGCAGCGCCAAAGCCTTGTCTGGTGGGTGATTCGGAAAGCAGCGAGACCTCCGAAACCGCGCCGCTCTTGCCGATCGTCACCATCACGGCCGCGGAGGCGACGTCGTCCGAAGCCGTGCTCGGGAAGTAGCCGCGGCAGGGATCGCTCTCGCCCAAGGCCGGTTTGCGGCTCAGGTCGCCAACCGGGGTGAGCCCGTCTCCAGCCAGCTTGGGCGCGGGGCCGCCCGTCCCGTGCGCGGCCGCAGGGCTCGCTTGGGCGCGCGCGACACCGACCTCGGCCTTGCCACCGATGGCGACGATGCCGGAGCCAAAGCCGAGCGCCCCCGGATCGTTCGTGAAGTCGACTGGCTCGTCGGCCTTCGGCGAGACGGCCGGATCGGCCTTGGCGGTCACGAGCGCCCCGACGTGCGCCGGCTCGGGCGCCGCGGCGGCGGCTTTGGCCGCCACGGGGCGCTCGACAAGGTGCGCCTCCGCCGGCGGCGGGAGCAGCGCCGGCGACGGCGCGGCCGGCGCGGGCGGCGCCAACTCGACCTCCAGCGGCAGCAGCGCGGGCGGCGGCGCGTGGTGCTGCCCGAGGGCCAGACCTGCCACGAGCACATGCGCGCCGAGGGCGACAGCCCAACCGAACAAGCTCGAGGCGCGGCGTGGCGGGCTGCTGTCGAACAGCTCGACGACGAGCGGGCTCACAGCGGCGGAAACGGCTTCGGAAGACATGCGGGCTCCTTCAGGGCGCGCTTGCGATTTTGTCCGCCGCGAACGCGACGCGCGTGATGCCGGCGTCGCGCACGGTGTCGAGCACGTGCATGACTTTGCCGTGTGTAGCGCTGGCCGACGCCGAGATCACGGTACGCAGCTCGGGGTTACTCTTGAGCGCCTGGGCGGCACGCTGCTCGAGCTCGGCATCGCTTTGAACTTTGCTGCCGTTGGCGAGCACGCCGCCCGCGGCGTCGACCGAGACATTGAACACGGTCTGGGTGGCACCCGCCGTCTTGGCTTTGGGCAAGTCGAGCGGAATGCCCTGGCCGGCGATCAGCTTGGCAGTGACCATGAAGATGATGAGCAGCACGAGCGTCACGTCGACGAGCGGAGTCACGTTGATGCCGGAGATTTCTTCGTCCGTGTTTTGGATACTGGCCATGGCTGGTTCCTCTCGTGGTTCGGCCTTCAGCCGACCGCCGATAAGCGCGGGCTCGCGTCACGACTTTCGGGACGCGGCTCGGCTTTGACGTACGAAAGCACGATGTGACGCAGCGCTTCGGCGTTACCGAGCACACGCTTGATGCGGCGCTGAAAGGCGTTGAAGGCGGCCACCGCAGGAATCGCGACGACCAGGCCGATTGCGGTGGCGACCAGCGCCTCGGCGATAGCGCCCATCACGTTGTTCATCGCGCCACCGCTGCCGTTGGCGGCTCCGGCGACTTGCAGCTGCTCGAAGGCTTGCACAATGCCGATCACCGTGCCCAGCAAGCCGACGAAGGGCGCGTTGGAGCCAAGCGTCCCCAAAAAGCCGAGGCGCCGCTCGAGCCGCATGCGTTGTACGGCGCTGGCGCCCGACATCGCTTCTTCGACCGCCGCCGCGCCGTGCTCGAGCCGCAGCAAGCCAGCCGAGACGATGGCGGCTTCGGCTGACACCGAGCCGGCGACCAACGCTTTGGCCGACGTCACGTCACCCCGGTCGAGCGAGCTGGCGAGCGCCGCGGCCAACCGCTGCAAATTTTCGCGCGCACGAAAGAAGAACAGCGAACGCTCGACCATGATGGCCACGCTGACGACGCTGAGCGCGAGCATCAGATACAGAATCGGCGACGCGCCGACCTCGAGCAAAATGACTTTGGTCCGTTCGACGATGTTCATGACAGGGTGACTCCTTGCCGGCCCCCTCAGCACGGGTCGTGCCAGCCGCGCGACGGCTGCAAATGGCCGCCAAACTGTGGGAATTCGCGCGACTGTCCGGGCTCTCGCGGCCACGGCGTGGACAGCTGTCCGGCTGCAGCGCTGACACGCGTCCGGACTACGGCGCGCTCGGCACGGACGAGCAGAGTCGCGCGAACGAGCGCTCTCTAAGTGCAGGAGGTGGCGTGACGATGCGCCGCTGTTGGCCCGCGGCTTGCTGAGCGGCCCCTTGAACCAGGCACACCATGCAACGATTCCGCTTCATCGCTCTCACCGCGCTTTCGTTGTTCGTCGCGAACGCAGCGCAAGCACAAGCTGCACCTGAACCGGCCGAGCCCGCGCTAGCGCCACCCAAGCTCGTCCAAGCCGCCGAGCCCGTCTACCCGCCTGCCCGGCTGCAGAGCGGCGAGAGCGCGGTCGTCGCTCTCGTCCTGACCCTCGACGACAGCGGTCA
>Ga0307516_10003408_pt1 | contig 20454 bp, 7 predicted proteins | sample 19_EM_MG_FD_203310 | JGI IMG/M metagenome (GOLD analysis project Ga0307516, IMG submission 203310) | Populus trichocarpa ectomycorrhiza microbial communities from riparian zone in the Pacific Northwest, United States - 19_EM | ecosystem: Host-associated > Plants > Roots > Unclassified | place...
GTTTAATATCCACTATTTCATATATAAATTATAATGCATTACCTATATTTAACATATGTATTTCACTAAGTAATTTATTTTTAAAACCATTTACACTTTATAAAGAAAGGTCAAAACCAAGAATAAGGGCTAAAATTAAAATCAAGAAAAGCAAAGAAGGAGGGCCAAAACCAAAATTAGAAAAAAAAGAAGAAAGGGTTCAAAATCGAGCCCAAGAGAAAAGAAGAGCTAAAACCAAGTCCAATAATGTTGGAAAACGAGTCCAAGCCGGAACCCATCATCCCTTTATTTTTCAAGTAATTCTCCTTTATGAGGTGACTCTTCACCATTATGGGCATGCCAAATGATATTTAGGCATGCTTACACTGCTATGATTATCCATCTAAATGCCCTATCTTGTAAGTTAATAGTACGACCACCTACCTAGCCATCTTGTTTCACAAGTTACTTATGTAGTAGTCCATAATAAATATAATTATTCCTCATGAGTAGGATATATAGTATGTCTGCAACCTTAATCCATTTTGTGAAATTCATGTGGTTCATTAATGTATTAAATACTAAAGGATCACCATGTACATAATATAAGAGATATTCGCACACAAAAAGAACATTATCCTACATTTCCTTTTTCTTCTTCAATACATTACATTCCTTTTACACTTTGCAAACTTAAGAATGGAAAGGCTTAGAATCATTCAAAGTTTTCTCCAACTTTATTAGCAGTGCTGTTTATGGAAACTCGACCAAAAACCATTCTAGTTTTTTTTTTTTCTAGTTTTTTTATAGGTGATAACCTAGAAGCTCTAGGATATTAAATAGTGATAAACATCCTCACTACAAGTACATCAATTTCTATAAATCTATAACAATTAACACAATAAATGAGGATGCTCACAAAGAATTTTTAGCCACACAGGAGCAACTCAAGGCCTTTTCCTTTCCTCTCTTTAACATTAGCTCCACCACTTACACCCTTTAGGTTGCGTTTGTTTTCCGCTAGCTTTTGCGTTAGCGGTGAAACAAACGCAGCAACATGTTTGGTAACAAAGGAAACTGCATTTTATGTTGCGAGATTCATTAAAAAAATGAGTTTGAAACACAGTTTTTGTGCAATAGTTTTTACCTGCTTTTTTAACTGAGTTTCGTAAAAATTTCTTAAACCCTATTTATTTTTGCGTTTCAAAAGCGTTGTTGAAAAAAATTAATTTTTTTTTATTTTTTTCTTTGCTTCAAATTAATATTTTTTTGGTGTTTTCAGATCATTTTGATGCGCTGATATAAAAAATAATTTTAAAAAAATAAAAAAACATTATTTTGATGCATTTCCACATAAAAAGCACTTTGAAAAGTAACCGCAACCACATTTCTAAACACAACTCCAAACATTTTATGCATGTTTTTTGCTACACATAAACTTCAACCACAATTTTTACCAAACACGTATCTAAATCAAACTAACTACAGCTAACCATAGTTTTTTTAAACTTATTTTTTTCAAACCACAACCACAAAAACTACCTAAAAAACAAACACACTCTTAATGCACACAAAAAACTTTAATTTGAGGAAGGAATAGGTCAGAATGATATGCAAAAAACCTAAAAAGATTGACATTGTCTCCATATCCCACGCAAAAGCCACTATTATCATCATGAAAAGCTTTCTCCAATTGGATGCTTTAAATATAACAAAGACAAGTCCAAGACAAGTCAATATACAATCATCCCTATTATTACTACATTTCATCAAAGAGTTCCTTTGAAAGCCTAGTTAGAAATAGGGCTTGAAATGAAGCTCGATCTATGATCATATGGACAATTGATATAGAGATATACAACCCTTACCATTTGAGGGCTTTCTTATTAACTAAATAAGTGTTAGACACTCGTTTTCTCAAGGATCTCATTACCATAAAAATAAGCCTAGACAACTATGATTGGTTCACATACTAAAGAGAACATGTGCAAAATATGTGTAGTAGCTTAAACTTGTCATATAAAAGAAAAATGTCATGAGAATAATCCTTTCGACCATGTTCCATGAGTTAGCCTAGACGTGATACCATAACTTAGATCATAAATCCATCCTTTACTTTGAGGGTCTTTGTGCAAAGATCAAAGCTTACTTTAACATGAGCATCCTACCAAAAAAAGGCTTCATTGGACTTTTCATAATCATGCAACAAGAGAATAAAGGTACCATGAAATATCTAAAAAGATTTAAAAAGAAATGTTCAAGGTGAAATGCATACTTGAGCCAATGGCTATATAGACCTTGATTAATAGGGATTATGACTCGTCTTTATAGGAAACATCGTATGCTTTCCAAGATACAACCCTTATAAAAGTTAAACAAGTAATGAAAAACCATATTAAAGTGTGGGCAAACAAGTATACCCACAACTTCAACAATATAAAGATGAGTGCAACTAGTCTCTAAGTAGTTCTTGATCACCCGATAAAGTCTTGATTGCTTTGCCTTCATTGAGTTCATGAGCACAACCACATCCAAGGTTTAGAGTCATACCTTTAATGCCCCAATGCACCCAAATACTATCATATTTGAGGTTGAAATTTATAACCTGAATACATACATCTCGACAAACACCTACCATCTTCAATACATGAGAGGGAAGAATCTCACGCACAATATTCAAATCACCTTAGGTTAAGGTCTGTGATTCATAGGAGTGACCACCTATATTATTAATAAACACAGTGCATCTTCTTCTTAAATAAAAACAATAGTTTTTTAGTGTATGATTGTCATGGAACTCTCTCTCCAAGATTAAGATTGATCCTTCTATCATTCTCCACATTAAATCTTAATGTCTTTAACTGAGATCCCCATTTCTCCTTGTGAAAACTTCATGTCTCTTTATAAGATTTCTATGTCTTCATGTGGTTCACCACTCTAAGCAAAAAGGCACTTAGCTTGAGAAGAAAACAACCTTCATTCAAGCTCAAGCTCAAGCTCCATACGGGGGCCTAAGAGTATAAGTTCATTTTGATTTGAGTAAAAGTATAAGTTTTCCCTCTCTAATATTCACGAGAACAAAAATGACCACTTTACTCCTAAAATTTCCAAGTACCAAGAAATTCTTTAATCTTTATATTTCTCCAAAAAAAAAAAAAAAAACTCCACAATTTTTCATATAATTTTTTATTTAAACACGACCATCCCTTTCGAGCATGAATAACTCGTTCAGGCACAATCTCCTATACTTATATACCCAAAGGACTTTGAATCTAAAAACCATTAACCTTTAAAATCATATCAGTATATATACAAAAAAGAAAATACTATTTAAGCCTTTAAAATCACATGATTTCAAAGACTGGGGGCTACTAAAAAAGAAGGCCAATAAGAGAGAAAAGGTAGGGTTAAAATTGAATCCAATAAGAGAGAATAAAGAGAGACAAAACTGAGCCTAAAGGAAAGCGAATGAGGGTCAAAACTAAACCTATAGAGAGAAGAGAAGAGAAGACGAGGGCCATAACCAAGCCTAAAACAAGAGAAGAAAGGGCTCATGCACTGTGTATAACAGTGCAAACTATTCAAAGTAAGATTTAAGATGACTGAGCCGAAAACGTTTTTAGGGTTGGTTGCCAAAAACTACATCAGCTGATGAACTGAAGACCCACTCCATGAAGTAGTGGAGGAACTCTCAACGAAAAATGAGATTTATTTTCAACAAGCACTGTGATTGACATGACCTTGAAGGATATTAATCATGGCTCCTGTAGTCTCCCAAGACCACCACACCTTGCTCTTATCTTTTTTTTACAGTTGAATGCGCAGAGGTGACACTGACTTTTGCTGGACTTTGTCGACTGACTGAGTCCCATTTCTTGACTATTTCTGTCACAGTGGTGGGTTGTTGGCAAAATATAATGGAAAAGTTACGTTAGTCCTCCTCTAAAAGATTTGTTGGCTTTAAACCCGTGTCTTGTCCTGTCCGCTCAATGATTATTGATGATGTAATTTCAATTCTACTTTATAAATTATCAAAAGAATTGATCTTTTATAATTGTTGTCTAAGACAAAAATCACTAGTCGATTACATGTGATCTGCTGGGGTTTTTTTTTTTTGTGCTGAAAATAATATTCATGTTACATAAACATGTTTTAAATAAAGAAAACAAGTATGCTAATTGAGTGATTCATCTAAACTAGATCATTTTATTTTAACTAGATGATTAAAAAAATAAATAATTATAATAAATAGATCAAATTAAAAAAAATAACTTGAGAATTTTTTTCATAAAAAAAAACAATAATATAGTTTAATTCTCGACTTATTAAATATAAAAAGACAAGGCAAAAAAAAAAGTTCAAGTTAATCCGGGATAGAATGATAAAATTGTAACTCGGAAATAAGAAGCGAACCAACTCGGGTTGATCGATTATTTTTTCTCTCCTTTTTTATTTTCCAGTGACCCTCTCTTCTTTTAAATTTTAAAGATAAAAAAGTAAAATAAATAAAATTTAAAACTAAAAAGAAACCCTCAAAATACAAGATGAAAAAAAAAGACAAAAACTTTAGAGATCTTGTAGCTTTTCACACCCAATAGCACCATAAAAATATAGGCTTTTTTCAGGTGTTTAATCTAGTACTTCTTGTTTAAACTTTTTTAATTGATAAAATCAAATTTTATTTTGTGATATCAAGTTTTAATTTGATGCGGAATAATTTTTTTCAATCTTGAATATACCATAACACACCAATCACAACAAATTATTATGCCTAAAAAAATCATATGAACATAATAAAATTTGATTTTAGACATAATAATTTAGTGACCAAAACCTAATAGTTGTTCAAAGGACTAAAAAAATGGATTGATTTAGGTAACACCAGGCAAATGCCATAGTGAAAGAAACAATAATAGACTATTTTGTTTTAGTAACAAAAATAGACTATTTTGTTTTAGTTTAATTTACTATTTATTTTACATGTACTTCATCGTCAGTTAAATATTTGTTTTGGTAAAAAAATAAATATGCAAACTTTTAAAATGTGTTTTTTACAACAAAAATCTTAATTATAAATAAAAAAGGTCTATACATGCATTTAATTAAATAAAACAAGAACCATTTGTACCAATAAATACAAAAAAAAAGTGTTAACGCGTCTATTTGACTCGCCAAGCTGTATGTCGAATAATTTTTGCTAACACAAATGAATTACTATGTAGGTGTTATTAATGTATTTTTTGACAACGAATAAAAAATATAATTGTGAATCATTAAGCTGATACTTATATATAATAAAATATAGTGAAGATTATATGCGTTAATAAAAACTTGTAAGACTTCAAGCTTATTTTTAACATATTATAAAAATAAGACAATATTTCAATTGCTACATTGACATACCATTTTGTATTTGTATAATAATTTTTCAAACAGAAAGTTTAACGAAAAAATAAAAAATAAAATAAAAAAAATAAAGATAAGAACAAAAAAATAGTATAAATATATCAAATATAGAGTGATAAATATTTCAAACGTAAAGAATATATTTTTTTCAAAAAAAGTGTGAAGATAAAATAAAATAAAAATAATTATAAATATGTTATGTGTAAAATGATAAAGATTTCAAGTATAATAAAAACAATTAAGAAAAACTTGTTTTTTAAAAAAATTAGAAATTACAAATTTGTCTCCAATATAGTAAAAAAAAAGTTGGAGAAAATCCAAATTGTGCCATTTCTACAGTAATTATTTTAATGTCTTTTACTGCATCACCATGCATTTAATACAGAGTTATATGCCTGTGATTTTGTACCTACCAGCAACCCACCCACCCACCCACCACTGTCTCCATTCTCCAACGTTCAAGGTTCAAACACAACAATAATGGAAGTGGCCAAACCCCATTACTTTCTTTGCTTACTTTCTGGCATTATTTTAAGAGCATAAATAGAAGACTGACCCCACAAGCTCGCTCCTTTAAGAAGGGGCTAACGGCATGATCAGCCTAAGCAAAATCCCTCAACTAGCTAGCCAGCAAAGATCTGTCCTCTTTGTCTCTTATCTCTCAAAAAATGGTTCAGGGAAGAGGCAGTGCGATGGTGGCGACAGTCGCGGTTATGCTGTGCATGCTGCTGCTCCATTTTGATATGGCTCACGCAGCAACCTACACTGTTGGAGGCCCTGGTGGCTGGACCTTCAATGTTTCTGGCTGGCCTAAAGGAAAGAGTTTTAAAGCTGGTGATATACTTGGTAAGTAGAAAAGCAACGACTAAATAAGAAGTTTTTTTTCTGTTTTTTGGAAAATGAAGCCAGAGAAATGAACTGGTAACCATATGTTCTTGTATATCTTGCAGTATTCAATTACAGCACTGCAGCCCACAATGTTGTTGCTGTGAACAAGGCTGGTTACAGTTCATGCACGAGCCCTAGAGGTGCCAAGGTTTACACATCAGGAAAGGATCAGATCAAGCTCGTGAAGGGACAAAATTTCTTCATCTGTAGCTTTGCTGGACACTGTCAGTCTGGAATGAAAATAGCTGTTAATGCTGCGTGAAATGGTGGTGTTGGGGGATGGATAATCAGAGATGAGTCATGAGATTCATGATCTTTTCCTTTTATGTCTTGATATATATATATATATATATATGCAACTCTATGTGCTAGCGTGTTGATCAGTGGCTAGCTACCCCTTGTACTAGTTAATTATTACTAACATATAAAAGGAATAAACAAGAAATAATGTTGCTTGCTTACCTTCTGTTGGTGCTTGAATGCTTTATTTTTATTGAGTTTATGATTTTTTTTTTAAATTAATGATATATATGTTATGTTCAAAACCATGATAAAGTTCTCCAGTAGCAAAACTCAATAAAAATAAAGCATTTGAGTTCAAGGCTCACTCATACTGATTGCCTCAAGAGAATTATAGCCAGAATCAAACTTTCAACCTGTGATATTCGTCCTCCCCTGCTCTGACCCTAGCTGCATTCCCATGGAAAGGTACTTCACTAGAATCTACTAGAGCTAAAGTCGCCTGACATGCAATCTGTTACATAAAATATTTATACTCAAGACTGACTAGATTTTGGTTCAATGATTATTTATCATTCGACATAAAAGTAAAAACAAAAATAAATAAATACATACATTAGCAAAACTGTAAACTATATAATATATTAAAATTGAATGAGTTTTTCACCTTCTTGAGACTTGCTAGCTAATTGACCCACTTTTAACCACAAGTCGGAAAAAAAGCAATTTTTAATCAATCAAATAATAAAAAATCAATCTAAAAAAATTAAAATTGTCGAGCCTCAATCTACTTTTAAAGATGATATTAAGGATCCAAAACATCTAAATGGATCTTATCTTATCAAACGAAACGTATTGATATCAAGATTGATTGACTATTTTGACCATCAATATGGAGAAACTACGACTCTTTTTTATTTACCATTTCTCAATGACTTTCTTATTTCTCTCAAACCTAAAGACTAAGATGTGAGCAACCAAAATAAAAAAAATATCAAACTATAAGGACCAAAAATGAATTTTGCTAGACTATATGCACAAAAAAGTTACAAAGTTTCCTCTCAAATATTTTTGAAAAAAACCTTCAATCTTTTCTCACTAAGCATGTAACAAGAAATATAAGATCAAGTTCGAGGATTGCCCATACCTAGTTCAAGTTGAAGAGCACATAATCTTTCTTCATTTAATGACTTTATAAAAATATCTGTAATTTATTTCTTCATGACCACAAACTCAAGAGTAATATCACTTTTTTAAACATGACCACTATTGCATATGTGTGGCGTCACGACGATCATTCTCTTGAATGAGGATTTTATTGTGATGGATGAAAAGAACAAGGAATTCTTGTCCTTTATCATTTTAAAAAAAAATATAGTCGCCACCTACTATGTTGGTCATTAGAAACCCTAAATGGTTTTAGAGTCTGGATAAAGGAATTAGTTGTGTATAGGGATGACGTATCACCCCTAGTACACCTTTTCTAAGGTAAACTACATTGTTTATTTATCTGAGTCATGTTTCTATACATTGATATGTCCAAGGTTTAAGAAAAATTCTCCTTACTAAGGAGGTCCTTATCTTATAAGATTAAAACCTAACCATTTTAAAGCACAAAAAATTAAAGGTATATTCTTGTCAATACATTTAGTTTAATACCATGAATATGCATTACTTTATAAAATTCATATCCTAAATATTAATTAAACAAATAGATTTTTATAGTGTTTTTGAAATTTTTATCAAATTCTAATAGATAATCACAAACATGTTATGATACATATATATTGATTTTTTTTTTAAATATGATAAAAATGCAATTTTTTTTTATGAATTATGGATGAAGATTTTAGAATTTGGCTATATGCGCGCGCGCGCGCGCACACACACATATATTATTTTTTTCAATAAATTTTGTTGTGAATTATACATGAAGATAATCACAAACATGTTTGGATACATATTTTTTTTTAGAATTTGTCCAATATATTTTTTGTATTTTTTTCTTGAAATTTTGAAGAAAAAAAGCAGGTATATTTAATACCGCGTCTTGACCTTACAATGTAATTTTACAATCCAAATATTAAATAAAATGGTTGGAAAACACGTGAGGGTCCCACAAACAATTTTAAAACGGATCTTAAATTTTCTTTAGAAATTTTAGAAAATATTTGATGTTTGTTTGGCAAAAGCATAAAAAATAAAAAAAATAAACATTGCTGGAAAATCGGTATGACATGTTTTCCAAACACACCATTAACTAAAAATCATAGGTTTAAAATTTTTTCTAAAGACCGTGTTTGACAAACACGCCTTAAAAACAAAATATAACATTTTTTTTCTTTGAGAATTTTAAGTCAACCAGACGCTGCATTAGCATAAATGGACCCAATTCAGCCACGTGGGTTAGACTTCTTGGCCTAAAGGCCCAAGCCAAAAAACATAACTAGAAATCAGAAAGGAAATAACAAAGATAAAAAAAAAAAGAAAATGTTTGAATTTACTCAAGAACTTGAAGAACACTCGAATCAACCCAGAAATGTGATTTTAGAAACAAACCATATTAGATCAAATTGAAAGCACATATATGTTTGAAAATAGCATTCAAGCAACCTTTTGGGGCTAGATCATCACAAAAATCAAACAAAAGTCATAATTACTTGATTTTATGCAAAATATGAACCAAACATCATAAACCATTAAATCAATGTTTTTAAGCCATGAAAACCTTAGATTAAAGGTCAAAAAGCATACACGTACATGTAAGAACCATCAATCAACTAAAATGACACAAAAATCAATGACCTAAGGCAAAGTTCATCTAAAAAATATCAACCCATAAATGTTAGCAAACCTAGAAACCTAGTAACAAGACCTAAACCTAGAAAACTATAATAAAACCCAGAAAAGCAAATTAAACCTAGCAAACAAAGCTTAAGCATGTTTAAAACAACATGTTAGAATAATCAAAACAATAAGAAAAAAAATCAATAGAAAAAATAGTAAGCAGAGTACATGTGACAACTAGTAAACATAACATTCTCTACGTATAAACATTGTTTTATTGATTAAAATCATTGTCTTAAAGCTTAAACAATATGCCTACAACTTTAGCAAACCCAACAATATAACTTAAAACAACCTAAACTACAACAACTTGAATACCTAAAACCCATTACCATATCTTCAAAAAAAATTAAATGATTAGTCTAATATCAAAGCATGTAAAACATCATTTTGTACTAACATTTAACACTTCAATGAACAAATCTAATCATTTAAACGAGTTTCAAACTAAACACACACACACACACACATACATACACTAAATCATGTCACAACTAATCATTTGAAAAAGATTAAATAAAGCACCAAATGCATCGAAACTAACAAAAAGCTGAAAAATAAATGCATAATGAACATCTAACACAAATATCTAGAAAAAGGAAGGGTTGTGCTCATTGAGCTCCACCCTCTTAGCACAGTTTAAGAAAGACCTTAACAATGTTGCCTTTTTTGCTTGGAATTTCTTGCTTCTTCCTTAAGTTTCTAGTCCTCTAGTATTTGTGCTTTGCCTTGTACCTCTTTTTTCCTCTTCTTCTTAATATTCCATTGACTTTATATTAAAAGACTTTTGGTGATTTAATCATCTAAGTTTTTCTCCTTCTTTTCTCTATGATTTTCTCTTTTTTTCTGTGATTTCCTTTTCTTTTATAGCCTCAAAAGGCAGGTGGTTATAAAATCATTTGTGGGTTTTGAAGGTGGTTTTGTAAAACTAGATCATAGGAGATTCTTTCCTATTTTTTTGCCTTTTATATGCTAGGAGACAATTCTTCTCTCTCATTCTTTTATTTTTCTACTCTCTATGTAAACCCTCGAATATAATAATCTCATCTTGATTTAGTAAAATAAAAAAAATGCAAAGGATGTGGAGAAATTATTAAATTGAACAAATTAATTTGGATTAAAAGAAAAGTTATTTAATGAGAGGGGTGAAATTGAAAACAATAATAAAGGAGTAAAGAGTTAGTAAAGAGAAAGAGAAGTAGTGGTTGGGTCAATGTGAAAATAGAAGTAAATATGGGGGGCAAGATGCAAATAAGAAAAGAACATAATTATAAATAACAAGAAATCTCTAGAAATCCCCAGAGTAATGGCTGACCAAAGAGAGGAAGAAAGAGGAGAAAAGAAAAATTAAGAGAAAACCTTGTAAATTCATCATTTTGAATCCAAAGGAAAGTAAGAGTAAGTGAACTGAGAGTGCTTCAAGTAAGATTTAGGAAGAAAACTTAGAAAAAATTTACTAGTGGGAAGGGAAGGGTTAGAAGAAGGAAGGAAAGAGAAGAGGAAAAGGGGTTGTTCTCAATCTCTTGACTCATTGTTTTGTAATAAAAGGTAACAAGCTCTCTTATTAAGTCACCTGAATTTGTTTGTGTTTTTCTTGAATAATTGAAATTTTAGAATACCTTAGTATAGGTTTAAGAAGTTTTTTAAATAATTATAGGTGGATGGAAATGATGGAAAAAAAATGTATGGGAAATGAATTTATACTTTTTGAATTTAGAAATCAAAACTGGACTGGTTGTCTTTCAACTTCTCTGCTAAGATTCGGACCCTAAGATGACAAAATCTGTGATACTTTTCTTCTTGAAAGTTGTAGACACATGTTGTAGTGTTCTAAAGAAAAAAACCACGCATAAAACCAAGCTCTATAGCTCTGGTTATACTTAAAATACTAAACAGTGTTTAGACAGTAACAATTCAATTTTTAGACAGTAACAATCCAATGTTTATTGATAAGCAATTTTGATTATCTTAGGGGCAAAACTGGGTTCTCCTTTCTACATAGAACTTATAGCCTCGTGTCTTAGCTTTCCAACGAGACTAATCTCGCTTGAAATGGAGTTCTATAACTCCATATATAAATAAAAATATGAAGTGAAGTCGGACAATAACAGTTCACTTTTTTAGATAGTAACAGTTGGAAAGTAACAGTCTAATGTTTGTTGATGAGCAATTTTGACTGTCTTGGAGGCAGAACTGGGTTCTCCTTTCTACATAGAACTTGTAGCCTTGTGTCTTAGCTTTCCAACAAGACCAATCTCGCTTGAAATGAAGTTCTATAACTCCAGATATAGTTAAAACTCTAAAGAGAGGTCGGATAATAACAATTCAATTTTTAGACAGTAACAGTTGGACAGTAACAATCCAATGTTCGTTGATGAATAATTTTGACTATCTTGGGGGCAGAACTGGGTTCTCCTTTCTACATAGAACTTGTAGCCTCATGTCTTAGCTTTCTAACGAGATCAATCTCGCTTCAAATGGAGTTCTATAACTCCAGATATAGTTAAAAATCTAAGGAGAGGTCGGACATTAATAGTTCAATTTCTAGACGGTAACAGTTGGACAATCCGTTATGTTGAGCCACCTAAAACTTTTAAATTGGTAACTTTTGTTTGGAATTGTTTTTTATTACAAAATGTTGAATTATGAAGGTAGTATGTATATGTATGTATGTATGGCCAAGACTTGAAATTTAAATTAGTGTAACTATTGGTACATTGTGAAATTGTGGAAAATAGACGGGAGCAGGGGATGACTAACAGAGCATAGTTTTCAGGTAGGTGTCTGACACTTAGATTTCTAATTTAAAGTCTTGTGTAATTCTTTAACTTAGTTCCTAATAAGATGTAGTTCAAATTTTATGTTTATATATAGTGTATGAATGATGAATGGACCAGTGTCCTGGTTTGGAACTGGTGCCCTGTGAATGGGCTGATGAATGGACTAGTGTCCTGGTTTGGAACTGGTACCATGCAAAAGGGCGATTAATAGAATTAGTTATTATTGGACAAAATTGGTGCGCTGGCAGGTGGGAAACTATAGAAATTATGATGAATGAATTAAAAAACAAATTGATAGTGTGGTGAAAAATATACTAGATCATCTTAATTAATTTAATTATGTTTATGCAAACTACTATGCAGGTTCATCTCAGCAACGTAACCCTTAGTTGATGCTTGGGTGTTCTCTCTATATAGTCACTTAAGTTATTAGAAAGTTGAAAGTTAGAATCTTTATTATACTAACGTATGAATGCAATTACGATGGTTAATTAATGGTTACCTCTTAAATCCTAGGATTCTTTTTATTTTTATAACTTGATAATTGCGTGAATTTTATCTTAAAAGTTTACAGTTTGAGACTTGAAATGTTTGGATTGTGTATGAACAATGAATACAGGATGGGTACAAAGGATTTGTCAATAACTTGGGACCACCCGGTATAGGGGAAACCCTGCTAAAATTTTGGTAGAAATTTCAATAAACTGTGTATGAGTTCAAAAAAAAAATTACTATGTTTCTTTTTTTATGGTTGATGTATTGGTCCCGATACGAGGGATGTTACACTCTAGATGTCTAACAAACTCTTAGAGCTTCTAGAAAAAGTTGAGAACTTCATAACTGAAGCTTGGCTGAAAATGGCTCATTCAGGATGCACTTTCCATTAGCTTTATCTGTAGCTTTCCCATCATTAATCCAAAGTTGTGTGTAACATTGCCAAATTTAGTTGAATAAGATAAGACTGCCTTGGGACAAGAAGTTAAGGGCTTCCATATGGCAAGTAGGGGTATAAACGCCGAACAAAGATGGCATAACCTTATAAAAGGGAAACTCCTATGTTGAATGGTGGTGGTTGGAGACCCTAATATGGTCGAAGATGCCGCATTTATTTACCTGAATATGACAATTCGATTAGCCTTCTTGGCTGAGAAATATAATAAAACAGGGATAGACGACGTGTCACTCAATCTATCCATTAAAACAAGTGATTAGGCCTTTACCAAATGACTCGATTTTGATCTGACCGGATCAATCTAAAAATATTGATTCAATCATGGGTCGAACCAAAAACCAAGGTTCAACCCAAAACATCAAAATAGAGATTTAAGCCAAAATAAAATCAAAACTAAAAGAAACATGAAAATCATAAAATTTTCCTACAAAAACAGATCAAATACTAAGAAAAATAAAGAACAATGAAGACCATAAAATCTAACCCAGCAATATAAATATTAAACCAAACCAAATTTCAAGCAATAAAAGGCAAGGTTTTGTTTGCAATCAAGCATAGATCAAGAATCAAGGGTCTATTTTCTTCGATTATCATTAAATCAACACAATTTTGTCGAAAAATGGTTTTAGTCTGAACCAATCCATAAGGTTAAAACACTTAAAAATGTGTTATTGATGCAAGAACATCTTAGATTATTGATTAATGATGATGTACGAATATGCAGAGACTAAAATAAAATTACAAAGAAACCTAAAGCTAGTACTCAAGACAATCTTCTTCAGATGAATATGAAGAATAAGAACCTAGGCTGCCCATAAAACATGGATTATTGCCAAACCTAGAAATTAACCTTTTAGGTCTCTAAATTTATATTTTTTGGTCCATATAAACCACATTATTAATTAAAAAAACATGTTTGAATTAGAAACAACGACAAATAACATCAAATAATTAAAAAAAAATGCTTAAGATTTCAATTTTCAAAGTTGCAGCCCCATTGATAGTTAACAAAACATTAAACTTCAAACAACCTTTTTTTACCCTCTCAAACGCATAGGTGTACTCAACTTTAGTTGTAGAATCCACTTTGGTTTCTTATTTGGAACTCTTCCAACTTAGTACCATTATTAAGAGTAAAATATAACCAGATTAGATTTTTTATTTTCAATATTTGATTGAAAACTAGCATCCAAATAACCATGAACTACTAGTTCATCTTCTAGTGACTTTTACCTAGATGAAATTGATATCTACTTGTTAAGTTCAAAGCATAAGATACATCTGGTCTAGTACATAACATCACAAATATTATGGATCTTATATCTATAGTATATAGAATCATTTTCATCTTATCTCTCTTAATTTGTATTTTAGAAAACATATCCTTGGTGAGACGTATTATATGTGAAATAGGTAAGTATTATTTTTTGAATTCTTTTATGTTAAATTGTTTTAGCATTTTATCTATGTACATTGATTAAGACCATTCAAGCAACCTTTTAGATCTATCTCTATAGATTTTTATTCCTAGTATATAGATTGCTTCTCTTATATCCTCCATGGAGAAATTCTTGGACAACCAGATCTTTACCGACTAGAGAAATAAAATATCATTTCTTATTAAAGATATGTCATCTAGATACAATATTAAGAAACAACTATATTCCCACTAACCTTTTTATAAACACAATGCTTATAAATATTTTTAATAAAATCAAATTATTTGATTATCTCATCAAAATAGATATTCCAACTCTGTGAAGCTTGTTTAAGTCTATAAATAGATTTTTATAGCTTGCATACTTTATTGAAAAATTATTTAAATTCAAAACTTTTAGGTTGTGTCACATGCATATCTTCTTGAAGATTCTCATTTAGGAATACAGTTTTGACATCCATTTGTCAAATCTCATAATCATGGTATGTATATATAACAAGCAAAACCCTTATAGATTTTAACATAGTTACCGGTAAGAAGGTTTCATCAAAGTCAACCTATAAGTCTTTATCTATAACCTTTAGTAACTAGTCTAGCTTTGTATGTTTGTACATTGATATCCATGTTAGTCTTTCTCTTAAAGACCCAACTAAATCCAATGAGTTTTATCTCTTCAGGTGGATCAATTAAAGTTCATACTTGGTTAGTGTACATAGAGTCCATTTCAGAATTCATAGACCCAAGCCATTTCTTAGAATCAATATAAGATATTGGTTCAATGCAATTGATAGGCTCATCAAGTATGAACAACTCGTCATTTTCAGCTTTCATAAGAAGTCCATGTATCATTAGTGCATGACATGTCCTACAAGATCTACAAGGTCTTATGTTTTTTGAACTTCAGGCTGAAAATCCAATGTTATAACCTTAGAATCGGGTTGTATTTGGATGTTAGATTATGGTTTTTAAACTTCTTTAAGTTTTATTTTCCTCTCATTGCTCTTTTAAGGAACAATTTTTTTCTTTAGAAAGGTAACATGTTTCGAAACAAACACTTTTTTCTCAACAGGATGATATAAATAATATTCAATAGTTTCTTTTAGATATCTCATAAACTTATATTTATCTAACTTAGCTACTAACTTTTTAGATACAATACACTTTATATAAATGTCACATCTCAAATCATTAAGTTTGATAAGATTGAATTCATATCTCATATGAAATCTTATCAATATATTTTAATAAAGCTCTTTTTAGAAAGTAAGAAGTAGTTTTTAGGGTATAGCCCCCTAAAAAAGGTGAAAGGTTTGTATAACTCATCATGAACTACACTATATCCAATATGGTGTAATTTCTCTTTTAAAAAACTCCATTATATTGTGGTGTTCCAGGAGGTGTCTGTTATGAGAGAATCTCATTCTCTTTTAGATAATCTTAAAAATCTTTATTAAATTATTCACCACTTCGATCCATTCAAAGTATCTTAATATCCTTTTTAATTTGTATTTCAATTTCATTTCTGAAATCTTTCAATATTTCAAATGATTAAGACTTTCATTAAATACATATGACCATATCCAATATGGTCATTAATGATGAAACATTTATATCTATCTATGACATGAATCATTATTGGTTCACATATATCTGTATATATTAGACCTAAAAATTCATTAGATGTTTTACTCTTTCAATAAAGGGTGTTTTTGTCATCTCACTCAATAACCAAACTTTACAAGTTTCATATGATTCATAATCAAAAGGATTAAATATCATTTTTTATATAACATAGTGATTCTTGTTTCGTTGATATGATCTAGTCTACAATGTCATAAATAGTATGGATATTTATTATCTAATTTGTTCATCTTGCTACTTATATTAAACATAGACATTTCAAGATTAGGTATATGCAAACCATATGTATATCTACTAGATCCATAATAAACATCATTATTATAGAATGAGAAACATTTGCTCTTAATAATAAATTTAAATCCATTCATAAATGGATATGATGTTTCTAGAAAGTGCTAAAACAAAATAACATTTATCAAGTTCTAGTATCAGCCCACTTGACAAAATTAATACAACATTTTCTTCATTACCAACTTGTATGTTCACTTTACCTCTATTTAATCATAAACTCATATGAAGTAGAAGCTTCAATAAGCCTTTTATCATTCACGATTGCAAGAATATTGGTTTTCGCTAGATGCTCCAAGTAGGCTTTTATGTTTAGACTGCAAGACCAAGTCAACGCTTAACTTATGGTCCATGACAAAGCCTAATTGATTTGATTTCTAAAATAGTCAATCATCCTCAACACATGGGTGTTCAATAAGGAGCCCTATGTCATCTTACAATGGAACAATTCTTTATAGGTTTTATACCTCATAGTTCTACTAGCTACATCAAACAACTCTTTGAAATGCATAATTATTATATGAGCATCCATTTTTCCATGTTATGTTTGAAATTCCAGTGACATGGTGGCTAACATCACACATGTAGCCTTCTCATTGTCATCAATATGAAGTTGATAACCAATCATAACTTTGTTATTAATGTCCTCATCAAGAACAAGAGGAATCGAGTTTTCAAGAACATATAACCTTCTTTCTTATTTGAGAACAATTTTTACATTTTGGTACCAGCCCAAGAAATTTGGTTCAGTTAGTTTATTAACATCAAATAAGTTATGTAGGGGTATATTTATTTTTACTCATGATAATATATCAATCTATTCATGTAAAGATAATGAGTATTAGTTTTATGCATAAATACTTAAAACTAAATTTAGATAAGATAATTTAGTCTCTCATTATTTTTTCTTCAAATTAATATCCCTCAATATTAATTCGAGAAATCTCACTTAGATCTTCTAATGGGTTAGAATCCTATTTAATTTATATGACCTTAAGTAACTCAACAAATCAAAATAGATTAAATTAGATAGATAACATAACTTATCAATCACATCTTTATATGATTTTTAGATTAGTTAAATGACAACTCTTTGTCTAAATATATCATATATATTTCACTTAACTATTGCATATAATCTTATATGATCATAAGTAACTCATCTAAATCATATAAGTTCGTTAAGTAGGATTCGATTTTATAGCATTAAACATATTTGATTGATAACCTTGAGTAGCTTAACAAGTTATTCATGAATAAAATTCTAGTTTTATGCATATAAAATTTAAAGACAACAAATCATGTTCTCAACATGTACTTAATATATAAACGAGTGATTTATTGTTTTAATTAAATCTCATTGCATAGCATTAGTGATATATGATACATAACAAATATATATAAACATACACCCTTAGCATGTCATTCTAATTGGCTTCATGTGCAATTTTAAAATATATTTTTAACAATTAGAAATATTAAATCAAATCCAATTTCATAATTTTCCAAACATAATAAATTTATTTAATACAAATTTTCTTTGAAAAATAACTTTCAAAATTTAATAAGAAAATTAATCATATTAAAATTCTTATTATGATACTAAACTATTTTAGGATTAATTAAATAAAAGTTTCGAACTTAAAAACTCTCTTTATTTAAAAAAAAATCATTTTTCTAAACATTTTAATTAAATTCTAATCCTATTAAGATATTACAAAAAAAAATGAATTAAAATTTTTAATTCAATACTAATCCTATTATGTAAATTGATTTCATAATTACTTTAATTTATGTTTCAATTTTAAAATATAAAATCATTTTTTTATATAAGGAGAGGCATAATTATAATTATATCCCAAAATACCTATTGTAATAAAATATAAGTGAGAGGGTCAGAATTGTAATTTTACTGTAAAACTAAAATTGTAATAAGGTATAAGACATAGGGGAAGAATTGTAATTCTACTCCACGTCTCTTTCCTTTTACTGTACTTGGAAGTGAGCTCTCATTGCCCACTATTGGCAACACCATCGACAGTGGCACCCAAGGCTGCCACTGCGTCGCTTGCAGCACGAGGTAATAGCCTCACGCTACATCTACCACCAGCACAAGGCAGCAACCAACATATTTGACGCAATAGCGCCCTAGGTGCTACACCTGGTGAGGCAATGATGTTGCCACCTTTTTTATTATTTCTTGGTAATTCCAGCCAAAAATAGCATATTCCAGCTACATTCAAATAATTTTGCCAAATCTAGCGGGAACTGTAGCCAATCACTTTAAAAATAAAATCATACGAGAAAAATAAAATTTAGAAAAACTTAATTTTGCACATAAAATTAATTTAAAATTGACGCCAATAACAATTCAAACATACAATTAACAACTGTAATTGTCTAATGATAGCTTTAATATCATTGTTGGGTTTTCTGAAACACATATATGCAACAAAAATGATTGATTTAAAAATTTTCATGAGTCTCAAGATCTTATTAGACAGATTTAGAGTTGTTAAAAGTTTATACGAAGATTATCTGAAGATCAAATGTTCTTTTTAGTTTTAAATAATTGTTTCAAGGTTGGGTTGTTGCAAATCATAAGTCGTTCAAGTGTCTAACCTCTTATGGTAATTTACACGAATCACAAGTGAGAAATCTCCTAAATAATTTTAGAATAGAGAGATTTATATGCCTTTGAGTGTTATCTTTTTTTTGTATGTGCTTTTCAAGTGTTTTGTATTTCACTGCGTACAACCTAGAAAATAAGAAGCATATCATTCTATTTATAGAAAAACCTAAAAACCCTATAAATGACAAAATATCAATTTTTTCCTGAATAATATCACATGTATTATTTCAGGATAATTTTAGAAGTTACTCAATCAAGTCTTTACTTGATTTTTCTAAGTCTATAATTGTAATTCCTTATATTAATTACATTTTAGTCCATAATTTCTAAAACTTATTCACAATCAAGTCACATTTGAGTAATTATCCTATTTTAATTTCTGACCAATGATTCTTATGTGTGTGATCCATTAGGTTTCCTAATAAGTTGGCTCAAATATAAATCTAAAATTTTAAAGGTAGAAAAAGGTTAGGCGACTGGGCCTTGGTGGGCTATTACGTCGGGCTCTTTAAATGAAAAGGTCAAGCACGCGGGGTTGCAAGGCTAACTAGAAATAAAACAAATCATATTGAAGTCTTGCTTTCTACCACAGGATAGGTGGTAAAACAAATTAGGGCTAATTCTTGGACCTAACAAATATTTTTTCAACCCATTTTCTCTTGAATACACCTAATAAACACTCTTTGTAGGGCTAACTCTTTTTTTAAACCTAACAAATACTTTTTTTGACAAGATAAAGGGAAAAAAACCTAAATAGAACTCTTCATCGTCAAATGAAACACGTTGATACCAATAATAGATAGTTTTATCACTGCAATTTGGCCAACCATTAACTTTCTCTCTCCTTCACTATTTTTTAGTGATTTTCTCTCTCATCTCTCAAACCTATGAACTGAAAAATAAAAAAAATAAAACTTTAGACCACAAAAAAATTTAAAAAAACTAAAGGTATAAAAAAAACACAATCCTAAATGAAAAAAATAAAAAAAACATGATTCAAACATTGAAAAGAATCCCTCTATTTTAGACATAATGTCAAATTCGATCTCTTCATTTATTTTGCCAAATTGAAAAAAAAATTCAAAATATCTTATCGATACCTTAAAAACCCCATAGCGAGTTAATACAAACTATTACAAATATCCAAATTCAAAATAACATAGCATGAAATGATAAAATTGAAAAGGAAAGTATAGTGAATGAAAGAGAAAAATCCCAAAAAGATTTTTTTTTTTTAAAAAAGAAAAGACATCAAACAATGTCTGGTGAGGGAGTCCATAATGATTTTTCCATGTCTATTAACTTTTTTGTTAATTTCTAAGATCCTATTTTTGATAGCTATTATGGTTAAAAACTTAATCCT
>Ga0307516_10003409_pt1 | contig 20453 bp, 33 predicted proteins | sample 19_EM_MG_FD_203310 | JGI IMG/M metagenome (GOLD analysis project Ga0307516, IMG submission 203310) | Populus trichocarpa ectomycorrhiza microbial communities from riparian zone in the Pacific Northwest, United States - 19_EM | ecosystem: Host-associated > Plants > Roots > Unclassified | place...
CGGAATCAGAAAACCCGTGCAGCCTGACCTCCTGGACTAGTCTACCCCAGACTAGGAAAGGTAAGAACTCGACACCGTGTCCGGAGCGAATGCATTCATCGGAGACCTTGTTGAATCGGATGAATCTGGTGGTCGCCGAGAGGTTAATACGTACCAAGCAGACCGCCACTACATGTCCTGGTGCATAGTAGTCTGGAATATCGGCGGTTTTTCCCGAACCCGCGCTGGCAGGGGAATGTAAACGCCTCGTGCTCCTACTGGGCGGCTGAGACCCCCGGCGGGCTTATGTGGGCGGCTGTACAGCCTGGTTGCCACACAGAGGAGTCTCCCCTGTTTCCCGCTCTGTTTCTTTGGAGAAACAACTGTGGCGAGTGCCGGCGGGCGTGCAGCAACGTTCGGTAATGGATAACAGTCGGGATAACGATGACGGTTGCGGTTGGTTACGTTTGTGATCCCTGGCGACCAGCAAAAGGTGGACTCCGCCCCTCCCAACTGGAGAGGCCCGGTCTTCGATCGGCCGGAGAAAGCCACTTCGAGCGAGAGCACGTGAACTCCACGACGCAACCTTGTCGTTCGCCACCATGTCGTCCCACCAGAACCCCTCCATACTATTTCACCCGAGCCTTGCCAAGCCGTCGCATCCAAGCTCTGTTACGCTGGCCTCTCTCTCAGAATACACCAACGTTCAAGAACAACGCATCGGGTCGGTTTTGAAAAACGGGTTCCAGCCTCTCGAACAGTACGAACCAATGGTCGCGCTCTGGCACAGTGTCTGGGGCAAGCAAGAGCTTTGTTTAGATGTAACGGAGAAAATTGAGAGAGACCCCCTCCCTGACAGGGTCGACAACTCTCTCATCGATGGCATCGTGCCCGACGAGTTCGACATGATGATCTTGCCGGAGGCTGTTGAAGAATGCTGGAAGATTAGGTGCCGGAACATCTTCATCCGGCCCAATGAGTACGAGGAAGCCGAGAAAGCTGCCTTGGTTGCCTCTCAACAGCCACAGTGTCATCGGTTCCTGGTCACTGGTCAACCAGGCATAGGTTTGTTCGCTCTCCACTTTCCCATTATGTAATCTTAGAGTTTCTGTCAGGAAAATCCGCCTTTCTTCTTCGTCTCCTCTTGCGGCGTCTCATCCTCAAGCTCCCTACTGCACTGCAAATCAGACCCAACAGTGCTGTGCTTTTCCACGAAGGAGGTGTGGTGGAGTTTAACCACCTCACACATGACCCCTTGTACAGTACCTTGGGTGGTATGGATAGGGAAGGTAGCCCTCCGGACAGGATTTGGGCTCTAGTGGATTCCCGCCACGAGTCGCTAGAATCCGCCGATATCTTCCGTGATGGCCCCTTCTTCGTCGTCGAAGCAGCATCTCCTCATCCTGTACACCAGAGGTGGGCCAATAGAACTCCAGTCAAGTACTTCTACATGAAACCATGGTCCTTTGCAGAGGTGCTACAGGCGTAGGTCAACCTATTCCTGGGAATTCAATACACTTACATTTCTACAGCCGCACGCTCCAGCGACTCCCACTACGGAAAGAGAAGGATCTGTGGAGGTTCTACTCCAACTATGGCCCATCTCCCAGGAGTTTGTTCCTATTTGCCCACAACACGACCCACTACGAGTACTGTCTCAACATGGAAATTGGCAACCTATCGCCCGACTCTCTAATCGAACTACTCCAGGATCCCAACGCCGCTATCGAGGACATCCATTTTGTGATCACCACAGGACCGTTGCCAGGGGATCGCTCCAAGCCCTATAGGACCTTCACCTCGCCAGGTGTCATCGGAGAATACTGCAAATCACTCTTCGAGGATGAGGTTGATGTTCTGAGGAGGCACTATGACGCATTGTGCGGCCACCCAACCACATTCAATGCTGCCGGGATGGTCTTTGAACACTGTGTTCATCAGTTCCTTCGGAAGAAGAAGACTATCACTCTCTTTCCTATCCTCGGTCGCATCCTAACAAAAGGCGAAAACTCCGGCGATGGCATCATCTACGACAATTACACGACCACGAAAAACGCGAAGGGTCAGAAGCAGGTCAAATTGCCCGAGTTGGAGGAATTCATCATCATCGACGAATCCGAAACGGGTGTCAAGTATGGTACTTACTATCGCCCCAAACGAAGAAACTTCCCCTCGATCAACTCGTGGGTTCTCATTCGGCGAGGTCACTTGAAGGGCCCTGTCTTCATTATGTTCCAAATCACAATCAATGCAACCGAACATGATGTAAAACAGGAGGGTTTGGATCTCATGGATCGGTTGGACATTCCCCAAAATGCTTCGAGGTGGTTGGTCGTACTCACTCCCAGGGGGGTGAACCCAAAGATTGGGCCCGTGATGGCGAACTATCTGAAGAAGAAGATACCGGCGAATGTTTCCCTCAATCCCAAAGTGCGCTTTCGTGTCTTCCATTACCCGATCGATATCTTCGCCGCAAGTCCGGATCCGGCCCCGCAGGATCCACGGAGTGGGGGGCAGGCCATGGTGAACGCCCAATGAAGTTTCCTGACCAGAAATGGACCCCCGAGTTGTCTGTCTCGGTCTTCTACCACAACCCCCACATCCCTCACGCCTCCCAACCATGCTCCCTTTCTGTCCGTTGGAGGATATTCCCCTACCCTCCTCTCCTACTTTTTAACTCAGTTTTATGTATCGTCGCGCAGATAATCTCACCTGAGGAGAATAAATTGTTGGTTGGCTTCTGAGACATTCACCATGGCTGACCTCGGTTCAAATATGGTAATACCCCAGCGGGTGTCGGATCGGCGCTCCCATCGTCACTCTCTCCGCTCGACACGCATTTTGACAGACCGCTCGCACTCGCCGTTGCGAACTCCTTGGCCGGTCGGTGTCGGTGCCCTCCACTCTCGGTCCTGCCATCACTGCGTGCCATCCCGTTCTCAATCCATGAACCACACACCCATCTCGGACCCGTTCTGACGGAGGTCGCTATCGCGCTGGACGGGCCAGTTCATTAAGTTACCATTGACATTGTGCTATTGGATGTAGGTAGTGTACGGGTATAAAAAATTATCATGCAGTGGCGTTGTGGGTCTTCCTTGAAGATGGCCCTTTGTTATGGAGGGATTGCGTTCTCGGTCGGGAAGGATGATCTGCCTTGACCATACCCAATAAATCGGCGAGGTAAGGTGAAAGAAACGGCGTAGGCGATGCGGGAGATTCGGGTTCGTCGAGGTCGTTCTCGTGTGGTGGATTTGGGACCCACACGAGAGTGTGCAGTTTCTTCCAGGTCTTGCACAGAAGACCAGTTACGACAAACTGCTCGAATATCTAGAACCGATCATCACTTGTAAGGAACAAATAGTGAAGGTACCTGAAGGAGTCACTCACGTTTCGGCTGACATCCGACAAGTATATGTACTTGACCGAGGGGGTATTTGCCGCGATGCAGAAAAACTTGGTCACATCCAGGTAGGTATCCGCCCTTCCAACGCCCCACATAAACCGTAGTGACCACAACTGTGGTCCCAGTTGGTAGATCTTCTCGATCGCTCGAACCTCTTCTCTCAAACTCTGGTCACCGCCAGTGTACTCCAAGTGTCGTAAAGATATGGGATTAAACCGTGGGTGTAATAAGAAGGGTGCCGTTGTGGATAGTGTTTGAATGGTATGCAAGACTTCTTCGCCACGGGGGTGGCTTATCGTCCGGGTCTCTAGAGATCGTGCGAGATATGTGAATCCGAGCAGGTCTCGTTGGGTGGAGAGAAAACGAAGGAGAGAATCGAAGAGAGGAGATTCACATGCGAAGTATTCAAGCCGAAACTGAGCCCTCTCCGCGAGCATCGCGTAAAACCATGGGGTGATTCGAATATCGAGGAGTTCCAGGTGATGAAGTCCCTCTATCATGCCCAGCACTTCCGCAACGTGAAGTTCTTGGTGAGGGCACAGCCCATCGAAGGCGAGAGATAGAGAGGTGATGAGAGAAAGATCGCGGACTGGAACCTCTGAGAACTAAAGTGTGTGACATGCTGAGGGGTCGTTGGGATCTGCGGGCGGGGGCCCCGCCTTCGCGGGTGGGCTTGCGCAATATCCGTTAACCCGCGATGCCATCAGGAATCCCAACGCAAAACGGCGCATGGAAAGCAAACACGGATCAGTGAGCGATGGAGGGAGGCGACCGGTGACAACAAGTGCACCCACCTTATTTTCGTCGGACCGTGGAACCACTAGCACGGTCTCGTAGTAACTGGGTCATCCCAAGACGAACAAACCCCACGACGGAAGGGGTAAGGAGAGAGCGGCCACGGGAGGATGGCAATGTGATCGTCTCTCTCGATCTACCCCAACCGCTCTGAGAACACTCGAAACAGATCCTCTGAATGCACCCCGGTCTGGAGGGCCGGGTTGCAGAAGCACTCGTAGGGCCTGACAGGGCCGTGCGACCATGCCCTACTGCGGACCAAGCACTAGGGAACTTAGTATTACCAGCTAAATGCGAAACCGTGTGAGGGTCGGTTGCGAGTCCTGCGGAATCATCCCCAGTCGCTTGGAGTCATCCTTGATGGCCGCAGGCTTCACACCCCGTCTCCGCGGGTGGTATGGACACCTGCGAAATCATCCGAAACCGCACTCCTCACTGGGCTACGGTTTCTAGACGACACTCGTGACTCGCTTTCGCCTTTAACCACTGGCCACTCCAGCCGTGGAGCGCGCCGGGAGCTTAGGGTGTCAGAAGGAGAAACAAATCCGAAGGATAAAGTGAACAAAGTGGAGCCGCGCGCCAGCCAACGAGGGCAGCTCCTCCCTGAGGGTTTCCGCTCTCAATTACCCAAAGGACTGACAAATATTCAGTACAACGTTATCATCCCTTCAACGAAACGATACTTCGTTCGATGATCCCCACGACCGGAGGGAGGGGGTCTTGTTGTTTGTTCGATCAACTTTTGGCACAACGTCCTAATTTTCTTGCAGATTTGAAATTGTTTTTACCCACGGCCCATCCTTAGTTTAGTTCCCGGTTCACTGTGTGGGGGCCCGGCTCGCGTTCCTTCGAGATGTAGGATAGGCCAATTCATACATTTATTGCGAAATTGTGGAACACAGTATGATGCGCAGCGCAAAAATCTTCATTTCTATCAACGGGTCCTCGCCGACATCCGCCTCACTTCCGCCGTCCAACCCCTTGATTGAGTCAACCCCCAAGTTATTCGGAGTCTCTTGCAAAGGGGTTTGGCTGAAGTTTTCTGACGGTTTGGCCTAATGCCAAGGGTATTGCAATAGAGCGCATATTTGAGGCCAGGCATTCCCGCGTCGGAGGGGAGAGGCGCTTTCTTGATGGTGAACAACAGCGTGACCATTGATCGATTGATCCTTCAGCGACATCGCCTGTGTACAGATTTTCCAAGTACTTTCCCAGCTGGAATTGTGTGCACCCATCGGGAACAGGAACTGGGGTTCATGGTGAATTTTGTGAATGGCTGCAATAACCAAATGGGCACCGCCCAGCCCCATGCCGTCAGGGGGGAAGCGGTTGGTCCCGAACGAGAGGCCACCAAGCCAGGATGGAAAGTAGAGCACAGACTCCCCAATCGCCTGCGACAAAACCGCCGTGAAGCGATACCACCCGTGCGAGAACGGTGTGATGTAGATTTGACGGATCTTCGTTATCCATAACAAGAGGGCAGGGAGCGATGTGGAAGAAATTGACATGAGCCAAGTCCTCAATCACCTTGAGGGTATTGACCGAATGTCGTCGAGGCGGCTGGACGAGGCGCAACATGATGCTCAGCAATGCCTCAATGAGCTGGAGGATGCAGGGTTTTTTTGGAATGGCTCGCCGTTCTGCACCCGCTACAGGTGGAGGGTTGGAATTAGTGTCGGAGAATGACATTGTCCTGGAGGACAAGTGAAGAGACACCTATTGCAAAAGGAAAGCTGCATGGAAACTCCAGGCCAGGGGGCCGGACGTTTTCTGCCGCGGGTTGCTGTGATCCACCTCGGTCGTGGGCATTGCCGCTTGTCGGCCCTACGGCTTATTCGATATTCATCAACCGTCGTCAACTGTGATGGTAATCCGAAGGCTGCGTGACGCGACGTGACGCGTGATCTCAACCGCGATAATGACTACCGCGTCCTACCGACCACAGATCGACCTCGCCGCCATCCTCGCAGCTCAGAACCCCCATATAGACTTGAGGTTAGATGAATATGAACGCTCTACGCGCTCGTTCATGAACTTGGTCGCGAACTACTCGAAGAAGACGACAACCTCGGTCGTGGAGAAGACAGAAGCCTACAATGCCGAGAAAGCGCGCCTTGGGGAGAAGATCCAGACCACAAAGGCTGAGATCAACCGGTGTAAGGAGACAGAGATTGAGCTTGTGGAAGGTGGGTTCCCCACGGGCGGGTTCTTGTTTACTGGATTTCTGAATTCCGATTTCCACAGTGTTGGGACAGGAGCAGGAGGAACGAAAGGAGATGGAGTCCGCGGTAAACGCGCTAAAACGGCGGCTTGCTTCCATCAAGGAGAAGTGTGCATCTGTGGATGCGGAAATTGAGCAGTATAGGTCCATGGTTGCCACGCTGGAGCGAGGTAAGTGACTGCTATACACGCGCCATGACCCATCGGTTTACGAGGTTACTAGAGAAGGAACGCGAGGAGAACCTCCTACGCAGTCGCGGTCAAGAAGTGCATTATAAACTGCGAGCATGCGAGGATATGTTACACGGCGTCATCGAGGGCATTGCAGACGATCAAATCCTCGTTCGCTTCACTCACATCGATCCGTCAGACTTGGACCGTGAGTTCAGCTTCGTCATCGATGTCTCCAATAAAACATACAAAGGTGAGAATCGCCCAGGGTAGTCCCCGTACAGCAGCTGACGGATCCCCAGTTCCGACGAGCACCCCGTTCTTACCAACTCTCCCCATCTTGGTCGATGAGCTCAACCGGACAAGAGACCTCTATAACTTTATCAAACAGGTCTGGGGAGCCTTTTATGAACTTGCGAAGCAACGATGACAAGCGGAATCCTTTGCTTGCCTTATGTATGATTAGTTGTGGACAGTGTCATGCGGAATCGTAAATCGGTGTAATCACAAATCTCTCCAGGAAACTAAATATCTCCGGGACACTAGCTCCTGTGTGTCGTCAAGCACCATCATGGCCTACGAGAGGATGAGAGATAGCGAGGAGGGTAACTACACAGGAACGTACCCGATTCTTGGGTCCATTCGTCATGTTTCTTGATGTCAGCATTTGTGACGGTGGGTCGAACACTGGCCAGGCTCTTAATGAAGTCGGCCATCCTCAAAGGCGGTTCGTGAAGCTCGTCACCCTCAACCTCAGCCCACGTCCTCTCAATGGCGGCGGGGTCACCAGGTGAACAGGGCGTCCATTTCACCTTCCCATCTGAACGGACCTCCTTGAAGTGAGTGGCAGACATGACTTTGCGGACGGGTTGCATGAGGGCATCCCGGACGATAATCGCGATATCAGAACCAGAGTACCTTCAAAAAATGAGACGACGGAAGAAAAGGAGCCGAAATGGTGTACCCTTCTGTCTGCTCAGCCAACTCTTTATAGTCCTTCAGTGTCAACTCGCAGGGGGTATTGCCAACGTGGAGTTCGAACATTCGTTTCCGAGCGTCAACGCCAGGGAGTGGGATATAGATACGTTTCTCGAACCTAAGGGTAGGGAGCTCAGTGCGCGCAGGCGGAAGCGAGCTCATCCCCTACCTTCGTTTAATGGCATTATCCAGAACCCACGGAATGTTCGTGGCTCCAAGGACAAGCACACCGGTGTCGTCGTGACCAACACCGTTCATCTGAACCAAAAACTCCGTCTTTATGCGTCTCGAACCCTCAGACTCGCCCTCTCCACGAGTTCCGGCGAGGGAATCTACTTCGTCGATGAAGATGATGGCTGGTTTACTTTCTCTCGCCATCTCGAATAGTTGTCGCACAAGTCTAGGATAAGGATGTCACCGGTTCCAATCGGCGAAATTGATAAACTGAAATGCCCACCGTTCTGAATCACCCTGCCACTTGCTAACCAAATCCGAAGAACTTACGCTGAAGAAGGTGCCCTTTGCTTCGGTCGCGACGGCTTTGGCGAGATAAGACTTTCCGGTCCCTGGTGGGCCGTATAGCAAGATACCCCTCCACGGTGTTCGCTTGCCGGTGAACAGGTGGGGGAATTTGATAGGAAGAATGACGGCCTCCTTCAGTGATTCCTTGGCGACTTCCAAACCAGCAACATCGTCCCACTTGACGTCAGGTTTGTCCACGATGATCGCGTTGGCCAAACCGGCACGAAGCTTCTTGACCTCTGGGTCGTGGTCATCGTCGTCATCCTTCCTACAAAGGATGACAGAATGAACGGGGGGGTACTGGAGACACAGACCGAGCGGCTTACTTCTTTCCCGCTGCGCCGGAGCCACCATTAACCACCCCGTTAGCTCCCACCGCACTCTTCTTTGACTTCTCGCCCGTCGTTAGGTGCTGCTTCAAGGTTTCAGCTCTCGTTAGATACTCGTTGATCTTTGACCGAATCAACTGCTTGGATTTGTCGTTCTTCTCATCTGGGTGATCGGCATGGTGGCGGGAGTTTGGGATGAAGGTGGAGTATCGCACACGGGGAGTCAAAGTTGATAAGTCATCAGCGTTTCGGATCGGGCCCGGGAGTGGTGAATGAGAGAACGTTACATTTGAGGGCGAGCATGAAGTAGTCCAGCGAGTTCTGGTATTGCCGGTATGCTTCCGCATAGTTCTGCTTGACATCCTCGTCGATGGCCCGCTGCACGATTTCGATAGCGCGCTATCCGAAGCCGGTGGGACCCAGCAGTCAGTTGTAGCCGCGAACAGGGTCGTGGTGTGCACGTACATCCAAGTTGTTAGACATCGGGCCAGAGCGTAGTTGAGAAGAGGCGCTCGACTGGCGGATCGACTCCCGCAGCTAAGCTAACTTCCGGCAGATCTCTCACGCCCAGCGCAAGAGGGACACCACGGATATTTATTCAGGCGCATTATGTATCTGTACAAATAGAGTGCACACGTATCACCGATGCGAGACGCTGGATTGAACCTCGGGATAGAATAGGCTGCCGAACCGCGAATGCAAACATGAGGGACAAAGTCCCACTACACCTACACACGCAAAACAGGGAGAAGGAAATAGAGTAAGGAGCTCAAGGATGCGCTGGTGAGAGGTAAGAAGTGAAACGAGAAACATAAGCAGAATCAGCGCAACACCATAAGAAAACGCAAAACGCTAGCCAGAATGAGAGCCAACGATGGATCTAACGTTGACATGAACATGGTTGGGCTTCTCCATGAGATGACAAACTTCGATCCCTTCTATCCACGGGTGCGCCATGATTTGTTCTGTGGTCCACCTTAGCTTGGGGTTGGGCTCCAGCATAGCACGAATCAAGGGCCGACATTGTTTGGGTGAGAGGTTGGCGATTGTGGGTGGAGTGGCCGCAGTGGCCGCGTTGGAAGAGTTGCAGGCGTTGGCGTAGTTGGCGTACAAGGTGTCAGTCATCTGTGCAACCCTCCACGGCATCTCTTGGAAGTGGAGACAGTAATAGACGATGGCGCAAGCCCAGATGTCGACCAAACGCGCGTCGTAGGCTGTTTGGCACAACCAACGCATCAAAAGAATGCCCTTATAAAAAGGCGACACCCTGCTTACGTTTTCCCGAGAACTGCTCAGGAGCTATGTATGGCTCACTCCCACACAGGCCGGTGGACATATGGACCGTGCTCTCCCAAGGCAATCTGTACACGGTGGAAGCCCCGTAGTCTCCGATCTAGGGAGGTGGGTTAACGAAGGTTGTGGATGAGTACCCGAGATGAGCTACCTTGAGATGACCCTTGAGGTCGAAGAAGAGGTTCTCCGGCTTGATGTCGCGATGGGCAACCCCTTGGCTATGCAGATAGGTTACCCCCGTCAAGATTTGCTTGAAGCAACATTCGACTTCGCTCGGTGACATGCGGCCTCTTTTGATCGCGGCATATAAGTCGCCCCCAGGGCAAAACTCCATCACCTCGCACCACCGTTGACTCTCGTCCTGGACCAGGTCGACCGTCTCGACGATATTCATGTGGTGGAGTGTCGATGAGATACAGAACTCTGCGGTAAGTTTCTTGATATATTCTTTCTCTGTTTCATTTTTCCTTCGTTTGCGGAACTCCTGTGAGATGTGTCAGAAGGGCTACTCTCGCCTGCCGGGGAGATGACAGGAGTTACTGACCTTGACAGCATAGATCTTCTCCTCACTTCGATCCCACTTGTGTACCAAACGAACGACGGAAGTAGCGCCCTTGCCGATTGCGGCGTTCTCGCAGACACCGTACTTCTTCAGCAGGCTAGCGGTGCTATCCGCCACAGACCTCCCTCCGTCCGACTCAGACTTCTTGCTGCTCCCAGTTGAGCGCACTGAGGATCGTCTACCCAGTTTCGGGGCGGTGCCGAGCAACTCTTTGAGAGTGAACTTTTGGGCGGTGTCGGAGTGGACCGAGGACGGGCGGTTGCTACGAGGCGTGGATGGTGGCTCGGCAGCGGCGGGCTGTGGGGTGATGGCGGCGGGTTTCTTCGGGGACAGCAAACCGCTCAACTTCCCTACGTTGAAACTGGCAGCCCTGCTGTTACGCCTGCTAGGAGCCTTACTGGAGGGTGGACTCCAGCTGTCGGGCTCGGTGGACGACAGCGATGTGGTCGAAGGGGAACTGTGGAGGCCGGGAACATCTTTACAGAAAGTACCGGCCACGATCTGGGGCTCTTTGGGATGGGATGAGGCCTCCCGGGCAGGGAGGGGGACCTTCGAGCGCCCGTTGTGATGCTTCTTGGTACCGTTGGTGGTGGGGGCGGGGGATTGTGAATTCATGTGAGATCCGTTGGGTGGACGGGACTTGTTGAGGGAAGATTGCGGGGGTTTGTCTGAACCGTCAGGACCCTCGCCCTCGGCCTGGGAAGTTTCTGTTTCGGTCGAATCTGGCTGCGTCATGGCCAAGTGATAGATGTACGAGCAGCAAACGGGGTGAAATCTTCGAAGGGGTGGACCACAAAAGCGATTGGATGTCACTTATGTGGATTAGAGGATCATGACGCTTCCTGCACAAAAGGGTGGGTGAGATTGAGCAGGAACAGAGGCAAAAGAAAGGGGAGAGCAGGAAGAGCAGGACGAGGGGATGATGTGCCCTGGTTAAATTCGGTCTGGTTGATGACTAAGCACCCCCATCTGTCATCTTGGGGATTTTATTTTATTTTATTTATTTTGCTTCGCCGGAGCCCTCCGCCCGACCCCCGAGTCATCGGCATCGTCCGGCCAGCTGTATAGCACCTTTCAAACCCAGCCACCTCCCTCCTTGCAATACCCAAAGATTGCCTGCCCGCCGCTGAATCCCTGCAAGTCATGGTCAACCTCCGTTCCCAAAAGCGGCTCGCCGCCTCCGTCTCCAACGTTGGCCAGCGCAAAATCTGGCTCGACCCCAACGAACAAGCAGAAATCGGCAACGCAAACTCACGTTCTCACGTCAAGAAACTCATCAAGGATGGACGAATCATTATCAAGCCCACCGTCATCCACTCAAGGGCTCGTACTCGCGATCTCCTCACCGCCAAGAGGAAGGGGAGGCATACAGGTGTGGGTAAGAGGAAGGGTACCGCTGAGGCTAGGATGCCTACAAAGGTTCAGTGGATGAGGAGGCAACGAGTTCTTCGCCGTCTGTTGAGGAAATACCGCGAAGGCGGAAAGATCGACAAGCACTTGTGCGCATACTTTCGCGTTTCTCTATTTTGTTCGGTTGCCTGACCGCAACATGAAAGGTACCACTCCCTATACCAAAAGTCCAAGGGCAACGTCTTCAAAAACAAGCGTGTATTGATGGAGTACATCCACAAGGCCAAGGCCGAAAAGTCGCGTACGAAGGTGCTCAGCGACCAGATGGAGGCTCGCCGTACGAAGAACAAGGTACCGTACTCTTCAACTCTTCGCGATCGGAAGGCTGATTGACCCATCCCTTTTAGGCTGCTCGGGAACGCCGTGCCCAGAGGATCGCCGAGAAGAGGCAAGCGTTCCTGGTGGTGGAAGAAGCACCCGCAAAGGAGTAAATACTCCTCATACGACTCGCTTTCCCTTGTCTTCATTACTGTTGTACGCTATGCATCGCATACTCCCCGCCAACCCCACCACACATTCTATCAGCCGCCCTGGTTCCTGGATTTCAATTTGGTTGAATGAATTCCTCAAGTCCGCAGAAGCCCGCGTTACGGTATCTTCAGGATATGAACCCAAGCCGTCCAGAACTTTAGGCTTATCGTCGCTTCTCCCTCGTTATCTCGCGCTGGGCCACCCTTACGTTGGGTATCTCATCACGAGCACATTCGCGCTAGTAAACTGAGAGCGTTGGATCGTTCGGTCCTACGCCGGGTTTTGGGGCACAATGCGTGCGAAGGGTCATCAACATTCCGGGTGCGATTCGCCTCGAGGCGACGGTTTATCACACAATCCCACCTTCTCCTTTGCTGTTGGATTGAGCATTGGGGGCAATTTTGTGTAAGCCGGTGCCGGCGAACTTCAGCCACCCGGGCGTCGAGGCTCGACAAACACTGAATACTCTGGTCAAACACCAAACAAAGGCCAGGGCGTCCCGATGCGGTCCTCCCCACCTGGATTGGTGGGCACTTTTAGCGTCCTCATGCTGTTGATCATCGATCACCTGCCATCAGTGAACTTGCAAGGCATTCGTCCCCTCCAACTTACCTCTCCACTTGTTTATCTCCGGCTACTTGAAAGAAAACGAGGTTTTTCATAGTGATCATCGTGCGGTGGTAAGTATGGCCGAGGTATGGCCGTTGCGACCCGTTGCAAAGAGTTTGGATGTGAGCAACCCGAACCGAAAAATATTACTTCTGGGGCAACAATTATGACAGTTGGCGAAACGACACGCTCAAATGTTTTCGACCTACACAGGGCTAAGGTGAGGTTGTCCGAAGAGCGAGCGGCAATAGCGGTTGAGCCTCATAAGTACGTCCAGTGGAGTGATCCCTCCAGCGCTGTCATAACCACCTCATAACAACACGTGCGGTAATATCAAACACGCTTTCTTGACCCCACGTTCCTTTGCGACCTGTTCAACCATTTCTCGGGTAACCACAATCGTGTCTGTGGCGTCTGCCTCACGACCGTTCTTTCCGCGCATCCTCAGGAGACCGCATTCATTCATAGCGAACGCTGCGTCTTCGGCCCTGAGATTCGTTGCACGGGACAGATCAGCCAACGTGCATTTCACCATGACGTGGGTCGTTGCGCTCCCGTCCAGGTTCTGGCTTGTCACGAAGGACCTCAGCGTCGTAAACAGAGGATCTACGGTGAAGTTTCCGGTTTGAGAATGGGAACGAGGTGGAAAGTAAAGCGAAGCGAGACTGACCATCCATAACAGAATCAGGCGCCGTCGGCAAATCGAGGTCAATGCCAATTTCTCCATCCCATCCTTTGACACTCTTTCTCCGTTTTCTCTTCGGACCGTGAGAGACCGATTGGAATTCCAGGAGCGGGCCCGGGGGTTCTTTGGTACTCGCGCTGATCCTGGCTACGTCGAATGCATTGGTCTCTGTTCGGGCCAAATTGGGAGGCAAAACAGAGAGAAGGCGCCTGAACAACTCTATGTCAATCTTGGGGTAACGCCACGGACATGCAAATGTAGCTCGCCTCAAAAAGCGGATTATCGTCGCAACCCAATACGCCAGATAGCTCCGGAGCCCCAAGTCGGACAGCGGCCGTTCCGGCGTTCCGACCTTCCCGGCGCGTCTGCAGAGCTCGTAACCTGGCGAAGTCGAAGCTCGTTGAGCAGGGGAAGACGCAGAAGCGAAAAGCAAGGTGTGAAGATCTGAAACGTACTAAATTCGATCATCAACATCCCATATCCCTTCCTCTGGTAAGGAGGTAAGACCACGATGCACGCTAGGTTATAATCGTCGTATGAGAACTTTTCCTGCGGGGAGGAGGGATCCGATTCAATCACGATCATTTATCGCCTCGCTGCGATCGTCAAACGGCGAATATCCCGCACCTTTGAAAAAAATCCCAGGACGTGGTCACGTTGAGAATCTGCATCGGTCAAGAGGTAGAAGAGGACTGTGTGGATTCAGATGACCAATTCGAGGGCTTGAGAGGATCTGTACCTACAGTTATCCGTATCGAAAAAGAGCGTCTTGATGTCGATGAAAAACTTTCCAAAGAGTGAAAGGTTCTGGCAATATAACTGGACGTTCCTTAGTTACATCGTTCAAGATCAGAACGACGGCGAGTACCTTATCCTTCGCACCGTCGACTTCCCAAATCGTATGGGCACCTCGTTGGTAAACCTTCTTTCCAGGAGGGTGTCTGCGACCGCACTTCTTCTACGCGTGGCAGCAATAATATCACAATTCAATCTGAAAAGAGTCTAGCGGAGGAGCACCATGCACGTACAATATGAACCTCCCATAGGGTTCCATCCGTCATGTACTTGAAGCATCGATCGCACACCCAAAGCACGGACTGCTCGAGTCTCGAGTGATTCCTGTTCAAGCCACCGGCGAGGAGGTCGGAGGTCCGTCCGTGGGCCCGCATGGAGGACCGCGCGACCCCAACCACCTTTTGACTCGGTCCGGCAGGTGTGGATGAATCACGAGGTGCAGAAGATGAAGCGGCGTCATTAGTCTCCGAGTCTGTCACCGGGTACGGCGAAAAGTACCTGAATACAGTATCGAATGAAAAATTCCAGATGAACGGATTGAACACAGAGAGCAGAACGTAAGTCCACACGCACCAAGTCTTAATCTGCCACTGTCCAAAGACGACCTTGTCGAAGTTTCTCTTCGAAAACAGCTTTCGATGCTGTTGGATGTCGTACTCCTCCTCGGTCAACTCTCGCGGTTGGGCCGGCTGCACCCCAGCTCCATTGGAGGTCCCCTCCGTAGGGGTGTCTGGTTGGGTCTTTGCTGCGTTGGAGACGCGTCGTGCGGATGAAGAGGGTTGGGCGGCGTCAGGGCCGCGCTTCCGTTTGCGCGTTTGTATCCCGTTGGTGGTAGACGATGAGGGACCCATAGCGGTGGTTCTTGCCTCGTGCTCGGTAGCAGGTCGGATGAGTTGCTCCGATACCCATTCGTCCAGCCGTTTGTCGGTGTTTAGATAGTGCACATAAGCGTGGCCGGACTCATCGTTCTCAACCACATGGGCAAATTCTGGCAACCCCCGAGGTCCATTAGGCCAAGTGGTCCTTCAAATAAGCTGGGATACATACGGTCCAGGCCGTTCCTCTTGACGACGAAGATGGGCGGTCGCGTTTCGGTGAATGTAGCAGAAGCGGTCATGCCTGTCAAAAGACAACCTTGTGCGGCCGTGCGCCAGCCGAGACAACTGTGAGATACTAGTACAATGTAAGGGTGGACAACGACAAGAAGTAGTAGTGGGTCGTATCCCAGAGTTTAAGCTACAGTTAAAACCGGTTTCGTTTCCTCTGCATTGGTCGCGCTGACGAGTCCGGTGCCCTAGGAGAGGTGTAAGAGCACGGCCCAGGGAGCCCATACCCATGATCAGCACTCACTTTCTGTTCTTTCCTTTTCCTTCCATCGGGTCATCAATATCCATCGCATCCCTATCCTTGTCCGCGCGTGGGCCCGTGGGAGGTGAAAACGACATTTTGGTTGCATCGCGTTTACCCAACTTCGCTTCCCGTTGCTTGTCCAAAATATTCTTCAGTGTCGTATTGAGTTCCTTGTCGTAGGCCGCTTGCTTGGTGTTCTTTATCTCTGTCTGAGATGACAAATGCACGAGATTGGCGTCGAGGGTAGATAGGACCGATGTGGTTGTGTTCGCCCTGTGCTAGAGTTAAAATATCGTGGTTTGTCGCTCGGGAAGGTGGGCTCACCACGCCTGAAGGGCGGCCAAAACGTTCTCGACCTTTCCAGGGGGCAGGTCTCGTCCCATCGTGTACTCCACTTCGAGTTGTTGCTCCTTTTGGTCGAGTTTACCTCGGATGACGTCCAAGTAGATGGCATCGATGATCAAATCCTCCAGATCTCGTATCGTTGGCATTTGTAAGGAACTGAGGAGTGTCTCGTAAGGGAGAATCTGTGCGGATGTCCTCTCTCAGTGGCTGCGAGTGTCGGGCGATGATCATACTTACTCTCCGCTCCATCGCAAGGGAGACGAGGGTCAAGTGTTTAAGCTTCGTGATATGGGCGTTATTCAACGGGGGGAAGGTTTCCTTCTCTCCTGCATGGATGATTTGTATGTGAAATACTGCGATGGGAGGGGCTCGACCCACTGAGATAATCTTCGTATGTCCCATACGCGAAGAGTTGTAGGAGGCGGTAATGACCACCATACTGGTCGCTTCGCGATAACTGTGTACGGCGCGCCGTTAGAGAACCCTAACTAAAAGGCAGCACACAAACCTCCTGTATGCTCGGGACGTCCAGCAATTCTCCAAATACAAATACACCCGGTGAGCCAGTGGCATCGAGAATCAGTTTTGCGGCTGCTGCTCCTTTGGCAGACTTGGACATGAGCAGAAACGGTTCGACCTTTGCAAAAAACCCAGCGCCGAGATCCATCTTTTTGTCGTGTCGGGATGTAGGAGGAACGTGAGGGTTGTGGCTGATCAAGAGGGGCAAGCATTAGGCGCCCATGGATGAAGTGACTTGTTCTGCTAAATTTATGTACATGTCTTCCTACACAAACACACCCCTCGTCAGGTTATCTCTCCACCCACTGCCCTTCCCATCAGATATATTGCTGTCGTCGACTTTCCTCTGTACCACAACGCTGGGGACTACAGAATAACTCTCAAGCTTTCCACTTTCCACCAACCACGAGATCGCCTGGTCAATCGCCCTGGAGTACGCAAAAGGAGGATGCCGAAGGTATACCGCCAGCCGTCGTGCCCCTCTTCTTGATAGTACGTACGCGTGTGTACACTTCGGTGAGGTCGATGGGTGAAGTGTTGTGACAGAGACCGTGATGGTTGAAATCGACGAGCGATATGAGGCTATGGAGGGCCTATCGGACTCTTCGGACCAACAATGACCTGCCCGACCATCAGCATGACACCATGAGTGGGTTGTACTCTAGAATCGGCACCTAGAAACACGATGTCCCATGCGCTGGGCAAGGAGTCCCAAACCCCAAGCAAACGCTGTCGAATGTCCAACTCCATGTCGACGTCATCTTCGAGTACGAGAGCCACATCGTCTGGGCCATTCGCTATCGAGCGTATTACTAGCCAGTGAGAGTGCCAGCAAGCGAGTCGTCCTTTTGTTAGTAATTGGTGAGATGGTGTCTGAGGAGAATAGGGCTCCAGGGTATAATCGCCGTATGCGCATGTGAGAGGTTCGTGGGAGGGAAGATCGGGGAGGTCTAAACCGTCAGAGACCCAGAGATCAGATCCTTTCATGTCAAGAGGGTCCCCTGATTCGACGAGTGCATCGACGTCCTGCGGCCATTCAAAAGCAGTTGAGAGCGAAAGGTCGGGCTCGTGAAGACCCTGCAGAGCACGAAGTGCTGCAACGTGGCCCATGATTCTCTGCACCGTATCTCCGTCGCCTTCTGTCCCGTTGACATATGTGAACTCCAGTCCGATAGTGTATCGGAGTTGTTCCATGTCCATCCGTCGGTGGGTATCCTTTGGTAGACTTATCACGTAGATGCGAGAAGCGATGTTGAGGGTAGCCATCAGGTTTTGCCCGGAGGACGAGCGCGATCCTGGTGTTATCGGAACTGGGACCGAGGTAAACGCGTGTTCGAATCTCCAAGTTGTGGGCGATAGAAGCAGAACAGAAACGATAGCAGCCACGAGTAAGGTCCCGATATATATCGCCCTTGAAGAGACCGGCATGGTGCCAAGAGCAAAAGACGCGTTCGAAATCGCGGTTAGGGAGGATGGCAGGAGGGCGGAGGACCACGTGACCGCTTGTTGAACTTGTGCTTGAACTTCTTCCCTCCGCCTTTCTTTTCTTTCTTTTCCGTGTTACCCGCTCACCTTCCAACATATAGCGTCAAGTTTTGGTTAATGGGGTTTTGTAGGTATTGCGGAGATATTGTTTCTGGGCCAAAGTGCAAGTGCGGAGGGACTGCAGTCGGTAAGCACTTCTTCCAGCCGGAGTGATGGATCGCCCAGCGGGCTGATTTGTTGTTTCCCTGGTTCAGCACCAACTGTGAAATGGAACGGGCAGGGATCTGTTTCCAGTGTCACCGACAGATGGTCCCAGACATACGTTTCCAACCCCAGCAGTCGGGAAAGATCACCCACTCGACGGCCTCTTTCTACCACATTCCCTCCTGCACCCGCTCAAGCTCAAGATACGAACAATCCTACCCCGACCCCACTGACAAGATCCACGACCACAAGACGATTCCCACGACCGCAGTCGACCGTGAGCACCGTCAACCTCAGTTCACGTGTCTCGACACACATCGAGAAGTCTACAACGTCTCGTCCATCCTCCCCTCTCAAGAACCAGTATTCCCTCGAGGATGCCTCCGATATAATCGCTTCCCCCAATGGGTCTGTACTCGCTAAAGTTTACGGCTCGATCCTGCAACCCAAGGAAACCCTCACCTCATTCGCATGTTCTTCCTGTGTCACCCCATTCGAACCCGATGCAACCATATACCCAGACCCATTGGCTGCACCTGGTTCAGAACCCCGCTTTCTTTGTCGCCCATGTTTTACTGCCAATGGTGGATCCAAGGGCGATTGCGTAGCCTGTTCCAAACCTGTTCTCGTCCTAAAGAGCGAGGGCGGCTACATCGAAAATTCTGGGCGCCTCTGGCACAAACGGTGTTTTCTATGTGAGGGTTGTCAGAAGGACATTAGTGGCCAACCGATGGTCGACCTTTTGGGAAAGCCCTCTTGCGCGGATTGCTTTGACACTTGCCTAAAGCGGGACAGCCCCAGGCGTCATGAAAGCCCACGCGTGGATCGCGAGGAGAAGAAGGCGAACCTCGGCGGAATCAGGCCCGGGAACAGGAGTCGTCAGGGATCGCCAGCACTGGAGGAGCTGGAACAGAAACTTGGAATCTTGACTCGGAGTCGAGAAAGTAGTCCCATGCTTGAGACTCCGACAAAACCTTCGAACACCCGACCACCCCCCTCTCCTCAATCTTCCCCCACGCACACGCCTTCGAAGAGCCCTCACAGCGCCCGCTTCGTGTCACCCATGCGGGACAGTAGCCCCCTCGTTGACCGAGTCCGGGCGAGAACAATTTCAGACCTGACTTCACCCCATCAGCCCACATTGTTTGGGGATGGAAGCCCCACAACGCGCAGGACTTACGAATTCAAGACGCCCGAGCGTCCGACGAATCGCGAGCCGGCTAAATCGAGCCCTGGTGTATTTTCTACTCCCTCCACTTCGTCACCAAAGCCAGATATGACACCTGAAGAAGCCATCAACGAGATGAAACAGCGATTCCTAAGCTCTACCCGCTCCTCCCCTTCTCCAACAACTTCCCCAAAACATCCCTCCCCGTTGCCACACACCCCACCATCACGCATCCCAGTTATCTGTCAGGATACCACACTGTCGAATACCACGTCCCGGGAGGTTAATCGGGATAGGATTGTTTCACCACCAGCAAGCATGCTCGTTGATTCCAAATTCCTTTCATTTCCCGATCCCTCCAGTTCTTCAACCGCCCCTTTGCGTACCATGTCCTCTGTTAGCCTCTTCCAGCCGCCCCAGCCTCAACACGACCAGGAATTACTTTCATCGGAGCTCCTTTCCACTCCCGACCCCAGTAGAAACCTAATTCGGACCCCAGAACTGAGAACGATCACATCCGTGAGTTCGTTCCGGGAACCCGACCTGTTTTTGTCAACTCCAGAACTGGGGTCAGATTTCTCCGATTGCCCATCCACTTCAGGGCCCTCAACGCCTCCTTCACTCCCACTCAGCCCCCCTACTGGGCCAGAAGATTGCAGGTCGGTGAAAGTTGAAGAAATCGAAGATGGGATCCCCTTGCGAACCACCCCTACACCCACCCCTCAACCCAAGCGACCCTTAACCACTATTGCGATACCCACAACCATACCCTCCGACGCCAAATGCTCAAGATGTAACCTCTCGCTGTTAAACAGGAACGGAGCCAAGTTCGTCACCGTACCGGAAGACGACCCGAAGAAATCACCCAAGTTATACCATACCCATTGTTTCCGATGTAGCGTGTGCCGCGGAACGTTTGAGGGTGTTCAAGCAGGGAAGGCAGCATTCGTCAAGACGGACCAAGGAGTTTGTCATGTTCGCTGCGCTCCCAAAGAAGTGAAGACAATTACGCCGTCGAGAGTTGCAACCAACTTTTCCAACGGAACTTCCACCTTGATATCAAAGCGGTTCGAACAACCCCCTATGACTGCCCCAGCCACCCAGACAAAGTTCCCGAGGTTCGGTGGGTCGACTTCCTGCCCAGGCTGTCTGAAGGC
>Ga0307516_10003410_pt1 | contig 20445 bp, 24 predicted proteins | sample 19_EM_MG_FD_203310 | JGI IMG/M metagenome (GOLD analysis project Ga0307516, IMG submission 203310) | Populus trichocarpa ectomycorrhiza microbial communities from riparian zone in the Pacific Northwest, United States - 19_EM | ecosystem: Host-associated > Plants > Roots > Unclassified | place...
GTGAAGTATCTACAGAGTGCGGTGTTGGTGAAGCAATAGGGGGTCCATCTGTAAGAGGTTAGACCAGTGAATCAGCGTGCTCTGATTCACTTCTAGGTCTGGTTCACTTCCTGCGCTACTACGTTACAGGACGGAGCATAAAGTCGGGCGCACCTCAATTACGAAATATAGGCGCGTGTCAGCACTAAGCCTCACTTAAAGCGCACTAACACAGATGCAGCGAAGTGAGTGAGTGATAATGATCTAGATAATTGTAGAGCTGCAAAAAGTTGGGCGCACCCCGCACCCGCCTCCCAAACATTAATACCGTATTGGATTTCCTCCAGCATCAATGACTGCTTGCAACCGCGCAGGCATACTATCCATCAACCCGTCTAAAATTTCCTCAGTGATACTGTCCCGCCAGATATTCTCTATCACGGTTTTCAATGCCACAATATCCTCCGCCCGTCCCCAAATCTCCCCAAACTCTGTCTCTATATCCCTCCACACCGATTTAGATCGGGTTCAAGTCTGGTGACTGCGCTGGCCACTCCGGGGTTTCCATCCCATTCAATGCCCTATAGCTATTTGAATACCCTTTGTGTCCTGGAACGTTGTCTTCTTGAACAAAGGATTCAAGGTAGACTCACTCTTCTGCATCAAAAATCGGGGGTCTACCGGTTTTGCTTCGGTTTGATGGTGTGTCGTCGTGCTTCCAGCGTTTGTAGATTTTCGCACATGTCCTTCGATCGATGTTCAAGGTCCTCGCTATCTTTGACCAGTTCCATTTTGCATCATCACACAGTGCGAATCCGCATTCGCTCGTCCCGGGTATCTCTCTGTGTTTGAACCCTATCGGTAGATTCTCGGACGTCCTTTTGTTTCATGGCTTCGAGCAATGAACGGGTTTTTCGCGAAACATAACAACCGGATGACACGTGATGGCGGGCGGACAGTGGACGGCAGACAATTTGAGTGGGAAACGGACGCGGTGTTGATGAAGTTTGCTACCTATCTCACCACTACAGATCAACCCATTCACATCAACCCCTGACTGCCAAGTGACGACCGGCTACCTATAGGGGGTGGGCCCCAAATACCCTTACACCCTAGTCTAAACTAAAAGGCTTTCCATCTCCTCATTGAAAAATTATATAACTACCTTCGGGTAGTACATTCCTACATACCACCTGTTTGCAATCTGTATTCAACCTGTCGGCAACGGGGTGACTGTATTCAAACAGCTCCCGAAGCAGTGCTGGTGGTAGTGACGGTGGCAGTGGGGGAGATAGGGTGGCGTTAGTGTTGCCAGTTCATGACGCTAACGCAGGCCCTCTATGTATGACCTCATACATAGCCTTAGATAATCCTGCGTCCAGTCAGTCGCCATGTTCGGATCGGAGCTGTGGTGAAAGGGACCACATCCGGGGCACCATTGGTCAGGAAATGAGTTGCAGCTGCTGACCAACCAGGAGGCGTGAGCAACGACAGGCTGCTTCCGGACCACCAACCTGCCGGCACCCTCTAGATGGAATCAGGACTCCGAGCTGCAACAGCGCAGCTAGAGAATAAACAGAGGTGGTTTAGGCTACGGCTACTGAGCCTGCCGCAGAGAGACCAGGCGCGGGAGATCGTCGGGACCCTGACCGCAATTGGGCGGAGGCTTACGAACGCCCTCACTTACGCTGGAAGGACGGAAGGCACGGTTTTGCTAGAGGACCGGGAAACCCTCGACGCGGAACTGCTACAAGAAGAGGAGGCCGCGGAAAAGGCGGAAGCAGAGAAGGAGCGACCGGGACTTACCATGTTCACCGACGGGTCACGGCTCGGCTGTGGTGCGGCAGGATACTCGGTGGTGTGGAAGAGGGGCCAGACCTGGGTGGGCATCAAAACCCACATGGGCTACAACCAGGAGGCCTAGACGCAGAGTGCGCCTCTCTGGCAAGGGCACTGGATCAGCTTCGAAAAGGCCGACAACATCGGAACAAATCACGATTTTCACGGACCCAAGCCGCCATCAGACGGATGGCTTCGGAAGAGCCTGGCCCCGGCCAACAATACGAGCTCCAGGCAAGGAAACACATTGCCACACTGCGAAGGGTGAGGCCAAGCATCATCATTGAGATTAGGTGGTGTCCAGCCCACAAGGGAGTTGCCGGCAATGAAAAGGAGGACAAATGGGCCAAGCTTGCGGCAGGGGAGCCAGACGCCCGCGGGGTGGAATGGCTGCGCTACCTGGACTGGGGTGAGGCTCGGGAAATGCCTCTTCCAAGATCTCTTGCACACTTCAAGAGGGAGATCACGGAGAAGAAGTGGGTGGAGGCGCACCAGTGGGCTGGGGGCCGGACCTCAAAGAAGAAGTACACATTGCAGAAAAGCCTGACTGCATGGTTGTGGGTAGTGCCAAGAGGCTGCTCAAGGTTCTACCAGATAAAGACAGGGCACTGCCTCACCGGGCAGAACCTTCATTGGACGGAAAATCGACCCACCCCCCGCTGCTGGTGGTGCCGGTATCAGACGCAGACCCGGAACCGCCTCTTCAAGGAGTACCCCGAGTGGAAGCCGCAGCAGAAGATCCTGTGGGCGGAGGTGTTTAAGGAGACGAAGAGATGGAAGAGCCGGTGGAACGTCCGAGACCTCCTGGCAGACGAGAGGTGCAGCCAGGCGGTACTAGACATCATCACCTCTACGGATGTGGGAAGGCGGGTGCCGGCAGAGGAAGACGCGGTGAGCGAGGTGTCGGAGGCGGAGCTGCGGGAGCGGTTGGGGGAGCAGGGAGCGGGGGCTGAGGAGCGGGGCGCTGGGGAAATCCCACTGTCTCTGCCCACGCCCGACTTCACGGCGACCGAAGGAGATGGGTAGGCGGTTGCCATTTGGCTATCTCCTTTGTGATTTCCTTTGTTAAGGGCTCAAGATCCCCAAGAGTCTCTCGCAAGTTGCGGGTGAGTATGCACTGTTTGTACGCTAGTTTGGGCGCCTCGCCATGCACGGACTGGACAGCGGCCTCAAAATTTAGACGGTGCACCCGCGATTTTTTGACCACATGTAGGGACCTAACTAGTGCCCTGCCGTGACGGGTTGTGTCTGTGGAACGCGGGGTGCTGTGTAGTACTCATATAGGTACTCGGTGATTGAGCGCCTAGGATTATCTGAGGCCCTTTTTTTTTGTTCAATCATTACTCGCTTGCGTGACTGGTGACAACCGGTTCACATCGGCAAGGACAGTAGGCGGGGACGAATATGGCAAGGTGACTTATGCGGCCTGCGAGGGACCGACGACTGTTCGTGAAGACGAGAATCCCGATGACTCGGAATACAGGAATGACTCCTGTAGGACGGGGTGCTCTTCACAAGGTTTCGGCGAGTAAGGTTTTTGTTGGGAATAAGAGGGCAGAATTAAAACCGAATTCTACAGTACCTATATTGCACAACCCACGCAGGCTGTACCCGTATGTTGAGCAAGGCGAAGAAATCTCGGACTATCTGAGCATCGCGTTCGGGTGGGGTAGGAGGAGCTTACGTATAGCGGCGTGATCGGTGTTTCCGGCGACCGGCCCGCCGGGCTGCGATAAAAAGTTGCAATGGGTATGCGGCGTCCCTGTGGATTCGGTGACTCCGGTGGCTGAACAATTTCAGTGGGAGTGTATTTCCTGCCGAGGACAATGCTGAAGAAGTGGCTTCCTTGTACCATCTTGTGATCAGTAAGTCTTTCCTTCGGCCGTATAGAGTTGGCAAGAAGAACTCCGCATCCGGAGAGACGCGGCCACGGCGATGGAAAGTCGGGTGGCGCCAGCCCAAATGGAACCGGCCGAGCCCCGCAAAGGGAGAGCCCCCGCGTGCCTGATAGCCTCGTGAATTCTGAGGTTTCCAGCCGGCCTGTCCAGAAAAACAGCTTTGTTCCCGGTGTCATGCCCAATCGATACCACAGAGATTTGGGATTCGGATTTTAATACGGTGACTTCCACATCGTATGAGACATCATGTCCTCTCCTGCCGAGTGTATCCGGATGGTTCTTGGTAACTACCGCCAATTGACATGAGTCACTCGGTCAGACCAGTGAGGGCGCAATTGCAACGTCCAACGCATGCGGGATTTGCTCTTGATTCGCTCTGCTATATTGCCAGACCATTCCTCTGAGTATGACATAGCTATCTCCATGTCCCAGAAATAACCTTCCCACGAGCCCCGAAGCCCAGTTCTATCCAGCGGCCAACAGTCTTGCCTGCTCCTGCAGACTCACCGAGTCAGCCGCCTATGATCCTCCTTTCCCCCCCTCTACCAGAAACTCACCTCTACAGCAGATCTATACTTGGCAATCGTCTTCTCCCTATCAAGGGTTCCGTCCGGGCGTCTCAGTTGTTTCCTCCAGCTGTCGAACTCGAGGACGACCGCGCCGACGAGCTCGAACCCGACGAGACCCATGAGTGAACCGTGCCTGCGCAGATCGCTGGTGACCTCCGCCTTGAGCTCCTGCAGCAGCACGAGTTGCTCCGTGCTCATTGTGTTCATGGCGAGCGCCAGGTTCGGGACGCTCATCGCTAGCGCGCGGAGGGAGAGCTCGTCGACCTCTGCGGCGGACGCGGTTAGAATCGCTCCAGCGAAGAAGGGGGAGGCGGGAGCAGGATACGCAAGATCGCGATGGGCTTAACGGCCCTCCAGGAATGATGGAACACGCACTCCTCGACATAGGCGAGCTCGCGGTACGTGGCCTCGAGTCGCTCGACGGGTACGTAATCGGCGAGGTACCTGGTAGTGAGGTTGTTCAGCGTGAGGCCGACGACGCGGAAAGACTGCTTGCTCGAGTTCCACTCGCCAATCCTGCCGGTGTCGATCCAGTCGTCCTCCGATGACGACAGTGCGGCCAACGTGAGGCTGCCATCCACACCCGATCGGCGCTGGGGTGTTTTCGCTCTCGCTATGGATGGGCCACGGATAACGACCAGGCCGCGGTAAGTCTGCCGCCGCGTTTTGACGCCACTGCCGCCGCTGTCGGGGATGGCGACCAACTTCAGCTCGACGCATGGCAGTGGGCGGCCGAGTCCCGTTCTCGTTTGATGTTGCGGTGACATGAAACAGACATCCCTTGGACCGTCAGCTCTCTATCGCGGTAGTGGGAAGGCGGACGAAAGACGGACGAGTTCATATGCGGCAGTCCCCAGCCTTCGACCATGATCCCCCTCGTACCACCAAACACCAATCCCAGGAGTTCCCTCTTCTCGACGGGCATCATCGAACATATGTTCCCGATCCATCTGATCCTCTCGCCGAAGAACGACTCCCGGATGTCGGTGATGTGTCCCCATTTCTCGAAGACGTGCACCAGTGGCGGGAACCGGCCTCCGACGACATCGCGCTTCTTCTCAAGCCATTTCCAGAACTCGTGTTGCTCCGGTATCGGACGCAGCGCCAGCGCCTTGAGTAGCTTGTCGTGTATCGCCTCCCAGAACACCCTGGTGCCGAACAGGATGGTCGGGTTGAGCGACTGCACATCCCCGTAGCTCGCCGGACAGCACCTAGGATTGTGTGGCGCCGAAAGGAGAAACGTCTCGACCTGTGTTCCGAAACCGATTGTGACCCCCGAGAGGAAGAGCGAGTTGACGAGGTTGTATTCACATCGGAAGTAGAGTGGGAGGTACGAGAGGTACGTATCGTCCGCACGGATGTCGTCCCTAAGAGCGTAGTGCATTCCCGCGACTGCGGGCCGTCAGTGATCACCCGCCTCGCAGACAGAGGGATTGCTCTCTCACCGCCTGCCACGACCTGGCCATTCGTGAGAGCATCGGGAAACGGCAGTTCATGTTCGTTCAGGGACCTGGCGTAGATATGTCCCCAGGTACCGCCGGCATCCTTCGGTTTCTCGAGCGTACAGCTCTCCATGACCTCGAGGCCGGTCCTGCACAGCTCGTCGACGCTGATGATCTTTATTCGTCCTTCGAGGCCGTGCTTCAACGCTCTGACATCGCGCTTGATCGCTTGCAGGTCGGCATCGACTTCCGATGCCGACTCGTAGATGATGAGACGGACGTGGGGACACTCCACGAGTGGGGTGAGGAGTCTCGGGAGGTAACTGCCGTCGACGAACACGGCTGTAGCGGGGACGTGGGCGAGGGTGTGCGTCAACTCGCGCTGGCCGACGAGGCTGTTGAAGCAGATGAGCTCGATTGATACCATGGAGGCAGCATGGGAGAGCAGGAACCAACTCGCACTGACTGGTGGTCAGCAGAGGCAACCGATGCCCTCTCCTCCACCCCGCCGGCCACCGACCTATTCGCGGCAGCCATATGCAGCCGCTGGATCTTCCTACCGTTGAGCAGCTTCCTCAGTCCCGCACCCATCTCTCGCACGCGCTGCCCGACCTCGGCGTACGTGAAGTACTGCCAGTCCCCAAGCAGCCGCGTCTCCATCACATGGGCGATGATCTTTCGTTGGGCGAGACACCGCTTCTCGCCGTGCGTCTCGACGGCCCACGAGAAGAGTGCGGCTGGAGTCTCGAGGCCGAGCAGCTGGGATATCGGGGCGGCGAGGTCGTGCGAGAAACGGATGATGGGGCTCTCACTGTCCGGTGTGGAGGGGCGGTTGAAGGATCTCAAGAGGTCTGCCATCGAGCAAGAGGAGTGGGAGGTACGCCGTGGATGGGAGGAGGCTAGAGGGAGGGAGGAGGGCAATGGCTGCGCTGGGCGAGGGAGGTTGCGGTATGCAAGAGGCCGAAACGGGTTGGGACCAGACGCTACCTCCACCGCCGGCTAGAGCAGCGGACACCACCTCTGCGAAAGAAGACAGCTTTCAAACTCCTCGAAAATAAACGGAATCTTCATCGGCACATTGCTTGCTATCGTACACACGCCTACACCAACTCGACGACCTCCTGTCCTTCCCCCAAGTCCTTGCTCTCCGTCAGCGCTCCCGGCAGCACGTAGAAGAATCCGCCCTCGTTGCGTTTCCCCTCCTTCACCGCGGAGCTCTGGAACTGGCTCTCATCGAGCATGTACGCAACGACGACCTTGCAGCGTCCACATCTCCAGAGCACTCGCTTCTCGAATCCGTCCTCGCGCGTGACCACCTTCGGGTTGCGCTCGCGGCGGAGAAGCGCCAAGAGGAGGGTGTAGCCAGCGGCTTCGGCGGCGGCGGCACTGTCGTCGTCGTCGTCGTCGTCGTCCTCGGGCTTCGGCGCTTTCGGTGCCGGCGGCAGGGGAACGATTGTGGCGTTGTCGAGGCCGGGAGAGCGGCGCGTCGGCAGCGCGTGGAGATCGTGCGTCGATGCGAGCAGAAGGTGCGAGCACGCCGTGCAGTGGTAGGTGTGCACTCTGATGGGGGTCAGCGGGATAGGCGCAAAGTGGGGGGAGAGGCGCCAACCGTGGAGTCGTCATCGCGGCGGTCAATGGTGGTTGGCGCGATGGTGAATGGACGCGACAAGGAAATGTGCAAGGATTAACTCGAAAGGACCCGTGACATCTTGCACGTGGTTTGCACTTGCGGGCCGGCAATCGGCAGGCAAAGCTCAGCAGGATCGTGTGGCGGCGATGAAACCAGATCTGCTCACGAACCCCCAATGGCATGTTGTACGATATCGATGCTGTCGCTATGCAGAAAAGGCGGCAACATCGCATCGTTTCCATCCGGTGGACTAATGCTGTATAACTAACTAAATACACGGCAGAATAACTGTAAAAACGGTGGAGATCCCTGATCTAAGGGCACAATTCCGCAGAAGTTACGTTAGACGACGAGCAGCCGCGTTGCGAGCGATTTATCCCCATTTCGATTGGGACCGACACAATTCCATTCGACGCAGGGCAACGCGATTATAAACGCTGAAGAACCGGAAGAAACAGAAGCAAGTTCGCTGGGCGAAACTGCCTGTCTCCCGTTACCATAGATGTAAACGCAGCTCACTGGGAGCTGCGGATCACAACAGGGGAAAACGTAACATCAGGTGGTGGAATTAGAGGCCGCTCATCCGCCCTGACGACCCGGCTCTCGTGCTATTAGGTTGCAAAATCAGAAAACATCGCCAAAGCGATACCGATGTGACAGCCGGTACAAGTGTGAATAGTGTTACCACGCCTGTTCCTACGACTAGGCGCGTGGATGGATGCTAGGCAGGCCAGGAAGTGACGAATGGACGTTGCCCCACCGGTTCAGGCCCAATTACTCGGGCTGAGCAAATGCCTCATTAGCTTAAGAGATCACAAATGACAGGAACGAAATCAGAGTTCGGCGAGTTCCTTGAACTGCATGTCAAGCGGAGGTTTGTACGGGACGAATATGTAGACACGGGAAGAATACAATACGGCTCTCGATTTTCGCAGCATGTATTTGTAGTGTAAAGGGAAGAACGCCAGAACGGAACAACCCACTCTGCTTGCACGCTGCAATACCCAACCGGGCGCTCTACCAACCCTAGCCACAACGCATGTGCAACAAGCCACACCAGTGCACGGTGAAAGGGCTTCCAACAGCAGGTAAGTTCCATTTCCTTCTGTAGAGAATATAGGAAGCCATGATCAAACGAGACGGTACAACGACGAGAAAACCCTGGCATTGCCAGTCGTCCACCAACCCAACCACTCGAACCATGACTTGCTCACACTACGTCATCCTCGTTACCCTGAGAGGGCTTCCGTCCCTGCATATTGGAATGTGGAGCTCGCAGACGAGGTGATGTAATTGTCGCTCGCGGCTCCAGGGTGAGCCGCGCGTCCTGCGCAGCGCCGATAAACTCGTCACGACTTCCGCCACCTAAGACCAGACAATAACTAGGTACCGCTATTCGAAATCAGTACCGAATCCACGCGCTGGGACCGGACAGGAGGGAAAGATCTTACCATTTCGCTTTCGTAGGCGGCAAGTCTTCGATTCGCAGTGAATGTGTATCCACTCCATGGAAGAGCAAAGAATGAAGGGCGAAGAAGTAAGGCTCCGCGCTTTTTGGTTGACGACATGCACTAACCGGATCGAGTGTGGGCTGCTTGTGTAACCGTGGTGGACCGCATACGTAAGCACCCAGGCTGGCTTAGTTACTCACGGCGCTAGGTAGCCTTCGTTGTATCTATCTGCGCCCGTCTTCGTCCAGGACTCTTGGATTGGCTCGGTGCGCTCCTCTCCAGTAGCTGCCTGCGTGCTGCAAATCTATCACGCTCCCCTATCTTTTGTTTATTCCATTGTTTATTGCGTGCGTTTACGCTCTTGCGTCACCGCGCAGAACGGACACGGAGGTGGGGCAACCGACTGGTGATTTCGGCTGGCTGACTCCATGGCCCAAGTCGATGGGACAGTGTTGCAGATCGCAACGGGGCACGACTCTACGACGGTAGCGCGGCGCAATTTGGGTGTCGACATGTCACGGGCGAACAATGGCCGAGCACAACCAATCCGCGTGTATTCCCCGCCTCCTCACGCGGCCATCTCCACATCCCTCGCCATCCCCAGCAAGACACCACCGACCATCACCAGCTCCGCCATGTCCCTGTCATCCTCCTCCTCCAGCCGCCCGCCGAGCCGATACACGCAGCGTCTGTATTCGCCCCCGAACGCGTGCGAATCGACGCGGCGCTCCAGCTCCGCGGCGACGCGCATCTTCTCCTCGTCGGTCCCACGTCGATGTCGCAGCGCGAATGTGATGCACAGCTTCCCCTGCGCACGTAGACGCGCCGTGTTGCGGCCGCCCTGCAGTTCCGCCGTCGCCGACGTCGCCGACGACGACGGGGAATGCAGTGCCAGCTGTAGCGTCGCCAGCAGACGGAAGTCGCTCGCCACGTGGGCCCTCGGTAATTTGGAAGATATTGGTCGCGTGCGATATGGGACCGCCGCCGCCGCAGGTGCAGGGTGGAAACCGAAGATTGTCGAGACCATGGTGTTGGACGAAAGAGCGAATGACGTGGATATCCAGCCGATGGGCGTCGACGACCGAATCGAAGCGAACAAAAGAGTGTGGATGTGCAGCAGAGGAATCGAAACAAAAGAGAAAGGAGCAAGGAGCGTGGGTGCACTGGGCGATGCCCTCTCTCTGGGACGGAGCAGCGATGGAGGATATATTCCCGTACATATCCACCTTCCCCATCGCGTGCCCCCCGGTTGCATCGCCAAATGACACGCTCCCGCACAATCTTAAATTCCGCGGAGTACATATGCATGCATGTCTTGTCGGATGCAGGGGGTGGTATAAAACTGGGTACGTAGAGAACATACTGGAATGTACTCTATGTACCCAGGTTTCGGCATTTGTTTTTCTTCCGTTACTTGATTCCCCTCGTCAGGGGCGCGCCGCTTCGGGGAGCCGCTGGAGGACATCGAACCCTCCGAACATCTGACGTCCTGCACCCATGTCTGGTTGCTGGCAGTTCCGCCGCCGGAATCGGAGCCAGAACAATGCCGATTCTATATTCTAGCCCGCCAGGGCGTTCATTTTGCCAGTACGGCCGTGAATCGCTCAGTCAGGAAGGCTCTCCCTTCTTTCAACTACATATGTACCTCGTCAATCTCTCAGCTAACCCGTTTGACTCTCTGCGATCAAGGCGATAACAGACCGAACCTGCGGCTAATGCGATTGGGGCAGTTGTCGGTCGTCGGCGTGGTGCCGTCTGTCGGGATGTCTTCACACTATTTACTATTTGGGCTGCAGTTCGTGGTAAATCGAGATGGGCTAATACGTCGACGGACGTGGCGGATTGCTATTGATATCACGGAGCGAGGAGAAAACATTATTAGGTAAGTGTTTATTTCGTCAAAAGGATCAAACCGGTAACCCGAGCATCAGCTTCAGCTAGTACGGATCGCCGCCCTTTCCTTTGACATCCTGGAGGAGCCTATCGAACAGTTTGTCCACAACCTCTTCAACCTTGCGGTCGGCAATCTAGGGCATAAGAGGGATGACAGCGAGGCCGAGGCAAGAGGGGGTCCATGGGGGCAGTCTGGAGTGCTTGACGGCCTTGTGAGCGATGTTGACGACGCCCTTGACGACGAGTGCGGGCACGGCAACCGAAGCGAGAGCGTGGAAAACGACGCGCTGTGCCATGGCCGCACGGTAGTCTTTGCGCGCCGACACAGGACAGTAACCGACGACATCACCGGAGATACGTGGGTGCATGGGGATTTCCACCTTCCAGACACGCCAGCCCTCGTTCGCATAGTCGCCGATCATGTAGGCACAAGAGACTGCCTTGAACACGCGGAGGTGCGGGTTGCTGCACGAGATCAAAGCGTACTAGCGGGGGCACGCGAGTTTGCCCCAAGTCGAGGAAGGCCCGTCGGGTGTACTGATCGGTCAGTGGCGACTGCGACTGCGATTGGATGGGAGCACTTACCGTCCCAGGCGGACCATGCCGCCGCAAGCCTCGACGGGCCAGAGGTGGTTGTCCCTCTCGAGGCCCTCGCGGTGAGGCTCCCTGGAATTTCCCATCTTGTTGGCTTGAGGTTGTGCGCGAGAGAGATGGAGGAGGTTGTATGCGAGAGAGGTGGAAGCAGGCGGTGGTAGGGCTGCCCGGTTGATAAAAGCTTTCGGAGTCAGGGCATCGCAATTTTCATAGGGAATCACTCACGAACGTCACGTGCCCTAATCTTATCCGTTTGATGTCTGCACTCCCTGCTCGTCCAGCCCGCCTTTGCGTCGCCGTTCACGGTATCATTTGATCGAATTCGCACCATTTCACCCTTCTCTCTATCTACAGTGGAAAGGTGAGAAGCGACCTATCAGCATCCCTTCATCTGAGGAAAAGGTCGACCAAGCTACTGCTCGCGGGGCCGTCTTTTTACCGCCTCTGGCACGCCTGCCTGATTATCGATGTGGGTGAAGGAAGATGCATCTTTGCTCGATCGCCCTTTCACTCTGGCTGACCAATGGCCATATCTATATGATAATCATTTCTGGCGTTATGTCAGAATAGAAGTCAATAACTGGAATCCTGCCCGACTGTGTGACAAACATCTCCGGCTTTACCCCTGCGCCGCGAATGGAACTTCTTTATCTGCCGTTATCTCCTCCAACGACAAACACGAGCAGTAACTGAACCTGCGTACCCTGTGGCCGCAGGCTGGGTGCAGCTGACGTTCGTCCGCCGCCACAGTGCAGCTATGCTGTTGACAACTCTCAACCATAATAATTCCCGATATCCACCTGGGGCGAGCTTGGGCAAACCCTGCTGCCCAGGGTACTCGCTCACAAGTCTCGGCAGGCACCCAACCGTCTGTGCGGTCTCGACGTTCAACCTACAAGCTTCTGGTCACTTAGGATGATGGGCAACTATAGATCTCATACTCGGCGAACTTATTAGTTACGACACGAGTGCCTTACTAAGAGGCTGGGAGTACTTTGGCAGAGTGGGAAATTCCTGCGAGCCGGCAATATCCGCAGAGAACTCCGTGCCGGTGAAGTCGCTCGGAGAAGCGCTGGGAAGTTGCTGCGTCAGTGTGCTAATTCATGCCAGTTCCAGTTTATCATGTCTTAGTGAAATCCGTCAACTACTGATTGTACTGCCTATCTCCGCGTAGCAACTCTTCTCGCGCTCTTGTGTCGTATCGTGGCGGCGGTCGGTCACGGCCGACCGGCTAGCTTTTCTCCAGGTTTCGTCTTTCTGCCCGAGCGTGACAGCATGATTCAGCTGCCGTGACTAACTGCTGCCAAATCTTTGCGATGGTGGTGTGAAGTGCGATATCTCGGTATCTGGCTCGCGGTTTGCAGGCAGATACCGAAATTCCGCAGATCACCGGGACGCTCTCCCAGGGGACGCGAAGGTGGACTAATGGGCGAAGCTGGAAGCAGACTGAGACGGGGCGGACACACACGGCGTGGAACATCTCCAACCAGGGCGGTATGGCGACCCCCCAGGCAGAGGTACGGAGAGAGACAGGGAGAGGTGGGACCGGTTTGAGGTCTGGGACTTCTTTGCCGACGAGCGCTGCAGCCAGCCGATCTTGGCTTTCCTCTCCACTACGGAGTGCGGGGGCTGGTCCTACCCCTGACAGAGAAAGCCGCACAGATCGAGGCGTCGGAGTGGTAACTTCGGCAGCGGAGAGAAAGCGGAGAGGAGAGGAGGCGCTGCCGCTCTTCCTTCTCACACCCTCTGCAAGAGTGGATTGTGGGGGCGGCTTTCCTTTGTTCTTTCTGTTGTCCTTCTTCTGCATTCCCTTTGCGCGCCTTATATCTTCTTGGCCAGCCCTGAGCTGAAGGCGAAGAGGGGCTTGCACCCAGCCGCCTGCGCGCCGACTGCGGACGGGAAATGGACCGTGTGTGCATCGTCATGAATTCCAAAGGTGGCACAAGTTAACTGAGGCCCTGTTCGGCTCGCCCGTATTTCGCCAACCGTCGGTTCGTGAGGTCACAAAACTACAACATCACTTCAAAAATATTAGTTTTGCGACCTCGCGAACCAACGGTTTCTCCTTTTCGTGTGTACAGTAGCTGCGAAATAATGTGCGAGCCGAACAAGGCCTACATATCTAGATAAAAAAAAACCAGGATTGGCAGTGCCGACTGCGGAGGCAATCTCCATGTAACGTGGGGGATGGCCCGAAATAGCAGCATCGTCAGCCCCACAATTGACCGTGCGAGCATCGCCACTCTTGCGCACCGCGCGTGAGACTCTACCGGCCGTAATATGTACGGTATCATTGGTACATGGAGGGCTGCGAACGGCGAGTGCAGACACAGCGCATTGTGCCTCGCAGTCTCGTTCTCGTCCCGTGTATATAACCGGTATTCTCTCCACACGGGTAGCTGGCCAGCTACATCGGCACCGAAAGGTTCCAGTCGAACCCGAACCCGAATTCGCATCCGCGACATCACCCTGCAAAGAAAACAAGTCCCACCTCCACCGATCTGTATCATGGCTGTCCGGTGTTTGTCACTCCACCCTCCCCCGAGCGCGGCGAGGACAAAGGACTGACACCGCGCAGTCGGACGCCGGATTTGGGCTCGAATCGACACGCTCCGGACGCTCGTTCTCGCCGTGCGAGTGCGGTTCGGCCTGCTGCAGCCGTTGGTGATGGCCTGCAGCACGCTCACGATGTTTCTGGTCTTCGGCGGACTCGTCTCGCTGTGGACCTGGACGACGGACGACAACCCAACGTCGCTGCGGTCGCGCGTGCTGCATCACAACTGGACGAAGTCAGTGATAGCCGTCTGCAGCGCGCTCCTGCGCACGAGCATGGCGGTCCAGCTGGGGACAACCTGCGTGATGCTCGCGACGCTCGCATTCGAGGCCGACTGCGTGCTGCTGCGCGACGCCGCCGCCATGTCAATGTACCGTTTCGTCGCCTGCGCGCCCTGGAGCATGGCGTCGCCGATCTGGCGAGGTGCCCGCCGCAGCCGCAACTTTGCCATCCTCGCGCTCGTCGTCCTGCTCTCTGCGGCGCTGGCCACGTCCCAGCTGCTGTCCGCGGCGCTGCTCATGGACCTTGACGGCGGCTACGTCCGCGGCCCGATCGAGACCCAGCGCTACGAGCGACAGGTCGGCACGCCGATAGACGTCGCTCAGAAGCGCCCCTTCGCCCCGCACCCGCCGGCCTTCTTCCGCTTCGCCGAGCGCACCGGAGACCAGACCGTCATCACCGAGAACAACACCACTGGCCGAGCCCTGACCGATACCGGCGCGACCCTACGCGCCTTCCCCGAACTGCTGAATGCCACCGACAGGGAATCGCTGCTGTACTACCACGGCCGCGGCGGGTTGATGGAGGCGCACGCACTGTGCGTGTCTCCCGACGTCGATAGTCTCTCGTACGTCGAGCCGGACCGACTGCTCGGGCGGGTGAGCTCGTCGTTCCTGTACTCCTCTGTGCCAGAGCTCGGCTCCCGCGGTTCGTTCCAGTGGAACGCGGACCAAGCCGCCTCCGATCTGGCTCTGGATGTGAACTGCACACTCGGCGACCCGATGGGTGTCAACTTGTGTCCGCTGCGGAGCCCCCCCTCCCGCGCGTGTCCCGGCTTCCCGACGCCGTGTCTTCTCGCGCCCACGAACACGTGGTTCCTGTTCATCGACGAGCCGCCGGAGCTGTGGGCGATCGTTGGTGATAAGCACCAGCCGGTCGACGACGACAGCGCAGCGCTGGTGCGCGCGCTCTACGGCTCGCGTGCGGGTTTCGGCTTTGACAGCACAGATTGGGTGTCGAAGACCGTGCAGCGAGGTGCGGCGATCAACACCACTACTAACTCCACTACTACGTCCGACTACCGCGCCCGCCTATCGCTCTGTGTCGTCGCGACGGGCAACACAATGGCGACGGTCGAGGCGGCCGCTGAATGGCGCGCCGAGGAACCTGTCCTCGGCTCACTCTGGAACAACAACGTCTCATCCACGACGGCGATCCGGGCGCAGCACTCAGCCGCGCTGCCGCACACCGCGCGTGGGGTGATGGACCTGCTGCACTGGACGTATGCCAACTACTCGCCGTTCACCGAGGTGATCCCGACGATCCGTGGCGGCTTCGGCCGCACTTCCGAAAATCTGCCGTACGGCGAATCGCTCGAGGTCGACGAGATGAGCCAAGCGTACCGGTCGATCGTGGTGCGCGGCGTGTGGAACTCGTCGCGTACGCCCGTCGCTGGCATGCAGACGCTGTTCTCGGTGCTGACGTCGCGCATCTTCCTCGACGAGCTCGCGATCCCGGCCAGGTACTGGCGCAACGAGAGGGGTCTCGAGATGACAATGCTGCATCGCACCGTCCAGTTGACGCGCCGTGTCGAGGTCCCAATCCGGACTACGGGCCTCTCCGTCGCCGCCGCTATCCTTGCCCTGCACCTCGCAGCCATTGTCATCGTCGCCGTCAAGTTTGCCTGCTGCGACGGGCCCAAGTTCCTCGACCAAGCCTGGCTCACTGTCGCTCAGCTGCACGTCGGCGAGCCGAGGACATTCCTGGACGACGTCGGCATACACGGCGATAAAGAGGTCGCGCACCTGAGCGCCGCCGCAAAACATTGGCACAAGATCGTCCGCATCACGAGGAATGACGGCATCGTCGTCAGCGACCCGGACGTAGGAGTGCTACTCGGTAGGTTCATCTGCAATCCACTGCACACCCTCTTCTCTCTATCAGTAGACTGACGTCTTTGCGGTGACAACAATCGATACCCAGTTCGGTGCAAACTCTGCGTCTGCACAGCGGAGGATGGCGAGTCATGTCACGACAACGAGCGCTCCGTAAGGCGGACGGAAATATGGACCTTGGCAAGGGAGGAGGCAAGTCTAGATGCTTTTGGGAATGCCTGGTGATATCACTACAAGTGCCGCAGCAATCGCAGTTAACTGAAGAATACGTCTCTGTAACTTGACAAGTTAAGGTCCGATCTTCTTCAAACCACTGACAGATGGTCTGGCTTCCCTCATATACCCACCGGACCCGTTCTGTCTCGCGCGTCCTGCACGACCGCTCGTGAGTTATATTGTACCCAGAAAAAGTTGACATTTTTACCGGTGTATGGTAACTAGTAGCTTTTAGTATGGGTCTTGCGGAGGATAACCTTGACACCTCCCAGGGATGTGACCAGGCCCTTGCCTGAGGCTGCCACTCATCCCCTTTCCCATTGGTAACCTTGAGTTACCACCCGGCTGCTGTTGGGTCGGTAATACTCCTCTCTTTCAGAGCTCGCCCCAGCCTATGACTTTCACTCATGTAATATCACTCGGCCTCAATCCTCAGATTGGGTCCGGCTAGTCATACTAATTGCATGTCTTCGGGTGTCACCAGCGCGCTGGGTGTAACAATGGACAACGAGAACATAGTTGTCCAAACCGACTCTGTCCTCAGTGGAAACAATGGCAACGATACCATTAGCACCGCTGAACATTCACTGAATGATACAGCCGATTTTAAGGAGGACATAGTTGAAGATGAGGATGACGGTATGTTTGATGATGAGGATATGAAATATGTGGAGCTCGCGGAGGCAGATGACGATATGTAGCATGCATTGAATAGAGATACAACAGAACGGTTAGCATTATTAGAATCTATTGGTACATATGATGTTGGGTGAGGCATACACAATAAATGTGATGCATTTGTAGCAATACGCTGCATAGAGTATAGTGGACAGCCAGTGTTGGCATTGCCACGTAGGGAGTATCGTCTACACAATGGGATTCTATTTGTAATATGGGGTTTTCGTTAATGAACACGACCTGCATTGGTATCGGAGACGGCAGGCGTCGCCATCGCCACACTAAGAGTATAGTCTACATGATAGGATCCCATTAGTAATACAGGGTTTTCGTTAATGAACGCTATCTGCATTGGTATCGGAGACAGTGGCAGACGTCGCCATCACCACACCGAGAGTATCATCTACATGATGGGATCTCGTTCATAATACGGGGTTTTCATTAATGAATGTGACCTGTGTTGGTAACGGAAATAGTTGATGTCTGCGTTATTACAAATATTTTTTGTTGCAACGCTGATTTGTGTGAATTCCTGCGTATGCAAGAGGGGATTTTCGGTGAAAGCGTTACAAGCGCTGGAAGCATGTACACGCTCCCAGCGGGAAAATTTTTTTTCCCGATGCAGTGGCTGGAGTTCTCGGCATGCTTATCACTTAGAATATTACCATCTTCCCTCACGTCTCTGTCCATCGTTCATCCACCAAGTTTCTCGTGATCCCTTTTCCCATATCTTCCATACCAGAAACAAGCTTCTCACGGAGTGGTTCGCTCTGCCTCCCTCTCTCCTCACAGCCACTATATCACGCACAAAAATCTTGCCTTACACCTTTCCCCATAGATTGCAACCCCGAATGCACCTGAAAAGCATTTAGCCAGTAAGGGCTGTGGACAGGAGCACGAGGGTGATGACGCCTACAAGGGGGTACAAATGAAGATTGTTCGCAAGCACCCAGATCGAAGATCTTCTGGGTTCATACCTATCAATCGGTGCCACGTCCCAATCAACCCTATCTCCCTCTGATGAGGAGAGACGCTGTTGCATAATACCAAGGTATTGCGCTTCCTGAGTCAGTCCGAGAGCAGATGGCCAACAAGTCAGTGTGATATTTAAAAAACACCAGTTTCCTGCGTAGAGAGGTATCAGCAACGATCAGTCGGAAGTTGAGCCTTAACAATATCACATAGTTTCTGGAATCAACTCTCTAGTGGTATTTCGAACACAAATCTCTTAGTGAATTTTCCGAACCCCTTCTGTACGAATCCTTCGGGACTATACGGTCGCTCCGCTGCCATCATACATGTTTTGCCCGCTCAAGAGTGATAGACTGTTGGTGACTACCTGGATGATTGTGCCATTGGTGAAACACCTGACTGTTACATCCATGCAGTTCTCAACTCTGATCCTGTAGCTGTCACTCCTGTATGGTACTACCAGTGGTCCCAAATCGATCTCCTTAGGTTCAGGCTGTTCATAGAATGCTTTCAACAGATCAGGGTCTAGTTCCAGGATAGGAGCTGGCTCTACTACTGGTGCTGATTCGTCCACTGTCATTCTAGAGAGGATTTGAGCCTGGAGCGTATGACGAATCGAGTTCACAGCTATTTCTCATAGTCAAGGAGGAAGCCTGTTTCATAGCGACATAAATATACCATAAGATGCTGTAGAAATAGTTAGCACTACTCTTGGAGTATCAAAAACTACTTACTGCAATCATTTTTGAAATTGAAAAAATAAGTCCAACCACCTGTTTTGCGTTGGGCTCACTGCAACACAGAGCCTGATTGGGGCTCACTGCCGCTCTTTTGCCACTCCTGTAGTATGTGATGAAGTGCGCTAACCACATAAATAATAAGAGTAGGAGGCTACTCATCGAGCAACCAGTTGTAAAGTCCCAGGTTTTGAGTGTGCCAACGTGTCAAGATCCTACCTTGACTACTCCATACTGCTCGACAGGTAACGTAGGCTCGGTTCTTCGGGGCAAGCTCGTGATCACACTTCCGGTGTACTCACGTGCCGCTCGTCGTCACACTTCTGGCGTACTCACGTGCTGCTCGTAGTCACACTTCCGGCGTACTCACGTGCCGCTCGTAGTCACACTTCCGGCATACTCACGCACCGCTCGTTGTATCGCAGTATCTGTCACGCCCGGAGTGGTCTCGTCGTGGTCCTCTCACACGCCTTGCGTGGGCTCATTGTTCTCGCGGTATCCATCACGCCTCGCGTGGTCTCGTTGCGATCTTCTCACACGCCTTTGCGTGGGCTCGTTGTTCTCGCGGTATTCGTCATACCTGGCGTGATCTCGTCGCGGTCTTCTCACACACCTTGCGTGGGCTCGTTGTTCTTATTGGGGTGGTGGTTGCAGCGCTGGTTCACGGGTAGAGAGAGGTAGGTCTGTGGAGAGAGATAATAGATTGTGTGGAGAAGAATCTCCAGACTAGCTACTGCGCCCTTCCTTTATACCTTTCCTTTCCTCTGTGGAATCACAGCTTGCCCGCAAGACTGACACAGTTCCTCCCCAGCTCATCATGACTCAATCACTTCGCCCAAGGAAATACATGATCCTACTCGGCCCTTCATCCTCCCGCAATACGCAAGGCAGACACACACAACAGTAGGGAAACAACAAGGTAAGCAATAAACATAACACAGAGTAAAGCGAGGCAGACATGCAGACAGTAAGGAAATGTCAAGCGCAACATGGTAAGCAATAAACATAACACAGAGTAAAGCAAGGCAGACATGCAGACAGCAAGGAAACATCAAGCGCAACGTGGTAAGCAATAAACATAACACAGAGTAAAGTGAGGCAGACACGTAGACAGTAAGGAAACAAGCGGGGAAAATCCTGGGGCAGCCCGCAACCAGGTTCTGAGGAATATCGCTACCGGCACGATATTGGCAGGGGCTGGAGTACTGTGGCTAGGCGCGTAGGATGACGGTGGCCGTGGTCAGTGTTCTACATAGACCAGTCCGGAATAATTTTGGCCTAGGTCGGGACTGGTCGGGATATATCCCGACCAAAAAATCTGAGGTCGGGACCAGTCGCGATATATCCTGACCAATAAATTTTCGGTCGGGACTGGTTGGGATATATCCTGACCGACCAAGTGTAGGTCGGGTCTGTCGGCCGACGTCGGGATAGGTCTGGTTAAAAAAGTTGATTTTGCAGAAAATTTATTATACCTGTACAGGGATACTAAAGTACTAGGCCAAAAGTTTTCGTACACCCAGGTACAACTGCCCATGATGCCCTCACTCAACCTTCTCGATCCCCACAACCACAATTTAGAAAGTCTCAGTAGTTGGCATATATCATGAATATATACTAATAAATCTTCAATGGAATTTCAGCCCGTAAAAATCATTATTTTATGCAAAGTAGGGTGACTAAACAAATTTTCATTTGACCAAGGTAGCCCATTTTCAACCACGGATACAGCAACCTACATTCACTGGAAAAAATGATGGACTGTTGGGAGGCCTTCTTAGCTACATAGATAATCTTATAAAAAATCGGCATGCAATTCTAAGTCATTGTGGTTGAGTAATGCCATATGGGAGAAAAGTTGGTGTTGAAACTGGTTGCT
>Ga0307516_10003411_pt1 | contig 20445 bp, 15 predicted proteins | sample 19_EM_MG_FD_203310 | JGI IMG/M metagenome (GOLD analysis project Ga0307516, IMG submission 203310) | Populus trichocarpa ectomycorrhiza microbial communities from riparian zone in the Pacific Northwest, United States - 19_EM | ecosystem: Host-associated > Plants > Roots > Unclassified | place...
CAATTTAGGCCTCGTACTAAAAGACAAGGCCCTTTTCCATCACCAACGTAAAATTTGGAATCTCATTTCAGACAGCAAAATATTGAAGGCACAACCACCATGTTCAGCTAGTTTACGAGAGTTCGGAAATAAATAAGCAAAAAAAAAATTATCAATCCCAAAATTCAAAAGGAATTGTCAACAGGGAAATAAACTAAATACAACTAAAATCCCTCCAGCTGATCTGACTACGAAATGAATACACCCAGTGCCTCGAAAAGGAATCCCCCCCTCTTTTGGTGGGGGAGGAGGTGTCTAATCAAATGCTTCATCAACAGAACTCATCGCCAGAGCCTACTTATGAAGCCCTTCTTGTCCTTCTTCATCCTGTTTTCTAGAGATGGGAAATCAATGCAGTTATAGGCAAGGTCTAGAACAATAGGATTTCTAGGTATTGATTGGAAAGCTGGAGGGAAGACTTCGATGCGCGGAACACTCTTGACATTTGGTTCCCCAACTGCTGACTCGTAGACATCAAGTTTCTCAAGGAGGAATTTCTCCACCTGATACATTCAAAGCAGCAAGTCAACCAAGATCAGACGTGCACAAGCAGGAGCTGAAGCGACTCCCTTTAATTATTCATAGGATGTAACAAACATTATGTAATGATCGCAGAAAAATAGAAGCACTAAAGTAAAAGAGAAGCTATAAGGCTAATAAGATGAACCCATATTAGAACAAACTAACTAATTAGAATTTATAATTTACTCATGACATTATATATCAACTTTAAAGTTGGTCAGGATAGCTTAAAAGTATCTGCAGAATATTAATGCAAAGCTTATATCAGAGAATCTGTCTATAGAAACCAACAAAGAACTCGGAGCGTCCTTGTCCGGTACCTGGCTAAGACGCAAAAAATGAGAAGTTGACATATAATGTTATATTACCCATCCTGTATGCCAGCTTACTCTCTTTTAGTAAACAATGAGGAATGGTGGTCCTCGTCTATTCTGTGAGAAGCAAAAGGGAAAAACAAAGCCCAGATGGTTTACCTTCTTGTCCACTCCGCTGAGTGATATCGTGGAAACTTTCTTTGAAAGATTCTCCGAAACCTTCTCATGCTCCATGATCCCAGTAGCATGCTCTATGCAACTGTTAGCTCTGCACTCGTTGTTTAGTGTTCTCAACTCTTTGATCGTTACCTGTTATACAAAATCATTAACAGTCCAAGACAAATATTTGGCATGTCATACAACTTGCACGTCATGAATCAAAATCACACCAAGAAAGCATCAACAAGAAAATGTTCCCTAGGGTACAAAGCAACTAAAAAAACCACAATATATGTAAAGGATTGCCCAAAGTTTTAGTCTCCTTTCTTTAGGCTACATCACCTCATCAGTGCTCGTCACAGTTTGGAATTTCTTTAGGGCATTCTCAGCAAGGGATCGAGCATGGCAGTATAATACATATGCTTCTGCTCGCTTTCCAGCTGAACTATATGATTTTGCCAAGTAGAAGCACCTGAAAATATTTCAGGAGATGAAAGATTAATAAAGATCCTAAACCTGGCAAGGATAAATTGATTGGCTCTTGGAGAACCAGCTTCAATTGTTTAATTCCGATAAGCAGGAATGTAACCGTTGATGTGCATTGTGAAGGGCATAATTAGGCAAGTACGTAAGAAAAGATCATTGGGAAAGCAAAGGATGATTAAAGTTGATGATATGGGAGGATAAGATATCTAGCCATCAAGTGATTTCTTGAATAGCACTTATAACACCCCCAAACACGAAAGGGATTGTCAAGAGATTCAACCAATCAAGAACTATCAATTGGGGAAAAATGTAAGTGAAGCAGCAAAAAAAATCAATCTAATGAATTGGTATAAATTTCAAATCCCAACCTTTGTGCTCGGAAAGCCGTACTTCGAAGATCACAGTCTTCAGTGAATTCTACTTCTTCAGGTTTTCGGTCTCTTCCAGAACTAACTAAATCAGAAAGGTCAGCTGTATTCTGTCAAACATAACATTAATAGAAACACAAGAGGTTAGTTATTTTGCTGAGATAGTGGCAAGTTTTGTATTCAGCAGTAGTTCAAATCATTCCTTTAAAAAGAAAATACATGTTGGAAACACATGCATAAGGAAAGATTGCTAACCTGTAATAAAAGATCATACAAGCGAACAAGCTCTTCTGGCTTGGTAACTTTCTCATTTTTGTCATCTCTGCGCCGGGTAAGTTTACTCTTGGCAATGCTAACCAACAACTGGTTACGCTCAATGGTACGCTGTCCTAGTACAGCACTAACAGCTTTATCAAGCCCATTTAATTCATCTTTGACACTGTCAGCATTACCAGCACTGACCTAAAAAATAGTGTACAAAAAGTTAATTATGGAGGATTGGAATATAAAATGAGTAACAAAACTACGACTATAAAAATATTTAAAAAAACAACCAAAATTATGATGGTACAAGCAGGAAAAAAGAAGGAAAATAATTAACAAGATTTCGCTGAACTTCCACACACCAAGTCACTGCGAATGAAGCTCCTAGCCTCGTGATATGCCGTGAAAATTTTGTCAAAGACAGCTAATTTTTTCTCAGCTGGGATTGAATCTGCTGTAGGACCATGCAAATCCTTCTCCAATTCTTGTGCTGAAATAATCATCAGACAAGAAACATAGTTTCAGGCTCTGTTAGAGGCATAAAAATAAGTGAGAGGGAAAATGGCCAGCAAATTATGAACATTCAATCTACTTCTTAATGAAATTGATGAAATCTAGGTATTGTAACATAGAGATCAATCTCTCAATAAACCTAAGAAAATTCTAATAATCCAACCTGCTAACAAGTCAGTACATTAATGCATCTCACTAGCAGAGAAGAAACTATTTGGCATATATTGCCATCACCCACGTTGAATCATACATTCCCATTCAAAGATACACATGAACAGAATATATCAATCAACAATCAGTTCATAAAATTTAGAGAGAACCAGTTTATAAAATTTAGAGATGAGAATCATTAAAAACAAGGAGAAATAGCATAATGACCATCCTTGTAATTGTTCAAGAGCTGCTAAAAGAGAAGATTTCATAGCAGATATGGATTTTTGCTAAAAAAAACAATTACAGGAGGTGATTACACACCCACCACAAATATAGTACTCCATGATAATATTCCAGCCTAAAGTTTTACTCATAGAAAGAAAATGTGAACCTTTTAAAATGGCAACCCGAGTTTTTGCATTTGAAATTGGAAATCTGTGGCCAAGCCAATGAAACTCTGTCAGGGATGCAGCCTGTTGAGATCTTGCTTCAGCCATAGCAGCCTACAAAACAGCGCAGAGCATTCTTAAATGCAAGAATGAAAATAACAAAATAAATATTCATAATATATTCCTCAAATCAAACTATAGAATAGAGAAAAAAAGAGTTTAGAAATACAATAGCCACCGAGTAACATAATGTTCTAGACAGAATCCAATGCAGTCAGAATCACTCATGCGTATAATAAAGGCTAGATTTAAATTGGTCTAAAATAAACATTCTGGAATGTATTAACTTTTCAAATGAGAAGGCAACAGAATAAAAAAACAGACAACTACTGAAGACACTAAAAGTAGGAGAACAAAATACTGGAGACACAAAAAGAAACAGTAGGTCATGGACAAATTCTGATAAAAGATCAAATCTCACCTCCAATTTTGCTTTGAAAAGGTCTAGCGCAGGACCTTCCATCTCACCAATTTGTAAGAGCTCCGAAGTTTTCAGATTTGACTCGCCGATTTTGTGCCTGCAGTATCTAATACTAGGTTCCAGCTCCTCAACGCGCTCACGGCACAAAACTTGATTCTCTAAATCTCCATATTTCCCCAGTTCCTCATAAACCGCTCTATACAATATATTAAGCTAGTCAAGCACAATATTCAATATACAAGCCAAATACTTATTGACCAAGCACTGAATATATCTTTTTATACTTGGGATTTATTAGATGAGAGGAATTTGGTCTGAGAAAGTGATATTCCGTATCAAAATGTTAGCCTATGAAAGTATCAATGTTTTAAGGGGACAGTAATCATTGCATCCACACTTACAAATTTAATAGTGATGTTTCAAATATTAACTTTCTGTTAGTTTAATTTTGATATCAAAAATGCACGACAGGCAATTTATCAAACAGACACAAACTCAATGTTAACTATTTGAAGTGGATAATCACTAATCATTCGCTATGGGAAAGATGAAATCAGGCAGGAGGACAGACATAGCAGAATGGAGGGGGTACTGAACTCGAGTGCATGGAATTGTGTCTTTAGAGCATAGCTACCATGTACAAAACTCAAATCCCCTCAAGAACCAGCTTTGGAAGTGCCTGGCTGGCCAATGGCCCTTTTTTCAAGAAACATTTATTGACAGGGAGAAACACCGGAAACACTATTAAAATGTGAAAACAGTAGTGATAATGATTTAATATGATAAAGATGAGAATAACCTGGAACTTATGAAATTCTTCAACGCGGTGTCCCAATTCCGATCTTGTTCAAACAACAGAAGCCCATTCATATATGATGCATAGGCCTACAAATCAGGCATCAAAGCATTGTTAATTGAGAATGAAAGAGCCATCTCAATATGAACTAAATTAGAGGAATGCTCCTCAACAGGCAGTACATAGAGTAGTTATTAGCAAAACACAGAATCCAAAGCAACTTGGTGCAGTTAAGTTATCAAGAAAATGATCAAAATATCTAAAGGTAAATTATGATAGATGACAGAACATATGCATAGACTCCAGTCTTGTATGTATGATCACATCCATGCTTTTGCATCCTCAATCCTCAAAACAAGATATTCTTGAGACAAAACAGAAGAGCAAATTCTGTGGTCTTTAGTGCCAATGCATGAGATAAGAACTATAAGATCTCATTTATAATTAAAAGACCTACAAAGCTACATCCATTACTTTTTAAATATTTGAATTCACATAAGCAACATGTTAATAGCTAGATAACATGTGTATAATCCCATAGGCACATTTAGCATACTCTAGTTTAGATAATAGGCCAAACTATGCAAACAGGTACAAAAGAATGGCGACGAGATCCGCCTTATCTTCATTTCCCATTCCCGGCAAAACCCAATCTTTCGAAGTTGCCATTGAAGCCAGCACTGGTGAATTCAATTCAAATAGCATTGAACTCAATGGATTCTTTCATAAACAATGCAATGCAACAGTGTAATGATTCTGTAGCGATCTAATACAAGCTCTAGTTGAATCTCATCTCACCAATGCAAAACAGCAATGTTTATTATATGTTAAGCTTTTAGCTTCAAAGGCTGAAAAACATTTTCCCAAATGACTTGTTTGCAAGATAAGAAATAGAATTCCAAATGAATTAAGAACAAGAGCAAGGAAAAATTGCTTTGACCATGATCTATGGTCATGCTCACCACCACTAAGAACAAACTTGACAGGGAAGTTCATCCAATTCTTTGTGCAAGAATTAGAGCAAAACTTCTTGCTGATGCAATCAATACACAAGTAGACACAATCTGCACTAACTTTTATTTGAATAATTATTAGGAGGTATCAAAGCAATATGACTTGAGATGACTAAAATCATAGACACACCTCCGCTTCCAAAGATGTTCTGGAATCTCCCTTGGCAGCACATAATCCTGAAAATAAATCAGCCCATTTTACTGCCTTCCTCAGTCTCCCAATCAAATAAATACGTTGCTTGGCATTTGGGCCATCTAGAAGCTGTCTTTTCTCCATAGCATGGCTCCATGCTCTCTCTGCCGTATAAAGAACCATATGCAGATACCTGTTCTTCTTCAAACAAGATAGATTATAATCTTGACAGACTATGAAACAGAAATATCATTTTCAATCTCTCATTTATATAATGTTTGCTAATCCACGAAGATAAAGAAACCTCAAAAACAATGTAACCAGTGGACGCTCGAAATAGTTAATAAAGCAACACAACTACCACTATCCCCAACACAGGATGCTCAAAACCGACTCTTGCAACAAAATTAGGCTACCAAATGTACTCTGTGACAGAATTGTTATCATTTGTTTCATAAATTCTAATTCTTACTTGATCAAAATGATCCCAGCCCATTTCTCTACATTATCCCCTCACTATCTATAATTACAGAAACAAAGTGCATGTTGCATTAAATTAAGGAAAAAACAACAATACAGGATTAAATGAACAGTGCTGATTTCTATAAGCTATACATATCAACAAAAATAGTGTGCAAAACAAATAAGAAAAAAGCTATAATCAACAAGACACACCTCACTTCCGTAACAGTGGACTCATTTATAGCTCTACGCGTATATTTACCGCGGCCATGAGTAAACTTCAACGATTTATATAACCTCCTTAACCGTGCAGTACAATACCTCCTATACATCCAATAAAATTCAACCAGTTAAACAATCAAATCAAAATTCCTTAACAAACAACCAGCAGAGTCTAAAAGCTAAATTCACATACCGATAACGAGCATAATCCCCATGCCTCAATCCATGCTGCATTTGCGCAGATTTCAGCAATTGCAAAACTAATAACCAGAACACAATTAGCAAAATAATAAATTAAATAATTTCACTCAATTTAAGCTTAGTTCAGTTAATTTTTTTGTTTAATTTAAAATGGAAAATGAGATTGCATGTTCATTTGGTTGATAAAATAACAAAGACAGTGGAGATTTAAGAAAAAATAATAACCGTTGATTGAGTATCTCGGATTGATCTGATCAGAATTATTGGATTTCGGACCGTCGACTTCCATTGCGATCGCTTCATTCTCTTTCCCCATGATTCCTTCAAGCAAACAAAAAGCGAATCACAACAATCAAAGAAAAAAAAAGGTGGCATAACTAGATCCGGAAATTGGCGATAGAATTTAAATAAAAGAAGGCGCGGTGGAGGGGGAGTTGAAGAGGTGCTACCTTGCGGTGGTGGTAGTGGCGCCGCCTGCTGCTTGGCGGTGGTGGGTAAAATGGTTTCAGTTTGGTTTTTAACGAGCACTGTTTTTTGAGTGTTTGGTGTTGTGTGGGGTTTTGGGGTTTTCTATTGTTTTGTTGAGTAGAACAAAACGGTCCGGATCTTTGTTCGGTCGGGTCGGGTTTTTTTAAATTTTCTCAATATCATTCAAAAAACAATCTGATTACCAGTTTTAAATGGGATGGTAATTATTTTTCCATTTTTCTTTGACTTTGTCTTATTATTCTCTAATTTTTCCTTTTAAACATTTCCATGATAAATTGGAATTATTGGTGTAATAAAAAAAATAGATGTAAATTTAAGAAGAATACTTCAATTAAGAAAATCTTAATAAGTTATTGCCCAAAGAATTATGAAAGGTAATGCAATTTAAGGAAAAACACGTATCCATGTGCATGAAAGGGTAGCAAGCTGACTTTGTTCGTTTTGTCTGATTCTTTTAATTGAATATTTTTTAATTATGATTTATAATTTTTTTTATTTTTTTATATGAAGCTATTTTATTCTCATAATCTGGATCACGAATTTGATAAGTTAATCCATGTTGATTCAATTTTTTATATATATATTTTAACTTAATATTTTTATTTTTATTATTTAATATTTAGTTAATTAGAAATTAATTTTCATAATTAATTTTAAATTTTTTTCTATAAAGTTATTATGATCTCACGAAGCGAGTTGTAGATTTAACAAGTTAATATGAATTAATTTAATATATTATTGTTTTAATATTTTAAAATATATATAATTTAATATATTACTGTATCAATATTTAAAAATAATATCATTTGATATATATTATATTTAGAGCTCATAGTTAAATTTTTTTTATAAAAAAATATATTTAAATATTTTTATAAAATTAAAAAATAATAATTTAGCTCGCATCGCAGCTCGAGGAATGGTTTCTTTTAATACGTACCATCATCCTTTTCTCATGCCCCTCGTATATATAAAGGGGAGAAAAGAAAATCACATTAAAGTCAGTATCTCAACCCATTTTTTTTATAAAAAAAAACAAAATTAATGTTGGTATTACTAATTAACTAAACCCATTTTTTAACAACTAATTAAAACACGCTAAACAAATACACACACCCAAACTCAAAAGTGGGCCAAAAAAATCAAGCCTAGATAACTTTTCTTATCCGCAAGATATAACAAAATATTAAAAATCATCACAACCCAAACCCAAACCCAAACTCAATCTCCACGTACGAACCAACCCTCTCCTCGCCGGCCGGAAAATTTGAAAAAGCCCAAAATCCAAAAATAAAAATATTAAAATGGCATTTACATCCTCAATATTCTCTCCCATTCCCTTAAACAACCAGAGAATATACTCTCCGAGTTTCCATAAACCAAAACTACTTAGAACCACCGTCACCGCCGCCTCACTTCCGCCTCAATCGCCGCCGAAATCGACGGAGCCACCTTGGCCGTCATCGGGGGCGGGTCGGTGGCTGCATTGGCTGCCGCCATATCACTCAAAGACCCCGAACGGCGGCGGCGCCCCCAGGCGGAGGAGGTGGGCGGCTGAGACAAGGAGGTGGTGAGGGAGTACTTCAACAATTTTGGGTTTCAACGGTGGAGGAAGATACATGGAGAGACTGACGATGTTAATAGAGTGCAGATGGATATTAGGCATGATCATTCAAAGACTGTTGAGAATGTGCTGAAGATGTTGAAGGACGAAGGGTCGTTGGAGGGTGTTAGTGTGTGTGATGCTGGGTGTGGTACTGGGAGTTTGGCTATACCCCTGGCGAAAGAAAAAGAGCCGCCGCCGCCGCCACTAGCTCACCTGTTTCTCGGCCTCAGCCACCATAGCAGCAGAATGATGAGGACGGTTGAGGGTGTGGCGACTGTGCAATCATGGCTGCCACACTTGCACATGCGCGGTTGTGAATGGACAGTGGGCACAACATGGCGGTCTGAAGTATTTGTGACCATTTCGTTAAGAATCATGAGTCGGATTCTTGAATGGCATAAAATTATTTGGTAACGTGCATTGATTAATTCCTGAAGAAGTTATTGAAACCTAACTTGGTTTCCAATTTTGTGCAGGCAAAAGAGCAGCTTCAAGCAGGAAGTGAAAATGTAGTGCCTGTGATGCCAAAATTTGAAGTGAAGGATTTAAAGAGTTTAGATGGGAAGTATGACACAGTGGTCTGTCTAGATGTTCTGATTATCTGATACATTACCCACAAAGTAAAGCAGATGGGATGATTGCTCATCTCGCATCATTGGCTGAGAATCGACTACTTTTGAGCTTTGCGCCAAAGACATTTTATTATGATCTATTAAAGAGAGTAGGGGAGTTGTTTCCTGGGCCTTCAAAGGCAACAAGAGCTTATCTACATGCAGAGGCAGATGTAGAGTGGGCATTGAAGAAGGTTGGGTGGAAAATAAGGAAGAGAGGCCTGATCACTACCCAGTTCTACTTTGCTAGGCTCGTCGAAGCTGTTCCTGTGCAAATGGAATAGAGGTTAGGTTTGAAACTTGGCATTATTGCGCTTGCTCTGTTGCAAGAAATGGTTAGGGTGTTTGTTATTAATTTGTAGAGCCTTGAATTTTCTCTCTATGTTGTCATTATACTCCTTTACTGTTATGTATTTCAAGTGTGTACTAGATGACCGTGCATCTAACATTTGATACAGCTAGCAAAATTTTGCTGTTCATCTAAAATATCCTTTAATTGTTCATGTGATCATATGGTGACACCAATTTGCTACTTTAGGAAAAGCTGTTGATCCTTTTTCCTTTCAGCTTTTTGTTTGCTTCTCTGTGTGCAATATGTCCATTTTACATGTTTCATTTCAGTAAACTAGATGATAAGAGAGTGACTAGCATTGCAGTTTTTAGGCCTTTGAGGTTCTTAAACAGATATGTACTGCAACCTGTTGATCTTTTTTGTCCTTTCTAAATTTAAAAGCACTTATCAAGCAAATTTTCATGCTCGAAGATGAATTGATGTTGAAATTTAAGCAGAGCAGAATTTTTCAATAAAAAAAATATGATGTCTGATGCAAGTCACATCGATTATTTTCATAAGGAAGAAACTGGAGCAAAACCCAGGCTAACACATGTCATAATGCTCAACTACAATGTAGGAAGCTTCACAAACATCTCTTTGTTTTGAACCATTAGCTTATAACTTATCAGCAATTTTTACTATAGCATCTGTGAGCTTATTGAGAGCTCTGACTAAGCTGTCATTATGGTCCTTCCTTTGCTCTCTATCCAGCTGACAATTAATATTTTGAGCTTTTAGTTGGGAATTCAGCATGCTCATGTTCCTCCCTAAAACTTTGATCAATCTATCCTCAAGATCAGGGTCCTCACTTTCATCTGATGATAAGCGCCTCTTCTTCCCCTCCCTAGACATCGATCCTTTCCTTGTTTTAGTTCCTAGATTTTGTTTTTTGGTTGTACCTGCACGCACTGCACAAGAAAATCATTTCGTGACCAACAAAAAAGCATTAAGATTGAATTCTACTGTACACTTTTAATATTGAATATGGTCTCAGAAACAAGAATGATGTATGACTATGATAATAGCCTAATAGATAATTTGCACAGAACATAACATAAATCTGCTTCCGCAATCTAACATTAATACATTACACAAACATAGCAGGCTAGTCTTTGTTAAGATAGTTACAGTTTTGAGCATGTCAAGATATAATTCAGTATGTAGCATAAGCAGAGAAAAGTCTTGAAGAGAAAATTGGACAGAGAATGAGAACTTAGTGGATATCTTTTAATATAACAGTTGACTCAAAATGGTTATATTTTAGGTTGGAACTTGATTGTGAGTGATTTATGGATATTCAATTTGCAAATATGGAAACTTTCAGACTTAAGTAAACTACCAGGGGAGGATTAGAACGAGGCTGTGACACATAATACATGTGAAAATATTTTTACCTGTTAAGCAGTTCTGTGATTGGAAATACAGATTGGGCAATCAGAAGATAAATTTAATTGAAAGCCCTGCTGATTGACTTTTTTTTATAGTGAAACCGAGTCCTTTACCTTAAACATTGGTAACCACACTAGGCAAAGGCCTAGGAGTCAATCGAGAGGAATTGTTTTGGGAATTTCAAGTGTGAGTTGTTTCCTATATTGAGGTCCAAGAATTAGAGAATTTAAGAAGTGATCATATTTAGCAGATTTTCCCGTTACCTGAGTTAAGAGTACCCCAAGCCCCTAGCAGAATTCCATGCAAAACATCCATACCAAATTGACATTGATTGAGGTACAAAAAGGAGCAAAACTGTATTCTGTAATTCACCTTGCAACACAATTTCTCTACCTGATGATATGGGCAATGGATTAGCCCGTGTCTTTCTGAGATTCCCAGTTGCTGTAGTTTCCTTCTTGGAGCTCCAGTAAGTTTTGTCCTGTCCAGGTTGTTCCCATTCCAGAAATAAACCATCTTCTGCTCTAGCACATTGACTGCTATCAAGATTTGCCTCGGTGTATTCATGTTCCTCCTCCTCTTCCTCTGCTGTTGCTGCCTCGTCTCTATCAATGCAATCCATTTGTTTCTTGAAAGTGATTTGTGACAATGGAATTGCATCAGTAGTGATCACCCTCCCATCCAAGACATAGTAAACTTCCTTGTCAAAGAAACTGGGCAATTTCCTTTCTCTCCTCAACTCATTCCTCATCATCCAAAATGATTCAGTCTCGTTCATCTGCTGAGACTCCCATGTTTTTATCTTCTTAAAATCACATAACATGTTTCCCCATCTTTTCCGGCATTGAACAGGTCCTCGGTTCACACCGTGCTGACTACAATATGATGAAACTGAATCCCACTTGGATTCAATCTGATCTGATCCCAAGGCTGAAGTGGATCTGCGACTCCATTGAAATCGGTTCTCTACAACCTTCTTGCTCTCAATGAGGACAAAAGTTTCTTGCCTAGTCCATCGAGGATGTCTTGTTTTAGTTTTGTCATCCACATCTAGTGCTTGTTCTTTACGAACTCCGTTGGGTCTAGACAATTCCTGTGTTTCTTGTCCATCATTTGACTCTGACACCATGACAAATGGACTGTGTATGACAGTAAGTAAAGCTCAAAATGTCTGAATGGTCTTAAATCAAAGGACCATTCAACTTGCTGCCTGAGGTAGGAGAGGAGAGAAGGATGTACTTCCTGTGTCTGGATAGTATCATGTATGTGGTATGGATTAGTGCCTTATTTCTAAGGATAAACCCTGAACAGTTTCATATCTTTTTCCATCTAATCAATTTTCTACTATAAAGGGAACCTCACCCACCCCCAAGTATTTCAGTGTTTAATAGGATACTTTCTTTGGTTTGGATACCCTAAATTAGCATCCTTATCTCTCCTAATTCAAAACATAAAGGCTAATCCCTGGCATTATGGTCAATGGAGGCCCTAATAGTCAGTGTTGTTTTTTAAGATTCTACCAGAAATGGAGATACTCTTGCCTAATAGGGATGTCACCTTCTTGTTTTGTCACGGAAAGTTCGAAGGGCATCCAGTTTCTGTTTAGCAATACCATAACATTGTGTGTCCTTGTATTTACACCTCTCTTTGAGTGGCTTGCATGTGTGCGTGTGTACACGTGTGCGCTATTTTGCATGTGTGTCTGTGTCTGCGCGCGCGCACTTGCACTCTCTTTCAATGGTTTGTTCATAGTTGAAGGTGAGTTAAAATATGGGAAAACTTTCTTTGCAGTTGGAGGCTAGCCTCAGTACCATATCCTGGCACAGGTTGGCCCCGTCACGGTCTCCGTCTTATGGGAGGCAGATATTGGTAAGGCAATCCCGGAGCCTGAGATACTTCAGGGAGTGCATTTTTCAAAACAAGTTTTTATGGAAATTTTCATTTACAGCGAGTTCTTAACTTTGTATATGCAGCATAATCAACTTTGGTGTTTAATATCTGACCGTTTCCAGTAGTTTTTTTTTATTTATTGTTTTGAATGCAATATTTTTCATGCGTTACTTCAGATTTGCAGAACTTTTGCTGTATCCATGGGGGAGTCATTTGTGTCTATAGCACCCTATGGTTAATTATACTACCATACAAGGAAAAGGGGCTGTTTAAAACTCCGTTGATTACCAGATCAAAGAAATCCACCCATCCCATGTTTTTCACTGCATACAGTCTGGACGAAAAAATCATGATTGATTAACGCATTGATTCACCAGGATTCTGGTGCTCTTAAGTCCAAAATCCTACTTCATTAGGGGTGCCAAGCTAAATTTGGTCGTTTCCATTTATAATTTGAGTTATGAAGAAATTCCCTGTAGGCACAGGGTCTAAAAAGCTTGTATACACGGTTGGCTGATCAATTTCTTGCAATGTACTTACCTTGTGTAGGAAGAAATTCATTACAGGAAAACAAAACGCATACATCTTTTTATCTTTTCCTGCACTGCAAATAATTCTGAGACATCGGAAGCTATCAAGAAGGTACCCTCTTTTAGGAGAAAATGAACTTTATAATCAAGATGCCAACGCAAATGCCAAAATGAACTTCTTAATTTAAACCTTCATCAATTGCACAATTTTTTTTATATAATTTATGTGAAAATAGGGTATCAATGGTGTAGTCTTGAAGTGAGCTCTGCCTTAGGTGTGTTTGGCTGGATGGTTTAACCTGTTTTTAGTTAGAAGTTGAATTTATTTTATTTATAATTATTTTTTTATGTTTTCAGGTCGTTTTATTATAATAGTGTAAAAACATAATTTTAAAAAATAAAAAAATATTATTTTAATATATTTTTGAGTAAAAAATATTTTAAAAAGTAAAACACTCTCAATTTTAATCTAATCGCTAACACTCTCTCACCCTTTAATTGCTTGAGAGTGAGAAGGGTGAATATTGGATGATGGAAAATTGATTTTTCTATCTTGGAATGTTTAGAGAATAATTATGGCTCCATGTATCTTCTTAATTTCAAAAGATTTTCTTTAATGACTTTACTGTTTTATCTTAATATTGATTAAACTTTAAAAAAGCTATATTTCTTCTTTCTCTTCTTTTTTCTCATATGCTGTGAAAGAACATACACTCAACAAAAAAAAATTAAAATAAAATTATCTTTTTTTCTTTTTTTCCCGATCAGGTAACCATCTAAATCTTCAAAATTGAGGAATTGAAGAGCACTGTTAACCAGTGGCTACATTCTCGTGTGCAAGAATTCTATTTTTTTAAAAAAAAAAAAAAAAAGTTAGGTGCTAAAATATCCCAAATCTCAAGGAATAATTTAAAAAAAATACTAAAACGTCAAATGGTTAATTAAAAATTAAAAAACTTACCTCAAACTTCAAGTGATTAATTAATCATTTTTTCCCATTAACAGGTCCTTTAAATCTACTCAATTTTAAAATGTCAAATACTTCTTCATTAAAACTCGGGTACTTAAATGAAAACAAATGTAAAGTACAAGTAGTTATTTGACAAAATATGCAAATATCGAGGAGGTAAATTGTAATTAACTTTTACATAACCCGATGAAGCTGATGACATGGCTTGTGAAGTAGTCCAGGTCATCAACTGAATTAACTAATACCAAGGGGAAACCGTTAAAAGGAGAAAGGCAGCCCCCAACTCTCTCCCTCCCTCCCTCCCTCCCTGTCTCAAGGATCTCCCATCCCCCTCTCTTCTCTCTGCAACTAATTAGGGTTTAAAGTCACTCAAATAATCACAAGTATCGTGGTTTTTCTATCAACGTCAAGGTTAGTCAGTTTATACTCTTGACGTCTCAAATGCATCGTATGTTATTGATAATGTAGGTAATGTGTTTGTAAGAAGTCCTCAAAGAAGAAATTTATAGGTTATTTGGAGTGATATTAACCCATTTCATTATCTTTTTTAAAAATTTTCTTCAAAAAGTGATGAATTGGATTTTGGTGACTTAGTATTTTTTATTGGGTGTTTCCTGAATTTAGAATCTTTTTGGTAACTGTTGTTTCGCGTGGGTCATATCATATATTGTGAGTAATGTAGTCAATCTGTTCGTAAAAGTTCATTGTAGAAGGTCATTATTTATTGTTTGAAACTAACACATTTGATACATTCCTGTAATCTTGCTATTGAAGGTTTTTTCAGAATTTTGCTGCTTGATTGGGTGTCTTGTGTATTTAGAACTCTTTGGTCATTGTTAGAAGTTTTTAACTTTTGCACATTTTGTAGTAATTCCGAAGTTTAGCATGGAAGGGGGGAATGGAAACGAGGTAGAAAGAGAAGAAGATGATTCCGTGAGCGATATTCTTCAAGACCGATTTAGACTCTCAGCCATATCCATTGCCGAGAATGAAGGTTCAGTTTGTCAACGCGACACTCTTTGCACTGCTGCTTGGTTGCTTATGTATTAAATGGGTTTTATTTCTTAGTCCAATTTTAACAGTTGTGAACATGCCCTTTGAGCAGCTAAGAAAAATGGCGTGGAGATATCTGAACCAATAACTTCTTGCATTGCTGATTTGGCCCTTAATTATACAGGTAACAGACTAAAGTTGCACCCAATTTCTATTGCTTTAGTTTTGTAGGGCTTGTTTTTATTGCTATCCATTTGAGAACAGTTCATATTGGTGTGTTTCTGATTTATTAGCATTTCACAAGACCTGCAAATCTTTAGCCCATGCAGTTAGCAGAATTTAAGCAATGTTTTGAGTATGGTATGGTATGTCTTTACAGCGATGCATTTTTAAATTTAGCTAGATGTACAGTACTTGGTTTTGTCAGAGCCATCAAGTTCCCCAATGTTTGTTCAATCCAAGCATTGCACCAAACTTGACAGAATAGCTGATTATTATGCATATGTGACAAAGCTGATTTTATGGTGATTTTTTTACCGCAGTGCATCATCCCCAACACTTTCATTTAGCACACTGTACTGTAATATGTCTGATGATTACGTTCCTCTTTGGGTCATACCTGCACTAGCATGGACCGAGTTAATGCTGATTTTTGTTGGTGCAACTATGAAATGATGGTTGCACACTTATGGGGAACAAGTATCCTTCTACCTGATTCTTTTGAGCTTAGTTTGACAGAGGCTTGGTCAAGCTGACGAGTAACTGTTCATTCTTGTGATGTTAACTAACTGAGTTGGGAGGTTTAATGCTCCTCATTGCATATTGTCTTCTAATTCCTTGTATAATTCTTCAGTGGCAGGTCAAACTCTACTAACTGATCCGTAATGGAACTTGCCATAAGGAAAAACCACTAATAAACAATCGTTCCTAAGCAGAATTATGCATTTTATGAATACAATTCCTTATGATGCTTCCTTGGAAAAAATTCTAAGCTGATGGAGAAGTTATATTTGTTCATTGTTAGATAAATCTTGATTAAACTAATGAAGTGGGTGCTCTTTTGAAAATCAGAACAACTTGCGAAGGAACTTGAGGCATTTGCACAGCATGCCGGTCGTAAATCTGTCAACATGGAAGATGTCATACTTTCTGGTGAGTTTTGTGACTCCTCGGGCTTGACTGTGCTGTTAGTCTATGAAAAAGAATGACATTGTTGTTGTTTTCTGTTTTTTTTCTCTTTTGTTGTTCGAGTACTTTTAATATTGGATTTACGTATACTTGCTATGAATCTTCTAGCAATTATTATTATGATGCAAGTGGTATTTTTGCTCTTTTCTCACACTTCTGCCAAAAGATCTCAAATACAGTGAGAAGGAAAGGTGTCTCTTTTTTCCGTTTAAAATGTGAGAAAAAATCATTAGTATCCTCATTCTAATGTTCTGCATTTATTTTGTCTTGGTTTCAGCTCACAGAAATGAACATCTTACCGCCTTATTGAGGTCATTTTGCAATGATCTGAAAGAAAAAGAGCCCCAATCTGAGAGAAAGCGGAGGAAAACATCAAAAAAGGAAGATAAAGCCACTACAAGTGCTGTAAATATTCCTGATATTTAACAATTGCACATCTCGATTTTTGGGAGAATCATGTCTAGTGCATTGTAATTGTATGTACAAGATGATTTCTATAATTAGGACTGGATGTAATGTTAATTGTTCAAGCTCTTTGCAATATGATGAAATTTCTAATGATCCTCCCTCTACTTGCTGCTGTTACCAAATACTCCTCCACTTCAAGTGGTTTTCACTACTCGTTTTATACTTTGCTTGCACTGTCTATATGCTTATTATAACTCTCTACATGGATGGACAAGATATGATAACATTTTATTCTACAAGAATGTCATGTCAGAATTACATATATACCGTCTCACATCCTTTTGCTGACTTCCCAGGTGGAAAACCAAACTAAGCAAAACGAAGTCTTCAAAAAGACCGCTGATTCTGGTCTTTATCTATAGTCCGCGCGCAGCAATCATTATTCTCAGCTGATTGTATCTGCCTGCTTCCGTGGTGTTGAGATATGGCCACAGCTGACCTCCAATATTGAATCAATTTCCTCCTTTTTAATGTGAAGCTCGACCTTGTTCCAAAATATTACATGGGAATTTTTCGAAGTTTCTGATTTTGTTATATGGAGTCGGTCAAACGCTTACAAGAATACTCATATATACATTCTCTCTCACTTTCTTTGCATCCTCATGTATTTTTTCTCCTTTTATATTTATTAATTTAAACATCAAACAGTCTTGTATTCTGACAAGAGACTTGTATTATTGCAAGAAACACCAATTACTCAAAAGATATTGGATAGAATTGAACGATCGGCCCTCTCTATTCTTGAGCAAAAGCCCATATTGTTTCTCGCACTCACAGTGGGCTGTGTCCATCCCGAGATATTCTGGCTTGCCAGACATTACTTGGGTGTCCAAGTACTCTCTGTTTTCCATGGGCAAGGACACCCCAAAATTTCCTCGTGAAGATGCCTAAAAATCTAATCTTTGGTTACGAGGCTGAGGGGTCATGTCATTTATCATCATACAAAGCCAAGAAAACGACCATTACCAGGGAATATTCCAATTTCTACATTGAATTGGTCCTCTAACCACTGACCACTGACCACTGACCACTGACCAACCAGCTACTGGCTCATTTCCATTTTATTTTTTTCTTTAGCTAGCCTTTGAGAAACGTGTAAAAAGGGCAATGATTGTGCAGTTAAATTTGCAAATTTCTTTCTTTTTTTCTTGAGTCTTGCTTTTCACTAACTCCAACGACAAAGGCGGGAATTCATTTTCAAGCCCTCGTTTTCAAAAAATGCACTTAAGTTAGCAGACTTTTACATTACAAAACAAAAACTTTGAAATTAAACCAAAGGTAGATGGATGACGTAATTTGTGAGGGAGGGTCATCGCATACTTTTTGCAGAATCTTTAAGCTAGTCCAGTAGCAATTGCAGAAGAGTCAGAGCAGAGAGAGAGAGAGAGAGAGAGAGAGGGCGATTTCGCTTTCAGTGTTCAGTTTCAAATACTGTATTCGATCAAAATATTGCTGGGATTTTTTATTTTCTTCGTACAGTTACAAAATTAATGATTAGCGGAATATAAGAATCACAATGGAATTAATTTAGCGTCCCGCCGTCCCCTCTCACGAACAGTGTTATAAGACCCGGCTAGCCTAACCGGTCATTTTAGCAACTCCCTCGGGCTTGACTGGAGTTAAATCAATAAAAAAACTTATTTTTTTTATAATAAATAATGCTATTTAAAAAAATATTAAAATAATATCATTTCAGGTTATATTTATATATATAAAAAAAAAACTTAAATAAAAAAAATAAAAACTTAAACAAAACTTGAAATAACTCTCATCCAACATGTAACTCACCCAACCCGCTACTCTAAACTTAATTACGGTAAGGACAATTTCTTGTTCCACTTGTGTACACACACACGAATTGTAAAACGAAGGAGTAGATTAATACTTGATACTTGAATTTTAAACTAAGATATAACTCAGCCCTTCATGTTTGAAAATATATATATGTTAATATATATATTAATCCTGGACTCTTGTTAACCTTTGTTTTTATAAAATAAATACTGATTTTATATCATTAAATTTTAAATTTTAGATATGAGAAAAAAAAACAGCCAATGATCTGACAAGACAATGATCAGGAGCAACAGTTAAGAAATTAAATTATAAGTTTTTCAAAATAAAAAATTAAGTTAAAACTGCGCTCAAAACCTAGGGTTTAACCATTAATTTACTGGAAATGGGGACAAGCTGCATGTAGAGTGTGTTTTTTTTTTCATTTAAATTGTGTTTTTAAAAAAATTTAATTTTTTTAATAATTTTAAATTATTTTAATATATTGATATTATAAATAAATTTTAAAAAATAAAAAATATTTTTATATTTCTGAAAAAAAAACCACTTTAAAAACTAAATTGCTATCATCACTCCAAACATTATCGAAATTGTTTAGCTATTGGCTACTTTACACGCGCATGAAAATGAAGTGGGGCCGGGTCACTAGTTTCTCTTCTTACCCGACCAATCATGATACAAGAATTTCTCTCCTCTTTTTTTTCATTACACAACACAAAAGGAACAGTTGAGAAGTTGTCTTTGTTCACTTCGGGCCCCCGACACTGAATCTCCATCATCATTTACAGACTACAGCCACATGGACAAGGTGTGCTTGGACACTGTCAAAGTGCGAGCAGTGAGCTATGGTAATGGAACCTATTGTCTGATCCCTATCAAGTTGGCGCGCATGTGAGCTTTGGTTAAAATGTTGTTTACAACTTTACACGGAGATCCCAGCAATGCTGGAGCATGAAAAATCCCAAAAAAACCTAATTTTTTTTATTTTTTATTAAAAATATTTATTTATTTAGTTATCACACACTGTAATTTTAAGTCTTGCTTGAAAAAAAACTAAAAATTAAAATAAAAAATATATAATTTATAGTTTTTTTAAACCTAGAATTTCTTTTAGAAAGCTATTAATGCATGCATGTATATTATGCTTTGTTCAATCATATTTTAGTATAAAGAAATCAAATAATCATAGCATTTAATCTACTCCTATTCTTTAATATTCATAAGTCCAGGGGCGGAGCAAGAAAAAATAATTAGGGGGGCCAAATTATAAATTAGAAGGGGCAAAGAAAAAAATTCAGTTATTTTTATTAAAATTATAAATATTTACAAGGTATGAGCATTTTCTTGCAGGGCCCCAGCCCCTGCCAGCCCCCCTCCCTCCACCACTGCATAAGTCCATTTCTTTTTTGCATGATAAAATATTATTACACAGTTATCATTGCGATTGATTTTTAAAGTATTTTTTTATTTATAAATAAATTAAAATAATATTTTTTTATTTTTTAAAATTTACTTTAATATCAATACATCAACATAATTTTAAAATATTAATAAATAGCACACCAAGCAAAAAGGGATTTTCTTTAAAACGGAAGTTAAAAAGCTGCTGCTAATCAGAGCCTTCGTGTTCAGGCTTCTGTTTCACCTTTTTGTGCTGGACGTTCAAGT
>Ga0307516_10003412_pt1 | contig 20437 bp, 22 predicted proteins | sample 19_EM_MG_FD_203310 | JGI IMG/M metagenome (GOLD analysis project Ga0307516, IMG submission 203310) | Populus trichocarpa ectomycorrhiza microbial communities from riparian zone in the Pacific Northwest, United States - 19_EM | ecosystem: Host-associated > Plants > Roots > Unclassified | place...
TTCTTTATAAATTTACTACACAAAGCTAAAAGAAAATGAAATTTTCTAATATCTTTGCATAGTAAATATTATAAAGAGGGGGCAACTGTCATAACCCAATTTTTGACCTTTTTATTTTAATTATTTTTCTTACTAAAAAATGAAAACAAATGATGAAAAAACAAGTAAAAATAAAATAAATGAAGAATGAATTAAAATTTGGGGTAAGGGCAACATGATTGGAAGTTTTGAGGTTTAATTAAACTTTGGAATTTATCTAATTAATCCAATCAAGGGTTTAATTGGTGAATTGATAAGTTTTGAGACTTAATTAAGCTTGAAATCAATTTAATTAATCCAATCAAGGTTTTAATTGGAGAATTGATAAGTTTTGAGACTTAATTGAGCTTGGAATTAATTTAATTAATCCAATCAAGGGTTTAATTGGAGAATTGATAAGTTTTGAGACTTAACTGAGCTTGGAATTAATTAAATTAATGAAATCAGGGACTTAATTGAAGAAATAGCAAAGTTTGGGGTTAATTGGGGGCAACATTGCAACAGATTAAAGTCCAAGGATTAGCTTGTAAAAAGCGCCGAAATACAGGGGTCCAATTACAATTTACCCAGGGGCTTGATTACACGATTTCGGAACTTCAGTGACTAGATTGCAAATGGCCATTCCCATCACACAAACGGCGCCGTTTCTAGAAATCAACATCGCCTTCTTCGTCTCCTTCCACAGGAACGGTTTCTGCAGTAATGGCTTTGAAGCCGTTTCAATTGTAGAGATGTTTGGCATTCTCTGGCTATAAAGCCAGAGAAGATGAGAGAGCGCGGGGGAGAAGAAAACGAAACAGACACAGGGGAAGAAAAACCAGAGAAAAAGCCAGCGTACCCCTAGCTTCGCCTTCGTCTTCAGAGCACAAATTCACAGACTAGAAAAAAAAAAAGGAACGGGCAGATACAGGGGAGAGTTAGACATAGAGATATAGAGAGAGACTTAGAACAGGGGTGAACCCAGGAGACGAACACAGAAAAAACACAGGAGTACACAGGAGCGAGCAGGGGAAGAGCATAGACGAAACAGGGGAAGCACGGGGGAGAAAAAGCCACGAACGGCAGAAAACAAAGAGAGAGGACGAACCAGAATAGCAAATTGTTTTCCTTGTTCCTTCTCAGAGAATAGGGACGAAGAAAAATAAAACAGGGGAATAGATAGGGAGTAGATAGAGAGAGACCAGAGAACAAAAATAGAGGGAAGAACAAAAGGGAACAAACCAGGGGTACCGAGAGAGGGAGGACCGAAAGCACAGACTAAGAAAAGGAAAGAGCAAAAAGCCAGCATTCCCAGCTTTGCGTTCGTCCCCAGAACGCAAACGCAAAACAAAAAAAAACTGGTGAAAAACCAGAGGATAGTGTGACCATTGTCTGAGCCATCTCCAGCACCGGAGAGAGAGATAGAGGAAGGACCAGAGAGGGAGAGTAAAGAGGGACAGAGAAGAACTAAGAAAAACAGAAGCACAGAGACAGAGAGAATAAGAAATAAACACGGAAGAGACAGGGCAGAGAGGAGGTAGCGTCGGCCAGCCAGAGCTCCACCATCGTCTTTATCGCCTCCAGTAGACCAGGTAAGTTCTTCCCTCTCCCCGCTTTGTAAATTATAGCTTTCATTTGTTGCGCGAACGTAAAATAATTACCTCGTTACTGTTGCAAGCATGCGTGAACAATTCACGCATGCCTGCAACAGTACCCAACCGGTCACTGGCTTGGGCCAGTGACCGGGCTGGGCTGGCTAGGTCTAGCCCAGCCCATATGGGCTGAGCTGGGCCCAGCCCCAAAAAAATAAAAAAATAAAAAAATAAAAACGAAAAAATAGAAAGAGTAGAAATAAAAATTTTGCATGTCTTAGAAAAAAATATATTTTTGTCAATTTATTCACTGATATCAGGAAATAAAAAAAATATACTGATTTTTTTTTATAGCTACGAATTTTTACCAACGCCAGAGTTGGAATTATTCGGGGTGGAATTTTTACCAACGCCAGAGTTGGAATTATTCGAGATCGAATATTCACTGGCGCTAGAGTCAGGAATATTATAAACAAATCATCATAGCATAAGCGAATAAATGTATAGCAATTTAAGACAAAATCAGCAATGCAGTCTGACTCAGGCAGAACGTTAAAGGGGTGATAATATCTTCCCTTTTACGTAACCAGTCCCGTACCATAGAATCTCTGATGACCAGTTAGGGTTCCTAGTGACCATAATACTAGGTGGCGACTCCTTGAACAAGACCTTTTTCCTAAAAGAACAAGATGCCAGAAATCTGTTCTTTTTCCATAATCGAGGATTATTTTTAGGGCCGCCGCGATGTCGGGTGCGACAGAATGGCGACTCCACTGGGGACCTTAGGATTAAGCTTTGTCTTTTGTCTTATTATTGCTATTTTGTTTGTTGTGTTTATTTGTTTATTTTTCCTGCATTTACTACTTTAGCATGCATCCTTATTTATGTTGTCATGCATCACTTTGAGAGCACACACTTTACAACTTAGGATAAGTGGGGGAGTAACGGTACCCCAATGGGGTAAGACTCGTGAAACCATCCAACTGTCGCTTGATTGTTTACTTGGAAGTGGTTGATATGCCAAACTGATATTACTCAGACCTCTATCTTCACACTACTTGTAAGCCTCATATCGACCTTTCAAGGACGATCACTGAGCATGCGAGAGACCCTTTCAAACTAGATAATGACCAACCCTTTGATGCACTCAACAATTAGGATCTTCCTACTAGGTTGTCACCCCGTGAAGGGCAAGTTTGCATTTCATACTCTTTTTTTTGCATAAATTGCATGATTTATATTTAGCAGGTTGAAATATAGGTTCCCCATTGAAACCCATCTATAACACTCGTTCGAGAAAAAGACAAATGGAAAACGAAGAAAGAGCCCAGTTGGAAGCCCAACATCAAATTAAAAGAGATGGACAACCTTAAAGAAGAAGTCGTAAGGCTTACTAGTCTACTCGAACAGGCCTTGAGAGACAAATCCAGAAAAGCAACACATATAGTTCAGCTTGAACCTATGCTCGTAAATCCTTTCAATCCACAAAATCTGGGGGCAAATGGGTTGTCATCTGATTTTCAACAAGTCATGCATTTCCAATGAGCATACCCCACGAGAATGCCATTTACCATTGATTCTATAGAGAAGGAATCTCAAAAGGGCAAGATGGTAAAAGAAGAGGGTCTAGAAAAATGGACTGCCCTAGAAGAAAGGGTAAGGGCAGTTGAGGGAAACCATTGATAGAACAACGTTTACATAAACAACTCATTTTACATGTTATCTATGCATAATATATCTGTTGTTGCACTCTTTCCGAGCTAATTTCATGTGACATGAGATATATACACTCTTTTAAGTTCTTGTTCTCATTGTTATACATTATTTTTCTCATGTGTGTCTGTTAACTTAGTTATCAGAGAGTTCTCTGTCCCATGAAAAACTTGGTTTGTTGGAGTTCATGAACCACAAGCCTAACCCAACTTAAATTTTTTCAAAATTCATTACACCAGTCATAGAAAGATCTAGGTTTAATTTGAAGTTTTTTCAACTTCGTCGATGACACCTTATGTTGAAACCTGAACAAAAGCTAGTTTAGTTCCTCAAGACAATGGAGAGGTAACGACCTCCCCTTCCTCAAGACTATGGAGAGGTACCGATCTCCCCACTACAAGAGCACCATCTCCTTCAACAAATCACTCACTACATGAAATTGCTCGCTAAAGTTATTCTAGCCATATAAAAATAGCTTCGACCTTTGTCTTAATAGGTGACACAACAACAAACTACATTGTATGCACCAAAGAGTGCATGTAGACTACTCCAGTTTCCTCAAGGAACACAGTACTAGAATGACTGGTAGAAAAAAAGGTATCAGAACAGTCACAAGGCAAACCTACCTGGAAGCCACTCTCGTCGCGAACAACATTTTAAAATTGGACCCTCCACGGGTGAACTTTAAAGATCTAAGTATAAACGTGAGTTTCATGTCCCCATTTTTCTTCCTCCTGCCAAAAAAATAATGTTATTAAGTATAAACTTCGGTCGGCGTTTAGTAATTTTTTAATCGTGATAGAGATCGTGAGCACATTAAAATGCTTGTTAGTGTTTGGTTTTTCTTAAGATAAAATATAAGGGAAAATATGCATATGTTTTTTTCTCATTTTTAGTTTAGTTATTTTCAAAATTAATAACCAAAATTATAGTATTAGTGAGGAAAGGGCGAACGATATGGATGGACTAATAGAACAATGGTTGGATTAATAAATTTCAAAGATGAGAGACCTTATTCAAACAAAATAAATAACATAAGAGCTCTAAGCTCATTAATTAACCCCCGTATAACTAAATAGCCAAAGGAAATCCCAGCAATTTTTTTTATGTAACCCATACCGACAGCTCCTTCCCACAACCACCAATTCTGCCACCAGCAGAAATCAAATGGATCGGGAGAAGGAGAGAACAGAAATGAAAGAGATCTGAAAAGGGGAATACCAAGAACAGATCTGGAGAGAAAGAAGAACAAAAGTAAAATCAACTATTGTGTGTTCTTTTTCTTATTTTGCAGGTCACCGCCGGTGCAGAAGGGAAGTGGAGAAGAAGTCGGCAAATCCTCCACCTAAAGAAGGGAAGAACAACAAACCAAAAAAAAAAAAAAAACAGGAGAATAGATCTGAAGGAAGAAGAAAGAACCAAAAACTTTGCTTGTGTCTTTCTCCTTTTGCAGGTAACGGTGGTCGTCACAATCGGCAGGAAAGGGAAGAGAAGAAGAAAGCTGGCCAAATCCACCTGTTTTTGAGCATTGCCTGTGGCGGCACATGAACCCACGCGCTGCCAGTGGCGGCGGCGAGTGGAGCAAACACGTCTCCATTGTTCCGGCGACCCAAAGGCTTCACAACACTATTCCTGTGACTTGGGGTTTCTAGCACTTTTCATGATTTTAGTTCAGCCCTTTTTTGTAAATTTAAATTGTTTAATGTGTTATTTGTATTGTTTTGAACATTGATTTTTTTTGTAATATTTAGTCATGGGTGTGTGTGAGTATATTACATGAAAAAAAAGTGATGTGTGCGACCCAAAGTTATATTTTTTTTTTATCAATGTTATTGAATTATAAAATCAAAAAGACAAAAAAAGAATTTAATGTTTAAATTTGTATATGGTCAAGTATCTTAAGTACAAATAAAATCATGTTGTATTTTCCATGAAAATGTAAGAACATGTTTCTACATATATTTTGGGATTTAATAACTGATTTATTAAAGCATTAAGAATTTGGCTAATATTTTAATTTTTTAAATCACATCAAATCACGAAGCAACTTACCTCAGGTAGGGTGCGCTAGGGGTATTAATACCTTTCCTAACCACAATTAGTCCCTTACTCGTGAATCTTTAACAAAGACCAGTACATCCGGGTTTCCTAATAACCTTCAATCAAATACTTTGTGGCGACTCCTAAACAATCAAACAAAGAACGAAAATCGCCATTGACGACTGCGTGGGGTATGTGTGACAACTCCTAATAGACATTATCACACAATTATATTTCAATGAATGTTGGAAAGATGCACACCACGTAGACTGATTATGGGATAATGCTGCACTTGAAGGACATTTTCATATCATCACCTGAGTTACCCTCTGAAACATGATTATGACTCCTGATAAATGTTATTGCACAGCTGCATTCAAATTAATATTAAAAGGATGCACACCACCAAAATTGATCATGGAACAATATATTTTGAAGCCCAAAGGCACACTTCACTACATGAATATGGGTGATAGATTGAACATCATTGATGATGCCAATGCATTTCTTTTTTACAATCTGATTAGATGAGTTGAGAGGAATCCATTGAGAAGAACACTAAGCATACAACGAAGAGCCTTTTACTGCAAGTTATGAGATACATGTTTGGACGACTTAGACGCACACAACCAATTAGAGAACAGTCATCAAGAGAATCTAGGAGACGAATGACTTGTTAAGCTCCTTTATGACGAATTAAGACACATCACACTTAGGGGGGGCATTGTCAAACTTGATAGACAACGAGACCAATAATCATCGTGGATAGTCTAGGTTGGGTACTGCACTCATATTTGAGTGAAAGACTATCACATAAATGAGCTGATCAATCAGAAAAATAAAGAAAGCCTTGGATAGCAAATAAAGGCACCCTGTGACGATGAAACATCAAAGAGGCAGGGACCTATATTTCAAACCAGGTAAAGATGCATGCATGTCATCTTACTTTAAAGCATTGCACACATATTTTGATTTTTTTTATAGGAAAAATCATCAATAAAGTCCAGCAAGATTGTGGACAAAGAAAGAATCATTGAGTTGATGATAACAAAGAAATCATAGTTTTGACCCTCGAATGGGAAAAAGATGAGATGAACCTTATCATTAGAAAAATCTCAAAGAAATGAGAAGATCAATCGTGTCATGAAGAAGAGTCTTTAGGTCATCCCTGCAAAACCCCGCGATCGGCAAATCAAGAAGCACCTAATTTTCAAAACCTCGCGATCGGGAATTATCGGGTTAACCCTACACTCAAGAAGCACCAAGTTTTCCAACCTTGTCATCAAGAAAATCTAGTTAATTTCAGTTATCATGAAGGAAAAATGTCAACCCTACAATCAGGAAGGACTAATGTCAATCCTACAAAATAACAAAAGTCAAAAAAAGAAAAAAAATTCATCAAGTGAAAAACTTGATCAAACCTTATCATTAAGAAGAGGAGATAAACCCTATTATTAGAAAATTCTCAAAAGAAAGAAGAAAGTTCAAACCCTGTCATTGGGAAGAACACACATACAGGGAGTTTAGCTTTGGTTAAAGGGATTCACCAAAAGTGATTTAGGGTTGACCGAGCTACATACAGAATTTTAGTTTTGGTTAAAGAAGATTGCTAGATGAGGTCTCAGGTTAACCCAACTACACACAAATTTTAGCTTTGGTTAAGGGGAATCGCCATAAAGGATTTCAGGTTGACCGAGCTACACAAAATATTTTGGTTTTGGTTAAAAGAGATCGTCATATGAGGTCTCAGGTTAACCCAGCCACACACAGATTTTAGCTTTGGTCAGAGGGAATTGCCAGAAAGAATTTTAAGTTGACCAAGCTACATACAAAATTTTGATTCTAGTTAAAAGAGATCGCCATATGAGGTCTTAGGTTAACCCAACCACACAAAAATTTAGCTTTGGTTAAAGGCAATTTCCATAAAGGATTTCAGGTTAACAAAGCTACACATATAATTTTGGTTTTGGTTATAGGAGATTACCTGATGAGGTCTCAGGTCAACCCAACCACATGGATTTTAGCTTTGGTTAAAGGGAATCATCAAAAGAGATTTCAGGTTGACCAAGTTATACATAAATTTTAGTTTTAGTTAAAGGGTATCGCTAGAAGGAATCTCAGGTTAGCCCAACCACATACAGAATTTGATTTTGGTTAAAGAAGATCGCTAGATGGGATCTCAGGCTAACCTAACCACACACAGATTTTAGCTTTAGTTAAAGGAAATCGCTAGATGAGATTTCAGGTTGATCGAGTTACACATAAAACTTTGATTCTAGTTAAAGGAGATCGCCAGATGGGATATCAGGTTAGCCCAACCACACATCAACTTTGATTCCGGTTAAAAGGGATCATCAGATGGGATTTCATGTTAACTCAACCACACACAGATTTTAGCTTGGTTAAAGGAAGTCGCTATATGGGATTTCAGGTTGACCGAGCTGCATACAGAACTTTAGTTCTAGTTAAAGGGGATCGCCAGATGGTATCTCAGGTTAACCCAACCACACACAGATTTTAGCTTTGCTCAAGAGGAGTCGTTAGATGAGATTCTAGGTTGACCAAGCTACACACAGACAAACTTTGTTTAAAATGAGAACACTTTTTATATTTCTTCCGCCTAGGTAGGTCACCCATTACAATGAGACCATTTTTCTTCCATCTTGGTAGTCACCCATAATAATAAGACCACCCTTCACACTCTTTTCACTTGGGTAGGTCACCCATTATAATGAGACCACTCGTCAATCTTCACTTTGGTAGGTCACCCATAACAGTGAGATCACATTTTATTTTTCACCATCTTTCATCTAGGTAGGTCACCCATTATAATGAGACCATTTTTTATATTTTTTCTGCCTGGGCAGGTCACCCATTATAATGAGACCACTCATCAATCTTCACTTGAGTAGGTCACCCATAACAGTGAGACCACTTTTTATTTTTCACCATCTTCCATCTAAGAGGTCACCCATTACAATGAGACCATTTTTTATATTTCTTCTACTTGGGCAGGTCACCCATTATAACAAGATCATTTTTCATTAATCTTCACTTGAGTAGGTCACCCATTATAATGAAACCATTTTTCATCTATCTTCACTTGGGTAGGTCACCCATAACAATGAGACCACTTTTCATTTTTTTCACCATCTTCTATTTAGGTAGGTCACCCATAACAATGAGACCACCCTTCACATTCTCTTCACTTGGATAGGTCACCCATTACAATGAGACCACACAGTTGGTTTTCTTGGTTCTGGTTAACGAAGATCGTCAAATGGGATCTCAAGTTAACCTAACCACACACAGAATTTAGCTTTGATTCAAGAAAGTTGCCAGATGGGATTTCAGGTTGATCGAGCTACATAAAGACTTTGGTTCTGGTTAAAGAAGATCGCTACATGGGATCTTATCATTAGAAAATTCTCAAAAGAAATATATAAAAAGCTCAAATCTTGTTGTTAGGAAGAACAATTTTAGGTTTGGATTAAAGGAAATCGCTAGATGGGATTTCAAGTTAACCCAATCAAAAATAGAATTTAGAGGAATGCCAGATCGGGATCTCAGAATAACAAAGTTGTGCATAATTTTGATCTTTAGTTTTTGGTTGAAGGGGATTGCTGTAAAGAAAGAGTTTCAGAAGTTCAGTTTTGTTTATATTTACAAAACTTACTACGCAAAGTCTTTGCTCCATAAGTATTATAGTTACCCATTTTTGGGTCCCCACATAAAAAAGAAAAAAAATACAAAAAATATATTCAAAAGAAAACAAAAAAAAATAGTAGTGAGAATAGGATTCTAGAGTGCCTAGAAAATGACTAAAATTGGTTGATGAGGTTTGAAAACATAAAGATTGAAATTTGACAGTATATCGTTGACTGATGAGAACCCTGTTGACAAAGAAAATTCAATTTGAGGAAGAAATGTCTAAAATCAGATGTTTCTGGCCTCAATTAAATTTTATTGAAGGTTTAGTTGAGTTTATAGAGGATTTGATTGCAAGAAAATTTGATTTTTAAGTCAATTTGGACTTTAATTGGAAGATATTGAAGTTCAAATGTCAAATTATAATTTTTTAAGAGTTGATTTGGTTAGATCAGGGGCTTAATTGCATAAATATTGAAGTTTAATGGCCAATTAGGGACTTGATTGAAGAAATCCAAAATTGCGGAGCAAAGTGGAAAAGGCACGTAAATAAAGGGACTGAAATTGACTGAATGAGGGCCTAAATGGATGAAATTGAAAGTTTATTCATCAATTGAGAGTCAAATTACATAAATCCAGGACCAAGGGCTAAAATGAAAAAGACAGCCAATATCAGGGCTGACACTGGAATTTGGTAGGGATGCAATTGAATTGATTTTTAAAATCAAAATTGCAATTAAGGACTCATTTGGAAATTAACACATTTTGGCGCCACTTCCTTTTAAATGAAACGACACATTTTGACCAAAACGACGCCTTTTCATGCACTATTCAGTTTAAAAAAAGAAGAAGATTTTTGAATGACACTGTGCTGCTTCTTCTTCCCCTGCGAACTTAGAGACATGGGAGAAGAAGATTTTTTATTCTTTTTTTTCCTGCTTTCTCTCTTCCTCTCTACTTGCCCAAACCCTGACAAAACCCACGCCTCTCACCTGCAACCAGACAAAAAAACAGAGGGGATAGGTCATTCAAGCGGCTGCCTAATGGCCACATGGCCACCCTTACTACCCCTGTGCCATGACTGGATAAGAGTGGTAGCTCTCTCTCCCCCTTTTCCCCCCTATAAATATTGTCGCATGTGTGTGGCATCGCGGTGATCGTCCACTCTCTTAGGTGTATGTGTATCTATCTGGCAGATATGGAGAGACAAGGAATTCTTGTCTCTTATCAGTGGAAAAATAGAATGGGAGTCGCCACCTAGTATTTTGGTCACTAGAAACCCTAACTGGTCTTAGAGATTGGGTACGATGGACTAGTTGCGTAAAGGGAAGGTATTAGCACCCCAAATACGCCCTACCTAAGGTAAGCTACATTGTTTTATTGTCTGATATATGCTATGGTTTTATCGTATTTCTAATTGCTGGTCTGCCTATGGTTTTAAGAAAAGTCCTTCTCAGTAAGGAGATCCTTATCTTATCGGGTAAAACCTAACCGTCCTAACATCAACAAAAAGAATTATCTTTTTAATATCAAGAATACGTTTTGGGTATAAATTAGTAATCCCTTATACTAAAACAAAACAATTTGTTTTTGGATTTTTTGAAATATTGGCCAAGTTCTTATGACTTTAATAAATTGGTTATTAAAGTCAAAATGCATGCTAAAACATTTTTTAGATTTTTCTTTGTTTTATGAAAATACAATATGAATTTTTTTTTAGAAACTTGGTCGTATGCGTGAAAACAAAAATATTTTTTTAAAAATTTTTGAAATGTTTTGACGAAAACCAGGTATTTTAATATCAGATTTGTATCTTTACGGTATAAAAAACACAAACAAATATTAAGCAAAATTTAGTAGAAAAATACGCAGGAAAATCACAAATTTTTGAAAATTTTATTTGGACTGGGCCGGACCCGGCCCAGTCATTTTGGGCTGGGTCGGTGTTGCCCGACCCAGTAAACAGTGGAGATGCTCTCCACTATTCACATGCAACGTGAACAGTGGAGGTGCGGGGCTGAAGGAGAAGAATCCGGGGGAGCAGATCTGGCGGCGACTCAAGGTGGCGCTGCTCTCGGTGCTGGTGGCAGCGGAGGTGGCAGAACGCAGCTACAGACAACGATTCTGCTCTTTGCTCTGTATTTCTTCTTCTCCCTGTTTCTTCTTCTCCCTGTTTGTCTCCTATTTTTTTGTTCCACCCTCTGTGAAAGGAATGAAAAAACTGAGAAAAAAAGAAGAAGAAGGGGGAACGACAGACAGAGAGGGGAAAAATGAGGAAGAGGAGAACAGCAGGGGAGAAAAGCTTCTTCTTCCCCTGCCTATGCGTGTCCAGGGGAAGAAGAAGACTTACGGTGCCGTTCAAAACGACACCGTTTTGGCTTTTTTTTTGGTAATGAACAGTACATGAAACGACGCTGTTTTGCCCAAAATGTACCGTTTCATTTAAATGGAAAGTGGCGCCAAAACATTACCTTTTCAAATCAGTCCTTCAATTTGTGCGCTTTTTTTCATTTTGGTCCTTGGTTTCGGATCTCTTCAATCAAGTCCCTAATTGGCCATCAAACTTCAATATTTATGCAATTAAGCCCCTGATTTGACAAAATCAACTCTCAAAAATTATAATTTGACCCCGAAACTTTAATTTTTTCCAATTAAAGCCCAAATTGACATCAAAATCAAATTTTCTTGTAATCAAACCCTCCATAAATTTAATTAAACCTTCAATAAAATTTAAATGAGCCCATAAACATCTGATTTTGGACTTTTCTTCCTCAAATTGAATTTTCTTTGTCAACAGGGCTCTCATTAGTCAATGATATACTGTCAAATTCTAATCTTTGTATTTTTGAACCTCCTCAATCAATTTTTGACCATTTTCTGGGTGCTCCGGCATCCTCTTTCCACTTCTGTTTTTTTTTTTTGGATTTTTTTTTGTTTTTAGTTCGAATATTTTTTTGGAAGAGAAAAGGTGAATTTGGGGAATAACTCAAAAATGGGTTATGACAAATCCAACAAAGACAAAAGAGTAGGAGAGGGGGGAGAAAATTTTGAGGAGATTACAAAGAGTGAAAGGAATGAAAAAACATAGAAAAGAAGAAGAAGAAAGGGGAACGATAGACAGAGAGGGGAAAAATGAGGAAGAGGAGAAAAGCAGGGGAGAAAAGCTTCTTCTTCCCCTGCCTATGCGCGTCCAGGGGAAGAAGAAGACTTACGGTGCCGTTCAAAACGACACCGTTTTGGCTTTTTTTTTAGTAATGAACAGTACATGAAACGACGTTGTTTTGCCCAAAATGCACCGTTTCATTTAAATGGAAAGTGGCGCCAAAACATTACCTTTTCAAATCAGTCCTTCAATTTGTGCGCTTTTTTTCATTTTGGCCCTTGGTTTCGGATCTCTTCAATCAAGTCCCTAATTGGCCATCAAACTTCAATATTTATGCAATTAAGCCCCTGATTTGACAAAATCAACTCTCAAAAATTATAATTTGACCCCGGAACTTTAATTTCTTCCAATTAAAGCCCAAATTGACTTCAAAATCAAATTTTCTTGCAATCAAACCCTCCATAAATTTAATTAAACCTTTAATAAAATTTAAATGAGCCCATAAACATCTGATTTTGGACTTTTCTTCCTCAAATTGAATTTTCTTTGTCAACAGGGCTCTCATTAGTCAATGATATACTGTAAAATTCTAATCTTTGTATTTTTGAACCTCCTCAACCAATTTTTGACCATTTTCTGGGTGCTTCGGCATCCTCTTTCCACTTCTGTTTTTTTTTTGGATTTTGTTTTGTTTTTAGTTCAAATATTTTGATTTTTTTGGAAGAGAAAAAATTAATTTGGGGAATAACCCAAAAATGGGTTATGACAAATACCAACAAAGAGAAAAGAGTAGGAGAGGGGGGAGAAAATTTTGAGGAGATTACAAAGAGTGAAAGGAATGAAAAAACGGAGAAAAAAAGAAGAAGAAGAAAGGGGAACGACAGACAGAGAGGGGAAAAATGAGAAATAGAGGGACATTTTGAAGAAGGGAAGACGTTGTTGCAGGGGGGATTTTTTAGAAGAAAAAAAAAACAAGGGGGAGATTATAGAAAGGGAACATTGATAGAGAGGTGATGTAGTTTAAGAACCAAAGAGGAAGAGAAACAGAGACCAGATAGAGAGAGAACCAGAGGAAGAAGAGAACGAGATTTAAGTTGACGAAAAAATAAAGGAAAGAACAAAAAAGAAACAGAGGAAAGGAGAAGAGATAATAGAGAGGGAAAGAAAGTAGAAATAGAAGGAAGACAATATGAATAGAGAGGAACAAGAAAGAAAGAGAAACACAACAGAAGAGAAAGAAGGAAAACAAGGGAGAAGAGAAGAACAATAACCTCCCTCTCTCTAGTCTCTCTCTTCATCTTGGACACATCGTCTGCCACCACAACACCATCTTCGAGAGTCACTAGCATCGTCAACGCTGTCAGCAGGTCAACCTCCCCTCTTCTCCTTCTTCTTCTGCTTCATTCCCCCGTCTCCACTGTTCACATGAATAGTGGAGAGCCACTGTTCATGACCCGGACCATGTCTGGCCCAAATAAAAAAGTTGGGTCTAGTCCGGCCTAGTTTAAAATTGTTTTTCCAAAAATCCTTTCAAAAAATTTATGATTGTCCTGCGTATTGTTTTTATCAATTTTGCTTAATATTGGCTTGTATTTTTATACCGTAAAGATACAAATCTGGTATTAAATACCTGATTTTCATCAATATATATATAGTTAATTAAAGTAACGAGAATCTCAAAAATATGTATTAGCATGCATTTTGGCTTTAATAACTTGTTTATTAAAGTCATTAGAACTAGGCCAATATTTAAAAAATAACAAAAAAATATTTTGTTTTCTTTTAGTATCTAGGATTATGAATTAATGCGTAAAGTGTATTCTCGTTATTCAAAGGGCAGTTCTTTTATATATAGACATTAGAACGGTCAGGATTTACCCGATAAGATAAGGATCTCCTTACTGAGGAGGACTTTTCTTAAACCTTAGACAATCCAACAATTAGAAAACATGCAATACCTTAGTTTTTATCAGACAATTGAACAATGCAGCTTATCTTAGGTAAGGCATATTTGGAGTGCCAATACCTTTCTTTTACACAATCAGACTGTATGCCCGATCTCAGAGACCAGTTAGGTTTCCTAGTGACCAAAATACTAGGTGACAACTCTCATTTCTACTTTCCACGGATAAAAGACAAGAATTCCTTGTCTCCCCCATTTTCCCGATTACCCAAACCAACAAAGTGGAAGTATCGCCGCGACACCGCACACGTGCGACAAGAAACATGGATATGGATATTAAGCACATTATTTAGTAAACAAGGGATCGATAGTGCACTTGAATGAAAGAGATATAGGACTATAAAGAGCACTATCTTTAGTGAAGCTTGTGCTTTTCGTGGTCTAAATGCTTCTGAAGCCAATTTGAAGGGCAAAGATCTTAAGAAATTAGAGTTAAGATGGAGTAACATGAGGGATACTAATCATTCTTTAATAGAAGAAGATGTACTTGAAGCATTGTGGCCTAGTGTAAAAGCGGAAATTCTTTCTATAATTGGTTAAAGATGTAAAAAACATCCAAAATGGGTAGGACACACTTCTTTAAAAAATATGGTCGATCTGAGGCTTAATGGATGTAAATAATATGTTTCTTTACCATCTCTTGGTCAGTTAGAATCTTTAAAAAGGCCCTTGATTGAAGACTTCTATAATTTAGAGTTTGTTGGTTATGAGTTATATAGAAGTCCTATGACCAAAGGAAATCCATCCCAATCCCTTGAAAGCCTAACTTGTAAGAGGATGTTGCAATGGCGTGTGTTATTACTCATTTTTGGGCCTCACATGCTGGAGATGGTGTGTATCCCTTTTGAAGCGAATGCAGGAGTTTAGGTCATGGTTACTAGACGATTGACAAAAGTAGAGAATAATGAAATGTTTTTCAAACCCTGTTTCAGTTGTCTTCTGCTTTCCTTATCCTCCTCCTTTGCTGCCAAAATCACCAAGTTTCTTAGGCTGATTAGGAGTATTCATAATGCTAAATTCATTCCTCCTTTATTTGGTCTTTAAGGTTAGATAAATCCCTTAAAATTTGCACTAAAAAACTGATTCTACTGTTGTCGTAATTTTTTTTATAATACCAACTTTGTTCCAACTTAGGCTTTGATTTTGACTTGGTTTCGTGCAATAGCTGACCATCCCAGCTATATTCTGTCATTCATGACATGTTAAAGAATTGACCTACACCTTTATTGGGTCCTAGGACTCACTGTTCTTATGTCAGACTCTCAGTCAGATTGGGATGCTCGACATTGTCAGTTTTTGAATCAGATCAGGAGATCCTTTTGACTAACCAGATTGCGGCCAGATTCTGTTCTTCAAAACAAATTTATCTCACTTTGAATCCTTCATGAAAGTTGTAGTCCTGTACTGGTAGATGAATTTGATTTTTTGAATCGCCTTATTTCAATATCAGAAACCCAAGATATTCCTGTTTGAATATCCAGTGTGAAAGCAGGGAATCCTGCCGCGAGAAGGGTTCTAGCCCAAGTTCGCAGGTCTGATTCGAGGGATTACGGGCCGATTTTTTTTTTGGACCAAGGATTGAATTGAAAAGTGCTAAAGTTAGGGATTTAATTGAAGATTAAAATTAGAAGGAACCCAAAACTGGGTAATTAATTACGTTGCATGCAAAACAAACCAATGTTCTGCACGCAACGAACCCTGCAACAATCCCTGCTAGTTTTTCATCTTTGGTCCAAAGGCAATGGCTTTGAACACCTATGCCAGTTGTGGAAGAACGTAGAAGAGAGTTGCACCATCATTTAATGGCTGGGATTCTACACGTGGAGAATAATTACCAAGATCACAGAATCAATCAGAAAATTTTGTTTACTAATTTACTTTATTTGATTGCAAGCCACCCAAGATTGTATCCCAGATTAAGTTTCCTAAATAAAGCTACGTAGAGACTATATAAGCCTCCAGGGAGGCTGACTAAAGGGAGGGAGGGGAGAGATGAGAAAGAGCAGGGAAACAAAAAAAAAAGAAGAGAAAGGGAGAGGAGAGAAAAAATGCAAAGAACAAGCAGAACAAAGGGAGTTTCTTTCCTTCATCCTTTCATTACTGTGAGACAAAAAAGAAAGAGAAAGCAGAACAGAGGAGAGGGAGAGAAGAGAAATAGAAGCAAACAAACCGAAAAGAGAGAATACACAGGGACAAGGGGAACGAAACAAAGACAGCGACAGGGAAGAGCAATCAAAATAGAAGAAGATAAGGGAAAACAGAGGTTTGAGCCTCTGCACAAGGAAGAAGAAGAACAGTCACCGCCGCAGCAACCACCATCATTTTTTGCCACCTCAAGCCACCGCCAATGACAGCGAACACGCTCCTTCACTCCAGGTAATCTTCTTTCCTTCCCTGTTCTATCCTGTTGTTTTGTTTCATTTGCATGCAGAATGTCAGCAATTCACGTTATGTAGCAAATGAAGATATAATTAGCCGGTTACTCTGCTTAGCACAGTAACCAGCCATCTTCTCGGGCTGGACTTTAGTAGTCCAGCCCAACCTCGTAGAAAGAAGGTTTTCTTTTTGGGCTGGGTCCAGCCCGTTTCAAAATTCCAAAAAATATATTGTCAAGAAATTTGTAATTCTCTCATATTTTGATTGATGTCGGCTTGTACTTCTTATACCGTAAAGATACGAAATCCGGTTTTCGTCAAAACATTGCAAAAATTATAAAGCAAAAAATCTTGTTTTCATGCATACGGCCAATACTCCAACATATTTTGAATTTCCTCTTTTTAAAAAAAAAAACAAATATTCGAAGTTTAAAAGAAAATGTGTTTTAAAGAATATCAACACCATAGCAGTTATAAGACAAATCAAACACCAAGCAGCTTACCTTAGGTAGGGCGTACTAGGGGTGCTAAAACCTTCCATTTACACAACCAGTCCCTTGCCTTAGAATCTCTAAAAGACCAGTTAGGGTTCCTAGTGATCATAATACTAGGTGGCGACTCCCTTTATCACAAAACAGAAACCCCGACATGAATTCCCCGCTCCCGAGGAGGGTCGCCGTGACGCCGCGCTCTCGCGAGGGTGAGACAGCGTGAATGGAAATGTGAAGGCAGAGCTTTCCCAAGCTTTCAAGTGCTTTGCATTAGAAAGTGTTCGAGCCTAACAACACTGCCCAGCGACCTTTCTTCTTTAGTGGAGCTTGAGATTGCAAAATGTAAGCTTATGGGTCCAACTTCTGGAATGGTCTCTTGCACCCATTAATAAAATAACGTTGGCTAATGATTTTCATAAGGTGCAGTTAGAGAAATTGTCTTCTGACTCGCAAAGTCTCGCAGTCGATTCTTTCCATGCCTTCAATTTTATATGTCAGGAAATTAAAGAGTGGGGTTATGCTTGCATTACTTTACAAAAAATTGACATCACTCGTTATCCCCTCGAGTTCTTCCTACTAAATCTTTTCCCCTAGTTAAATCAACTTGAGATCAGCAGATGTCCAAAGCTTAAATCCCTTTGGGGACCAGAGGAACCTCTTGGTGATTGTTCCTTTTCTTCTTAAATGAATGTTTCCTTTTTCATATTGGTTAGACTTTTGCTTATTAGTGGATTTCTCTTTTACCTTGTTTATACTGAGACCCACTTTGATGCTTACATTTCTTTCCTCTTCCAACTAGAACTAATCATGTATATATTAATTTTAGGTTTGTTCGCTTAAGAAGATCCTCTTCCAACTCAATGTGACATATTGCATCTTCCATCATTTTGATATTTTCATTGAGGGTCAAATGCATCTTTATATGCTCCCAATTATGAGGTAAAGAACATATGACAACTTGGATTTCTTGTTCATCCATTAAGGTATAACCAATATCTTTTAGCTCACTTATCATGTTAGACTTTTGCTTTAAATAATTTTTTCATTGTAACCAACTTGGCAATTCTTATAAGTGTCAAACTTGATAGTGAGGGACCTAAGTTTGGTCAATGATGTACCTCTAAACTTTTCTTTCAATGCAGACCACATGTCCTTAGTATTATCATACCTTCTAAACTCTCATATAATATCATCATTCATACTGCTCAACAATGTAATGTGAGCGATGAAGTTCTTTTTCCAAGCATCATAAGCCTCGTGGTCCTTTTTATGTCAAGTCATATTGCTATTTTATGGCTCTTTCATTAAAACTTTCAGCATTTTTAGAGTCTCTTACTCCTCGAGCACATACTTGATTTTTATAATTTAAATTCCATAATTATCGCTATTCAACTTCTCACCCCTATTAAGCTCGGCCATAATGTTCTTGGTAGCAGTTGTCATTTCTTATTTTTTCACATAAAACTTATTTTATTAATCACAGGTTCACATTTAATTGATGACTAAAACATACATACATATTCTTAACATCAATTAATCATGCCAACAATGATTTCACATCACATTTAGAATCGAAAGCTTAATTACTATTACTATTTTCACAATCATCATTTAAGATTCTAATGTGTAATTATTATTATCATAATTAATTATGTAAGGATCATATACTTAAAATCTCACCTCATCCTTCTACTCGAAATCTCACCGAAAGTCAGGAGATAAGTCTGTCCATATTCGTCTCCCACTCCCCTTCACACAATACTTTCATAAACTACATTCCACACACATGAATTAACTTAATCTTAACAATAAGTACTTTTCCCCCAGTTCATGTCTACGAACCCTAACTTATGATTTAATATCAAGGCATCAATTCATTATTAAATTTAAAAATGTTTTTTTTAAGATCATGTTTAGAACACCTTACCCAGTACGAATTAAGATTTTGATCTTCAACCAGTTGAAGATTTTTAACTCCCTCCTTTCTTTTTTTCTTGTTCAATTTCTTGGTAATCCTTTGCTCTCAAGTGTTTATCCCATCTATAAACCCTTAATCTTGGATGGGTTCTTGAAATTTTAGTGTTTCTCTCTTGATTTCGCAAGAATGGGTATAAAACTCTCTATTTTCTCTCTTTATCGACGTTCCTGCAGATTTTTAGTGAGGAGAGAGTACTTGTACTCTATATTTTCCCTTATTTGCATTTAGGCCCCTTTTCCTTTAAGTGTACTATTCTCTTTAATTAAATCCAACCCTCAACAGTACCAGGTTTATTATAATATCTCGAATTATTTTACCCGGAAATTTATATTCAAAAATTTCTGAATTCCTGTTTTTATTTAACCATATGCATGCATTTCTTCACTTTTATTTATTTATTTTTACTGGGGTTTACAATTTTGTTTTGACAGTTTGCATTAATTAGGATTTTTTTTCAAGATATTCTTATTCCTATTTTGTTTATGAAGTATTAAAGATTTTATTCATGCCTAATAAGAAAAGCACGCATATTATGTTTTAGAAAGGCTTTCGACAATCGACATTTAAAATCTGAATATTGATGAAGTGGTAAAAATTCAAGTAGCTTAGAAACAAGGTTCCTAGATTGAATAATCTTGTACTCTTATTTACTTGCGTAAACTGGGTGACCTTGCAAAGTTTAATCCTGAAATTCATGTCCCGACAATCCTATCACGGATGCCATTAGCTGAAGCTAATCTTGTAAATCATCTCCCGGCAATCCTATCACGGATGCCATTAGCCAAAGCTAATCTTGTAAATACACTAGACTTTATTTACATTGAACATGATATTTATTATAATTGCATTCACCAGAAGAATTTTAAATTGTATAAGTGCGAATAGGAGGGAAAATCACGCACCTGCTTTGCCTATCTCGTGACCTCCCCTAACAGAAGATCCAATTCCGGTTGCTCCTCTTGAATCACAAGGAAGTTTTTGGTTATGATTCCTTCAAGCCGATATTATAGAGAATCTATATTCATCCATTACTCATATGTTACTTTCTATGCATGTTCATTTCCTCATAATAACATACATACTTATATCATGTATATTTTCAAAGTTAGTATCTCAATGTGCAAGTGTTCGTATGACTCAATTCTTTTATATTCTTATATATAGTATTCACGTGAAACGCTACTGTTACTGTCTAACTTTGAACTGTTACTGTCTAATTTCCAACTGTTACTGTCCAATTTCCAACTGTTACTGTCCAATTTCCAATTGTTACTATCCAACTGTTACTGTCCAATTTCCAACTGTTACTGTCCAATTTCCAACTGTTACTGTCTGAACACTCATCAGATTTTTAACTATATCTAAAGTTCTAAAACTCCATTTTAAGTGAGATTGATCTCGTTAGAAAGCTAAGACACGAGGCTACTAGTTCTCTAAAGGAAGGAGAACCCAGTTCTGCCTCCAAGATAGTCAAAATTGCTCATCAACTAATCAGTCCTACTGTCCTACATAATCA
>Ga0307516_10003413_pt1 | contig 20430 bp, 18 predicted proteins | sample 19_EM_MG_FD_203310 | JGI IMG/M metagenome (GOLD analysis project Ga0307516, IMG submission 203310) | Populus trichocarpa ectomycorrhiza microbial communities from riparian zone in the Pacific Northwest, United States - 19_EM | ecosystem: Host-associated > Plants > Roots > Unclassified | place...
AATAAACGAATGTGTGAGTTAGAAGATGGGTTAGTAAGGAAAATGAATAGGAAAAGAAAGAAAAGAAAAGCGTAAAATGGTCGTGATTATCGTGCGCGATAACATCCATGGACCCCCCACCATCAACATCTGTTATTGCCAACTGCTTATTAATCATTGCAATTGATCTTGGTTGTGATGTGTCAGATCTAGTATTTGACGTCGGGTGAGTTAATATCCCATATGTAACCCTCACTCTGACCCTGAGTCAGTGCACAAGTGGAGGAAATTTCAAGTCTGATAACTCAGAAGCTCAAAACTGTGGTTAATGCTGGGAACTATCAACTGATCCAATCCAAGCACAAGGCAATAAATGCACTCCTCCCATATGCAGCCTTGCAGGAGCATGGTGGGAAACCCGAGATACTTGATGCATTTCTATCTGCAGCAAGAGCATCAAAGATGCTAAAGTTTGAATGGCCTCGTACCAGAGACTATGCTGGCACCCTCTTCTCTAAAGCAAGCCCTCATGGTATTATACTTGGATCACCCTATATCCGGTGGTGCTATTTGACAGACAGGGGGGATTTGGTTCAACAATGGGCAGCAGCAGCTTCTGCAGTCCCATACACTGAGGAAATTGCCCAGAGTGTAGTTGACACCCTGCTGCAGATTGCACTTTACACTCATTTATCACCATACATCCCTACCAACACTTGGTTGTGGTTGACCAAGCAGCCTTCCCTCCCTCCCATCTGCAGGGGATGGCATTATGGAACTTGCCTGCCTGTTGCTAAGGCAGTCCGGAAACTCAAAGACATTGAAATCACCAAGTCTTACTTTCTTCTTGTCTGGTCAGAGTGGGGCTACCTCACAGATGATGCATTTAATGAGTCATGTGCCTCAATATATGAAGATTTCAGTGAGACCTGGGGAGGTTGGCACCAGGCAAAGCTCATCCAACACCTGGATCACATTTTAACACAATTGGATCATGGACTAGAACACCTCCAGCAGTGCAATCCAAATCTAGATGGGTCTGATCTCCAGACAATGAATGATCAGTATAGGAAACTCAAGGACATATTACTGGAGGCAGCTACTGGTGTGTCCTACTTGACAATAATGCTTCCCTACATGCTAACCCAGGTGGACATGTGTAGGATCTCATACAACATTCATGTGTGCACTTCCACTCCCATGCCCATAGTTCTACATCTGGAACCCTCTACATTGCCCTCCCACTCCTTTGTGGCATGGGGCCCTCAATGCATTAATTCATTGCATATTCCACTACACCTTCCTCTTCTCATCATCTTAATATGACATTCCCTGTTCATCCTCTGTTTTCAAATAATGACCACTTTATGTCAGTATTTTAGCTATCTTGGGCTGTGTATTCCAGTGTTGTGCAAGTCATTGACTTGTCAATGACTTCTTTGACTTTGCATCAATTGAAGATGACTTGCATCATGACTAAGTCACTTGACTTCCATACAGTATGAGAACTTGACTTCCGTACAGTGTGAGAACTTGACTTCCGTACAGTGTGAGAACTTGACTTCCGTACAGTGTGAGAACTTGGTAGCCAAGGTGAAACCAGCCTTTGGACTCCACTGTGCTGACAGCTGTTGGCGGTTGTTGATGACTGTTGACAAATGTTTGCTGCTGGTGGCTGGAATTCCTATATACAGTATATCTAAACTGCCCAAGTCCGAAAGTCAAAGTCAAGTCAATTGACCCAAGTTACCATGACTTAATGACTGAGTCGAAGTCAATAACTCACACAACACTGGTGTATTCCTTGGTTTGTACACTCCACACAGAACACAATTTCACCCTATGTATTTTCTCACTTGTGCCAAACACTTGTTAGCCCTTGTGATGTGTATAATACTTTTGTTTTCAATTTTGTGTGGAAGGAAGGAGCTGCTCTAAGAAATCAAACCATAACCAATTTACCCTCCTTTCCAATGGGCCTCATATATTGTAACTCCTACCTCTTCTCACCCTCACAGAGAATTTTATTGCAAAAGGGGACTTGTTTGTGTGTAGGAACCTATCCATTTTAGTGTGAATGTGTCCACCAGTGTCCCAACTTTGTCCATGGTCCCCCTCCTGGTCACAACACACCTGCTTACTTACAAGGGGCAGGGGCGATGGTCAGAAACTTGGAGACTGAACTTGGGGGGTGAGGGAAGTCTTTCAGATATCAGTTAGTCCTTGTATGTTGCTCAACTTGAAGGTGAAAGGTGATGAGTCCGGGGTTGTGATAGGGGACTATTCAGAATTTCAGTGGGTGGCGAGTGATGTCATTGCAATGGGCACTAATGGCTGACTGCCTACCAGGTTGGGGAAGACAGGAGTCTGTGTTAATGCTTAACCTTAGAACATGCCTAAGGGGGACCCTCCGGTCCTTTGTGCATCCCAATCGGAGACAGGTTTCACTTGTACATGTCTCTTTCAACCATCACATAGATGTATCCACTCAACCTGGTGCATATTGGGTACCACCCCTTCACAAAACCCCAGGGGTACAAACAGAATGAGAACAATGAATCTCATTTGCAAAGCTCTGAAAACAGAAACAGAACATGGGGGACATAGAGCCAGAGCACAGAATTTTAGGATCATCGAGTCCACCGAGCAACTACCAAAGTCTTCCTTCCCGGCCGCATATCAAAGGAGTAAAGGTGATGTGCACCCCATAAATGTTGCAAGAGTCCAGCGAGAGAGGGCGAGAGGCCTACAGGAATGCGCGGGAGACGCTGATACCCACACAGATGAAGGAGAAGGGGCAGCGGCTCAGACCAAGGGTTCCGGATGCGATACTACGCCCATGGGAGAGGAAGAGCGCACATCGACATCATGAGATCACATGCATCAACGCCGGGGTCAGTAAGCGGAAAATCATAGTTATTGGAGAAGACGTACATTCCTCCACTTCCAGCAAAACCTCCATGAGTTTCCCATATCGGCGCTTCATCTTCCACAAATCGTATTTGCCAAGCTGCGGATTCAACTGCTCAACCCCTTGATACAACCGTCCCAGGATGTCGCCCAGCCGTCGGATGAGCTCAGCCCGGTGACCCCTCATCCCGATTCCGCTAAAATCCTCCCGAATCGAAGCGCACATCTTGTTGAAACCGGAGTTATCCTGGAGGTCGTCCCACTCTGACCAGACAACGAGAAAGTACGACTTGAGAACCTCAACATCCTTCAGTGCTCGGACTGCCTTGACAACTCGAGCGCGAGTTCCGATGTGGCGTCCCATGCAGACGGGTGGGAGAGTAGGCCGTTTGTTCAACCATGACCAAACATCGACGGGGATGTATGGGATTAATTGATCCTTGGACGCGATTTGTAATAGGACGTCAACCACACTCTGGCAGATCTCATCGGTATGAGGGACCGCAGAAGTTGCCCTCGCCCACAGTTCGACTAAATCTCCCCTGTCTACCAACCAATCCCAGGGAATGTGGGGTGATGCGAGTGCGATGGCGCGAGGGCTTGCTTTAGAGAGCATTTTAATAGCGGCCCCCCTGATTTGGAACCATGTGAGTTGCTTCTCCCTCGACGCCCTGGCGGCACGTAGGAACGTGTCGAGCATCTCTGGTCGCCCATCCTTCTCCTGCCAGACCGCATACGGGAGTAGTGTGGTGATCGCTTTGCGCTTGGATTTGAGTGAGCGGAAATCTTCAACATCGGTCAGCATTTTGAGTTTCTGGGTGATCAGGTTCGAAATCTCCTCTACCCGCGCACTGGTTCAAGGTCAGAACTGTGTCGATCTGTAAGGTATGAGCGCACCTCTCATCCGGGGTTGTAACTCCGATTCTTGAAATGTCACAGTTCAGGTCGATTGCGATGATCGAGAGGCAGTCGGCGATAACGGGCGTCGGAGGCGGGGGATCCAGAGAAAGGGAATGGAGCGCGAATCGAAGAGTCATACGGGGAACCTTTGTCTGTTGTGTCCTTTGGTACCCAAACTGGGCGAGCTTTATGAGAGCCCGGGCTGTGAGAACGTGTTCATCGCTCGGTGGTGTGTAGCCATCCCACGTGAAGTTCCGGCGGTCGATGGTTCGAATAAATACCCTATGAACGGCGTTCATGACGTGGGAGAATTGATGGCCACAGAAATCGATATCCGCCGGGAAAACCATCTCGTAGTGCTGGTTTACGTCCTTGAGTACACTTGAGGTCGGATCCATGATCGAGAGATTGGAGATGGTGTAGAAAAGGCACAGGGCAGATGCCATTGCGAGCTGCTCCAACCCGTGTATAACCACCACCTCGCGATCGCCGGCGTTGATGCAACCGACAAAGACGTTAAAACAGTACGCGACGAGGGCGGGGTCAAAGTCGGTGGGTGTCGACATCAGTGGCTCGAGATATTTCAAGGTTGACAGGTGATCCTTTTTGTCCAAGGATGTCTGGAGCACCCACTGAATGCATCGCAAATCCAAAACATGTGTTTTAGAGGTGGGGCCCATATACCGGTGGTACACTGTTTTGCTGAAAGCAACTGCCGACTGGAGCGTCGCTCGCCCAAGCTGATGGGCATCGAGGACCAGCGTAATGGGTATAAAAACGATGGCGGTGAAAGTGACGACTGGAAGGGTGATGATAATGTAGGCAATATCTTCTTTTCCCAAGTTGTAATAATGCTGTGCGGCCGACCACCATGAGGTGGGCACCATACAGAGGGCGGAGGATTGGATGACACTGTAGAACATGGAGGAAACAAAAGCAGAGACTGCAAAGGGAGCCAAACTGAGGCCGCATAGGATATGGGGGAGGGTATGGCGCAAGAAGCGGGAACCAGGGGTTTGGTACGGGCAACTCTCAGAACCAGTGCCTGCAATGACAATGGAAAGGTAGAAGATGATGCCGATCGAAGTGACGCCAAGGATGACAGACCCGACGATAATGTTGATATCCCAGAGGTAGCGAGAGAGTGCACCACCGAGAAGCAATAGTGCGATCTGCAGCATCAACGGTAACGACTCCATCACATGGTCAAAGTACCAGGTGATGATTCCGTCGAGTTTGCGCTGTCTGTTCTGGCTGCGTTCAATCGCGGTCCCTCGCAGGTCGGTTGACGCGTATCGGTTCAACCACTGCTTTCCGAGCATGGCGATAAAGGCGGAGAAGAGCGAGGCGGCGAGACTCGCGAAGAGGATGGCTTGGACTTGTACGATGGTGTGGGGAGGACCGGTCCATTGTGGGAGAGTGGGAGCGTCGTTGCCAAAGGTGGTGTTGTCGATCTTGTAGATCAGGACCCGGAGGAGAGCGGCGGTTTCGTCGTTCGGGTCCGGTTGAAGCTGAGAATTGACCTCGATGATAAATGCGGAGGTTACAGCGGAGAACAGACCAGCCTGCGACCCTCATTAACACGCGTAAGCCAGAACTTTCTTATAACACTCACGAAGATCAGCGTCGTGTTCAAATCCTCATCATACTTCTTTATGAACTCCTTATCGTACTCCTCGGATTCCTTACGATAGTGTTCATAGAACCGAGCCCGACGATCCTCGTGGGTAGGTGGTAATTCTTGCGCGGGCCAACTGCGTGGGGATCTTAGTAACGTTCTGGTGGGCCACAAAAGAAAACACACCCGTCCGCGTGTTGTCCACCGTTCCCTCCCCCACTCCCGTTCTCCTTCCGCGTTCGTTCTGGGTCCTGGCTAAATTCGAGGGTCGGAACGGAGAAATATGCCGGTTGTGTGACATAGGAAACGTACCACGATGAAGGACCTTGAATGGAACCCTCTGATTCACCGGAGTTCCGGCGCTTTCTCGACCTGGGGTCCAAATTCTCGGCAAGTTGAACGGTATGTCTGCGATACCACGTACCCTCTTCGCTTGGAACTCTTTAGGTGAGCTAAGCCTCTCTCAGCCTCAGATCCCGAACCTTCGACACAATCTCCTCGACTACCGACACGAACGGGACTCAATTGGGATACACCACAGCAAACTCAGAGGACTCACGGGTTCTCCACGATTTCTTTTAGACCTGCCATGACCGGCGTTGGTGCAGCCCGCCAGAAGAGGAGAGTGAACGATGAGGAGGTTTGAAGGGTTTACTGCCCGCGTCATTGGATCGTTCCTTACGTGGGCGCGATCGCGGATTCATTTGAACCTCTCCTCCAAGCGGCAGCAACCGATGACGATGTCCCAAACTCGCACCGCCAGTACTGCACGGCGAACCTTCCGCCCTCCGACGCTCGCCCTTCGTCACTTTCCCCACAGACCTATGTGACCCAACGCAACGCCGGGTGCTCCCTGTACGACTACTCCCCCCTCACGAATGCAATCGCCTCGTCCATTGTGCAATTCCTTTCTCGCGTTTCCTTAGGTGTGAGTGGTATCCCAGTGCTCAAACGAGCGATTAAAAATCTGACGCTCCGATGCAGGTCCACATTCGCGTTCTGGGAGTCGAGTTCTAGGTATCGTCCTCTCCACCTCATCCAACCAACACCATCGGAGCTTATCCCGTCGCTACTCCAAGGATTCTTCTCGCTAACTCGGGGATTACGCTTCACCACTTAACACCTCCAAAACCACTTTCAGGCCCTCGTATATTCCATCTCCGTTCACCGACGCCACGCCCCCTCCCCCCCGATCAACGTCACCACCTTCAATCAGGGCATCGGGCCGTTGTCGAGATCCAGGAATGACGCGCGACGGATCGGATATTGGGAGAAGCTACCAACTTGGATGCGGTTACTTGGAGGCGGTTGTCAACGGAGATTTGGCCATTTTCGTGACGCTCCCGCGCAGGTCATGGTAGTGGCTCGGATGAAGGAGAGCAGCGAGGATTCGGCTGATCAACGCTCTGATATAACCCCTCTCGTCCCGCGCACCGGGCAACGGACGATAGTAACGGTGTGCCTAAACTTACACGTTCTGATATGACGCAACGAGTCTTCCTCTCATGTTTACCCCCTCCCTTCAGCCGACCTATACTTCGACTTTATCCACGCCCGCCCACAATCTCTTTGCCTGTATACCTCTCCTGAAGAAAACCCGAGTCTCGTTGCTGTTCAGACTTGCAGCTCTTCACCCAGATGGTGTACCTCGCTTTGCTCGCCGCGACACCACACAGCCCGCTCCCCCTCGACGATACCCACCACCTCACACTCCGTACTCATCGTGAGAGTCGGCTTGTACATCTCCGTCCTAGCGGACGCTTGTTCACCCGATACCCTCATATATCACACTCCTATTCCGGCATCAACCTCACTTTTTGAACTCCTTGCTTCACGTTTTCCAGCTGAAACCAGTACTCAATGGGCAATGACGACAATTACTACCAACACCCTGGTTCGCGTTATGATTCAATTGGGCCCAACCGCGTCTGAAGCGACGACACTACCCCCAACGATCCGTTTCTTCCAGATCCGCCATGATGGGTGGTGTCAATTTGGCCACGGAGCGGGAGGGATATGAGATGGGGGAAATAACCAAACGTGGTGGACACACAGCGGCCGGGCGCCAAGATACCACGGTGGGTTCGGTGCCAGTCACCGCCCGAGGAGAACAGCGCGCATGCGCCAGTGTTTGGCAGTGGCTGATCAAGCGGCCTGGTCTCCCACCTGTCTGCCGTGGACGTGACGTCGGAACTACCACCCGTGTCATCGATGCAGTCCGGGATCCCAGGGACATCGAGATTCTCACCTCCTACTTGCTCATCGACTGGTCGGAGTCCGACAGTTTCTGCAAGATGCGCACTTCAATTCTGGAGGATTTCAGGGGACTGGGGATGTGTCGGCACCGGGCAGATCTTGTCCAACACCTGGATCATGTTCTGGGGCAGTTGGATCGGGGATTGGAATACCTCAAGCTGCACAACCCGGATCTCGACGAAGGTTTCCTGCAGGCCATGATATATCAACACCGGAAACTCAGAGAGACGTTGCTGGAGATGAATGTCGGGGCAATTACTCGTAGGCCCCATTCGACGACCACCCTTCCCTGCGTGCTAACTCAGGCGGTGTATATAGTATCTCGTGCGACGTTTATGTGCGCAGTTCCTCTGCCGGGTCTATAGCTCCCATCACTCATCCTCGCTTCGTTTACAATGAAGTTGCACATCCACGTTTGTTCTTCGCATGTCACTCTACTCTATCCCTCCGGTCTCCCCAATGGATGGGACGGTTGTAGTCACCATCCTGTGCCTCTCACCTCAGTTCATGCGTTCGCGGTGTTTTGTTACATGCGTGTATTTTTGAGCCCGAATACAGTAACTACCTATTCTGTTTTGGTTTACGTATTACCTCTAAGATGCAGAACGGTCATCACCGTTCCCATTCAGCTCGAGAGGCGTGAAGGGACCGAACCGGATACCCGCAACCACCCCCTCCTGCCCATTGCTGCGGCCCACCTGGCCCAACCCTTCGAGTCTCAGATCATCTCTGCTCCTCGAAAACAAATCCAACAGCTAGGGTGAATGGGCGGTGTTGGAATGCACGCGAATGGGTGCAGGTCCGGGGTCGGCGTCGGACTGACAGTATTTGCAATGAACTGCCAAGGATGTCCCAACACCTGAAGCCAAGATACTAGTGTCATTCCGAGAGGGATCCGGGAGCAACGTACTGTACTAGAACATCCGCTATCGTCGTTCTTCTCGAACTGAAGGTACGGTTGTAGCTCTCGGGGTGGCGAACCTCCGCTTCCTTAGGTACCTGATTTATCCAATAGATCTGACCGAGAGCTGTGATCACACTCTGTTCCTTGGTCCACGCCAACATATGCTTGGAAGCCTGGCGGCCGACACGAGTTCCCGGGAATCCGTCTGCATCGTGGCAGTGGTGCGGCGGCGCTTATCGCTCGACACCTTTCGCTCTTCTCCTCGACATTCTCCCCCCTTGCAGTGAACCTAACCAGTCATGGCAGATCTAGAAGAGGTCATAGAGAACGAGCAAGTTTTCCGGTCGTCCAGTCACGTATTTCAACTAAATTGTATTCGTCCACAGCCGAGAAGATGGTGGGGGAAATTCAGGGAACGAGACCGAGAGCAACTCAGTCAGCGGAAAGTGCGCGAAACGAAGGCGGTACGGCGATTCACACCAGCGTTGTTTCGCTCGCTGAGTATTTGATCCTCAGGTCGAGGAGGCGTCGGAACTCTGGTGGGTCAGAGGGATCCGTGCAAGATTCTCAACCGGGGTATGATTATACCCCATAACCGTTCAATTTTCCCATTCCTCACCTTCGATGACAGCCAGGTCCCTGAAGAAGAGTGGAAGGAGAGTGGAAGTTGGGGAAAGAACAACACACAACCTACGGACGGGTAAGTTTCCCCTTGCGCCCGACCTGAGCGTCTCTAAGACCGCACGCAACAGCAAACTAGATCCGCAACCTACTCAAGAGGATCACCGGGTTCGGTTCTTTGGGCACTACCGGAAAGAGGCGGAAGAATATGATAAGGAGTTCCTGGAGAAGTATGATGAGGATTTAAACACGACTCTGATCTTTGTGAGTCTTGTGTCAAGTTCCAGCGTGCGCGCACTAAAACTGGTACCAGGCTGGTCTGTTCTCCGCGGTTGCTTCTGCATTTATCCTCGATGTCCAATCTCAACTCCAGCCTGACACGGGTGAGGAGACCGCCGCCCTCCTTCGAGTCCTTATCCACAAGATTGATAATACCACATTCGGTTCCAATCCTCCTGCCATTCCCCAATGGGCCGGTCCCCCCTATACAATTGTCCAAGTCCAAGCCATGCTTTACACAAGCCTTGCCTCTTCCCTCCTCTCAGCCTTCCTTGCGATGCTCGGCAAACAGTGGCTGAACCGATACACTTCCACTGATATGCGAGGGACTGCAATTGAACGCAGTCAGAATCGGCAACGCAAGCTTGATGGCATTGTTGTGTGGTATTTTTACTATGTGATGGAGTCATTACCATTGATGCTGCAGGCCGCACTGCTGCTTCTTGGTTGTGCCCTCTCTCGCTACCTCTGGGGGGTGAATATCACTGTTGCATCTGTTGTCATTGGGATCACCTGCTTTGGTGTGATCTTCTATCTTTTCATCATCACTGCTGGCACAACCTTTGAAAGTTGCCCATACCAAACACCTGTGTCCCATGCTCTCCGCTACCTGGGACCAAGGGCTAAGGGGATACCTCATTCAACTGCCTCAGTCATGGTTTCAGCTGCCCTTGATGTTGCCTCAGGTGCCCTAGGTGTTGCATCAGCCTTTAGAGATGGCTTCAGAGGGTCTAAAACTATGGGGGTCATCACAGTACATGTGGAGTGGTATCGCCCCCAGTGGTCCAGAAGAGAGATTATACCCTTCTTGAAGGACATGGTTCTTGAGCTCCCTCCTGCACTTGCCATTGATGTCTATCATCTTGGAAAAGTGATGATATGGTCATTGTATGCATTTGCTGTTGGAGTCTACCACCTCAGTTCGACAACAGCCATGTTATTGGTTTCTCGCTTGCATGGCTTGCCTCCCACTCTGGAAAGAGGGGTAGACTGGCAATTGGCTGTGTTGGACTTGCAATGCATTTCATGGATGCTCCAGACATCCTTGGATAAAACTGTCCACCTGGCAACATTGAAACACCTTGCAGCAATGACAGAACTTGCTGACTTTGATCCTACCCTTGTTAATGATTGCTTTAATGCTTTCATTGGCTGCATAAATGTCAGTGGTCATGGGATAGTGGTTATCCAGGGGTTGGAGGAGCTTGCAGCAGTGTCTGCACAGTGTTTTTTCAGTACTGTCTCTCACTTGCTGGTCATGGATCCAACTTCAAGTGTCCTTGAGGAGGTATATCAGCACTACCTTAAGATTTTCCCATTTCCAACCAATTTCCATGGACATCAGTTTTACCACACTATGAATGCTGTTCATTATTTATATATCAAACCTCAGAGATATAGGCTCTTGTACTGGAATAGCTATAAACCCTCCACCCATGAACACACTGTATTTGCTCAAAATCTTGCTAAGGTTGCCCAGTTTAGATACCAAAAGATGGAGAGGAAAATACCCTGTTTTCTCCTACGGTTTGCATTATACTCCTTCTCCCTGGACCCTCCACCATCAACATCTGTTATTGCCCACTGCCTATCAATTGTTGCAACTGACCTGGGTTGTGATGTGCCAGATATAACTTTTGGCAATTGGTGAGTTCATATCTTGTATGTAACCCTCACTCTGACCCTGAGTCAGTGTACAATTGGAACAAATTTCAAGTCTAGTAACTCAGAAGCTAGAAAGTATGGCCAATGCTGGGGACTGTCATCTCATCCAATCCAAGCACAAGGCAATCAATGCACTCCTCCCATATGCAGCCTTGCAGGAGCATGATGGCAACCCTGAGATACTTGATGCATTTCTACATGCTGCCAGAGCATCAAAGATGCTGGAGTTTGGATGGAATCGTACCAGGGAATACACTGGCACCCTCTTCTCTAAAGCAAGCCCTCATGCTATTATCCTTACAGCACCCCACATGGAATGGGGTTTTTTGATGGACAGGGGAGATTTGGTTCAACAATGGGCAGTGGCAACTTCTGCAGTTTTATACACTGAGGAGGTTGCTCAGAGTGTAGTTGACACACTGTTACAGATTGCATTTTGGGATCAGTTATTACCACACATTCCTGCAAACATTTGGTTGTGGTTGACCAAGCGGCCTTCCCTCCCCCCCACCTGTGGGGGGCATTATTATGGAACTTGCCTGACTGTTGCCAAGGCAGTTCGGGAGCTCAAAGACATTGAGATCATCAAGTCTTACTTTCTTTTTGTCTGGTCAGAATGGGACTACCTCAAATATGGTGTATTTAATGAATCATGTATATCAATCCGTGAGGATTTCAGTGATGCCTGTGGTGGTTGGCACCGAACAGAGCTACTCCAACACCTGGATCACATTTTGACACAGTTAGATCAAGGACTAGAACACCTCCAGCAACACAATCCAAATCTAAGGGAGTCCCATTTCCAGAGAATGAAAGTTCAGTATAGAGAACTCAAGGATATATTACTGGAGGCAGTTACTGGTATGTCCTATCCAATAATATTTCACTGTATGCTAACCTAGCCAATATGTGTAGGATCTCCTACAACATTCATGTGTGCACTCCCACTCCCATGCCCATAGGTTTACACCTAGAACCCTTGATATTGCCCCCCCCCCCCACCTCCTTTACCACACAGACCTTGATGTATTCATTTGTTCCATACTTCACTACACCTCCCCTCTTGTTACTATCCTAGTATGATAACCCTGTCTATCCTGTGTTTTTAAACAATGTTCATTAGGGATGACTTTGCATTCTGTCAGCATTTTAGCTGTCTTGGACTGTGTGCTCCTTGATTAGTTTATTCCACATAGAACATGATTTTACCCTGTATATTTCTTCACTCACATGAAACACATGTTAGCCCTTACAATGTGTATCATACTTTTGTTTTCAAGTTTTTGTGGAGGGAAGGAGCTTCTCTGAGAAATTAAACCATAATCAATTCACCCTCCTTTACAATTAACCTCATAGGTTGCAACTCCCACCTGTTCTCACCCTCATGGGAATATTATGATAATGGGGGACTTGCATGCATGGAGGAGCCTATCCATTCCAGCATGAAGGCATCCAGGTGTCCCAAATTTGCACACATTCCCCCTCCCAGCCACAACACATTGGTTTACTTATGGGGAGCAGGAACAATAGTCAGAGACTCACAGACTGAACTTTGGGTGAGAACAGCTCTTTGGATATTGGTTAGTCCCTGTATGCCACTGAACTTGAAGGTAAAGGGTGATGAGTCTGGAGCAGTGGTGGGGGATTGTTCAGAATATCTACCAGGTTAGGGAAGACAGGAGACTTTTCTGTGTTAATGTTCAACCTCTGGACATCCAGCCCTCTGGCACTTCAACCAGAGACAAGTTTCACCTGCACCCATTTCTTTCAACCATAGATATATCTGTTCAATCTACCTGGTGTCTAATTGGTACGACCACTTCACAAAATCCCAGGGGTGCAATAAAATGAGAACCACAAATCTTGTTCACAACACTTGACAAAAACAAAACAGAATGGAAGTTTCACACAAGGGGGATGTAGAACTGAGGCACAGAATTTGAAGATTGTCAATTCCAACAAGCAGCTCCAAAAGTTGTCCTTCCCAGCCACATATTGAATGAGGAGAGATAACACACATCCCACCAGACAACAAGCATGCACCAAGGACAGGCTGTTCACCCCCATAATCGTGATATCAGAAATCGGTGGATCGGAAACAGCGCTCCCCAGAGAGGGAGGCCAACTATTGCACCAACAAACCGGTGATCCTATCAAGCCTAAGCCTCCCTCGGAAAGGTGGCATACTCTTGATGACAGGAAACCCCACCGGGCTCCAAGTTCTCGGATCACAGGGATCCATGGACACCAACATCATGAGAGAGAGGTTTTCGAGGTGTGGGAACCTGCAAATGAAATCCAGGATTTCCGAGGTGAAGAGAGAGTAGAGTCGGAATGAAGTTCATGAAGTAGGTGTCGAAGCTTTCGAGGAAACCTCGGGTGTCAAGCCGGAATATGCCCAGTTCTTGGATCCGGTCGAAACATTGGAAGTGGCGGATGTATGGTTGGAAGATCGTTGGATCAAAGCCCTGACCGAACTCGATGAAGAGCTGCCGAGCATACTGCAACACCCCATGGGTTGCGATCTCAGGTAACACCTTAAGTCGGTTTCAATATCCAAAAATGTAGCGCCGTCTCTCCGGGACCGTCAGCAACTCCCAGTTCTTCTCTGATGTTAGGTATACCTTCCGGTGAATGGCGGGGCGGGCTGAAACAAACATAAGCTTCCAGGCCAGCGAGCAAGACTTCAGCGATCGCAAATTGTCCCCGAGAATGAACATGATGCGGTCGGCGAGTACTCGGGGAAGTACCTTCCATGTTCCGGAAATTGTGGAGGGGGTAGGGTCCGGGGGTGGTTCAGCGTTGGGGATCTGAGGTGCTTCGGTCGACTTGTTTGCGGGCTCTTGTGGTTGGTAGCGTGGGGTTACTCCGTTTCGCGCTTCATCAAACATCGCGATCCGCCAGTGATGGAGGGTAAGATCTGTGGAACATCAGTCAATGGGAGGGTTTAGGGTCCATTGGAAAGTCCTCGAGCTGACGGAGTTTGCCCATTCCGTTCGACTTTCAGTTCGTTGGGTGGGAGCAGGCTGAACGGTTCAGTTAAATCCCGTTCCGCCACGTTCAGGTGATTTGGCGCCGCCATGGTCGACTCCAGCCTCCAGGCGGTGTTCCTGGAAGCCCCATATCCGGGACGATTGACGGCGCCGGAATGCATCAGGAAACCTACAAATGGATTTGACTTCCGAGGGCTTGAAAGCCATCAATTTGAAGAGGAGAGGAGAGTCACACCCATGTGACATATGGTCTGGCCCACGCTAGCGCCGGTGCTCTCTCAACATTCGGGATCAACCTCGGTCGCGCTTAGTCTCGAGCGGCCAACGTGTGATTCACAGAGTGGGTATTACAAAATAGTGTATCGATATCGTCGGAAGTGAGTGCTTCTACGTGGGGAATGGAATTGTGAACGTACGCAAGTAATAAAGCACAGCGCATCTTATCTCCGGCTGGTAACACCGCACCACTTGGTGAACGTGGAGCAGAATCCAACACCCTCGCCTCATGCGTTTTGGAAGTCGATTGAGCCAACCAAGGGTGTTATCGTTGTGGCGAGGTGTTTCAGGGCTGAGATGTGGGCAAAAATCTCTGGAGCATCCATGAAATATATCGCAAGTCCGACACAATTGTTTATTGACCCAAACTGTGCGTTCGAGGGATGCTGCACAACGACAAGAGAAAACAGCAAGTGGCGCATGATTTGGCCCAGAGTAATCGCCGGGGTCACTGGCCCAAGGAAACAAATATCCATGATCAGTACAATGGGTATCCAAATAACGAAGCAGGAGGTGGCAGCGGTATTGTCTGCTGATGATCACCATTCGACGAGCAGATGACAGCAGAAGGGCCTCGAGTGAGATCACAAAGCGTGGAGGGAACAAAAACAAAGAGTTCATGGGCGACAGTGAACTGAATGAAAGATAGATGAGAGGATGGTAAGGAAGGTATAACGTTAGGAGCGGGCACCCGGGTTTTGGCATGGACAGCTCTCAAAAGCCGTCCCCACAACGGTGACAAAACGTAGAAAATGACCCCGAACAACGCGACAGCAAGGACCACGGATATGACGGTGATATTGAGCCCCAAAGGTAGCGGGGACAGGGCAAAACCGAGGAGCAAGAGCCCAACCTGCAGCATCGGCGGCAACGACTCCATCGTATGGTCGAAGTATGAGGTGATGCCATCGAGCTTGCGCCGCTGATTTTGGCTGCGCTTGATGGCGGACCCCCTCATGTCGGTGGAAATGAATCGCGAGGAAGGCGGAGACAAGTGAAGTGGCTAGACTCGCGAGCAGGTTTGCTTGGACCTGGATAATCGTGTCGGAAGGACCGGCCCACTGTTGGAGGTGGCGGCGGAGAAAAGACCAGCCTGTCACTGAGTCAGCGCGCCCACGCCTGAGCACCGTACAAGACTCGCGAAGTCTAGGGTGGTATTCAAATCCTTACCATACTTCTCAATAAGCTCTCCATCGTACTCCTCAGCTTCCTTGTGGTAGTTGTCAAAGAATCGGGCCCGAGGCCTGTTTCCTGCTGCGTGGGGTCTTGATGACATCCTGGACGGAGGCGACGGAGCTCACCCATCCGCTTGTCGGCCGCTATTCTGTCCCGCACTCACATCCCCTTCCCATCCTCTCTCAGGGTCCTGGTTATGATCAGGTCAGAAATAGGAAAACAGATTAGTTGGAGGGCATACCAATCGCATCCAGATCGAAGGTTCCGGAAGGAGTCTCCTGATCCACTTCAACCCCGAACAAGGATCAAACACCCAGCGAGGCGAACGATGCATGCAGGTGGCGAACGAAGGCGTGATGGTGGGTGAGGCTGAGCCTACGTGCATGTCAACCTAGTGTAGGAGACCTGTTGGTTCGGAATCTCGTAGTCACCGAGGATTGCGGAGGACAGGACGAGTATGTCTTGTGTTGTGTGTGCCGCTTCGACTCCTTTCCCCAGGCTGGGTGATTGAATATTCTGGCGCACGCGATATTGTCACTATTTCTCGGTACAAAGTAGTTAGACATGGGGTGACGTCACTGAAAGAAGACGGCCAGGGAGTCGCGGAAACTGTGGATGGTGGAAGATCGCACGCGAAGCGTGGGGAGTCGCCTACGCGGGGGGTTTGAGGGTTTTGGGGTACTGGTGTCGAGCGTGGTCTTGAGAGAGAGCAGTGGCTCGAGTAATCTGGATTCCGGACAGAAAGCGAGTCTTCAAAGCTTCACAGATAATCCACAACCCATCGGGAAAAGACACTGAGTAGCCGTGGTTTGGTGTTGGACGTCGAAGGAGGAAGTGGTGGGGAAATTGAGGTGGTGGTAACGACCAGAACGCGCCAGTAAGAACCCGTGTGAGTGTGACCGACTAAAACCTCCGAGGCGACCGAAACTCACGCCAACTTGCCGCAACACGCCCCGGGCGCGACCCCGACGGTACTGCGACTTGGACACCGGCCCTCCCCGCATCTGGTCTCAGCTCACTTCCGAAGTCTTCCCCAATCAAACCCGTCAACAGCGAGCGACCGTGACAGCATTCCCGCCCCGCGGACTCTCGTGTTCGTGTTGGGACAGAATCGGACGCCAACCACGTCCGTGAATACGAGGCCGTTCTGGAGGATCTAACCATTCCACCCCCATACATTCCACAGTTATTCCGTGCGTTTCCCTGGTGTGATCCGCCTAAAGCTCTCCTCTGGAAAGCGCTTACCCCGGGCCCCCGTTACTTCGACCAACGATTGTCTCCGCCAAAATAACTTTCCCTCGCCTCACCCTCACTGGGGAATGTTTTCAAATGTGTCATCATCGTCCCAGCGCTTGTTTTTGACGGGATTAAACAAGCGTAAACAATAACACAGTTTGGCCACCAGACACGCGTTTGCCTTGCACAACCTCACTTCCATCCCGGCTAAGCCGGAGAGAAGAAGTGACCCGGAAGTCCTCCGCACAGCGATCCTCTACTGCCTCGTGCGGTTCATACCAAGGCCGCAGCGTTTTCAGCGTCCACCTTTCAATATTATCGGACCATCCCATCTCCCTATTCGAGCACGTTTACTTTGTTTGATTCGCCGCTTTCGCCCTTATGCCAATCCTGACGGATTACAAACCGGCGGCCACCCCCACGGCACATGCGTCACCTTTTGTGCCAACTCAGTACCAGGTACGTCCTTCGACCACCCGATGAGAACTCCGTACTAAGAACCGCCCCCCTACAGCTCCCGATACTATACGTCGTCCGTTCATTAGTTCTATCAACTGCCGTCATCCGCAAGCCTCTGATTGATCCACAACATCCAGATTGCCGTCTACGCCTTCGTCATCTACGCTGTGTGGAACATACCGGTGGTCTGTAAACTGATCACCCCATTGAAACTCTTCACGATAGGATGGCACGAGTTATGTCATATCGTCGTGGTCAGTCCATTTCATCCCGGTGTCTACTGTCTGAACCCGTTCCTCATGACTGTGACCCTTGTAGGCTATTTTGACCGGCGGAAAGGTATTGCAAGTCTGCATCGATCCAAATAAGGGTGGATGCACTCAGGTCGAAGGCGGTCATCCGGCTTCCATTGTTTCCGCGGGTTACATCGGCTCCACGTTCCTTGGCGCAACATTTGTCCTGGCCGGTTTCGACACGCTCTTGTCAAAGAGAATGAGTTGGGTTATCGGCTTTGGCCTGATCACCCCGCTAGCTATCGTTAGAGACAAGTGGTAAGACCCTCTGTATTCTCGGCCCGGAGATTCTCAACCTTCACCTTCACACACAGCGCGATTCTGCTGGCGGTCGTTTATGAGGGTCTCTTGATCGGGTTCTGGTTCGTCGACCACGCGTAAGCCCTTTGCGCTGGCACCCGCAGCCCTTGGGGGTCTCTACTGACGTTATCCTTTTTATCAGTCAGGCACTGCGGTGGTATTGCTTGTTCGTCGGGGTGATGCAGTCAGTTTCCTTCGTTCCCGTGAGCGATCCGAGTCTTCACTGATCCGACCCCAAAGCGTCTTTTACTGTGTCTGTGAGTCCAGAACGAACAAAGGCGCAGAAATCCCCTCACCTTCGGTTGTTCCAAGGGGAGGTTACAGACGAAAAGTACTCCCGGACCGATAACGGTTCTGATGTCACGCAATTCGGGCTCTTGTTCCCTTCAATACCAGCCTATGGTGAGGTGGAGCCACGTTCCCAGTTGAACTAGCTCATCGTCTAATCTGCTTTCCCCCCACCTCAATCCCCGTTCAGTGTGGGCTACGTTCTGGATACTATTCGAGATTGGTGTCTTGATCGGCTTCCTCTTGCTCGGGATCGCCATATTCAAAAGAACACCTGACGAGATGTATCAGGAAGCTTGTACGTTTCGAAACCTCGTTTTTATCCGCTATGCACGTTGGCTCATCCGATCATACCCTACAGCCCGCTTCTTACCTACATGACAGTCACGGCAACACATCCGTTATGCGATACCTTTAATGTCAACCCCACATCATGCTATTCGCCACCCTGTTGTATCTGTATTCCCTGTTTGTAGGCACGGGCACCTCCAACCGCTGCTTTTGATCAAGTATGCCTGTCTACGTGTAGGTGCCTACGCAACATGTACTTTGGAACGAAAACACTATTTCGCCGTACCGTGAGCCAGTGCCGCCGAAAACGATCAATTTTTCGCGGGGGTCATTTCCCGGGATTGATTCCCTCGGGCCAACCGCGTACTCCGGCCTACCCCAAACAGGTCTGAAGCAGGCCACCTTCTATACCTCCCGTCCGAGCTAATCGCGCTCATCGTCGACCACCTCCACGGAGACGCGGCCGCTCTGAAAATGTGTTCCCCAGTTTCTCATTTTCCTTTTACTTGAAAACATCGGGCTGCAGTTCCGACGCGATAGGAATATCAGACTCGTGAGTTACCGCGTCGGGCCCTTGTGGAGTTCTGTCTCACACCCGGAAGTTGTTGATTTCCCACCCTCATGGTTTCATCGTGCCATCCCACTTGGATGAGGCCCTCGACCGCGTTATGGAGCCCAGTAACATCCAGGGGCTTAGAATCCGCCTGGATATATTCCGCGGCCCAACGGACACCTGGACTGAACTTTAGGGAACGAGAAGTTTGCGGAAGATCGGTCCGCTCCCTATTCGCCACTCGAGTTGAAAGCGAGGGGTGGTGGCCTTGGAAGCCGCTATTGAGGGACCGTTCCACATTTCAGTGGTGAGCGGTTTGTTGCCGTCGTGATGGCTTTGTGACAGCAAATCGCAGGCCAGCCTCTTTACAAGGACAAATGTGCTCCGGGGCCGGAGGCATTGGCTGCACCCCGGGGGACAGTAACTCGACCGCAGATGTGTTCATCCGATAAGCTATCGTCTGCTGTGGACAATCTTGCACAGACACCTGGGGGTACGAGCGACGGGAACAATGCGCGGCCACGCGGCAGCTGTGGGAAAATGCAAAAACAGAAACACGAACCGAAGGGCGATAGTCCTACACGAGGGGGTAAACCGAGATGTGAAATTGGAGTCCAAGCAGACATAAAAGCTACAGAGGGTCCACGGTCACCCACCAAAGTGGGAGTATTATTCACCCCGCCGACATTGCGAACGTCTTGTGAGGAAAGGGTAAGAATCCGCGGCTGACACATGGGAGAAGCCTGGCAGGGTGAACGATCTAGAGCATGCTTATCACAGGTATGTCCAAATCTGGACCTGTGGGGAGAGAGAAAGAGCAGATACGACGTCGCACGAGATCCCAACATTTTCACCGGAATCAGCATCCAGAAAAGAATCGATCACCGGAGAGGACTTACGGCTTTCCACTTCCACCAAACCATCCCTCAGCTTTTGGTATCGTCCCTTCCTCCACCACAGATCAAGTCTGCCAAGGTGCGGATCGTGCTGCCTGAGGTGCTCTAATCCCCGGTCCAACTGTCTCAGAACGTGGTCCAATCGTTGGACGACCTCTGCCTTGTGGGGAAGCATGTCCGATATGCGGAAGGTGTATTTGATCCAGGTGCACACCTCGTCGAAACCTTCGTCCCGGGGAGTATCCCACTCGGACCAGACAAGAAACAAGTATGATTTGAGGAGTTCAACATCCTTGAGCGCCTGGACCGCCTTGAGGACGTGAAGGCGGCTTCCGACGGAACGTCCAAAGCAAACCGGCGGGAGAGAAGGTCGTCTGGCCAACCATGACCAAAGCTCGATGGTGATGTGCGGTAGTAGCCTGTCCACTGACGCGATCTGCAACAGTGTGTCAACTACACTTTGACAGACCTCCTCGCTATACGGTACCGTAGAAACTGCCGTTGCCCACCGTTGAACCAAATCCTCCTGTGTGAGCC
>Ga0307516_10003414_pt1 | contig 20427 bp, 39 predicted proteins | sample 19_EM_MG_FD_203310 | JGI IMG/M metagenome (GOLD analysis project Ga0307516, IMG submission 203310) | Populus trichocarpa ectomycorrhiza microbial communities from riparian zone in the Pacific Northwest, United States - 19_EM | ecosystem: Host-associated > Plants > Roots > Unclassified | place...
GCGAGCCAGCAGAACCTTTCCCTGAAATCGTGAACTCGACCAGGAGTTGCGTGCAGTGAGGAGAAATGGGCGGCCGTGAGATGACCTGAAGCACTTGAGCCTCTGCTGCGGCCCCACGCCCGACCAAATACGACATGTGGCCAGTAAGCACCTTTACTGCAACAAACTCGTTGTTACTATTAGTGTGTGTGGTGTCAGCCCGCCGCCGTTCTCTAACAGCACAGCAGTTGACGATACACTAACGTGCTATCGCGAGCGAGCCAAGTGCTTGAGTACATTCCCCGGCCCAGCTTCCGAATAATTGTGTACCGATTGTCTTGACCAATCTGGTCACCGAACTCGAACTGCACCCAACCGTAGCCATCTGCGGCGGGCATGCCAAGCACCTCTGAAACAAAAGGTAGGTCGGTGGCTTGCCTGTCCTCCGGGGGGTGTTGATTCGTGGGTTCGGGTCGAGTTGTACAGGACATCCGAATACAAGTGGGAAAGCGGCATGGAGGTCGAAAGATCTGGGTGAGGAGAGGGCGTAAATAGCGGTACGCATCACGCGCAGGCCCCATGCGCATGTTGCTCGTGGATGCAAGAAGAACACGGAAAGAAGAGGGGAGCATGAGTCAGGGCGACCGGGCCGGCCAGGATCCACGTGGTGGCACCGATTGTACAAGTAGTAAAGCTCGGCCTTCTTCACCATCGGACAGTTCGCCGCAGGGATTACACACAGCTGAACGTCTTTTTTCTTCTGTCTGTGCACAGATGTGGTACAGTTTGCACCACCAAAGTCTCAAGGGACTCAGCCGCTAGAAATTCTGATGACCATGTCTCCCACGTTGCTCACTGCGAGAAGTGAAACTTGAAAAGAGTTGTTCATCACCATGTCATAAAGAGCGCTCGTTCCAAACAGACCAAACTTCGTCACGAGAAAAATAAAAAGTAGGAAAACTCCTTGTGGGCTGCTACGCAGTAAAAGCAGAGGGGAGAGAAAGCGAAGGGTTGCGAATGTGATGTACAAAATGCTAAAAGTCCGACGTTCAAAGCTGTGTTCCTATTCTAAACGACCGAGAACTGCAGCGAAACGAGGTTAGATCGACACATGCTGGGGCTGTGCAGGCATGTACTCACGTAAACCATATCGCCCAAAGCCCCTCGCCTCGCAACAGGTACAGAGACTACAGATCCAAGAGGAGGAGCAGTCAGCACATAACGCCCAGCGCCGCCAAGGGAGTAGACTGCGCTTTCACGTACTTGGCTGATGATTCATCCCCGAGTGGAGCACCGCAATCCGATAATACCCAACGGTCACGTTGGCGGCGGGCACAACCCACGACAAAACACCGTTCACCGCAGGGGCGTTCAAACCCTGGAAGTATACGACATCCGTCGGGTCCGTCGGGGTCGTCTGATTAAACCCGGTCAACCGCTCAATCACAATATGCGAATGTCCCATAACGTCCCCGTCCGAGTTGACCACTTGAGGGCCAGTCATAAAAGTCTTTTTCGGGTTCGTGAACCAACCGGTGTCGAGGTGTTTAACCGCGACCTGAACGGTGAGCGACTGGTTTGTTGGGAACGTCCCAAGGTTTTGGGGGGAGATGAATTTGGAGGAGGGCATGTTATTCACGCTCGGAATGACGCCTATTGGGGCAGGATCACACGATCCATCTATAGAGTTGGAACAGCAGGGTCAACCTGGTGTCTTGAGGCAAGTGAATGGGATCCTATGACTCCACACGTACCAGTTTTCTGCCCACCATTGGTAAGCCCCTTGTGCATGATCTTGCAGAAGTTGATCCAATTGTTGCCCGAGGTTTGGCTCGGCACTACATTTTATCAGATAAGCTCGTATTCGCCATTCGTCGGAGACGGACCTTGCCCATCAGCGGAGTCACTCTGCCCATTATCCTTGAAGCCGGGAGAAATCACAGAAGAATCCAAGGTAAGAGATGATTGTGACGGGTCCTCCGGCTCAGGAGGTGTGTAGGACACCCCAGTCGCACGAATCCGCAGGGTATTTTCGTACACGGACATACACTTCACGTAGGTCCCAGGGGAACCCACAGTGGGAGATGCTCGACACCTGGACAACTGTGAGTATCACCGTCCGCATGGCACCGAGATGAACGAGAAGGGCGTACACCATACCGGTCGGACATTCTGTGACGTCGAACCGTCCACTGACGCATTGAGCGACGCCATCGTTTAAACAAGCCTTCTCGTCCGGCTGACAGGGAGACATTGGACTGAGGGTCTTGAACCTTTGACTGTTAGAGGGTGATGATCAGCGACGACCATCACCAGAGCGTGCAGAAGGCGAACTTTTGAGAAATCGCGTCCTTCCCGTTCTGAAGCGAGACATCGTCTCTTCTCCCAAGTGGCCCAGCGTTGATGCCGAGACAGAGCGAGAGAACGAGAACAAAGGGCAAGCCAACGGAAGGCTGCATCTCGGAGAGAAGATGTGGGGAACGATGCCTAAGACGAAAGCCAAGGGAACCCAGCCACATGAGTCGAGTATATAACCGTATGAACAATACGAATGGGATAACGCTGAATGAATGACATCGGGGCTAATGTGTATTGGTTCGGATGATGCGCTCAACGTCCCAGCCCCTTCACTTCTCGGCTATCCGGTCCCCTAGGAACACATGATCACTCCCCTGTCAGTGTCACTTCGCCACGCACCGCCAGGGTCTCTGGCAAGATGCGGGAGCCCGCTATGCCACGAGGTGGGGTAAAGGCCGTAAAGCCGCAGCCTCATCAAGGCCTGTCTTCTCTTTGCTTTCGACTTGAAACGGGATGCCCAGAGTGAGAGAGGGGATATCTATCGGTAAGCTGACTGAAGACCGTGGCATACGTTGGACAATGTAACGAACGTGAGGCACACGGGATGGACAGATGGACCCATGTGCAACGTTGTGGGGAAGATGGCCCTGTGATGAGTAAAGAAAGTAGCTCTCACGTACCGCAGCGAATCGAATGAATTCTTACCACAACGGGGCCATGTCGTATTTCAAGCGTACCTTGGCGAGCGCGCGGCGGAAGTTGATACTTCGAAGGCATTTCCACCGAAGATCATGCGGAATCTCTCATGGGCGCGGTCCTGCGATCCACGAAATTTGTTCAATCCCTTCGTGTGGATCTAGAACAACACGGCTGTGGTGTATGGCGCCCTCCTCGTCGTTTGTTTATTTATAAACCGAGGATCTGCGGGCTGTTGCTCTGTGGCAATTCCAACCTCATTTTTTCGATCAACGAAGCACACCTTTGGAGAACGCAGCCAACCAAAGGGCGAATGGGAACAACAACAGGAGGGGTAGGACCTTCCGTAGCAGTGTCCCACTCCCTTGTTTGTTTTCCGCCACGAGGTCAAAACGTCGGTCAAGTCGCGGCGGATATCCGAGCACAAGATCGCGAGCCAGCGGGCGGGTGTCGGAAACGGGCGCTACAATGGACTCGATCAGAACCTCGGACTCGGGCTCGTCCGTTTCAGGATCCAGCGTCGCCGCTTGGGATAATGACCTTGGTCTCCGAGCCGGCGGTGTGGGGGGTCGGAGGTAGATCGAGGTTCATGGAAACATAAATCGCCCGACGAGCGGCAGCACCGCATCGGTCTCAAGACCAACACCGCGAGTTCAGTCGGGGAAAAGCCGATAACAGGAGAATTATCTGTTGGATTGTTCTGCAGCAGCGAGGTATGCGATACAGTGATTCAGTGACCCGCTATAGGTTGGAGATCTAGGGCTCTTCCAGAGGAGGGGGGCCATCATCGTCGGAATCAGTATTGCCATCGTCGCCGTCGCCGTCGCCTCCGGAACCAGAAGGGCCAGCTAGGCCACCCCCTCCTTGACCACCCATCTGAGCCATCAACTGTAACAAAGTGATAAGCAGTTAGGAACCGGTCGGGTTGAAGAGGACGACCAACTTTTTGGATATCCATACCCTCCATCCCTCCCATTCCAGGCATGCCTCCCATGCCTCCCATGCCTCCCATACCTCCCATTCCGGGCATACCTCCTGGCATACCTCCCATGCCCATACCTCCCGCGCCGCCCATTGCGTTCTCCATGTCAATATCATCCGCGGCGGCCTTCTCCCCGTCCTGTTCGTCCTCATCGACCCACTTGGAAAAGTCAGTCCGGATAAAGTTCGACTTCTGCTTCGTCTTTTGAAGGCGGGGCCAATACTCGATTTTGAGCTCCTTCTTACGGAGGATCAGGTAGAAGGAACGAGAGGTCAGTCGCTTCGAACTTTCCTGATGACGGCAAGAGGATGAGATCAGCCACAACTCTCAGTGATTGGTGGCAGGACAACACAGTAGGGAGAGACGCGTACTTCTGGGACGATCTCTTCGAACAACTCTGCATCGAATTCGTATTCCTTCTCTTCCAAACCCTTCTCTGCGCTGTTGCGAAAGTTGGTCAGGAAACCCCTGAGATTAGCCGACGACGATCTAGGACTCACTTTCCGACCTTTGCCTTGAACGAGATCTTGGTGGAAGTCAACTGGTAGTCGAGCGAGGATGGGATGATATCAGGCAAATTGACGGTCAGATACACGACGTTCTACACCACCGGCGGAAAATTTAGAGATCAAAAACGAGGGCGATCTGTGCGGAGAATCGGCAACCTTCTCAGCATTAGTTTCACTGCTGCGTTGAGCCCAGAGTACTTCGGGATGTAGAGGCATTTTCGTTCGGTAGGATGTCCGTATGGAAAAAGGAAAAGATTCAGGGTGGAAGGTTGAACCGCTCTCCAAGACGTCACGTGTCCACCCACGTGGATATCTCATCAGGGCCGGCCGATTCGAGAGTTTTCGAGTCAAACCTTTCTTTCCTCCAGACATCCATGTCCCAACACTTCTGGCTCCGCTGCGAAAAGAAAGAGTTTGAGCGTCGAGCCGCTCTCTCTCCCAAAAATGCCAAAGCGTTGATCGACGCAGGATTCACGATCCACGTTGAGCGCGACGAACAAAGGATCTTTGATGATTCGGAATATGAACGGTACGCGCATCCCTGTTTATCCTCTGGCCCGAGGTGATGACCAGCATTTCAAGCGTTGGATGCGTTATGGAGGAGAATAACTCGTGGCCAACCGCTCCAAAGGATATTCCGATTATCGGACTCAAGGAGCTTCCTCTATCTGATGACCCGCTGCCCCACACGCACATCCAGTTCGCGCATTGTTACAAGAATCAAACCGGCTGGTCCGCGGTGTTGACTCGCTTCCACAAAGGGGGTGGAAAGTTGTACGATCTCGAGTTCCTGACCGACGGCAGCGGTCGGCGCGTGGCCGCATTTGGTTTCCATGCGGGTTTCGCAGGTGCCGCCGCCGGTGCGTTGGCTTTGGCATCTACGGAGGCAGGGGAGACCCTCGGTCACTTGCACCCGTATGCCAACGAGACAGAGATGGTAAAAACCGTCAAGGAGAAACTTGGAGAGTCTGCCAAGAAGACCAGGGCGCTCGTTATCGGTGCTCTGGGCAGGTGTGGTCGGGGCGCGGTCGACCTTTTCAGAAAGGTTGGCCTGGAAGAGTAAGCGCATTAGTGGATTGCCCGACCTATGGGAGCCGATGTCTGAAAATTCTCCAGGGACAACATTATCAAGTGGGATCTGGACGAAACGGCCAAGGGTGGACCATTCCGAGAGATCTTGGACGTTGACGTTTTCGTCAATTGTATCTACCTGAGCTCGAAGATACCTCCGTTCGTGACCCACGAGCAGATCAATGCTGCTGGTCAGGGGCGTCGGTTGAGGGTGATCGTTGATGTCAGTTGCGACACGACGAACCCGTTCAACCCTATTCCAGTTTACAACGTCAACACGACTTTCAAAGAGCCCACCGTGGGTGTGACTGTCGGGTACGTGGCCACGCGGTCATCCAGTGGTGAAAGGCTGACTCGTCCGGGTTGTGTAGCTCCGGGAATCCGTCGTTGTCGATGATCTCAATCGATCACTTGCCGACGTTGCTACCAAGAGAGGCGTCTGAACAGTTCAGCAGCGACCTTTTGCCGTCGCTACTGGAGCTGCCAGAGAGGGAGACGGCCAGAGTGTGGGTCGAGGCGGAGGCGCTTTTCAACACTAAGTTGAAGGAGGCGGTGCAAGCGGAAGGACTCTAGCAGATCAGGCTGGGCGGTCGTTTCGCGTCGGAAGAATCGGCGGTCACGTTAGGTGGCAAGTGGTTATAAGTAGCACCAGATTGAAACACTCCCTCGTTGAGGATGCTTGTGAAGACGATGATCTACCGGAGGATGACGATCGGACTTGAGAAGGGCCGGATGATGAAAATACGAGGGGGATGGCTCGGTCGGATCAAGGCTCGCTCCCGGCTAAGCTGTGAGAGTTTTGCGAGCTGCACCCGGCCAAGATGGGAACATAAAACGGGCCATCTCATCTCACCGTCTCCCTCTTCCCCCATACGCAGGCGTACACAGGTCGTTGACCACCCCTTGGAAGGATACGGGCTGCTTTCGCAAAGGTGAGAACCGCTCCTTGTTATCTTTCTTGATACTTCCCGTTTCCAAGACAATTCCGGCTAACAGCCCCAACCCGATCCCGCCCTTCCTTTTGTTCTCTCTCTCGACTTTTTCTCGTCCATCTGCCTGGCCCTCACTCTCCCTCCTTCTTTTTCTTCTTCCCCTCTCCTGGTGTTGATACTCTCACCCTGCAGGTAATACACTAGGTGCAGGCCACCCCACTTTTTTCATTCTACATACAATCTTCACTTTATACCAACCCCCTCCTCGTCAAATCGTATCATACACCCAATACCTCCAATGGCCGTCCACGTCCTCCCAGCAATCTGCATTTCCCCCGCTCCCCCCTCGGAAAATCCCGCCGAGCCCTTCTCCCCGTTCGACGGCGTGCATCTCGTCCCCGAAGAGAATGCGGACGATTTCAGGCCCGCTTTGCTCTCCCCACCGATGTCCATCCCGAAGCACCTCTCCCCGTTATCACCCCCAGATGCACCCGTCAAGGGTCAGGGATTAGAGCGGGAGAGGTTCGAGCAGTTGCTCAAGTCCTCCCGTGAGCGATCTGCTGCCCTGGGCAACAAAAGGTCTCCAGATCTCAGGAAGGAGCTGGCTGTGAAAACTTATAAGAGCAAGCAAGGTGCGTCCGCCACCTCATCATCCTGTGTGCCACGTTGACCATCAGTGCAGTGGAACGCCGTGCGCGCTTCTTGCTCAAGGTGGCGGAACCACCTTCCCCATCCGCCGCTTATGAGCCCAAGACGCCCCCCGAGTCGCCGGCGATTTTTAACTACTCCCTCCCCTCGCCAGGCCTAATTTCTCCCTTGGCCATGTACGAGCATTTGGAGGAGGAATGTATCACCTCAAACCCATGGACCGAACAGGTCGACTTTCGCCTCCCGAAATCCGCTGCAAAGTTGAAACAGAACCGCCCCGTTGTTTCCTTCAAGAGTGGCAAGGGTCTTCCCTCCCTGGACGAAATTTCCGCCCGGATGAGTTTCAAGAACCCGTCTGGAGCGCACCAGGCCACTCCCCGCCTCCCCTCGTTCCTGCAGAAGAAACGAGGGGCTGCCGCTGTCGAACCAGAAGCTTCGGCGATGCCTGCCCCGATCACGATCGGTCGTCTTCGATTGCCAGGGTCTCGATCCCGAGGTGCTTCCCCTCCCCCAGAGCAGAAGATTTATGAGACCCCGCCTTCCCCGGTTACGCCTAGGCTCCAGGTGACTACCACAGTCATTCCAAGGATGCGCACGTCGGCCCCGACTAATCTCACCGAGTCTAATCTCGAGGCCTTCTCTCGCTCCTACCTCCTCGGGCCCGTTCGCCGTCGCTCTTCGATTTCGCACTCACAGGTCCCCGTGCCGACCACGCCCATTGAGGAGAGGGCGTTCAGAAGACGAAGTGCCCCAGCGGAGTTGCCCCTTCGCCCACGGGCCCAGTTCAAACACCCAGTTCTCGACATCCCTGGAGGGTTCTAAAACAGGATCCCTCCATCGAAACTCCCCTGGCCAATGTCAGACGGGAGTGCATGATCCCTTCGGTGTAACTTACGTCAATCGGTTTTTTTTCTCATCTGGTATTGGTTCCCCACCCCTTCAAATCGGTTTTGACAACGATTTCCCTTTTGTTTTCTATCCCCGTTGAACTCTCTCTCTTTCGTCTCTCCTTACCACCACGGTCCTTTGCTTGTTCTGGGAAGCGTGCGGGAGTTTTTCCCGCTCATTAGGTTCTCGTGGACATGGGGTTCTGTGAACCCTTTATTTTTCGCTTGACTCGCTTGTGCGTTCAGGTCCAAATCAGTTGCAAAATCTTCCTCGACTAAAACTTCGAGCTCCTCTTTCAACACTTTCCCCACTGCCTTGTAACATTCGATTCGGTTTCTCCTTCGCTGGGGTCATGTTACCTCCCGGACTTTTGTTGTGCTCTTGGAGAGTTTCCTCGGTCCTTCGTCGGACTCTCCGTGGTTTTAGTCTCCCCCCTCTCGTTCCTCATTTCGAGTTTTGCAACTTCCCTTTTCTTCCTGTTCCGCACACAAATTCTCGCCCCCCCCCCCCCCGATCGCTACCCTGTCCCCCGTCCCCCATTGTGTTTGCTGTGCGATCACACTTGCTTGGCCTTGTGGTGTTTGTACGTAGTAAGCTTCTTCTAACCTTTCGCGTAGAGTAGCGTTCCTGGTAGAGTGTAGATCACCTCACTCCTTTTTACCCACTGACTCCCGTCTAACCACAAAAAATAGTCAACTTCCTGCGGTTCGCCGCGTGTCAATAAACGCCTGAATCGTGCTTTGTTCGAAGGTAGTAATCACGGGTCCTGGATGGCCGATCTGCATTCTCATTCCATCGAGGCTAGCGTTGGGATTCGTGGGGTCGGCTGAGACCGTTCCCCGTGCCGCTGCATCTTGCATCAAATATCAGGTGGCGATTGCACGGCCAAGCGCCAGCATTTGTCCCTTCTGAGAAGATTTGAATGCAGAACTCGGAGTTGGTGTGGTGTCTATGTCAGGTCTTGCACATCCGTACCCAACTCCCGTTCGGAGATGCGAGACCGGGGCACATAGAGTAGCTGGTAGTACCCCTCCCCCCTCTCCGATATCAATCGACGCGTATAAGCACTACGGGGAGGCTCTGTGTACAAAGATCTGGATTGATATGTCTTGAAATCTTCCTGGCGATTCTCGGAAGTTTCAGTACGAGGGAGGTGGAGAAGCGGCGGGGGATCTCCATTTTTAGATGACCCGTTGGGGGGGGGATTCATTTCCTCACTTGATCGGGCCCTAACCCCCTCGGCTTGTAACACCTCCAGTGCTCTCGCGATTGCGGGGAGGAGGATGAATGGTCGTGGGAGTCCGAAACCCCTAAAAGGTCGATCACAGCCCCACCGAAAGCCCATTTCATTTCCCTGTGCATCTCCCGCCTTCTCCCACGTATATCATAAAAGATCTACGCCGCACACGCACACACACGTACCCACGCACACGCTTCACGGTCCTTGCGGACTTTGAGAGCCGCGCCTGTCCTGCACGGGTCGCTGAGAGGGAGAAGAGCACTAGATCGGGGAGGCTGTGTGGAGCCGGAAGGATCGAACGCCTGGAATGCAGATTATGGAGATCGAATGGAGGCGGGATCTGGTAGATACATCTCGATTTGTGTCTATGGGGGGATTCTATGTTCACGATTCGTGTCTCTCTTGTGACGGCCAGGGGGGGAAGGCGGCAGAGAGAGAGAGAGAGAGATTGTGTTTTGGATACATGGTTATGACAAGACTGGAGAGGGCAAGAAGGATGGAAGAAAAGCGGGAGGCGAGATGCACCAACGGCGACACTGTTATATATACACACCTGGAGGGGGGATTCCAACGGCTTGCACGCGCAAAACACAGGAAAACGCCAAACGACAACGGAGGATCGGAGAAAAGCGAATGAAATGGAGGATAGTAGTAGGGGATAAGCAAATTGCCAGTCGAGTGCAAAGTAGTAGTGCGACCTCTGTGAGTGAGGGAGAATATGTGTTGCTACAGCGTTCAAAGGGGGCAATGGACAAAAAAGGCACGGGGAACCAGAAAATGGTGGAGGCGAGGACAACGGAGATTAATCGAGATTATGAGTGGATGAATTATAAAGGGTTGCGAGGAGGAAGGCGAACGGCAAGATGAAAGGGGAGACCACGTTTTGGGTCGGAAAAAGGCGTAAAGGCGCCCTGGACATCAAGCCCAAGGCCAAAAGAAAGACAAAGCAAGGTCGGTAGCAGGTAGAGGAGAAGGTCGAACGTACGAATTTGCAATACCGACACATGGATTTGCGCGTGGGGGTGGACCGTCTTCTGGTCGATTACCAAAATATTATTCCGCCATCGGAATGGTCGAACGTCAAACCTTTTTTCCTCAAGGGGCTACGATCGGCGTCCGTTGTCCGTCTTCGGAGTCGCGTGTAAAGGGCGTGCATGAGAAAAAGGATCAACCCGTCGCCCTTCCGTTTCGCGTGGTGAATTCAGAACACGATCACCTCCAGGACTGTACCTGAGACAGCCTGCCCCCTGGCTGGACCGGCGGAGCCTGTTTCGGTTGAATGGGAGTCACTGAGGTGGAACTCGAACGGGAATGAGCCGATCTCGGAGGGGAAGGTTGCTGGTCCTTCTCACCACGGTCTCTTTCTCTCTCTCTATCTTGCTCACGTTCCCTCTCGCTGTCGCGATCCGCGTGCCGACGACCCTTTAGGCTCAGAGACCGCGTTGAAGCTGACAGATCGATATCCATAGGAGCCAGCCCTCCGCCGTCGTAACTATGTCCCCGGCGATGAGTGCGGTTCACCGGCTTAGAGGCCGTCCGTAGAGACGAAACGCCATGCCGGATCATCTGCGTCTCTTGGTCCATCGGAGTGACATGAGCAAATCGGAGGGGTGGAAGGTAAGAAGATGGTCCAAAGGGGATAGGATTGTGGTTCGCTCGGGGGCGAATGGAAGGCAAGGTGGTCGGGGTGGAGGTTTCCGTTTCCGGGGTTACCGATCTTCCCCGCAATCTCGTTATAACGTACAGCCTGCGAGCTGCGCGGTATACTGCTTTGTAAATCGTAAGGGGAGAAAAAGAAAAGCCAGACGCTTACTGCGGTCGAGGTGATCCATTCTGCGGCTGTCCGCATCGTCCGGACGGTCCATTTCTTCATCGGAGTCGGCAAGAGGATCCGTAGTGAGCGCACGCTGGAACGCATCTAAATAAAGGTAGAGTGGATTGGAACCATTGGTCGCAGGGTTTTGTGGTATGCACTCACGGTCAACAAGAGAGATACCGCGAGTGCTCTTCTCAGATGCTGCGACGGACAAAAGGGGGTCAAGACGATCAAGCTGCAAAAAAGGAAGCGGGGCTCACATCTCCGTGAAGGGGTGGGAAGGGAGGAGCGAACTGGTGGATAAGGAGTGTGATGTTGATGGTGGCTGGGGGAGGACGTATGTAATGACGATTGAGCGAGATGGCTCCTCCCGTTGGACGAATCTGATGGAGTTAAAGGCGTTTGATCGCCAGGTGTATAGTACCTGAAGTTTTCTCGAAACCTCGTGGTTTCCTCGCGGAGGGGTAGCGTCGGTGGCGGTGGCGAAGAGCGCTGGTTCCTGGGTGGGGCGTAACCAACTGTAAAACACGTGTAACGATCAGCACGATGCTATCTCTCTTGATCAACCAGTTAAAGTGGACGGTGGAAGAGGAGCCGAAACGTGTGACCTCGTGGTTCAGGCAAGGCATACCTTTTGGGCCGGGAGGAACGGTGGGAAGCTTGCCCTTTGCCCGCTTCTCGAGTTCCTCGGTTTCGATGAGGTCTCTGAGGATGACACTCCGTTGATTGGACTTGCGCTTTGCCCATTCTATTTCCTCTGGCATATCGACGTTTTCCATGCCCATCTCCTCCTCGGTGAGCCTGTGGATTTTAGGCATCTTCCCGGGGTTTTTGAGAGCGAATTCGTCCGCGAAGGGATTAGGGGCCTGTGGGCCTTGGTAGTAGTGAAAGATTAACCATAAGAAGGCTCTCGCTCTAGAAGCGGACGATAAGGGATGAGGGAGGAAGAGGTCCATGAAGTCTAGCGGGGTTTCGAAATGCGTCGTGCCGAGGAGCTAGGAAAGGGCTGAATCTAGCGGAGTGAGCAGAAAGCGGAAAGTGGACTATACCATGGAATATGATGACAGGACGAAGATCAGATTTACGACACTGGTCGTTGGGAGCTGTCCGGCAGCCTAGAGATAAATTTGTGTACGTGACCTGCGAGGCCATGAGAGAGAAGGTGTCATTTGCTTACGGCATTCTCGAGAATGGCGTTAGGTGAGGTTGGGGGCGTGCCTCGTGCCTCGAAGGGTAAAAGGGCAGCCTTGAGACAGTTCTTGATCCTGGGGGCGTCTTGGAGGTTGCCATCTGTCTTTTGGAGGGAAGGCACGGGGTGGTAGCTCCTGAGCGCCGTTTTCATTTCAGGAAAAACTAAAAGGAGCGAGATGAATGGGTCGCGGCCGCAAAGTAAGAGAAAAAGATACGGACAGGCCATGGTGGTATTGATCCTTCCGACGTTGGTGAGAAGGGATATCTTTGCGAATTCTATCGCAAAAGCGGGGGTTTCGACCATCTTGTCCTTGAGAACCTTTGAGCACTTTGGGGAATTGTACAGAGCGTTGACGTAGAGATCGCAGAAATTAACGACAGGCCTGTCTGGTGCCTGATAGTCGACAAAGGCTCTGGTCCTGTCCGAGAATATGTAGTAGAGGAAATCATATTGGATATCCTTTCGCCAGAGAGGTTCTGAATCGACACGTTTTATGGGCTGCGCCTTCCTGGCGACATACTGGGTGGTACTGAGAAACGAAACGGCAGACGGGTTCGATCAGGCTCTGGGTTCACGGAGGGGGGTGGAGACGTACGGGGTGCGCTGGTTTGGCTGCCAGACGTTGGTGTAGGATGAGTACTGGGGCTGGTCTGGGGACCGTGTGGAGGAGGAGGCCATGGGGGAGGAGGAAGGGGAGGGGGATTGGAGAAGGAGAAGAGTGAGATGAGGAACACGAGGCTTGCACGAACCGTGTCCATCAGATGAGAGTGATGGGCACGATGCACGAGGCTCCGACGGAGGCTTTTGCCCACGGCCCTCGTCATCCTCCTCCTCGACGTCGACCCTCCCAGCCTCACGTGCCGCCATGGACAAGTTCGACGACGCGACAAAGGTGCGCGTTCCCCTCGCCCGCTTCCCCACCGCGACTCACACCCGCTCCAGCAAGAAATCTCCCAGTTCATCGAACAGGAACAGGCCCAGGCCCGTGTCCAGGAATCAGTCCACAAAATGACTAGCATGTGTTGGGACAAGTACGTCCATCGCGGTTTCCGCCTTCCGTTCCCCCGTGATTGACCAGAAAACCAGGTGCGTGGCCGGCACCCCGTCCACCCGCTTCTCTCGCTCCGAAGAGTCCTGCCTCTCCAACTGCGTCGACCGCTTCCTCGACACCAGCCTCAAACTCGTCCAGCTCATCCAGGAACAAAGAAACGCGGCCGGCGGCCAGTAATCGTCAAGAATAGACCTTACTTCACGTAATCTCATTCTTTATAATCCTAATGAGAAACTCAAACGGCGCCAGCGCCTCCTATCCACCCCGCAACCTGACCGGTATCACGACCTCTTTGCCCCCTTCTTCCGCAAACGACCCCGTCTCCAAGTATCTGGCCATCATCGAGTCCTTCTCCCGCCACAAACCCCCTAGCCACCCATCAAACGCCTCCTTCTCGTCATCAGGCACCTCCGTCTCCACAGCCTCACCCTTCTTTTGCGGCAACACGTTGGGGTTCGTCGCAGAGATGTCGCCTATCGGCACGTCGCGTGATACGTCGAACACCCGGATGTGCATGTGAATCGTCGGGGGAGGAATCCTGTCAAAGAAAATCGACCGCAGGGTGTAATACGACTGTCCGTACTTGAATTCGGGGATTCCTGTTTCAGCATCATATGTCAGCCACCAAAGCTCGGTCCGATCTCTCTTCCCACCCTCACCAGGGTACGCCACAGTAACGTCAATAACCTTGAGATTTGATATTCTTGGAGCCAAAGCCCGCAAGCTGTGATGTAACCCCGTGGATCTCGGCATGAGGGTGTGAGCCATATCTGGCTAGAAAACCCGACCGAAAGATAAATTTATGTGTCAGAATCCAACGTAGGCGATCATCTCGTTTTTCTCGGTCACTCACAATCCCCATCTTATCCGCGTACTTCTTGCTGATCGGTCGAGTGTTTGGGCTCACGAGGGTACCCTCGGGGTATAGGATGAACGTGAGGGGGATATCCTGTTCCTGCGCCCGTTTGCCGAGCCAGGCGAGACGGTTTGCGAGGTACAATCTATCGGACGCCCACGAACGTGCTAGGAAGATAAAGTTGTAGAATTGCATACCCTGTGGAATTCGGATTCGCCCCGTTCAATTGTTGTCATGCCACAGCTCCGGCCACGGCGTCAATGCACAAACGAATCGGTTTCACTCACCCATCCGACAATCGGAACCCACTTGAGAGACTTCTTTAGTACGATGTACACGTCCCGGTGCGTGTTCATGAAGTACGTAAGGCACCACGCGTACCTGGGTGAATTGTCATTGGGACGAACGGGGCAAAGCGCAAAACAAGGGCATAGACTCACCACCAATCCGCATATATCTACGTTTTTCGTCGTCAGAGCGTCCGAGAGGGAGGGGTAAGGGCGGACTTTACCTGATGGTTGGCGATTAACACCGACTTGGCGGGAAGGTTCAGTGATATGTTTCCCCGAGAGTCCTTCTCGACCAGCTTCTCGAGTTCTTCCTGGGTGAATTTACCCGGCCCTTTGGTTTCGAACGTGATCACCAAGTTCGTAGGTGCGAACCAGGAACACATCAATACTGTAGACGTGGTGGTCAGCACCTAGATGCAATGTCAAACTGTCACCCCCGAAGGATCGCAGGGAAGCATGGGGTGGGCGCGGCCGCTGATAAGGTACGTGGAATGGTAAGCCTCACCTAAAAGCGTCCCAAAAGCCCCTTTAGACCTCCTGATCCCACCATCGTACAACCTCCTCCCAAAGTGGAACAAGTGCAACGCTCTCAACGGCAACAACAACACGAACTGTGACACGTTGATCAACACACACCCAAGGTTGAACACGACACCGAAAGCGACCGCGTTCAAGAACTGCGCCCAAGTTCTTCGAGGCCTCTCCGATATCGGTAACCGATGGAGGGTGGACAAGTACGAATGGGGTGGCGGTATGGGAGAGGGACTTTCTGCAAAGGCGGTCATCCGTTCTATCCTAGCCTGCGTCGAATGTCAAAGTGGCGAGGCTATAGTCTGTGGGGTAGTCGGGGTGTGACGGATGGCGCTGAAGAGGCGTGTGGGTGATGGAGCGGCCGCGAGGTGACTTGCAAGGAGTCAGGGCGTCCGCTGCCCACGCAACCCATCCGGAAACGCTCCCAGATCGATCTACGGCACGCTTTCCGTCTTTGGGATTACCCGAGTGTGGATCGCTGTCTCGATGCCCAAGAGCTGTTGCGCTGATCGTTCCTCTTGCGTCGTCGAACTCGACCTTCCTTCGATGGCCCTCCCGTTACCAAACTACAACCTCCTGATAACAAATCATAATGATTCTCGTGCCTAATGCCTAAACGTACGGGACAGAAAGTAATGACGGAGGGGTACCACCGTACTTGCAGAAAACCAACCGCATCCGTTCATCCCGTTTTGGCTTTTGGGTGTGATTAGGGGGGACGTACACGCTAACCCTGCCAAGTTCGGCGCACCTTTTTCGCACCTGAGGCCGTCGACGATCCTTCCGAACGGGCGGCCAGAATAATCTTTGTGAACACGATCGATCGTCAATCCATGCCGGTCAAACACCCAGGGTTTTTGGACCTACCTGATCCAGCAGCTCGGTCCCACGATTCTTCAATCGCTCCTTCAGCACCACAGCAAACGGGTCTTGCTCGTCGATATCTCCCAGAACAGTTTTGAGTAGCGCACACAAGTTCATTGTCCAGGGAGAGGCCAACATGTACGATCCTTGAACGACGAAATATCAGAGCTGCGTCAACGAGGGGCGGGGTCTGGAAAACTCGCACTCCCTGGGGGTCCTGCAGCACGGAATAGGCAGGTCATAGCAAAGCACACGGAGGGAGCAACAGCCAGCCCAATGGGTTCTTCATCGCAGAAGTAGTGGCGGGTAAAGATGAGCAGCAAACTGTCCCGCAAGTAATCCCAAGTCTCTGACTCTAGCAAACCATCGCGTTTCCGGGAACCCAAAGATACAGTCACAAAGTTGGCAAATGCGGCTGGATGGGTCGAAAACGGTCAGCGAAGCAATCGGCCCCAGACGAGTACATACAGGCGTCCAGTAGATTCTCAGGGTCCGAGTCGAGAGCAGCCAGCCATACATCAGCGCAATCCAAGTCTTTATCCTTGCCAAGTGACCCAGGAACCAGCGTCTCGAGAGCAGTCAAAGCGTTCAAAACGTCTCTACCAAGAATCACCACACCCGGATCTCTCGCAGCTACCTTCTTCCCAAGCGAGGAGACAAACGAAGACATCATCTGCGGTTGAAACGTTCCTAACGCCCCAGCCTGCCAGAGGATCGTCAAGAGCATTAGTAACCGGCGAGTTCGCTCCACCACCGGTCTATCGTCTCCGAGAGCCTCATTCGTAATAGATGAAATGGCTAGGAACCGGTAAGCCGGAGGACGAAATACGTAAGACCAAGAGGAGACTAACCCAAGCCAAGCTTCATAACAAAATTCGAGCTCATATCCTGCTTTATCAAATCCACGATAGCTACCAGTATTTGGCTCTCCGCGTTTGATGTGGCTTCTATAATCATATCAAGGACTAGTCCGGTGAGTCGCACCAACCGGGCGATTCGCTCGACAAGACCCACCCTCGACGTCATTAATAGAAGGATACGCCTCCACGAGGTATCTTATCATCTCCGCGTGGTATGGAACAGGTGACCCGGCATACGGCCTGAGGAGTGAGTTTACGAGCCTCACAGGTTTTCCAATCAACCCCGTAATATCTTCCGCGGACACCGTGGACGAGTTGACATACTCGAGGTATCGCCCCAACACCATCTAGTCGTCGTCCAGGTTGATGAGAAATCACAGAGGGATGGAAATTTACCGTGAGAATGATCGAAAACTGGGCTCTCCGCTTATCCAGGGCATCCTGAATGTCAGAATCCCATTCGGAGGTACCTATCGACGGTAAATGGTGGATCCAGGTCGCTGTCTGGGTCTGTCAAATCTCTCGGAACGGGCGGGGTCCAGAACCACTTACCCAGATCAGGATCGATTCTATGCCCGCAATCCTACCATCATTCCACTGTGTCCAGGCCCAAAAGATCGCCGTGCTGAAAGATATCAGAATCCGCTGTGGTACATCAAGCTGCACCAACGGGAGTATATGGGTGATCCCGGATGTGGATAATGAGGGATGAAAAACACTTTGAACGTGTCTCAGGAGGACTGCGGCGCGGTGTGGGCGAATTTGCGGTTCCGTGTCCGTCTCGACGACCTGTAACGAGGGTTAGGGGACGGTTATTGAGGTGCAGAGATTGGAATACCCCAAGAAGGGACAGAACCATCGCGTGTGTTAACCTCGCCTGTGTCCTGGACAACGGTGGTAGATCACCTGCAGAGTCTTCCTGGGGTGGGGGTGGTAATCGCTGAATGTATGCGTCCAGAGCGGACTGTAGAATCGAACTGAGAGAACATGAGATTCTTCCCGGATCCGAGGATCCGCAAATGTCCTTACCGCTCCTCATCTGGTAGGTCGGGCATTCGAGAACGCGCGGGGCACAAAACGTGCACCACAAAGGCGAGGCGAAGTGATATCCTACACGCGGCGGGAGAGGCGTCTTCTGAAGCGAACCAACCTGTCGCTTCGAGCCAGGACGCTACACGCAAGTCTCAGGAAGTGCCAAATTGCGGACCCCAGAACTTTACAGACCTGGCAGTTGAGTGGCGGCTCTGAGCGTATCATCCTCCCTCTGCCTTTGAAGGCTTGGGAGATGGGGAAAGAAGCAATCCGGGTGATCGACCAACGTGGAGACCCGAGCGAGCACAACATCGACCCAACAGATTACTAAGGGGGACGAACAGCCGACTGGCGCGTGCCGCGCAGCAACCGTACGGAATACCGCTCGGTACTCGAACAACAACGACATAAAGGATTGATTGGCTGCGGACGGTAAACCCTTAGCGTGTTTCGGGTGCCACAGCTCGCGCCACGCACCTATGAGTGAGAGGGTTTTGAGAGCTTGATCCACTCCCATCGACAGCTCTGGGGAAGAGAAATCGTTCAAGAACGCAAAGATCGCGCCCGCTGCGCCTTCTATCGAGCGGTGAAACTTGTCTTCCTGTAATCCGAAACCCGGTCAGATCACGCGATGAGGTATAGGCCTGGTACCAGCACCATCAGGACCTCCTGCACAGAAATGGATCTAAGGGTGGCTATCGCATCCGCGACCCTCCCCACCAAGTCGTGGTCTGGATCTTCCAACATCGTATGAGGAAGCTGTGACGCGAACTCGGTCGCGTCCCATTTCTTCAGATCGCTCTCGGGTTCAGATTCAGTGTCGCTGCCGTACATCGAGGTTTTAGGTGAGAATTCGTGACGACTGGTGTGACGGACGCGAATGTGACAGTGACGCATGGGACTTGTACGAAGAAAAATACACGAGCAAGTGGGAGCGCATATTATGTAGGAGATGCATCAGGGAGCCGATAAACAATCAATCCCCGCGAGTGGGATCACATAGATGCTACACAAGACCAGACTGTCAGACAGCGATCATGGAAACTAGGACCACGGAACGTACGTTGAGCTTGACCGCGTGATCGGATTTCCTTTGCGTTCTGCAGTTGTACCCATACCAACAATCTCCACACTGTGGTCCATCTAGGCAGGAGGTTCGATTATGCCCAGACGCATCAGGGGACGAACAGCGAGAAGACCTACTTTGCGCCTTGAGTTCTCGCAGGGAATTCAAGATGCGGCGTCCCATGAGCCCCAGTACGCATGGTTTACACAGGGCTTTGCCCTCAGACCAGTCTGGTACCCCCGGTGATACGTGGCGGTTTACAAAGGATGTGTACGACCAGGGGGGGCTTAGAATCGGCAGCGTTTCTTGGTTGTTCCAGCCGAGGTGCCCGGGCAGGGCGTTGACTACCTCGCCTAATGAGACAGTGCAAGGAAGTAGGTGCCAATCTGGGACACGGGAAGTCAGCCACCTGCGTGCAATGTTCTACGGCGGCACGAACTCGAGGAAGACCACAACTGAGGGCCCAGATTAGGGATACGACACTCGTCGCCTAAACTGTGTCAGTGCCCTCAATCAAAGGTAAGGCCCCTCAAAACGCTCACACTCTTCGGGATCCTCAACCCTGCTATCTAGGATCAGATTCTTGTCTAGAACTGGGTCCAAGATGTTGACCCCCACTTTGGACGTATCGTAGTTTTTCTCTTGAAGATAGACAAGGATCCCTGGCCAGTTACTGTCGAAATAATTACCATCCCAGTTGAGTTGCTCCGCCGGAATATTTTTCGGCTCATCGAAGGACCGGAGGACCCGGAAGAGTTCCGCGGGGGTAGAGGGACTGCCCCATGGTAGGGTATCTGGTGGAAGTTAAGTATTCACGGATATAGGAGAAACAAGGCGAGCGACGCACAGGTATACCTCCCAGAGAATGGCATGGCATACTGTACCCGAACGGACACGAACGTCATGAAGTTGTGGACTTGCCACATTTCCGCCACCTCGTCGTCGGAAAATTCGCGGAAAAACTTTCTTCGAGGCGCCTGGGACTTCTCAAGATACACGTCTGGGGCATCTATGTCGTCGTCGTTGTCGCCGCCGCCGTCGCCGTCTGTGTCGTCCTCATCCTCGTCATCCTCGTCGGCACTTTCCCGGGCTTTTCGCAGATAATGACTTGGGAAAAGATCGTTCATCAACCACCACCGGTAGAATGCCCGTCGGAATCGGAAGGATTCGCGTGGGTTCAGAAGCGACCGGGACCCGCTCTTTCTATCCTTGCATCTATTTCCGAGGTAGCTGTCAACACATCTTCACGGATGGATGGAAAGCAAAACACACGTGGTACTAAAGAACAGCTCCAGTTCCGTCACAACACTGTCGTTCTTGGCCAACGCCGGAACATATGGGGCCACCGCTGGGGCTTCATTACGGGAGAACTTTCTCTCTGGAGGGAAGTCTCGGACGTAGTTGGCTCTGGACGCCAGGTATTCATCTCTATCGAAGTGTGCGAGGCGAATGGCGCAAGGCAGAACCTCAGGACCGATGTGTGTTTCGGTCACTGAAGTGAGGATGGAACTCGGATGAGCCTGAAAGACCCTGTGGAAGGACTTGGAAACCAGGATGGTCGAGAGTAGCGTCGCAAAATCGGGCAATGCCGTGAACACGCAGTCGATGACATCTGGGCTGAGAGGG